>Ga0209692_10000387_pt1 | contig 113744 bp, 101 predicted proteins | sample tdDd472_FD_187129 | JGI IMG/M metagenome (GOLD analysis project Ga0209692, IMG submission 187129) | Marine sediment microbial communities from the Atlantic coast under amendment with organic carbon and nitrate - tdDd47.2 (SPAdes)... | ecosystem: Environmental > Aquatic > Marine > Coastal >...
GGAGGCGGGCTGGAAAGCCCGCCCCCCTGAGAGAGCCCGCCCCCCTGATGGTGATGAGAACTGTCGAGCAGGGTGGTGATGCGGTTGGTCAGGTGCATGTGGTGTCCCTCCGCTTCTATTTTGCGGAGGGGACGGGGTGGGGGCAAGGTGGAATGGGGGGAGGTGCGCGAAGTTGCGCGCAGGGGTGGATGTTGGAACGAGTTTGCGTGTGTGCGGGCTCAGTCGGCAGCGTGGAATACGAGTCCGGTGGCTTTGGAGAGTGCGGCGACGCGGTCGGGGGTGGTGCAGATGGTGACCAGGTTTTGGTCGCCGGTGTCGTGGAGGAAGAAGCGGCGGGTGCTGCCGCGGGCGGCGAGGAGCGCGTCGAGCCAGAAGATGACGTCGGGATCGAACCAGTCGTTGTCTACGTGGGGCTCGAACTCGTGCGTGCGGCCGTCGAGCGTGAGCTCGATCCGGGCGATGCCGGCATCGATGTCGATGGTGTCGCTGATGTCCTCGACGGGCAGGTCGTCGCCGGCGATCCGGCAGAGCTGCAGGACCTGGGATCGGTAGTCGCCGTGGTCTTCGATGCACTCGGCGTCGAAGGTGTAGATGTCGTTGCTGAAGTGGCGGCCGCAGGGGCGCGACTCGACCTCACCGCCGAGCACGAAGAGCACGAGGCCAAAGGGCGACGACTCGTAGTCCTCGCGGGGGAAGGAGATGAGGAACTCGTCGACGGTGCGGTCGGGCAGGAGGTTGATGCCGTGGTCGGCGAGGGTTTGGAGTTGGGTTTCGAGAGAGAGGTGCTTTGGGGCTTTGTTTCGGAAGAGGGGCATGGTGTCTCTCGGTTGGCCGGGTCGGCGGACGAAGACCTCGGTGGTGGGGTCAGTCGGGCGCTTCGTCGCCTTCGGACCAGCTCTCGACGAACCTGTCGAAGTCGCGGGATTCTTCGTCGATCTCTTCCTTCTTGCGCGCGATGGCGGCTTCGAGTCCGATCCTGTCTACTTCGGCACGGGAAACACCCACGTAACAGGTGCCAATTCCTAAGCAGGTGTGGCTCAGCACGACGAAGCTGACGCAGTCCGAGTCGTCATCGTCCTTGAGAATGTGGTACCCGTGGTCGATCAGGTCTCGCGCGAGTTCTGCGTCTCCGCGCACGCATTTGTCGGGGTCATTCGCGGCAATGTCTTGCAGAAGTGGAAGGGCCGGGGCGAACAGCGATGTCCCCGCGTTGCTAGCGGCGTGGCCGCGGACGACCTTTGATCGGTCGCGCAGGCCGCGGGTGCGGAAGTCGAGTTGCTCGGCCTCGGTGAGGTTCTGGCAGATCATGCTCGCACGCCACGCCATCGCGGCCCGGGCGGGGGCGCGGACGGATTCCCAGAGGCTGATGAGTGTGTCGTAGGGGTGTTCGCGGGCGTGGATGACGCGGGGCAGTGTGCCGACGGCCGTTCGGCAGAGTTCGGCGTTTGAGGCGTTGAGTGCTTCTTTGATGATGTCGAGCGGGGCGGGCGGGCCGCCGTCGCGCCAGGCGATCATGGCGCGGGAGAGGGCGAGGGCTGCGGCGAGTGCGGCGGCGTTGCGGATCTCGGTCGGCCAGTAGTCGAGGGCGTATTCCCAGGTGTCGCCGGTGCCGAAGGGGTCGTTGGCTTCGTCATATAGGTCGGGGGGTGGGGGAGAGGCGTCGGACATGGGGTGATGATAACTGGTTTGGATGTAATGTTGAGGTGGAGGGGTGAGGGGATTCCCTCGTTGGGGTGCGATGAGGTGGGGCGGGCAACAATCACGACCGCGCCACAGGGAATGAGAGATGAGCGGAAAGGATGGAGTCGCGGCGGGTAGTGGCACGCGGGGTGGGGGGAATCGGGTCACCCGCCGGGGGCACCAAGGAGTGGCTCAGGGCAGCCACACCTTGGTGGCACGGGTCGGTGCCACCGGGCTGTAGACTTGGCCACTTCGGGGATAGCTGTCATCGATGAGTCGTACTCAACCGCCAACCAATATGCGAGTGCTGAGGCCTTCACGGAAGGCTCTGCGTGCTGGCGATGTGTTCGTGTATCAGATGCCGGACGGGCTCTATCGGTACGGGAGAGTCATCTCGACAACGTGTGCGATCGGGGCGTACGAGGGCAGCATCCTGCTGTACTTCTACAGGGCGACATCTGTCACGAAGACGGCCATTCCCGCCCTGTGCAAGCAGACGCTGCTCATCCCTCCGGTGGCGACGAATCGTTTGGGCTGGAGCCGCGGCTACTTTGAGGTGCTCCGTCATCGAGTGTTGGAAGAGGCGGACGTGCTCAGCGGGCACTGCTTTAAGGCAGTTCATTCGGGGAGAACAGAGTTTTGCGATGAACGGGGCGCTCCGCTGCGTCGTGGGACGGAGCCGTGTGCCGTGTGGGGTGTCTACAGCTACGCGAACATCGATGCGTGGATATCGGAGGTCTTGGGCTTTCCAGAGCCCGTAGACGAGTAGGGTGGGGTGACGCCGCGGACTCTCTCTCGTCGCGTGGAGAGCAGCTTTGGGGGCTTGGCGCCGCTTGCCGTCCGGACGCGGGCCGGGGGATTTGGTCCGCCTGCCGAGATTCCGCCGGGGCCGGGCCGTCCCGCCCGGTCGCTAGGGGTCCACGCCGTGGGGGAGGGGTTGGCCGCGGGACCAGAGTTCGCGGAGGCGGCGGGCGACTTCGGGTTCGCCGAGTTGGTTGAGGCGTTCGGTGCTCACGCTGTGGGTGTGCCACCGGGCGGGTTCGTCAGGGGTGGGTGGGACGAGGACGGAGAGGTGCCGCCGTGCGGCGTCGTATTCGTCGGCTGCGAGAGAGAAGCCGTGCTCGATGAGGTTGATGGTGTGGCGGAGGGATGCTGCCTCGGGGGCGTCTGCTGCGGTGATTGCCTTGAGTGTCGGGAGTAGGGATTGGGCGCAGTTGCAGGTGATGCATCGCTCGATGGCGAGCTCTCGGACACGCTTGGATCGGTCGAGCAGGAGGCGGCGGCAGAGCTCTGTGCCGTCTGCCTGGGGGCAGGCGCTGGCCAGCGGCTCGAGGCACGCGGCGAACCAGAGCCGGCCCGGGGCTGTGCAGCGGTCGAGCATGGTGTGGATGAACGCGGGCCCTAGTGCTTCGAGGTGTACGAGGCGGATGATCGCGCTGGCGGTGGCTTCTTGCACGACGGTCGCGCGGAGGCAGAGGGCCTCGCGGAACTCGGCGGTCGGCGGGTCTGACGCGGGGGCTTGGGCCCAGGCGGTCAGGGCGAGGAAGAGGCGCTGGCCGACGGCGAGCGGTTCGGGCCGCCGCTCGCGGCGGAGCTCGCGGCGCAGCTCCTCGACGATGGCGGGGATCTGAGCTGCGGGAGGCGTGTTGGGTGGATCCTGATCGCCCATCGGGGTGTGTCCTGGCGAGACGGTAGTGGGTTTGGGCTTGGTAGGTGGGCGGTGCTGCGGCGCAGAGGAGGGGGAGGGGCGGCGAGTCGTGGCACGCGGGTCAGTGGGGATTGGGGCTGCCAGCCGGTCATATGCCAGAGGCCACCGACTTCGCAAGCCCGAGGTCGGTGGCCCGGATCGGTGCCACCTGCCGGCCGGACGGGTCCAGCAGCTATCACCGGGCTAAAGGTTAAGCGTGACGTTTTTTTGTCTACAGCCAACTTGACACGCCTCCCGGCCATTGCTAGTGTCCTAAGGACACTAGCAATGGCCGGGAGGGCATTTTTTTGTGGACCAAGGAATTTTTGTCACAGATTCTAGAAAGTCTAGCCGGCGAAAGACGACGAGTCGCCGCTGGTTGGAGAATCTGGTTGCATGCCCATCGGATCATGGCAGCACAACACCAGCGACTGGGGTCTTCGGACACTGCAGAAACACTGGTCGCCAAGATGCAGCGGCTCGGTCATCTATCAGCGATCGATGGAGTGGAAGGGGTGTTCGTAGTCGCGGTTCCGTTTGCATCGGTGCTGCCGATCTCTGATGAGCAAATCCTACAAGAAGCAAATCCTTGGGCGGTACTCAGTCATCTGACTGCAATGATCCACCATCAACTGACTGACAGTGTTTCTTCGTCAATATATGCGACGGCGTATGCGGGTTTGAATCGATCTCGATCGCCGTTGGGCACCAGTTCCGACGATTGGATGGAAATGCGCTTGCCCAAGCCAAGAAGGCCGAAGCACGTGGACGGGGTGCCGATCGTCTGGGTAGCGATGAAGGAGTCGCTCGATTGGGGGAGCGAGGTGGGCTATAGCCAAGGGATACCGGTCTATGTCACAGACCTGGAAAGGACTCTGCTGGATGCGCTTCGACAACCGGCAAAGGCTGGCGGCACCTTTGAAGTCCTCCGTGCTTGGGGCGAGGCCCGAAAGAAAATGGATATCGATAGGCTCGTGAGCTATGCAGAAAGATACGACGTGCGAGTCTTACGACAGCGGGTTGGCTTCATTTTGAACACAATGGGATTCGATCATGAGCGTTTGCATCGGTGGAGAAAGTCCCTATTGCGCGGCGGATCCATGAAGCTGATTGCTGGGCGTGAGTACGGTGAACGGTACGACGTGACATGGAATATCTCGTTGAACGTTCCTGACAGCGCATTGCAAGCATTGCGAGGCTGAATGTGGACAGCCGGCATCCATCCAACGTGAAGGAGATCAGAAGCTGGTGCAAGGACCGGCAGTTGCCGAATCGGACGGGGCGACTACGATTTGCACAGCGAGAAATTCTCCGAGCGATCGGTTTACATGAGATCGGCAGAGCGCTGGTTTTCAAGGGCGGTAACGCCCTGCGGATAATGCATGGCAATCCAAGGGGTACCATCGATCTTGATTTTACAGCCAGTGCGTCGGTTCCCGACCTGAAAGACTGGATCAAGGACCACGTCGACTCATCGCTTGATCAAGTGCCAAGAGCACGCGGCATCAAGATGCGAGTTCAGAGCATCGAGCGGAAACCTCCTCGGCCAGATGCGAGTTTTCCGACATATCTGATCCGAGTTGGGTTCTGCCTCGAGGGTGACCGTGGTTTCGAGCTGGAGTACATCGAGAAAGGCCGAATTGTAAACGAAGTCGTTGAGATAGAGATCAGTCTCAATGATCTTGTGTGTGTGAGTGAACTGCGATTTCTTGATGCGGGAGAAGAAGCGTCAATCGACACTTGTACCATTGATGACATCATCGCAGAGAAGCTCCGCAGTCTGCTGCAACAGCTCATTCGAAATCGGTCGCGACCGCAAGATGTGTACGATATCGCCAAGCAATGGCGGGATCATCGAATGAAACTTGACACGGAATCGATTCGCGAGTGCCTGCTGCAAAAATGCAAAGCGCGCGAAATAGTGCCCGTTCGGTCTGCGTTCAGCGACAAAGTGCGTGACCGCGCCCGCGAAGACTATGAGCGACTGCGTACCGACACGGCTGAGTCGTTTATTGAGTTCGATGACGCTTGGCGAGCAGTCCTTAGTTTGGTCGATCAGCTTCGCCTGACTGAATGAGCTTCACCCCACCGCCCCGCACACCCTCTTCGCCGCGTCCCCCAGATCCTCCGCCGCCTGCAGGGTCGGGAGGCTGGCGGCGGCTTCTTTGAGGATCTTGCGGCCGGCTTCGACGTTGGAGCCTTCGAGGCGGACGACGAGGGGGACGGTGAAGCCGATCTGTTTGGCGGCGTTGACGATGCCGGCGGCGATGACGGCGCAGTCCATGATGCCGCCGAAGATGTTGACGAGGATGCCTTTGACGCGGTCGTCGGAGAGGATGATGCGGAAGGCCTCGGTGACGGCTTCTTCGCTGGCGCTGCCGCCGACGTCGAGGAAGTTGGCGGGGTCGCCGCCCTCGAGCTTGATGGTGTCCATGGTGGCCATGGCGAGTCCGGCGCCGTTGACGAGGCAGCCGATGTTGCCGTCGAGGGCGATGTAGGAGAGGCCGAACTTGTGGGCGGTGAGCTCGGCGGGGTTTTCTTCGGCGGGGTCGAAGAGGGCCTGGATGTCCTTGTGGCGGAAGGTGGCGTTGTCGTCGAAGTTGAACTTGGCGTCGATGGCGAGGACCTGGCCGTCGGGGTGCTCGCTGGTGGCGGGGGTGAGGACGAGGGGGTTGATCTCGGCGATGGAGCAGTCCTTGTCGAGGAAGGCCTTGGCCAGGCCGGTCATGACCTTGATGGCCTGGCCGACTTGCTTGCCCTTGAAGCCGAGCTTGAAGGCGACGGTGCGGGCCTGGTGGGGCTGCAGGCCGAGGAGGGGGTGGAGGGGGGTCTTGATGATGGCCTTGGGGTTGGTCTTGGCGACCTCTTCGATCTCGACGCCGCCCTCGGCGGAGGCGATGAGGACGTTGCGGCGGGTCTTGCGGTCGGTGGTGATGGCGAGGTAGTACTCGTGCTCGATGTCTACGCCGGCGGCGACGATGAGCTTCTTGACGTCGAGGCCCTCGGGGCCGGTCTGGTTGGAGACCATCTTGTTGGTGAGCATGAAGCGGGCGGCGTCTTCGGCTTCTTTGGCCGAGCGGACGAGCTTGACGAAGCCTGCCTTGCCGCGGCCGCCGGCGTGGACCTGGGCCTTGATGACGGCGAGGCCGCCGTCGCCGAGTCCGGCTTCGGTGACGCAGGCTTTGTATGCGGGGGCGGCCTGCTCGGTGGAGGTGATGACCTCGCCGGGGGGGACGGGGACGCCGTAGGAGCGGAGGAGGTCGCGGGCCTGGTATTCGTGGATCTTCATGGTTTCTGCTCCAATGGGCGTGCTTGCGGAGGGGCAGTGTAAGCTGCGGCGAGCGGACGGTCCGGGGCTTGAGAACAGGAGATCGACGATGCGCGGAGTACGAGGATTGGACGGACGAGACGGTCGGCGGTCGGGCGGGCCGTTGAGCTGGTCCGTGGGGTGGTCCTCCGTCTGGGGGTTGGGCGTGGTGTGCGGGCTGGCGGGCGGCGTGGCGGGCCAGATCGCCGAACCGGCGGTGGGGCTGGTGGTGGGGCCGGCGGTGGGGCCGGCTGTCGGCGGGGCGGGCGAGCACTGGCCGGTGCGGTGGGAGGTGGGGGAGCAGGTCGCGGTCGAGTGGGCGTTCGGCTCGATCGAGGAGACCGCCCGGGCCGAGGATGGCGATGCGCAGACGACACGGTCGATGGAGGGCGTGGCGTTGTTTCGCGGCGTTGTGGAGCGGGGTGAGGGCGAGGGGGTTGCGCTGCGGCTTGCGTGTGCGCGGCTGCGGCTGGTGGTGGACACGCCGTATGGCGAGATGGTGTACGACTCTGAAGCGGAGGGCGAGCCGGAGGGATTGTCGGCCGGGCTGTTGCCGATCGCTGCGGGGTTGATGGGGCGGACGGTGGTCTTTCGGCTGGACGCTTCGGGGCGGTTGGTGGAGGTTTCGGGGAATGAGGACTTTGACCGGCCGCGGACGGGTGCGGCAAAGGCGGGGGCGGTGCTGGGTTCGGACGTGATGCTCGTCCCGGCGTTCTTCCCGATGTACGGGGTGGGTGAGCCGGCCGGAGACTCGGCGGAGGGCGGGCGGTGTCGGAGCATGCCGATGCTGTCGGTGCCGCCGATCGATTTGGCGGCGGATGTGTGTGTGGCCGAATCGACAGCCGGGCCGGCGGAGGGAGAGGGGGGCCGGACGTTCGTGATCAGCAGCTCGGGGGAGCCGCGGCTTGAGCTTGCGCCGGGGGCTCCCGGCTCGCTCCGGGAGGATTCGGAGGTGGGGCGTTGCTCAATGACGGGCGAGGTGGCGACTGATAGTGGGGGCCGGTTGGTGAGCGCGGAGACGGAGCGGCGTGTGTCGTTTGGTGTCGATGTCTCGGCGGTGGTGGGCGAGGAGGGGGCGAAGGTCTGGCGTCGGTATGTGTGGACGGGGCGGCTGACGCGAGCGGAGTGAGAGAGCTGCGACGGGCGGGCGGGTTGCGGCGGATCGGAGATGGAGTGCTGTAACGCGTGGCTGTCCGGCGGCGTCCTTGTCGTGAGGCCGCGGCCGGTGTGGCGGCGGTGTGACGATGGTGCTTTGGTAGGAGACAGTCATGCGGCAAGCGACTCTGATGGTGTGCGCAGCGATGCTCGGCATGGGTGCGGTCGGCGTGGGCCCGGCGGCGGGGGGTGAACGGGCCGGGGTGTATCTGGGTGGGGAATCGGTCGAGCGGTTGGAGGCGGGCTTCTTTGGGCCGCCGGCGATCTGTCTGGTGATCGAGTGTGAGGAGGCGGGGGTGAGGTTTGGGGACGGGGTGTTGTCGAAGACGCGGGGGTATTCGGCGGACAAGGCGGTGGGGGACGGGCTGAAGACGCTGGCGACGAGCGGGGATGTGTTGAGCCATCTGGAGACGATCCGGCGGATGGCGGTGTATCTGGATCGGGACGAGGCGCGGGCGAACCGGGTGTTGGCGCAGCTGCTGGCGCGGGCGGCGGGTGCGGAGGCGGACGGGGAGGACGCGTCGGTGCGCGCGCTGGCGTGGCTGGACGCGGGGTTTTTCGCGGGGGCCTTGTCGCACATCGGGACGGATGTTGGGTGGAAGCCGGGGTATGCGCAGGGTGTGCAGGGGCTGACGTGGCTGGAGCGGGCGGCGGAGGCTGCGGTGGAGAGCGGGGAGAAGGTGGATGTGGGGGCGGTGTACTTCGCGGCGGCGCTGGTCGCGCACCCGGCGATGCGGGAGAGCAAGCGGGACCTCTACGAGCGGTTTATGCGTGAGGCGCTGGGGCGTGCGGAGCGCGGGTCGCTGCTGGCGAAGAACATCGAGGCGCATCTCGAGCACTTTGATGAGTCGGCGGCGTCGTTTCGTTCGCCGGGGTGAGTTGCGGGCGGAGCTGCGGGCGGAGGTGTGTGCGGCTTGATGCGGGATGGCGCGACATCGCGAGGCGGGGCGGGCGCAGCGGCGGCGGACGGTGCGTCCGCTCGCTGCGCGGACGGGTTGGGTGAGGCGTCGGATCGGGAGTTGGTTGTGCGCGCGGGGCGGGGGGATCGGGAGGCGTTTGCGGCGTTGTATCGGCGGCACGTGTCGATGGTGCACGGCGTGGTGCTGGCGAGGCTGGGCCGGGCCGGGCGGAGCGAGGCGGAGGATGTGACGCAGGAGGTGTTTGTGGTGGCGTGGCGCCGGCTTGGTGAGTTGCGTGACGGGGCGGCGGTGGGGGCGTGGCTGGTGTCGATTGCGCGGAGCCGGGCTACGGATTGGGCGCGGGCGAGAGGGCGGCGGAGTGCGCGCGAGCTGGCGCGCGGTGGGGCGGAGGGCTTGGAGGTTTCGGATAGGGACCCGCGGACAGATGAGGTGTTGGCGATGGTGTGGGCGTTGCCGGAGAAGTATCGGGAGGTGTTGGTGCTGCGGTTTGTGGTGGGGATGACCGGGGGGCAGATCGGGATGTGTCTGCGGATGTCGCCGGGCGCGGTGCGGGTGAATCTGCACCGGGGCACGGGGCGGCTTCGGGCGGCGATGGCGGAGGGTGCGCGATGAGCGGCAAGGTGCATGGTGGGAGCGATGGGCGTCGGGATGGGCCGGACTGGCTGGTGGATGGTGTCGGTGCGCCGGATGGGGTGGAGCGGGATGTGGAGTCGGCGCTGCGCGGGGCGCGGTGGGACGGGGATGTGGACGGGCTGATGGCGCGGTTGGATCGGGGGGCGAAGGAAGTCGGTGCGGGCGGGGGGCGCCGGCGGTTGGTGATCCGGCGGTCGGTGTTGGCGATGGCGGCGGCGGTGACGCTGGCGGCGGGGGTGTGGGTGTTTGGGCCGTGGGGCGGGGGCGCGGTGGACCTGGATTCGTGGCGTCGGGTTGCGGGCTCGGGGGGCAAGTCGGGAGCGGTGTGGTCGGCGGGGGCGTGGATCGAGACCGGGGCGGGTGAGGCGGTCGAGGTGGCGTCGGACGCGGTGGGACGGGTGACGGTGGGGCCGGACTCGCGGGTGCGGCTGGTGCGCGCGGGGGAGGGGGAGCACCGGTTGGAGTTGGCGGAGGGGTCGATCGAGGCGTTTATCTATGCGCCGCCGCGGCTGTTCTATGTGGACACGCCGGGGGCGACGGCGGTGGACATGGGTTGCGCGTACGAGATGGATGTGGAGGCGGACGGGAGCGGTGTGCTTCGGGTGACGGGGGGATGGGTGGAGCTTCAGAACACCGGGGAGGGGGCGGTGACGGGCGGGTTTGCGAGCGTGAGCCGCGTGCCGGCGGGGTCGGTGTGTCGCCTGGGCGCGGGTGGGGTGCCGGGGTTGCCGTGGTTTGAGGATGCGGGGGAGGGGTTTGGGGGGCTGGTGGAGGATGTGGAGTCGGGCGAGGCGGGGGCGCTGGACGGGCTGCTGGAGGCGGCGAGGGCGCGGGACGGGCTGACGCTGTGGCACCTGGTGGTGCGGACGGCGGGGCAGGATCGGGCGCGGGTGGTGGCGAGGCTGCTGGAATTGGTTCCGCCGCGGGACGCGGGGGTGGGTGCGGCTGTGGTGTCCGGAGACCGGTCGGCTTCGGACGCGGCGATGGAGGCGTGGTGGTACGACGTTCGCAGGTCGTGGTAGGGGTTTAGTGGGGTTTTGGGGTGTGGTTGGGGTGGTTGGTCTTTCGTGTCGTGATTGGCCGCGGGGAGGGTTGGGAGCTATTGTTGTGACCCGCTCGGCGGGGGCGGGGCAGGGGCTCCGGTTCGTCCCCCGTGTGGGTGCGACAGCGTTGGAATTGCGACGGTTTTCGACGAAACGAAAGGCGCGTTCATGGCTTCGACAGGCACGATTACACAGGTCATCGGTTCGACCTTTGACGCGAGGTTCCCCGAGGACCAGCTCCCTGAGATCTACAACGCGGTGAAGGTCGAGGCGGAGACGCAGACCGGCACTTTGCGGCTGACCGGCGAGGTGCAGTCGCACCTGGGCGGCGGTCGGGTTCGGGCGGTGGCGCTGGGTTCGACGGACGGTCTGACGCGCGGGATGACGTGCGAGGACACGGGCAGCCCGGTGATGGTGCCGGTGGGCGAGAACGTGCTGGGTCGGGTGTTCAACCTGCTCGGCGAGCCGATCGACAAGCGTGGCCCGGCGAAGGTGTCCAAGATGATGCCGATCCACCGCGAGCCGCCGGAGTTCAGTCAGCTGAACCCCAACACCGAGATCCTGCCGACGGGCATCAAGGTGATCGACATGCTCTGCCCGTTCGTGCGAGGCGGCAAGATCGGTCTGTTCGGTGGTGCGGGCGTGGGCAAGACGGTCATCATCCAGGAGATGATCGCCCGTGTTGCCCGTGAGTTCGGCGGTTATTCCGTGTTCTGCGGCGTTGGCGAGCGTACCCGTGAGGGCAACGACCTCTGGCGTGAAATGCAGGAGGCGGAGTACACCGACGAGAACGGCCAGACGGCGCACGTGCTCGACAAGGTGGCGATGGTGTTCGGTCAGATGAACGAGCCTCCGGGTGCGCGTCTCCGCGTTGCGCTTTCGGGCCTGACGATGGCCGAGGAGTTCCGCGACGAGTCGGGTAAAGAGACGATGATGTTCGTCGACAACATCTTCCGCTTCACGCAGGCGGGTTCTGAGGTGTCGGCGCTGCTCGGGCGTATGCCCTCGGCGGTGGGGTATCAGCCGACGCTCTCGACGGAGATGGGTGAGCTGCAGGAGCGGATCACCTCGACGAGCAAGGGCGCGATTACGTCGGTGCAGGCCATCTATGTGCCGGCTGACGACCTTACCGACCCGGCCCCGGCGACGGCGTTTGCGCACCTTGATGCGTTCGTCGTGCTGGCGCGTGGTATCGCGGAGAAGGGCATCTTCCCCGCGGTCGATCCGCTCGCTTCGACCTCGCGAATCCTCGATCCGGGGATCATCGGTCAGCGTCACTACGAGGTGTCGCGTCGCGTGCAGGTCATTCTGCAGCGGTACAAGGATCTGCAGGACATCATCGCGATTCTCGGTGTGGACGAGTTGAGCGAAGAGGACAAGCTGATCGTGGGCCGCGCCCGCAAGATGGAGCGGTTCCTCAGCCAGCCGTTCTACGTCGCGGAGGTGTTCACCGGGTTCCCGGGTATCTACACGAGCCTGGAGGACACGATCGACAGCTTCGAGCGCATGTGCAACGGCGAGGGCGACGATCTGCCCGAGTCGGCGTTCATGTATGTCGGCACGCTGGACGATGCCCGCCGCAAGGCGGAGAAGATGGCGGCGGAGGCCTAAGGCCGACGCGGACCTGACAGTGAGACATTTGCAAGAGCCCCGGCCGTTTGGTCGGGGCTCTTGTCGTTGGCGGGTGGAGCGGGGTTGGGGGTAGACTCGGGGCTGGAGGTGCGCGATGGCGACGACGCAGACGAAGACCCCGGCGGAGCAGATGCAGGTGCTGCCCGTGCTGGTCGGAGCGATGACGGCGGGCGTGGTGCTCTTCGGTGTGGTGACGGTGATTCTCTCGCTGACCGGCGCTGAGGAAGCCGGTACCCAGGGCGAGGGTGCGGGGAGTCCGGGTGTGATGTGGATCGCTCTTGCGGCGGTGACGCTCGTCGGCATTGTCGGTTTTGTCGCGGTCGGCGCGGCGGCGCGGACGCGGGCGAAGCGGGTGTGGGAATCGCGTGAGGACGACGCGGCGGGGCACGCGGGGTTGGTGCGGCTGCTGATGGTCTCGACGATCGCGCGGGCGGCGCTGGCGGAGGGCTTCGCGTTGTTTGGCGGGGTGTTGGTCCTGCTCTATGGCGAGCTGCTGCCGCTGGCGGTGATGGCGGTGGGTGTGGTGATGATGGCGACGCTGCTGCCGGCGGGGTCGAGGCTTCGGACGCTCAAGGAATCGGCGACCGGGATGCGGATGGGAGATGCGGGATATGGCTAGCGAGAGGTATGTGTGTCCGGCGGCGGACGATGCTGGTGCGCACGACGCGGCGGCGCGGTTTTGTTCGCTGGCGTTTGGGGGCACTCTGGAGGGCGCGGTCGAGTGGTTGCGCGATCAGGCGCGATACGAGAATCTGCGCGTGCTGCGGGAGGCGGACGGGTCGTTGGCGGCGTCGCTGATTGTGATCCCGATGGGGCAGTACTTTGGCGGGCGGAGCGTGGAGATGGAGGGGATCGCAGGGGTGGCGGTGCCTCCGGAGGGGCGGGGGAAGGGCGCGGGGCTTCGGTTGATGCGCGCGCAGGTGCGGGACGCGGCGGCTCACGGGGTGCCGGTGTCGTGTCTGTTCGCGTCAACGCAGGCGCTGTACCGGCAGGTGGGGTATGAGCAGGCGGGGGTGTTGTTTCAGACGACGCTGCCCTTGCGGACGGTGGGGGTGCGCGAGCGCGGGATGGTGGTGCGGGAGCTGACCGACGCGGACCAGCCGGCGATCGCGGCGTGTTATGCGCGGTATGCGGCGCGGTATGACGGCATGCTGGATCGCGGGGAGTATGTGTGGGCGCGGACGCGGTCGAATCGGGGCGAGGTGCGGCGCGGGTTCGGTTTCTTCGGCGAGGGCGGCGGGGGGGAGGCGCTGGAGGCGTATCTGTTCTTTGCGCAGCATCGGAAGGCGAGCACGGGGCGGCACGATGTTGCGGTGTCGGACATGGCGTTTGTGACGGCGCGGGGCGGGCGGCGGTTGCTCGGGTTTTTGAGCGATCTGGCGACGGTGGGAGACGACGCGACGTTTGACGGGGCGGCGGTGCATCCGTTGATGGGGCTGATGGGGCAGCAGTACTTTTCGTCGCGGTTTGTGGATGTGTGGATGCTGCGGGTGAATCTGGTGAAGGAGGCGATGGAGGCGCGGGGGTATGCGCCGGGTGTGCGGGCCGAGTTTGTGGTGGAGGTGGAGGACGGGCTGATCGAGGGGAACTCGGGGGCGTGGCGGGTGCGGGTGGGAGACGGGCGGGCTGCCGTCGGGTGCGTGAGCGGTGGCGCGGGTGGCGTGCCGGTGGTGCGGTGCGATGTGCGGGGACTGGCGGCGGTGTACGCGGGGTATTGCTCGGCGACGTCGGCGGCGGGGTTGGGGTGGATGGAAGGTGAAGCCGGGGCGCTGGCGGTGGTTGACGGGGTGTTTGCGGGGGATGGTGGGTGGATGGTGGATCGGTTTTGAGGGTGGGGTGGGGTTTGGCCCGGCGCTGACGCTTGGGGCTCTTGGTTGGGCACGGCGCTGACGCCTAGGGCTCCTAGGATCGCGGCATGAGCAGCGACAACGGCGTGATTGTGTTGTGTCCCGGTCAGGGGGCGCAGGCGGTGGGGATGGCGAAGGCCTGGCACGAGGCCTCGGAAGAGGCGCGGGCGGTGTTTGCCGAGGCCGACGGGCTGATGGCCGAGCTGTGGGCGGGCGGTGAGGCGACCAGGGGGTTGCCGGCGTTGTCGGAGCTCTGCTTTGGCGGGCCGGAGGACGTGCTGAACCGGACGGATGTGTCGCAGCCGGCGATCTATGTGTCGTCGGTGGCGTGTCTGGCGGGGGTGCGGGCGAGGCTCGGGGATGTGCCGATCGCGGCGACGGCGGGGCTGTCGCTGGGGGAGTACACGGCGCTGCACGTGGCGGGGGCGATCGGGTTTGCCGATGGGCTGCGGCTGGTGGCGCTTCGGGGTCGGGCGATGCAGGACGCGGCGGTGTCGTCGCCGAGCGGGATGGTGGCGTTGATCGGGGCGGATGAGGCGCAGGCGGCGGAGGTGTGCGAGAAGGCTCGCGGGACCGGCGTGCTGGTGTGTGCGAACTTCAATGCCCCGGGTCAGGTGGTGGTGAGCGGGTCTCAGGATGCTTGCGAGCGGGCGGTGGCTGTGGCGGGGGAGATGGGGCTGCGGGCGACGGCGCTGGCGGTGGCTGGGGCGTTCCACTCGCCGCTGATGGCTCCGGCGGCGGCGCGTCTGGGGGAGGCACTGGCGGCGACAGAGATCTCGGAGCCGGGGTGCGTGGTGATGTCGAACGTGACGGGCGAGCCGCACGGGGCTGGCGGGGCTGGTAGCATGGCCGACTCTGTCCGCCAGCGGCTGGTGGAGCAGTTGACGAGCCCGGTGCGGTGGTCGGCGTGTTGTCAGTGGCTGATCGGGAACGCGCAGGGTGGGGGCGGGTCGGAGTTTGTGGAGCTTTCGCCGGGCAAGACGCTGGGCGGGCTGATGCGTCGGATAGACCGCGGGACAAAGGTGAAGAGTTATGACGATCCAGCTTCGGTGGAATAGGCAGCGCGGCGCTCGGGCGATGGCTCGGGCGGTGTGCGCGATGACGGCGGTCTCGGTGTTGGGGCTTGCCTCGTGCAAGAAGGAGGAGCCCGCGCCTCCGCCGCCCCCGCCTCCGCCGCCGAAGGTTGAGGCGCCCAGGGCGCTGGATGCGGGGAGTGTGCTGCAGTCGATGAACGTCGATGCGCGGGTGGAGTTTGCCGAGGACGCGGCCCCGGTGGACCGTGGTCTTGCGGAGGCGGCGATCCGGCTGGCTGATGCGATCGCGCAGGGTGACGATGAGGCGCTGCGGGGGATGCTCGACAAGAGCGATCACGTCGCGCTCGACAAGCTGATCGGCGACGGGCAGTGGTATGAGGCGACGGGGAAGATCGAGGCGGTGCGGATCGTGTCGATCGACGGCGGCGCGAGGTTGGACAGGGCGCCGGAGCGGGCCGAGGTCGGCCTTGCGGTGCAGGACCCGGACGGGGCGTACATCATGCTCTGGGCGGGGCGGAAGGTGCTTGACGACTGGATGTTTACGGCGCGGCCGGCGACCGGGCAGGTGCGCGGGCGGGCCTCGGCGTGGGACGGGGTGTCGAGCGCGATGCTCGCGGACTCGGGACCCTCGCTCGGCTTCGGCGGCGGCGGCGGAGTTGGCGGGCTGTCGCCGGAGATCATGGCGCAGCTGCAGCAGCTCGGGATCGATCCGAACAACCCGGATCCGGCGAAGCTCCTGGCGCTGCTTGATCAGCTCGAGGGCGTGCTTCCGCAGGACCAACTGCAGCAGCTTCGTGACCTGATCGAGTCGCTCGGCGGGGCCCCGGCTGATGCGGGGGATGCCGGCGGGGATGACTCGGGCGATGAGGGTGGCGGCCAGCTGCCGGGTCGTGACAGCGGGCGTCGGCCTGGCGGCGGTTGAACTGATTCGCGTGGGGGGCCCGGGCTTGCGCTCGGCGTTCGTTGGTGCGCGGGCGTGAGGCTCGCGGGCTTGGGTTTGTGGAAAGGGGTATGGCGTGGGTGATCAGGCGCGGGTCGCGGTGGTGACGGGGGCGAGTCGGGGGATCGGCAAGTCGATCGCGATGCGGCTGGCGGCGGACGGGCGGCACGTGGTGCTGGTCTCGCGGTCGGCCGGGCCGCTGGAGGCGGTGAAGGCGGAGATCGAGGCGGCGGGTGGTGCGGCGAGCGCGGTGGCGGCGGATGTCGGCGACCGCGCGGCGTGGGCTGCGGCGCTCGACGGGATCGTCAAGGAGCACGGGCGGCTGGACATTCTGGTGAACAACGCGGGGATCACGCGGGACAACCTGCTGCTGCGGATGAGTGATGAGGAGTGGGACGAGGTCGTGTCGGTGAACCTGACGAGCGCGTTCGTGGCGATACGGGCGTGCGCGCGCGCGATGATGAAGCAGCGGTTCGGTCGGATCGTGAACATCGCGTCGACGAGCGGGCTGGTGGGGAACTCGGGGCAGGCGAACTATGCGGCGGCCAAGAGCGGGCTGGTGGGCCTGAGCAAGACGGTGGCGCGGGAGCTCGGCGGCAAGGGGATCACGTGCAACGTGGTGGCGCCGGGGTTCATCCAGACGGACATGACGGCGAACCTGCCGGAGGACGTGACCAACAAGGTCAAGGACATGATGGCGATCAAGCGGCTGGGTGAGGGCGGGGACATCGCGGCGGCGGTGGCGTATGTCACGGCCGATGACGCGGGGTTCCTGACCGGGCAGGTGATCGCGGTGGACGGCGGGATGACGATGTGTTGAAGCGGTCATTCGCTGCGGTCGCGGCGGAGTGATCTGATCCACCGGAGGCGGGCGCGTGTGACGGCGAGTGCCCCCTGCAGGGCGGCGGCGGTCCATTCGTCGGTGTCGGCATCGCGGAGTTCGACGGATTGGTGTTTGGCGGCTGCTTCGAGCTCGCGTTCGGCGAGTTCGAGGAAGGTGTCGCGCTGGCGTGGGGGGAGGATGCCGAGCGTGAGCATGCGCGTCCGGAGCGGATCAAACATGACGGTGGTCAGCCAGGCGGGGTCGTCGGGCTGCATCCAGGCCTTCAGGGCGGAGCGACCTTCGGGGGTGATGGTGTAGGCGGCACCGCCCTTGGCGCCCGCGGCGTCGGGGCTCTTGGCGATGCGTGCGGTGTCGTGGAGGCGGCGGATGAGGGGGTAGATCGCGCCGGCGCTGCCGCTGAAGTGGCTGGTGGGGGAGTCGAGGAAGACCTGGCGGACAGCGTGGGCGGTCATGGGTCCTGCGCGCCAGAGCAGCCCGAGGACGGCCCCCTCGAGCTCACTGAGCCGGCCGGTGGCGTTTCGGGTGGTGGTGCGTTCGGGCATTTTTCTTCCGGGGGTTGACAGGATCGGCTGTGTGCGGCATCCTCATAGTACGAATCGTACTAATGAGGAGACCGCCATGCAAGCCCCGACACGTCCCGTGCTCTACACCCTTCTGGCGCTGCTGACGCTCCCCGCGTCCGGGGCGCTGGCCCAGTCGGAGCGCGAGCGGATGGAGGCGCTGATGACGGCGCCGCCTCGGGAGACCCGGGTGCCCGAGGGGGTGGTCGCCACGCCGATGGAGTTGTCGTTCGGCAAGCCGGCGATCGAGGTGATGATCAACGGGCGCGGGCCGTTCAAACTGCTGGTGGACACGGGGGCGTCGCCGACGCTGATTCTCAACAGCGACCTGGCTGCGGAGCTGGGGCTGGAGAGCATCGGGACGTCGGCGGTGGGGGACCCGACCGATCCGGAGGCGATCGAGGTGCAGGTGATGCACGTGGACTCAGTGGGTCTCGGGGCGGCGTGGTTTGGTGAGATGGACGCGATTGCGTGGGATCGGAGCACGCTGTACTCGGGGGAGGACGCGCCGCGAGGAATCGTGGGGTTTCCGATGTTTCGCGATGTGCTGGTGACGTTTGATTATCCGGCGGGGGAGATGCGTGTGGAGCGGGGTGCGCTGCGCCCCGGCGCGCACGTGGTGGAGTACACGGCGCCGAACGGGATCCCGAACATCCCGTTTTCGATTGGCGGCGAGTCGCACGTGGCGATGTTGGATTCGGGCTCGATGGGGGCGTTGATGTTGCCGCGGGAGTTGGGCGAGCGGCTGGAGTTGACCTCACCGATGACGGAGATCGGCCGGGCGAGGACGGTCAACAGCGAGTTTGCCATCTACGCGGCCGACTATGCCGGGTCGATCTCGATCGCGGGGCACGACATCGTCGCCGAGTCGCTGACCTTCTTCGATCTGTTGCCGACGCCGAACATTGGCTCGCAGGTGCTGGGGCAGTTTGCGGTCACGTTTGATCAGGAGCACCAGCTGGCGCGGTTCGAGCGTTCGGCGGGAGCGGCTGTGCCGATCCGCAAGCCCAAGAGTGGGCTCGGGCTGCGGCTGGCCAATCGTGGTGGCGGGTACGAGGTTGCGGGGACGTTGCCGGACACGCCGGCGGCGGCGGCGGATCTTCGCGCGGGTGACGTGCTAATCTCGGTGAACGGGCTTGAGGTGTCCGATCTGCCGCCGGGCGACTTTGCGGTGGAGATGCGGAAGCCGACGGTGGTGCTGATGATTGAGCGCGACGGGGAGCGGCGTGAGATGGTGCTTGAGCGTGATGGGTAGGCCGGGTTCTACTTCCCGGTGAGCAGCAGCACGCCGAGCAGAATGGCGGCGATGCCGAAGGCCTTGCGCGCGGTGAAGGGCTCGTGCAGGACGACGATCGCGAGCAGGCTGGCGACGGCGGGGGCCAGGGCGAAGGCGATCGGCTTGACGCGAGAGATTTCGCCGACGTTGAGCGCAGCGTAGAAGCAGATCATCGCGGCCGCGCCGGCGACGAGGCCGGAGCCGAGCGCGAGCTTGAGCAGCGTCGGCGTGCCCGCGGTGCGCCAGTCGGCGGGCTCGGCGCGGGTGACGTGCACGGCGATGTAGTAGGCGATCCAGAGGAAGGGGAGTGCGACGGTTGACCGCACGGCAATGGCCGTGATGGGGCCGACCTTGTGGGTGTGGAGGACGCTCTTGGTGAACAGTTCGCCGATGCCCCAGCAGAGCCCGGCGGCGGTGGCGAGGAGGATGGCTTTCATGGCCGAGTGTATGGCGGGCTGGCCGGTTTGGTGGGGCGGCTAGGGCCGGCGGAACGACTCGATGTGGTCCTCGATGTAGATGATCATGTCGGCGGTGTCCTGCGGGTCGGAGTGGTCGGGTTCACCGATCGAATCGAGCAGGGCCGTTTGTGCGGCGAGCACGGCGCGGAGGTGCTGGAGTGCGCCGTCCGGATCGCCGAGCCGTGCCATCGCGTCGCCCTGCGTCATGGAGAGTCGGAGAAGGCGTTGGTACTGGGTGTCGTCGGCGGGCGGCGGGCGGGTGTGCGGCTGAAAGGCCCAGTAGTCGTCGAGTTCTTCGGTGAGCAGGCCGATCGCGTGTTCGGCCCGTCCGCTCATGCAGAGTGCCTCGGTGTAGACCTGCAGGGCGCGGAGCCTCTGCCCGTGGGCACGCGGGAGCTCGCGTTGAGCGCAGGCGTAGGCGATGGCGTAGGCCCGAGCGGCATCGTCGCGGGTGTCGGGGTTGGTGACAAACCTCGCGCCGATGGTGTCGAAGAGGACCCGGGTGACATCGGGGGGTGGGTCTGCGTCCGGGAAGCGTGCCTCAGCCTCGTGGAGCCTGACGAGGGCGACCTCCGGCGATGACAACGCGGAGGCGGCGACGATCGCCGGGTAGAGAAAGGCGAGGCGGCGGTCTGCGCGGGCCTTGGCCGCGTGCTGTGATGCGAGCGCGATGGCGAGTGCCAGCACGACGGCCAGGGAGATCGTGAGCACGGCGCGGTGACGCTTGAGCGCGCGTCTGGCGCGGTAGGCACCGGTGACGGGCGGGGCGTGGGGTTCCTGGGCGTGGAGGAATCGGTCGAGGTCTTCGGCGAGGCTGGCGGCGGAGTTGTATCGGCAGCGGGGGCTCGGGTGCGTGGCTTTGGTGACGATGGCCTCGAGCGGGCCGCGGCAGGATGGTCGGGCGTCGCTGAGCAGGGGGACGGGTGAGGATTCCATGGCCTCGAGTGCCGCGATGAGGGGGAGGCCGGCGACATCGAACATGCGGTGCCGGGCGAGCAGTTCGTAGAGGATGATGCCGAGTGCGTAGACATCGGTTCGGGTGTCGATGGCGTTGGTCTGCCCGTGTCGTTGCTCCGGGCTCATGTATCCGGGCGTGCCGAGCAGGTCGCCGGTGTGTGTCGCGAGGGAGTCGATGTCGGAGAGTGCGGCGGTGTGGCTGGCGATGCCGAAATCGATCAGGAGCGGGTTGCCGGCGCGGTCCACGATGATGTTGGTCGGTTTGAGGTCGCGGTGGATCACGCCGTGTTCGTGGGCGTGGGCGACTGCGGCACAGGCGTGGGCGACCAATTCGACGCGAGCGCGGTCGTCGAGTTCGTGGTCGGCGGCGAACGTGTCGATGGGGGTGCCTTCGAGGTACTGCATCGCGATGTAGGGGAGCGCGCCGAAGTCGGTGTTGGCGATCCCGGTCTCGTAGACCCGGGCGATGTTGGGATGGTGGAGGCCGGCGAGCACCGTGCCTTCGTACTCGAGGCGACGGCGCATCGATTCGGTGTCCACGTTGAGCCGAAGGATTTTGATGGCGACGGTTCGGTCTGCCTGGGGATCGTGGGCGGCGTAGACCTTTCCGGTCGCGCCGGCGCCGACGAGGCGGAGGACCTCGAACCGGCCGATTCTGCGGGGGCTGGCGTCGTGGTGCTCGGCGGCGGGCGGCGTCGAGTCTTGTTGCGGCTCGGCGTGGGCGAGCATCCGGGCCGCCTCGGCCTTGGCATCATGGTCGCTGCCGCAGACGGCGGCGATGGTCTCTGCCTGTCGGGCGGGCTCAGCCTCTACCGCTGCGTGAAAGGCGTGCTTTGCTCGCTCCCACGATTCGGTGTTCACGGGGGTGCCTCCTCGGACAGTTCGGCCTGGAGCCAGGCGCGGGCGGCGGACCATTCTCTCTCGACGGTTCGGAGCGAGACGCCGAGTGTTTCGGCGATGACGTCGTTGCTGAGGCCGCGATAGAGGCGGCATTCGGCGATCGATGCGGCGCGCGGATCGCGGGAACGCAGCTGTTCTAGAGCAGTTCGCACACTTGAGGTGGTGGAACCGCCATGAGTGTCCGCGGTTGCGGCTTCGTCGAGTCGGACCGGCTTGTGCGCGCCGCCGCGTTTGAGGGCGTTGCGGTCGCGGGCGTGGTTGCTGAGGATCCGCTTCATCATGCCGGTGGCGGCGGCGAGGAAGCGTTCGGGGGAGTCCCAGATTCGATGTCGCTGGCGGGCGAGGCGGATGAAGGCTTCGTTGACGAGGGCGGTTGGTGTGAGGGTGTGGGAGCGGCGTTCGTGGCGGAGGAGTTTGTGGGCGGAGGAGTGGAGGGAGGGGTAGTGATCGGGGACGCCACGGTGCAGTGCCTCGGGCGCTGAGTCTGGATCGGGGTCCGTGCTGCCTCGTCCGGGGGACTGTAGATCTTCGGCAGCCATGGTTGCAGTGTATCTCGGGGTCCAACGCCAACGCGAAAGGAATTTGAAAGTCTTTGGCGGTGCGACTGACACGCTGTGCGAACACGAGCGAGAAGCCCCTCACCTTTGATTGGAGATTTCATGATGCTTAGCTCTACACAGTTGTTCCGACACAGTGCGATCTGCGTGCTCGCGCTCAGCATGCTTCCGGCCGGATCACATGCTCAACCTGTCCAAGGGACGAAGGTCTTGACCTGGCAGTTCCGAGCCGCAAACATCGCGAAGGTGACCGGCACCTACTCGCTTCTCGCAAAGGCTTATTCCGGAGGTACGCACGGTGCGGGCAAAGGGTGGAAGTCAGCGCCTCGGAATCGCGGAACATGGTTCGTCGATGCTCGAGGTGGGCTGCCCCTCAAAGAAGCGGAGATCGAGAATGATGCGGAGGGGCACGCGGTCGGTATGGGCAGGTCGACTGCTGCGGCTCTCCGCGCGGTGAAGCTCCCGGGCAATCAGAAGCCGCCGAGGTACGAGGTGGAGACCACGACCACCGCTGGCGGCGCGGACAGCATCGTGCCACCGCATGTGCGACCGGGCGAATGGGGGCTTGCCAAGCACAGGGCCAAGGCGGTGGTCAAGGTCGCGAACGCGAAGGTCAAAGGCTGGGTGCTCAAAGGCGAGATTAATGGTGTCAACGTGGGCACTCGGTCCGGTCAGGGAAGGCCGAACGGTCAGATTCATGAGGGTGGGTACAGCATTCACGACCCAATTGTGGTGACCATCAGAGAACTACCTACGGGTCGGGAGTGGTCAGAGGAGTTGTTGAGCCTCGACTTCCTTTCCCAGAACGGTGCTGGGAATGCGGTCTACTGGGAGTATGACTCGGTGGTAGGAGTCACGATGGCAGCAGAACGCGACGGTGACGGCGAACTCGACGGCTTGGTCTCCATCGGGGGTGCATCGGACAGCGACTGGTTGATCGACTCGTTCGGCGAGTTCGGTGCGACACTCGAGAACGGGGTGTTCGAGGCGACGGGTGCGTGGGAAGGGTTGCCGTGGGACCTAACGATGGAGGGGTTTGATGTGGTTCGGGCAGCACTCGCTCCGGAGCACATTCCCACAGGCTTCGACTACATCGTCCCATCGGATCTGCTGACCGACGAATTCATCTACAGCCAGAGTCTGGCGTGGGACGAACTCAGCGAGGGAGAGGTGCGCGACGGCGTGATTCCGACTCCCGGTGTCCTCGCCGTGCTGCTCGCATCGGGTCTCGTGGTGCAGTTGCGTCGAAAGCTCTGATCGGACGCCGGTTTCCTTCCGGCTGTCATTGGGAGTAAGGGCGCGGCGCATAGCAATCTCGACCGGGGGAACCGCCCCGCCTCTGGGCGGGGCGGTTTGTCGGTGAGTCAACGGATTCGGGTCCGTCGATGAGACTGCTCGCAGGCTCGACGTCGTAGAGCGCGGTCAGACTCGCCACAAACTGCTCGCCCACGTCAGCCCCGCGCCGAAGGCCAGGAACATGACGCGGTCGCCGGGTTTGACGCGGCCGGCGCGGGTCTGCTGGTCGAGGATGAGGGGGACCGAGGCGCCGACGGTGTTGCCGTAGCGTTCGATGTTGATGTAGAACTTCTCTTCGGGGATGCTGAAGCGTTCGCGGGCGGCGGCGAGGATGCGCGCGTTGGACTGGTGGCAGATGTAGTGGTCGATGTCCTCGGGCGCGAGGCCGGCCTTGTCGAGGGTCTGGCTGATGAGCTCGGGGAAGGTGCTGACGGCGAACTTGAAGACGTTGCGGCCGTTCATGACGATGGTGTTGAGCCTGCCGTCGTCGGTGTCGTCGGGGTTGAGGAACGAGTGTGTGTTGGTTGGGATGTAGAGGTGCTTTGCGCCGGCGCCGTCGGAGTGCATCGCCTGAGCGATGAGGCCCTTGGAGGTGTCGCCGGTGGCGGAGAGGACGCATGCGCCGCCGGCGTCGCCGAAGAGGACGGCCGAGCTGCGGTCGAGGTTGGAGAACTTGCAGAACTTGGTGACGCAGTCGACCCCGAGCACCAGGGCGTTGGTGAAGGGGGCGGTGGTCATGAGGGCGTGGGCGGTGTTGAGCGCGTAGACGAAGCCCGAGCACGCGGCGTTGAGGTCGAAGGCGGGGATTGTGCGCGCGCCCAGAGAGCCGGTGAGGAGGTTGGCAACGCTGGGGGTGGGCATGTCCGGGGTCATTGTGCCGCAGACGATGAGGTCGAGTTGGTCGGCGGTGATCCCGGCGGCGGTGAGGGCGTTGCGGGCGGCCTCGGTGGCGAGGCTCTCGGTGCTCTCGCCGGACTTGGGGTCGTGGATGTGGCGGGTGCGGATGCCGGTGCGTTGGACGATCCACTCGTCGGAGGTGTCCATGCACGCTTCGAGATCGGCGTTGGTGACCTGTCGCTTGGGGACGGCCGAGCCTGTGCCGATGATCGCGATGCCCGAGCGGGGCGTGGCGTCTCCGCCGGTCGGCGCGGGGCTCATGCGGGCTCTCGTTGCGGGGCAGCGGCCTGCTCGAGGCTCTGAATGCGAGCGGCGATCTCGTCGTTGACGTGCTTGGTGACGTAGTCGCGGGCGTTGCGGATCGCGGCCTTGATGGTGCGGGACTCGCTCGACCCGTGAGAGATGAAACAGGTGCCGTTGACGCCGAGGAGCGGGGCACCGCCGTACTCGTGGTAATCGTTCTTGGCGTAGATCTGTTTGACGACCGGTTCGAACTGGAGGGCGAGGTTGGGGTCGGCCTCGAAGACCTCCTGGGCGATGGCGGCGAAGAGGCTCCTGGCGAGGCCCTCGGCCATCTTGAGGACGGTGTTGCCGACGAAGCCGTCGGTGATGATGACGTCGGCGACGCCGTCGAAGAAGTCGCGGCCTTCGACGAAGCCGATGAAGTTGAGGTCGGGCGTGTTGCGGAGGAGGTCGCGGGTGTGGCGGATGAGGTCGGAGCCCTTGCCTTCTTCGGCACCGATGTTCATGAGGGCGACGCGTGGGCTCTCGATGCCGAGCGTGCCGCGGGCGTAGACATCGGCCATGACGCCGTACTGCCAGAGGTGCACGGCGGTGGGCTCGGGGTTGGCTCCTGCGTCGCAGAGGACGACGGGGCCGTGGAATGCGGGGATGGTGACGGCGATGCCGGGTCGGTGGACGCCGGGGAGCCGCTTCATGTGCATGATGGAGGCGGCGACGCAGGCGCCGGTGTTTCCGGCGCTGATGATGCCGTCGACGGGGTCCTCGTGCTTGCGCGAGCCACGGAGGGCCATGCGGACGATGGAGCTGTCCTTTTTGGTCCGCACCGCCATGGCGGGGGAGTCGGACATCTCGATGGTCTCGCTGGCGTGCTCGATGATGAATCTGTCATCGGAGCACCCGTACTCTTCGAGGAGTTCGCGGATGGTGGGTTCGTCGCCGATGAGGACGAGCCGGTCTTCGGGCGCGAGGAGGGCGAGTGCCTCGACGCATCCCTTGAGGACGGCGTCGGGGGCGTTGTCCCCACCCATCACGTCGATTGCGAGTCGCACGAAATCAGTCCCTCGGGACACCGATGCCGAGCTTGGGCACCGAGATCTTCAGACCGGGACGGACGTAGCCGGACTCTTTGCACGCCCTGTGGGGGAGCTTGGGCATGCCGCTGAGGGGGCACATGCCGTGCTTGGGGGCGGTGAGGGCGTCGTGGGAACGGCGGCGGCGGGTGCGGCCGTAGCTCTGTCTTTGACCTGGGAGCATGAGCGTGGATCCTTTCCAAGCGTCGCCATTGGCGAGAAACGCGTCAATCTGGCCGGCAGCAGGGGGTAGAGACGGGCCCGGGGGCCGAACGGAACCTCCGGAGTCCGGCGGCAACGGTAGCGCCGGCGGGGGGGTTGGTCAATGAATCGGTCGGGCCCGGGCTGGACGCCGGGCGGCGGGCGGGTACCATGCTTGTGCTGCGATCGACGGGGAAGCCCCCTGGCGGTCGCTGGTGTGTTGGGGTGTGTTGAAGAACCCCCGAACGCCTCCCTAGCTCAATCGGCAGAGCAGCTGACTCTTAATCAGCGGGTTGAAGGTTCGAGTCCTTCGGGGGGCATTTTCTGCGCGCTTGGTGTCGGGGGTGGTGGAGGCTCTTTGAGGGTCGGGCGCCGGCGTGGGTGCCGGTGGCGATGGAGGAGGGGTGGTGGGGGAGGCGAAGTTTTCTGATTCTGGTCTGGGGAGGGCAGGCGCGGAAGTCGCAGGTGCAGGTGGTCAGACACCGCACACTGAAAGGACACCGCTATGGCCGTTGCTCAGACCCGATCTCTTTCCCAGTTTCTCACCTCCCGGAACCGCAGCCGGTCGAGGGCCCGTGCGATCGCTCTGGTGGCGTGCGTGGGGCTGACCGGGTCGGCGGCGGTGGCGCAGGAGACGACGTACCGGTGGTGGAACCCGAACGGGGCGCCCGAGACGGGCTCGATGAACGACTCGTCGAACTGGGAGGACTTCGTCAAGCCGTCGTTGCATCCGGAGGCGATGAACAAGCTCGTCTTCGAGTTCCCGGAAGACGGCAGCTTCGAGGCGTTCAACGACCTTCGAGACTTTCTTAGTGTCTCGAGCATTTACGCGGGGCCATTCGGCCGCGATGGAACGGGGCTGATTGCCGGGCTCCCGCTTGTACTCAGACCGACTCCCGGTTTCGATAAGTGCGTGATCAGTTCCCGTGGACTCGATCCGCTGGTGCTGGAAACCCCTCTCGCGGGGGACACCGGGATGCGCGTGTCTTTCGGCGCAGTCGTGCTAAACCCCAGCAACAGGCAACAGCACTGGCTCACCGGTGGGATCGAAGTGGCCGCTTACGGCTCGCTGACGGTTTCGAGCGCTTGGCACCTCGGTGCATTGAGCAACACTATCGAAGTACAGGGCGGCCTTCTCCGCTTTGACGCCCCGATGACGATCGGAATTCCTGTGTCCTGCACGGGGCCGGCCTACGCCCGGTTTTCTACAGATACTTCGGGGAGAGTCACGATCTCCCGAATGACGGCTGCTGACTTCGCGATCAAGTTCGGTCCTGGAACGCTCCAGGTTCTGGCCGATGGTGCTGAGAGTCGTTGTAGTTGGATCATTTCTGAGGGGGTACTCGAAGCCGGCACGGGTACGGTGGAGGAAGTGACAGTTGGACCAAACACTGTCCTCAGGCTGGTTGATGACTTGGCTGTAGATGTTGTTTCTGTGAACGACGGAACGCTTGATCCGAACGGCTTCACACTGGAAGTCGGTGACGGCGATCTCTTTGGTGCAAACGATCGCGTCGTCGGCGAAGGAATCGTGCGGGCTACCGGTCCGGGTTGGTTGAGGATCGGCGCTGATCTGTTGGGATTCGACGGCACTCTTGAGGCAAGGGGCGGTGTGATTAGGGTTACCCAACCGGCTCAGGTCAACTCCATGATGACACTGAGCGTCCCACAATCGGAAGACAGAATCGAGTTCTCAAATCAGAGCAGTTATCGAGTAGGCGCATTGACAGGCACTGGCGTCATCAAGCTCAATCTCCCGGCGAGTCTTCATATTGGCGTGGGCGATTCCGATGGCTCGTTCTCCGGCACAATAGATGGTTCGCTCAGAAAGATTGGCGCAGGTACGCACACCCTTACCGGTACATTTCAGGGTGAGGGCCGAGCGGTGTACATCGACGGTGGGACACTTCAACTGAGGCAGTCCGCAGTCGCTGGACTCTCGCGAATCCTGATCGCGGCGGACGGCACGTTCTCTCCCCTCGGCGCGGTCAATGCTCCAACGATCGAGGGCGCCGGCACTGTCGCGCTCGGCAGCCAGACCTTCACCGTCGGCGAGCCCGGGGGTGACTTCACCTTTTCCGGCAGTCTGGAAGGCAACGTCGAGACCTCGACGTTCCGCAAGCGCGGCGGCGGCACGCTCACGCTGAGCGGCGACACCTCGGGCTTCGGCGGGTTCTTCGATCTTCTTGACGGGGCGGTGCGGTTCACGGGCGGGCCGATCCTGCCGGCCGCAGCGGGGCTGAACATCACGGGCGGCGAGCTCCGCGGCTACGGCGAGTACTCTGGCGCGTACTGGAACCAGTCGGTGATCGCTGCGGACTCTGCGAGCGGTGCGCTCCGGCTGTCCGGAGAGGACCAGTGGAACAACGGCACGATCAGGGCCGAGGGCGATGGAACGCTCGAGCTGGCCGGGGTGTTCCTCGAGCAGGACTTCAGCGGGGGCGGCCAGCACGGGAGGCTCACCGCCGACGATGCCCCGATCCGCCTGATCGGTGACGGTCCCGTGGTGGTGCAGGGCGGATCGATGGAGACCGTTGGTGACGGTTCGTTCGAGATGCGCGGCTCGACGATCACGCTGCGGGGGGTGGAGCACGCCGGGCACATGTCGCTGGGGTTCGGCGTGGACATCACGGCCGAGGACGTGGGCCTGGTGACCGAGGCCGATCACACGCTGCACGTGGAGTTCGAGCCGGATGCGGACCCCGAGGACGGAGCGATCCGCGGGCGGGGCACGGGCGTGCTCGGCGGCACGCTGCACGTGACGCTGCCGGATGGCTACTCGCCCGCGTTCGGCGACCGCATGACCGTGATCGGCGGAGACGACACCGGCGAGTGGACGATCGACGAGTCCTTCGACACGATCATCCTGCCCGACATCTCGCCGTGGCAGATGCGTGTGGTGTCGAAGCCGGACACGCTGCAGCTGGTGGTGACGCGGAAGGCGGATGTTGCGGCCCCGTTCGGCAAGGTCGATGTGGAGGACATCCGGCGGTTCTTCGACGGGTTCGGCGGCGGGCGTCCTGTGGCGGACATCGCCGAGCCGTTCGGCCGGGTGACGATCGAGGATGCGATCGCGTTCATCAAGGACTTCAACACGGCCAATGCTCTCGGCCGTTGAGGGTTGGTCGAGGTGGTGCCGCGAGCACGGGGGGGGCAGAAAAGTTTTTGATCATCGTCTGGGGAGCGCGGGCGCTGAAGTCGCAGGTGCTTACGGCTAGACACCGCACACTGAAAGGACACCGCTATGGCCGTTTCTCAGACTCAATCTCTTGCCCAGCTTCTCACCAGCCGGAACCGCAGCCGGTCGAGGGCCCGTGCGATCGCTCTGGTGGCGTGCGTGGGGCTGACCGGCTCGGCGGCGGTGGCGCAGGAGACGACGTACCGATGGTGGAACCCGAACGGGGCACCCGAGACGGGCTCGATGAACGACTCGGCGAACTGGGAGGACTTCGTCAAGCCGTCGTTGCATCCGGACGCGATGAACAGGCTGGTGTTTGAGTTCGTGGTGGACGGTGATTTCGAGGCGTTCAACAACCTCCGGGACTTCCTCAGCGTCTCGAGTATGTCTCGCGGCCGCCACGAAGGCACGGCAAGGATCACCGGCTTGCCGCTGAAGCTGAGGCCGGCTCCCGGCGCCGGCAAGTGCCTGATTTCCGGCGGCCAGCGTGAACCTCTTGTGCTGGAGACCCCGCTGGGCGGCACGTCGGGGTTCGAAGTCGATTGGGGTACGGTGGAGTTGCGTCCCGCTAACAGGCAACAACACACGATCACGGGTGGGATCGAGATCTCGGGGCACGGAGAGCTCGCGGTGTCGGAGGCGTGGCACCTGGGAGCGCTGAGCAACACCGTTCACGTCACGATGGATGCGTTTGGACAGGGCGGAACGCTGCGTTTTGACGCGCCGATGACGATCGCGATTCCGGTCGAGTGCCGCGGTGGGTCGATCAACACCGCGGCGTCCGGCCGCGTCACGATCTCGGAGCTCGGAACGTCGAGTAGGGCGGAGAAGCTCGGCTCGGGCACGCTCAGGATCGGGTCGGGGAGTCAGTGCAGCTGGGTCGTCAGGGACGGCGTGCTAGAAATCGACCCGGAGGCGTTGAGCCGCGTCGAGATCCGGGATCGGGGCGTGCTCAGGCTGGTGGATGACTCGTTGATTCGACGCCTCTCGGCCATGGACGGGACCGTCGATCTGGATGGCCACACGCTCGTTCTCGAAGAGGGTCTCGTGTATGGCCGAATCGTCGGAGACGGCACCGTCCGGTTCGTGGGGGATGAACCGTTGGCCATCAAGGGGCAGTTGCCGGAGTTTGTCGGCACGTTGGAGGCCGACGGGGGTGTCATCCTGGTCGACCAGAATCTCGATTCCCCCATGACCATTTCGGTGCCCAATCCGTCGGACCAGATCCATCTCCAGTACCGAGTGCCCTTCTTCCCGCACCGCATTGGTTCACTCGCCGGGACGGGTGCGATCTACTCAAACGCCGGGATCCAGCTGCATGTCGGCATGGGGGATCAGGGCGGCTCGTTCCCGGGCAGCCTTCGTGGCGTGCAAGAACTTGTCAAGGTCGGCCACGGCACGCATGCCTTGACGGGTGTGAATGACCTGACGGGCGGCTCGATTCTCGTCACTCAGGGCACCCTGAGCCTCTCTGACTCCGCTCTGGGCGGCGCGGCGAGCATCACCGTCGCGGCGGGCGGCACGTTCTCTCCCTTCGGCACGATCAACGCCCCGACGATCGAGGGCGCCGGCACTGTCGCGCTCGGCAGCCAGACCTTCACCGTCGGCGAGCCCGGGGGTGACTTCACGTTCTCCGGCAGTCTCGAGGGCAACCTCGAGACCTCGACGTTCCGCAAACGCGGCGGCGGCACGCTCACGCTGAGCGGCGACACCTCGGGCTTCGGCGGGTTCTTCGACATTCTCGATGGCGCGGTGCGGTTTGCGGGCGGGCCGATCCTGCCGGCCGCAGCGGGCCTGACCATCACAGGCGGCGAGCTCCGCGGCTACGGCGAGTACTCGGGCGCGTACTGGAACCAGTCGGTGATCGCTGCGGACTCTGCGAGCGGTGCGCTCCGGCTGTCTGGAGAGGACCAGTGGAACAACGGCACGATCAGGGCCGAGGGCGGTGGAACGCTCGAGCTGGCCGGGGTGTTCCTCGAACAGGACTTCAGCGGCGGAGGCCAGCATGGGACGCTCACCGCCGACGATGCCCCTATCCGCCTGATCGGTGACGGTCCCGTGGTGGTGCAGGGCGGGTCGATGGAGACCGTCGGTGATGGCTCGTTCGAGCTGCACGGCTCGGCGATCACGCTGCGGGATGTTGATCACGCGGGGCACATGTCGCTGGGGTTTGGCGTGGACATCACGGCCGAGGACGTGGGACTGGTGACCGAGGCCGATCACACGCTGCACGTGGAGTTCGAGCCGGATGCGGACACCGAGGACGGAGCGATCCGCGGGCGGGGCACGGGCGTGCTCGGCGGCACGCTGCGCGTGACGCTGCCGGACGGGTTCTCGCCCGCGTTCGGCGACCGGATGACCGTAATCGGCGGAGACGACACCGGCGAGTGGACGATCGACGAGTCCTTCGACACGATCATCCTGCCCGACATCTCACCGTGGCGGATGCGGGTGGTGTCGAAGCCGGACACGCTGCAGCTGGTGGTGACGCGGAAGGCGGATGTGTCGGCCCCGTTCGGCAAGGTCGATGCGGAGGACATCCGGCGGTTCTTCGACGGGTTCGGCGGCGGGCGTCCTGTGGCGGACATCGCCGAGCCGTTCGGCCGGGTGACGATCGAGGACGCGATCGCGTTCATCGAGGATTTCAACGGGGCGAAGGCGGTCGGCAGGTGAGGGTTGGGGCGGATCGACTCGGTCGGGTAGACTCTCGGCTCGGATGTCGGGACTCCCGCTCGCCGAAGTGGCGTGGCGGGCTCGGCGGAAACGAGATGTGCCCCGAGATGACCGACCACACCGACCTGCAATCGAGCGACGAACGGCCCCCTGACGACGATGTTGTCGGGGGGCCGCTCCCTTCGATGGAGGCGGTGCATGAGGAGCTGCGATTGATCGCTGCGGCGTACATGCGTCGGGAGCGGGGGGATCACACGCTCCAACCGACGGCGCTGGTCAACGAGGCGTATCTCAAGCTCGTCAACTCTCCAGACCGGCAGGCGAGCGGTCGGGCGCGGTTTCTCGGCATCGCGGCCCGGGCGATGCGGCAGATCCTGGTGGACCACGCGAGGGCGAGGGCGTCGGCCAAGCGCGGCGGGGGGTGGGACCGGATCACGCTGAGCGGCGTGGCGTCGGCGGAGGAGGGAGCGCCGGGGGTGGAAACGCTCGCGCTGGATGAAGCGCTCGCGCGGTTGGCGGCGTTTCACGAGCGGTCGGCTCGGGTGGTTGAGCTGCGGTTCTTTGGGGGGTTGACGATCGCCGAGGCCGCGGAAGTGGTGGGGGTGTCGCACGGGACGGTAGAGGCGGACTGGACGTTCGCCAGGGCGTGGCTTCGCCGGGAACTCGAGGGGGGCGAGTGATGGAGCGGGCCGAGCAGATCCGGGAGCGGTTCGACGCGATCCACGCGCTCGCGGGGAGCGAGCGGGCGCGGGCGATTGAGGAGCTGCGCGCGCAGGACGCGGCGTTGTGTGATGAGGTTGAGTCGTTGCTGAAGCGCTCGGGGGCGTGGGATGCGCTCGACACGCCCGCGGTGCCGTCGGTGTCGGGGCTGCTGCGGCCGGCGACGCCGGCGATGGGCGCGGTCGCGGAGGGGTTTCCCGGCTATCGCTTGGTCGGGCTCATCGGCGAGGGCGGGATGGGGCTGGTGTATGAGGCCGAGCAGTTGCACCCGCGCCGCCGCGTGGCGCTGAAGGTGTTGCATCCGAGCCTGGTGACTCCCGGCCGGCTGCGGCGGTTTGAGCAGGAGTCCGAGCTGCTCGCGCGGCTGACGCACCCGGGCATCGCGGCGATCTACGAGGTTGGGACGTACAGGGCGGGCGGTTCGGAGCGGCCGTTCTTTGCGATGGAGTATGTGGACGGGTCGGAGCTGCTCGAGCACGCTGCGCGGCGGGGGCTCGGGATGCGGGAGCGGGTCGCGCTGCTGGCGGAGGTGTGCGACGCGGTAGGGCACGCGCACGGGCGCGGCGTCGTGCATCGGGATCTGAAGCCCTCGAACATCATGGTGTCGGCGGATGGCAGGGCGAAGGTGCTCGATTTCGGGGTTGCGAGCACCACCGATCCGGACACGATGCTGGCGACGATGCGGACCGAGTCGGGCGCGATGATCGGGACGCTGGCATATATGAGCCCGGAGCAGCTGGCGGGTGACTCGGGCGAGATCGATGTCAGGAGCGATGTGTACTCGCTCGGGGCGGTGGCGTATGAGCTGCTGAGCGGGCGGCGGCTGTGTGAGCTTTCGGGGACCTCGTTCCCGCAGGCTGTGCTTGCGCTGCAGCGCGCGCAGGAGACGTCCTTCGGCACGGTGGGCCGGGACCTGCCCGGCGACATCGGGACGGTTGTGCTGAAGGCTCTCGCGGCGGAGCCCGGGCGGCGGTACGCGGATGCTGCGGCGCTGGCGGCGGATCTGCGCCGGTATCTGCAGAACGAGCCGATTGTCGCGCGGCCACCGACGACGGCGTACGTGCTCTCGAAGCTGGCCTCGCGGCACCGGGTTCTGGTGTGGAGCGCGGCCTGTGTGCTGCTGGTCTTCGTCGGGGGCTTCGTCGCGACGGCGCTGGGGCTGATCCGCGCGACGCGGGCGGAGACGGCGCTGCAGGCGAGCGTGACCGAGGCTCGGAGCCAGACGGCGATCGCGGAGGCTATCAACGAGTTTCTGAACGAGGACCTGCTCTCGGCGGCCGACCCGACCCGGGCCGAATCGCCGGACATCACGATGCGGGAGGTGCTCGAGCGGGCGGCGGAGCGTATCGAGGGGCGGTTCCCGGAGCAGCCGGAGGTTGAGGCGGCGATCCGGCTGACGCTGGCGCAGGCGTTCGAGCGGCTGGGGATCGCCGGCGCGGCCGAGCCGCACTGGCGCCGGGCTGCGGTGTTGCAGGTGTCGCCGTCCGGCGAGCCGACGCCGGACTCGGTCAACGCGATGGCGTCGCTGGCGACGAACCTGATGAACCAGGGGCGGTACACCGACGCGATCGGTGTGATCCGGACCAACCTGGAGTTTTTTGAGTCGGGACCGGAGCCCGACGCCGACGAGATCCTCAGAACGAAGGGCAATCTCGCGGTGGCCTACCTGCAGATGGGGCGGCTGGCCGAGGCGGCCCCGCTCCTGGCCGACACGCTGGAAGGGAAGCGGGCTGCGTTTGGCGATCGAGACCCGAGCACGCTGACCTCGATCCACAACCTGGCGGGCCTGTACATCTCGCTCGACCGTCCGGCGGAGGCCGAACCGCTGTACCGCGAGGCGTACGCGGGCAGGCTGGAGGTGCTGGGCGAGGCCGACCCGCGGACGCTCACGACAATGGGCGCGCTCGCGTGGTCGCTGACCGATCTCGGGCGGTACGACGAGGCCGAGTCGTTGCTGCGCGCAGCGCTGGCGGTGATGGACCAGCGGCTCGACGAGGGGCATCCGATCCGGCTTATGGCGGTCAACTCGCTGGGCAACACGCTCTATCAGACCGGGCGGTACGAGGAGGCGGAGAGGCAGTTTGCCGAGGCGGCGCGTCTGCGGGAGCAGTCGCTCGGGCTTGCGCATCTCGACACGTTGCTGACGGTGTCGAACCTGGCCGAGACACGCCTCACGCTGGGTCGGGTGGAGGAGGCGAAGGCGTTGTACGAGCGGATGCTCGCGCAGGATGAGTCGAGCCTGCCCGACGGGCACTGGGCGCGGGGGGATGCCCGGATCGGGCTGGGGTTGTGTCTGGAGCGGCTCGGCCGGGTCGAGGAGGCGGAGCCGATTCTGATCGAGGGGCTGCGGCGGGTGCTGCGGTCGATCGGGGCTTCGCATCCGAAGTTTGCGTCGGCGAGGGAGAAGGTGGGCGGGTTCTACGACGGCACGGGGCGTGCGGCGGCTGCGGCGGCGATCAGGAGTGCGACGACGGGTGAGGGGATCGAGGCGGCGTCGGGCATGTGAGCCGTGCCGGGTCGCAAGCGAGGCCTGAGCCGGGGGTGGCGCTTGAGCGCAGTGTCGGCGGTTCGGAGACTGGTGCGTAGCGGCGCCGGGATCGGGCGGACGCACGTGCTTGAGTTGCGTCCGCCGGGGAGGGCCGGCATCGCTCTTTGTGGCTCGAGCGCGCGGGCTACTTGCTCGCGATCACCCACACGGCGTGGACGATGCCGGGGATGTAGCCGAGCAGCGTGAGCAGGATGTTGAGCCAGAAGTGTCCGGTCGGTCCGACCTCGAGCAGGACGCCGACGGGCGGGAGCAGGATCGCGAGCAGTATCTTCAGGATGTCCACAGTGTGCGCCTCCGGATCTCGGGTTCGGTGTGCGGACGTGTATGCGCTGCCCGCAGTACATGCTTGGCGAGGCGCGTGAACAGCAGATTGCTCGGGGATGAAAGAACGTTCATGCGCGTGGGGATCCCCGGCGGCTTGGTGCCGGGCGCGCAGGAATGAATGCGCTTTTACCCGACAGTCATAGTCATTTCAAACCCGGTCCCGATAGTTCTTGTGCCGACGCGGAGGTCAGTCGGCGCGAGGCACCATCATCCTCTTGGCGACCTCATAGAAAGGAATGCACATGTATACGCGTAACACCAGGACAAGTCTTGTTCTCACGCTTATCGCCGGAACGTCGCTCTCTGCGGGGCTCGCGGCCGCACAGACGGGGCACGACGGCACGCGGTCGTCCGATCGCTCCGCGCTTCGTGGCCAGCCCGCCGATGCGCGGCACGATGATCAGGCGAGAGCGCGGGTGCTCCACTTCGTCAAGTCGGGCGCGATCCTCGGCTCGTCGGTGTACAACGCCAACGGCGAGAAGCTCGGGTCGGTCGATGACATCGTGGTCAACCGCGGGAATGGCAGGATCGTGTCGGTGGTGCTCCGGGACGGCGGGCTGCTGGGCATCGGCGGGAAGCTCATCGCCGTGCCGTACTCAGCCTTCGGGTATGACGCCAGCAAGAGCCGGCTGACGCTCGATGTCACGCCCGAGCGGCTGGAGCAGGCTCCGGCGTCAGGTCCTGACGAATGGCTCGAGCTGGAGTCGGACGACTGGACCGAAGAGTTGACCGAGTCGTACCGGGAGATGATGCGCTCGCTCGATGCGGAGAAGCGCGACGCGTACGCGGCGGGCATCAGCGAGGCCGAGACCGAGCGGGTCAAGGGCACGATCACCAAGGTCGTGCGGGACGCCACGGTTCGCGGCGAAGAGCAGGTCGTTGTGCACGTCCGGACGAAGGGCGGGGAGACTCGGCCCGTCATCCTCGGGCCGTCGTGGTACGTCATGAGCCAGGCCGGCGCGCCGATGCGTGGTGATTCGATCAGCACGGAGGCCTACGTGCTCCCGCGTGACGGGAAGAACCGGCTCGTGGCGCGGACCGCGACCATCGACGGCAGCGACCTGTCCGTCCGCAACACGGACGGCACGCCGCGGTGGGATGTCGAGGACAGCGGATGGTCGGACGCGAATGTCCGCGGCTCGACCGCGATGTCGCCGCTTCTGCGTCTGACTGACCTCGTCGGCATGTCCGCTCACGCCCGAGACGACGAGGGCGGTGAGATCGCCGACGCGGTGCTCGAGCTCGAGTCCGGACGTATCGCGATGGTGACGCTGGACCCGAACGAGAACTTCCTCGGGATCGGCGATGACGTCAAGTGCGTGCCGTGGTCTGTTGCGTCCGTGGGCACGGATACCGTGCGAATCGATGCCGACCGCGAGATGCTGCTTGAGTGCGAGTCGATGCCGGAGCAGGTCAGTGTGTTCGCGGCGCCGGCGCGGCTCGAACCGGTCTACCGGGTGTTCGACGTGCAGGTTGTCGACTTCCGACCGCGAGAGCGGCAGGAGTGGAAGATCGACCGGCAGGTGCGCGACTGGTCGGGCAACGACCGTCTGACGACGGCCTATCGCGACAGCGAGAACGTGCAGTTCGACGGAACCGTTCGATCGACTCGGAGCCTCGACATCGCCGAGGGCATGCCCAACGCGACGGCGATCGTGGTCCGCACCGATGACGGTGACCGCGAGGTCGTGCTCGGCCCGGGGTGGTACGTCAACGCCGAGGACATGTGGTTCCCCGACGGCGCGAAGGTGAGCGTCCTGGGGCGGAAGGTCCGCCTGGACGGTCAGGAATTGTTCTTCGCGACGGTCGTGAACCGTCACGAGGGCGAGAGGATCGTTCTGTGGAAGGACGACGCGCCGGTGTGGCGGAACCGCTCGGCCAGCCACTCCGACCGGTAAGTGAGTGGTGGAGGAGAGGCCCGGGGCGGGTCGGACGGGCCCGCCCCGGGATTTGTCAGAAGCCGGGTCGGAGAGCAGCCCGGTGCGCATAGATGCACCCCCGCCGCGGACGATTTGGGAGGGTCGTTCGCGGCGGGGTGTTCTTTCGGGGCGGGGCGGGACCCGATTGCGCCTGCGGGGACGCGGGCGGCTACAGGCAGTCGAGGCGGTGTGGGCCGCCTGTCTGGTCGATCGCGATCAGGCGCGGGAATCCCCGGAGGGGACCAGTCCGAGCAGGCCGGACATGGTCGCGGGTTGTCCCTTGATGACCGCGTCTGGCGTGGCGGTCATGCGAACATCCCAGGTGCCTTCGTGGCCGATCAGGTCGTGCCGGGTGTGCAGGACTGCGCCGGCCTCGTGGTAGTCTCTTGATTTCTGCAGGAGTGCCGCGAGCGCGACTTCGTCGAACAGCACGTTCCAGTGCGTGAACTCGGAACGCCAACGCAGCCCTGCGGATCGCATAGCTTCGGCGAATCCGAGCTCCCAGAGGATCTCGCCGGTTTCGACGTCCCACCGCACCGCGCACGCCTTGGCTGCGCCCACCGCATCGCGCATGCGCCGTTCGCGGACGGCGAGTGCGCTCGTCCGCTCCTCGAGGGTGGTGTGCGCCGCCCTGATCTGCTCGGTCAGTGCCTTCTCGCGGTCGAGTGCAGCGGTCAGTTCGGCGTTGACGCGGCGCACGCTGGGGAGTGCCATCGCCTCGGGGAGTGCTCTGATCGTCGCGACGGCGGTGGCCAGCGACACGACGGCGGTGATGGCTTTCATCAGCCCGCTCAGGCGGTATGCCGGCCACCAGAAGATCGACGCCTCGATCGCGTGCGTGAAGCCGCAGCAGAGAATGAACGCGACGAACAGCCAGGCGATGATCGGGAACGCTGCGGTCCGGCGTCTCAGCATCAAGAGCGCCAGTGCGGTCGGGATGGCGGTGTATGCGCAGAAGATCAGCAGGTCTGAGACGATGTGCAGCCATCCCTCGAACGCCGACCAGTTGCCGCACGTCCATCGTGCGGGATAGTCGCTGGTGTCGACGAGCTTCTGTAAGAAATTCATCATTTATGATCTCCGGCTTGAACAAAGGATGGAAGCGCGGATTCAAAGAAAGTTGGTACACTCGGGTGCTGTTGGTTTGGTGCTGCTCGGCGTGTCGCCGCGGGTGCGATCGATCGGGCTCGGGCTCTGCAATGGGCCGGAAGGCTCCCGGAGGCGTACCGATGTCCGAAACCCTTCGAATCGTGGCGGCTCACAGAGATGCGCAAACGCTTGACGGGGTTGTCCGGGGATTGGGCCCGGAACGGCGGGTGGTCGCGACGTGTTCGACCGCCGACGAGATTCGGTCGGCGGTGGAACAGCATCGGCCGGACCTGCTCGTGTGTGGCGTGGTCTTTCCCGACGGGGACGGGCTGGAGGTCTGCATCGAGATGGGTCGAGAGCGTCCGTTGCCGGTGGTGATTGTCACTTCGCACCGGTCGATGGAGTTGGTGACCCGGGCGATGCAGGATCACGTCATGGCGTACTTGATCGAGCCGGTGCGGCCGGACGACCTGCGGGCTGCGGTCATCGTGGCGTGGTCGCGGTATCAGCAGCTTCGTGAGCTCGAGGAGGAGGTTGGCGACCTCCGCAAGGCGCTCGAGCAGCGCAAGCTTGTGGAGCGTGCCAAGGGTGTGCTCATGGCGGCGGAGGGGCTGACCGAACCGGAGGCGTACGCTCGGATCCGGGCGGCGTCGCAGGATGCGCGTACACCGATGGTGCGGATCGCAGAGAGTCTGCTTCGAGAGGCCGAGCTCGGGACGGAACGCTGCCAGAATTGATGCCACGTGGAACTCTCCGGGCCGTCCCTTTGGGGGAGGGCGTGTACACGGAACTTCCTGGCGGCATCGGCAGGCGGAGAAGCATTCGCCCCGGATGTGCACTTGTCAAGGTTTGGGATCGGGCTTGGGATCGGGCTTGGATTCCGGCGCGGCACTCGGGGCGCGGCCGACGGGTTCGGTCGCGTCGGGCGTGAGCAAGGGGAGTTCCGCGGTGAATTCTGCGCCGTTTGGCTCGCGGTTCCGGACCTGAATCTGCCCGCCGTGGAGTTCGGCGATGCCCTGCGCGATCGCGAGCCCGAGGCCGTGGCCGCGCTTCCGTCGGGTTTCGTCCGAGCTTTGTACGAACCGGTTGAAGACCTCCGCGAGCAGTTCGGGGGGCAGGCCCGGGCCCTCGTCCCGCACGGCGATGCAGAACTTTGCGTCTCGGACGGTCGCAGATATGTGCACACGGCCGTTGCGTGGTGTGAACCGGATGGCGTTGCGTACCAGGTTGTTGATCATGGTGCGCAGCAGTTCTGGGTCGCCCGCGACCGTGGCGTCCAGCGCCTCTTCGCTGTCTGCGAGTTGCACGTCGAGCCGGACACCGTGCTGTTCGGCCATGAGCACGCAGTCTTCGAGCGACTCCACGACGAGTTCGTTGGCGGCGCACCGGTGGGGCGAGGCTTCGCCCTGTCCGTCGCGGACCCGCGTCAGCGTCAGGAAGCTCTCCACAAGCCGACCGAGCTTGCGCATCTCGTCCTCGGCCGATTCGACGAACTCCTTGCCCTCGGGAGGGAGCCGGCTCCGGTCGAGCGTCTGGGCTTCGAGTTGCAGCGTGGCGATGGGGGTCTTGATCTCGTGGGAGATGTTGGAGAGGAAGCGCTCCTGGGCCGCGAAGGCTTCTCGGATACGGATCTGCGCGTTGTGCAGTTCGTTGGCGAGTTGCTGGATCTCGGGCGTCTCCTCCACCTGATCGAAATCGGGGTCGACCGCCGCCTGCTTGTCGGTGGTCGGGACGAGTTTGTCGGCGATGCCCGCGAGCCGTCGGAGCGGCTCGACCGCAACGCCCGCGATGATCCAACCGCTGATTATGCTCGCCAATGTACCGAAGAGGCCGCCGATAAGGAGAATGCGGAGGATCAGCGCGGTCTGCCTCGCGTAGAACGTGTCGGTGGTCACGACAACGAGGTACGCGTTGGGAATCTGCGGGACAGTGACTCCGATCGTGAACACCTTGGTGCCCTCGGCCGAGTCAAAGCCCGCGGGGGCGTTGGGCACGGCACGCAGGGCGTATCCCTCGGCGCGATCGATCTGCGCGACGATCTGCCTGCCGATGACGGGCCAGCGGGTCTCGTTCCGCAGCAGACTGATGCCCTGCCCGTCCACGACGTCCACCTGGAATCTGCCGAACTCGAGCGGGTCAAGCGTGCGCTGGACGAGGACGTCGAGCGACTTCTCGTCGAGAAAGTCGTACTCATCTCTGATGCGCGAGGCGATGAGCATCGATCGCTTGACGAGACGGTCGTTGAACAGCCCGCGGTCGGCCGACCGTTGGTAGAGCCAGAAGCCGAGGCCGGTCACGACCTGGATCAGCACGAAGATCGAGACGACCCAGATCGTCAGCCTCGCCCGGAGGGTGAGGCGCTTCCGGAGTGTGGGGCGGCCGCGGTGCGGCACGGCTAGCTCATGACGCCGAAGCGGTAGCCGGCACCCTTGACGGTGTGGATGAGCTCGCGTTCGTGGCCGCGATCGACCTTCTTGCGGAGCGTCGAGATATAGACGTCGATGACGTTGCTGTCGGGCTCGAAGTTCATGTCCCAGACCTTCTCACCGATCTGGGACCGGCTGAGCACGCGGTCTGGGTTCCGCATGAGATACTCCAGAAGTCCGAACTCCTTGTTGGAGAGCTCCACGGTGCAGTCGCCGCGGGTGGCGCGTCGGGAGTAGAGATCGAGTTCGAGATCGTCGCACCGGAGCGTGCGGCCCTCTGAGGCCTCGCCGCGACGGAAGAGCGCCCGCAGCCGGGCGAGCAGTTCTTCGAACTCGAACGGCTTGGTGAGATAATCGTCGGCGCCCGCGTCGAGGCCGCTGACCTTGTCGTCGGTGCCCGAGAGCGCGGTCAGCATCAGGACCTTGACGGCGACGGACCTGCGCCGGAGGTTGCGGCAGACCTCGACGCCGTCGCGGTCCGGGAGCATCAGGTCCAGGATCACTGCGTCGTAGTTGCCCCCGGCGGCGAGGTCCTCGCCCTCGAAGCCGGAATGGCACACATCGACGGCGTAGCCGTTCTCCCTGAGGCCGCGCTCGATCCCCGCAGCCATCTTGGGGTTGTCCTCGATCACGAGAATTCGCATGGTTGCTCTCCGTGCGGTGCGCCGGTGGTGTCGCGGCGCGGTGCATTCCCTCGGTACGGCTTCATTCTACCTCGCGGCGTTGCGGTGCAGCCGCGCGGATACTCCGGGCCCCGGCGACAAGTATTGCACTGTCCTCGACCCTCGCCACCCCACTCAGGGCCCGGACGGCGTCTTCCAGATCGCTCTCGGGCACGAACACGAGATACGTGCCGTTCTCGCCGCGCGTCACTGCGGGCTCGCGGATCGAGCCGAGTGCTTCGACGATCCGGACCGACATGTCCTTGGAACGACGGGCGTGGAGGGTCGACCAGATCCCGATCCCTGCCAAACCCAGGATTACCGCGCCTCCGACGATGATCGACTGCGTGGTGAGTTTGGACGCGAGCATGTCGCGGCGGCGGTCGGTGTTTCGCAGTGCCTCGATGCGCAGGCCGACAATGAGCCCCAGCACGATGCCCGAGATGTTGCTCAGCAGCGTGAAGCAGGCCCCGAGCACGAGATCGAAGCGGCCTGTCGCTCCAACGACACCCAGCGCGGCCGCGACCGGCATGAGGGACGCGGCCACGACGATGCCGACCATGCTCATCGCGTCGCGTTTGAGCAGGACGTACGCCATGGCCAGGCCGGCTGCGAGGGCGACCACGAGGTCGAACGGGCTGGTCCCGGTGCGGCCCTCGACCAGGTGTGTAATGGGCACGGCGGGTGTGACAAGCGTGATGAGGGTGGCGGCGGCCGCCGAGATGCCGAGCGAGACCACGAGCGCGAGCCCCGCGCGCAGTGCCTTGGCGGGGTGCCCGAGCACAATCGCGACGCCGATCAGGGCGATGGGCTTGGCGAGCGGGGCGAGGACCATGGACCCGACCAGCGCCGCGGTGCTGTTGCGGAGCAGCGCGGCCCCGGCGATGACACCCGCCAGCAGAGAGAGCACGAGAAACGTGCGGGACATTCTCGCGCCGTCCTCGACAAAGCTCTCGATCTCGTCGGTGCCCGCGACCGGTTCGTCCTGGTCGTCGGGCTCGTCCTCGTCCGGACGGGGCTCGAGCGCCACCGGCTCCAGGACGGTGTAGTGCTCATCCTCGTCGCAGGACTCGCGCAATCGGTCGCGGAGTGCCTCGAGGAAGTCGTCGGTGTCGCCGCCGTCGCAGGTGATCCTGGCGACGATCCGCTCCCCCTCTGCCAGCACCACGACGCGGTGACCCTCGTCCTCGGCGCGAGTCCTGAGGTCGTCGAACCACTCAGATCTGACGACGGCATCAATTATGCGCATCGGATGCTCCACAGTATGAGAGGGGTTTCATCCGCTCATCACGACGGTTCCACGGGCGGAGACGAGGATTCTTGTATCACCCAGCCGCAACGAGAACGCGGCGCAACTCGTTCAGGAGACCATCATGAATACCACGGATCGAACCACTGTCAAGCAACCGTCCTCTCTTCTTCGCGTGCTCGCGGCCGGAGCCATGGCGGCGTCGGTGGCGGTCATTGCGGGATGCAACACGATCGAAGGCGTCGGGGAGGACGTTGAGGCCGCCGGGGACGCGGTCGCCGATACCGCCCGCGACGCGAACGACTGAGCCGCAGTATGAGCGGGGTTTCACGCGGCCGAAACCTTGTGTTCAGAGTGGGGCCGCATAGTACTCGTGCGTAGCAAGACAACACGGAGCATCTCGGCTGTGCCGGAACGGGATGATCCACCCTCGCGATTCGCGGCACACGAAAGGAAATAGCCATGCTTGGTTGGGCACTCGGATTCTTCATTATCGCCATCATCGCCGCGGTCTTTGGGTTCGGCGGTATCGCCGCCGGGGCGGCGTCCATCGCGAAGATCCTGTTCTTCGTCTTCGTCGTCTTGTTCCTGCTCTCCCTGGTCGCCGGTCTCATGCGTCGCGGCGGGCCCAAGGTGCAGATCTGACCCCCGTTGCCACTCGCGGTACGGCGCTGAGCCGGGCCGCCACACAGCTCAAGGAGCAACCCATGAAGAAGCAAACCCTGAAAGAACAGCTCCTCCCGCTCGCTGCGGTGGCCCTGCTCGGCGCCGTGCCGATGCTCGGAGGATGTGACAACGAGCCCGACGATCTGGGCGATGTGATCGACGACGCCGGTGATGCCCTCGACGATGCGGGCGACGAGATCGGCGACGCGATCGACGACACCGTCGACGAGATTGACGACGCGACGGACGGCGGCTGATCGCCCCGGCCTTCTCAGGACATCGTCAGACTGAGCCGGAGAGAGAGCATTGCGCAAGGGCGCAATCGCAGAAAGGAGCCAAACAATGGAAACGATGACGACACTCAACGATGCCACCGTGAGCGGTCTGCAGGACCTGATCGAGATCAACATCGACAGCAGCGAGGGATTCGCTGAGGCCGCGGAGAAGATCGAGAACCCCGACATCGCCAACTACTTCCGGCGGTGCAGCAAGCGGCGTGAGGAGTTCTCTCGCGAACTGCAGCGGGTGGTCGGGATGAACGGCGAAGAGCCGAACGACTCGGGCACCCTCAAGGGCACGCTCCACCGTTGGTGGGTCGGCCTGCGGGGCACGATCCAGGGCGGCGACGAGCACGCCATGCTGGCCGAGGCCGAACGCGGCGAGGATGCGATCAAGGAGTGCTACGAGACGGTGCTCAAGGAGACCGCGGGCAGTCCCCTCAACGCCGTCCTGCACAGGCAGTACGCCTCTGTGAAGCAGGACCACGACACAATCCGGGATATGCGGGACGCCCGGGCGTGATCAATCCCCTTCCCCTCCACCCCGGCCTATAGAAATATGGGCCGGGGTGTTTCTTTTGGGCCGGCGCGGAGAATGACTATGAAGCGGATCGGGTTTGGTGGCTGTGTGCTGGGGTGTCTGACGGCGATGGTCACCCTGGCGGTGCCGGCTGCGGCGCAGAACACCGGGGGCGGGGGGAACGATTCGGCAGTGGTCGTGCCGGACCGTGATGTTGCACAGCGCGCGGACGAGAGGCCCGCCGCGGGCAACGGCACCGATCAGGACGCCGCGACGCAGGAGGTTCGCGCGAAGGAAGCTCTCGCCGAGGTCGAGGGGCTTTCGGACGCGAGCGTCGAGATTCTCGGCGACACCGTGCGGCTGGAGGGTGTCGCAGACGACCCGCTGGTGCTCGAGCGAGCCGCCGACGCGGTGATGGCCGCGACGGGTGCGTCCCGGGTGCAGAACGACATCACGCTGACGTCGGACTTCGGCGAGCGTCTTCACGGGGCGGCAAACCGCTTGGGGAGCCGGGTCGAGCAGTGGATCGCGTATCTTCCGCTCATTCCCATCGCGTTTGTCGTGGCCTTTCTGGGGCTTGTGCTCGCGTGGATTGTGGGGCGGTGGCGGTGGCCCTACAGGCGGCTTTCGAGGAACCCGTTCCTGCAGGACATTTCCAGGCGGGTCGTGCAGACGGCGGTGGTGCTGACGGGTGTGCTGCTGGCATTGGAGATCCTGAACGCGACGGCGTTGGTCGGCGGCGTGCTCGGGGCGGCCGGTGTCGCCGGTATCGCGATCGGCTTTGCGTTCCGTGACTTGGTGGAGAATTACATCGCGAGCATCCTGCTCTCGGTCCGTCAGCCGTTCCGGCCGCAGGACCACGTGTTGATCGACGGGCACGAGGGCCTGGTCACGAGCATGAACTCGCGAACGACCGTGCTGACGACGTTCGACGGCAACATAGTGCGGATTCCCAACGCGATCGTGTTCAAGTCTGCGCTGACGAACTACTCAACCGATCCCCGCCGGCGATTCTCGTTTGACATCGGTGTCGGGTACGACGTGGACCTCGCCGAGGCGATCAATGTCGGCGTGGAGGTCTTGCGCGGGACCGAGGGTGTGTTGCAGGACCCGTCGCCTTTTGCGATCGTGACGCGGCTCGGCGAATCGAGCATCACGGTGAGTCTGTTCGGTTGGGTGGATCAGCGTCAGAGCAGCTTCGGCAAGGTCAAGAGCGCCGGCATGCAGAGGGTCAAGGTCGAGTACGACCGACGCGACATCGACATGCCCGAGCCGATCTACAAGATCAAACTGGCCGGCTCGCTCTCCGGGCAGAGTCTTGCCGAGGAGGGCAATGCGGCGGGCGCGGCCGTGCGCCGAAAAGCCTCCCCGGCTGCCTCCGGCGTTTCGGTCGTGCACGATGTGGGGCGAGATCGTGTCACAGAGTCGATCGCCGCGGCTTCGCAGCAGGAATCGGATGCCGAGAACCTGCTCGATCCGGCTTCTGCGCAGGAGTGAGGTGCGGCCGCTGACCGTGCACCCAGCGCCGCGAGGACGGCACTGCGGATCAGTATGAAGAGAATTTCAGGTTGCCCGCACCTCGTTCTCACGCGCTGAGGCGAAGATACCAGTGGCGGGGATCTTGTCTGTTCGGGTGGGTTCTCGGGAGTTGAGCCAAGATGGAAACACTGCTTGTTCTGGGTGTCATGACGGGAGCCGCCGGGATGGTCGTGATTCTGGTCCGCGTGCAGCGGAACCTCCGCGACGAGGCATCGGAGTTGCATGATCAGGCCAGCGGGCAGCAGCGCGCCCGCTAGGTCGGCAGCGGGTGCAGGTCTCGCGCGATGGCCGATCCCGCGACCGCCCCGGTTGACCACGCCCACTGAAAGTTGAACCCCCCAATCCGTCCGTCAACGTCGAGGATCTCGCCGACGAGCCAGAGCTTCTCGTGCACGCGGCTCTGCATCGTGCCCGGATCGATCTCCCGCAGCGGGACTCCGCCGGCGGTGGCCTCGGCGTGCGCGAAGCCCCGGTCCCGCGTGATCTCGACGGGCATCGCCACGAGCGCGTGCGCGAGCGTGCGGCGGGACTCCTTGCCGAGCTGCGCCCCGGGGAGTGTCGGGTCGACACCGTGGGCGCTGCAGATGGCGCGGGCGAGGCGGTCGGGCAGTCGCTCCCGCAGCCACGAGAGCACCCGCGTCGGGCCGAGGCCGAGCAGCGACGCGTTGACCGAGTCGAAGCTCTCGCCAGCGAGCCAGCCGATGTGCAGGGCGGCGCCGGGGTCCTGATCCCGCGCGTCGGTGAGCCAGCGTGAGGCGTCCATCACGGCCGGGCCGCTGAGCCCGAAGTGCGTGCAAAGCATGTCGTTTTCGAACTGCGCGAGCCGCTTGCCCGTGCTCGATCGCACCTCGACCGTCGCGAGCGCGCTGATGCCGGAGAGCTCGGTGAGCCAGCGTGAGCGGTCGCCGACAACCAGCGGCACCAACGCGGGGAAGAGTCGGTCGGTGACGGTGTGCCCGAGCCGGCGGGACAGGGCAAAGCCCGCGCCGTCGGAGCCGCTCTTGGGCAGGGCCATGCCGCCGGTGGCGAGCACGACGCGCGATGCGGCGATGGAATCCTCGGCGTGTTGTCGGCGGACGGTGAACCCGCCGTCGGGCTCGGCCTCGATCGCACCGACGCGCCACGGGTACACCAACTCGACCCCGCCGCGCTTCACGTCGCCGAGCAGGGCGTCGAGGACGGTCTGTGCGCGGTCGGTGACGGGGAAGAGCTTGCCGGTGTCTTCGCGTTTGAGCTCGACACCGAGCTCGGCGAAGTAGGCGACGGTCTGTCCGACGTCGAACTGCCGGAGCACCTTGCGGATCGTGTTGCGCGAGCCGCCGGCGTACTGCTTCTCGTCTACCGCGTGGTGCGTGACGTTGCACCGACCGCCGCCGGCGACGAGGATCTTGACGCCGACCTTCTTCGCGCCGTCGAGCAGCAGAACGCGGGCGCGGGTGCCCGTCAGGGCGCGGCCGATCCGGGCGGCGGTCATCAGTCCCGCGGCTCCGGCGCCGACGATCACAACATCTGCCCGCGTGTGTGCCAAGCTCTCAGGGTAGCCGCGGATCGGGTCGAGGCCCGCGCCGAGTGCGCGCGCAGTCGGAAGGCGGGCCGGTCAGATCGACTCCAGCTCCTCCCAGCGGGCGTAGAGCCGGGCGGCGAGTTCCTGGGCTTGGCTCAGTGCCTCGCAGGCCTTGGTCATGGCCTCGTGATCGGCGAGGATCTTGGGGTCGGCGAGTCGTTTCTCGGCGGCCTTCGCTTCGGCCTCGGCCTCTTCGATGCGTTGCTCGATGGTGTCGTACTCGCGTTGTTCGTTGTAGCTGCGCTTCTTGCGCTGGGCGGTCCCATTGGGCTGGGACCGGACAGCGGTGACGGGAGCGGCGGCCGATGTGGCGGCGGTCGGGCTCGCGGCATCGTCTCTGGCACGGCGCCAAGCGCTCGCCTGGGCGAGGGTCGCGTGGAGGGCCCACCCGCCGCGGCCGTCGAGCGCGAGGACACTGGTGGCGAGCCTCTCAAGCATCGCCCGGTCGTGCGTGACGAGGATGACCGCGCCGGGGAAGCTCTCGATGGCCTCTTCGAGCGTCTCGAGCGTGGGGATGTCGAGGTCGTTGGTCGGTTCGTCGAGGACGAGGACATCGGCCGGCACGAGCATGAGGCGGGCGATGTGGACGCGGGCGAGCTCACCGCCGCTGAGAGACTGGATCGGCTGGTCGAGTTGTTCGTCGCGGAAGAGGAACCGGCGCGACCACGCGGTGATGTGCATGGGCTGGCCGCGGTAGCGGACGAGGTCGCTCACCGGGCAGAGCGCCTCGCGGAGCAACGTGGTCGGCGCGAAATCTTCGCGGTGCTGGCTGAAGACCGCGACGCGGGGCGTGGGTTCGGCGAAGTCAACGAGGCCCTTGTCGGGCTCGACTTCTCCGGTGAGGACACGGATGAGCGTGGTCTTGCCGCTGCCGTTGGAGCCGAGCAGGCCGAGGCAGTCGCCCGCGCCCAGCACGAGGTCGAGGTCGCGGAAGAGCGTGTGGTCGGCGTAGGTCTTGGCGACACCCTTGGCGACGACGAGCTTGCGGGTGCGCCGGTCGGTGGCGTCGAACCCGACGCGCGCGCCGGTCGAGCTGGCGGCGGCGTTGCGGGCCTTGAGCTCGGCCAGCTCGTCCATGCGGGCGTGGCTCTCCTGGATGCGTCCTTTGGCCTTGGTCTGCCGGCCCTGGGGGCCTCGGGAGAGCCACGCGATGTCCTGGCGCACGAGGCCGGCGATCGCCCGCTGTGCCTCGGCCTGGGCTGTGAGAAACTCTTCCTTGCGTCGGAGGAACTCGGTGTAGTTGCCGTCGACGACGAAGATGCCCTGTGGGTAGGCGGGACTGAGCTCGGCGACGCGGGTCGCGACCCCTTCGAGGAACATGCGGTCGTGTGTGACGAAGACCGAGGCGCTGGCCGGGGGCATGCCCGGAGCCCGGCGCACGAACTCTTCGAGCCAGGCGACGCCGTCGAGGTCGAGGTGGTTGGTGGGCTCGTCGAGGAGGATCAGGTCGGGCTCGCCTCCGGCGCTTGCGAGGGCGCAGGCGACGGAGAGCCGCTTGCGCCAGCCGCCGGAGAGCGCCGCCGCGGGCTTGTCGGCGAGCGCGTCGTCGAAGCCGACCCGCGAGAGCATCATGTCGGCGAGTGTCTCCGCCTCGTGGTGGTCGTGGGTGGCGCCGACGCCGCCGAGGCAGGTGAACGCCTGAGCGATGACCGCGTCCTTGGCGGTGACGTCGTCACGGAACTGGTCCTGCTGGGGCACGTAGACTGCGTGCATCCCCTTTGGCCGCTTGACATCGCCGGAGTCGGCCTCGGTCAGCCCGGCGAGGAGCCGGAGCAGCGTGCTCTTGCCCGCGCCGTTGGGGCCGATGATGCCGAGCCGGTCGCCGTCGTTGATCGACAGCGAGACGCCCTCGAAGAGGGTCCGGAGGCCGAGAGACTTGGAAATGTCGCGGACGGTGAGGAGCATGGGATCCCGTTCGGGCGAGTGCGGAGCGTCGCCGAGAGGGTATGCCCGGATAGGGTGTGATCAGCGGCGGGGCGTGACGGCGGCGATGGCGCGGTCGCGGGTCCAGCGGGTGAGGTGGCCCGGGGGGATGTCCAACTCGGAGGCGAGGCGCGCGCTGCGTGGGGCGATGAGCTGCTCGTCGAACGTCTGGGGGGTTGACTGCCCATCGGCGAGCGTGCAGAACAGGCCGCGGAGCTCCATCTCGAGATAGACCTGGTGCGCGACCGAGGGGAAGAGCGAGAACTTGCCGGGCACGACGCACAACTCGGCCGGCGGCGGTCGCGTGCGGTCACGCTTGATCGCGGCGTGGAGTGTCGCTCGGACGTGTCCGAGCGGGTCACGGCCGTCGGAGTTTGCGCCGGGGAGCGTGGCGAGGGCGGCGAAGTGGAGGGCCTTGCGCATCGCCCACCAGTCCGACTCGATCGGCGCGGGCAGCGGCGTCTGAGGATCGAGCACCCAGTCGAGGATCGTCCGCTCGATCTCGGCCTTGTTGGTGTTGCGCGGTGTCTGCCACGCTTCGTGAGCGAGCTGCGTGAGCGCCGGGCCCCACCAGTAGCAGTAGTTGCGGTCGTACCCATTCTCGACCAGACACTCGGTCTTGGTGCAGGCGTACCAGGTGAGCCTGTGTCCGGTGTTGCGCAGCGGGCCGAGGGTCTGCTCGGCCTTGTCTACGAGGCGTTGGGCCGCCAGTTCCAGATCGGCCTCCGGCGCATCGACCGCGAATGCGTTGGAGTCGGCGAGGATGGAGAAGGGTGCCGTGCCGTCGTGCGGGGCCCGGTGGGCGACGTGGTTGAGATCGTGGCTCGGGTCGGGGCTGAAGCGCGTGAAGTTGCCGCTCTGGATCGGCGGCGTGACGACGACCATCACGCTCTGCCGGCTCTCCAGATGGACTCGCTGATCGGGCTCGAAGAACGCGGTGTCGGTCGGGGAGATCGTCCCGCCGGCGGCGAAGATCGTTTGCGTCGCCTCGACCTCGAAGGTGTCGTTGTGGTCGTCGATGGCCCGGAACCGCACCGGCGTCTTCGGCCGGGCGGCGGCCGAATCGCACGCCTCGGCATGGTCGATGAGCGCCTCGTAGCCGGTGACGATCTCCACGCCACACGCCGCGGCCGAGGAGGCGAGGTCGCAGAGCAGGTCGCGGGTGGCCATCACCAGATCGGTCGAGAGCGGCGGGGGCACCTCGCTTCTTGCCTCCGGATGAAGGTGCGCGGGGGCGACCGGCGGGTTGAAGGGGTGGGGGGCCTGGCAGAGCCCGAGCGTCGGGTGCGACCACGCCGGGTCGTGGAACGCGACGGCTGATCTGGTGTGGATGCGGTCGCAGGAGGCCGTCCACTCCGGGTCCTGCGGATCGGTCTCGACGACGAACTCGATCGAGCCTTCAAACCACCCGTCGTCGCGCGGCACCAGGCGCGGCTTGCCCGGGCCGCCTGCGGGGGTGGCGAGATTGCACCGCTCGCGGGAGGAGAACAGCGGGTCGAGGGCGTACCAGTTGACGAGGTCCTCGAATGAGTTGAGGCAGTTGATCAGTGTGCGGGGGTTCTCCAGCTTGGTGTAGAGCATGCCTGTGTGGAGCCACCCCTCGAGCCCGCCGGAGGCGGCGGAGGCCAGCTGTTCTTCGCGCTCGATGAGCATGATGCGCAGCAGCTTGCCCTGGCGCTTCGCCTCGCGCGCAAGGCGTTCGGCGATCGCGATTCCGGCGATCCCGCCGCCCACCACCAACACATCTCGGGTTCGTCGCATCTCTCCGCCTCGGGGCGCCTCTCTCGGGGCGTGGTCAGTCGGCATGGTCTCTCAGCCAGTCGAGTGCAAGCATGACCGCGAACGCCGATTCGCCGTCGTTGATCTCGCCGGCGCGGACCATCCGCCGGGCGTGCTCCTGCGGCACCGTCAGGGGCTCGGCAAACAGCTCGGTGCTCTCCGGGCTCGGGGGCTTGGTGACGACCGCGTCGCGAGCCAGGAAGAACGCCGAGCGGTTGCGCGCATAGCCGTTGGCCATCCAGTGCGTGCTGAGGTGTTCCAGCGAGGAGAATTCGCACCCGAGCTCCTCGCGGAGTTCGGTCGCGACGACCTGCTCGGCCGTTGCCTCGCCCTGATCGCCCATGCCCCCGGCGGGCACCTCGATGCACCAGTCGTCGCAGGTGTAGCGGAACGACTTGAGCAGGATAATGGCGCCCTCGGGCGTGACGGGCACGACGAAGACCGCGCCGGGGTGATCGACGAAGGTGTAAACACAGCTCTTGTTGTTGGGCAGATCGATCTGGTCTTGGTGGACGTCGAACCACTGGCTCCGGTGGAGCGTGGTCCGGGACCGTGTGATCCACCCGAGAGACCGGGCGAGCGGCTTGTCACCGATCCCGCTCATGCACCGGCTCCCGCGTCGAACGCGCCGCGGACGCCCTTGTTGAACCAGCGCATGCTGTTGAGCACGGCGTCATTGGCCATGTTGCCGACCTGCATGTGCATGCTGATCACGCCGAGGCCGACGCGCTCGCGGGCGGCGTGGATCTGCTCGATGACGGTCTTGGGCGAGCCGCAGAGGACCATGCCCCGCTCGATGCGTTCCTCGAGCGTGGGCGGGTGTTCCTCGACGGGCGAGAATCCGTAGCCGGGCTCCTGGGCAGCGATGCGTCGTTTCTCGGCGTTGTAGGTGCCGGAGAGGACGTTGTACTGGTAGTCGAGCGCGGGGCCGAGCGTGTCCTGTGCCTGGGCGTCGGTCTCGGCGATGCAGGTCGAGAAGCCGACGAGCAGGTGCTCGGGGGCGGGCGTGTTGCCGAGTTCGGCTGCGCGCGCGCGGTAGGCCTCGGCGCTGCGGCCAACGGCGTCCATCGCGTCGCGGCTGTAGAGGTGAATCGCGCCGATCAGCGCCTGCCGCTCGGCGGCGAAGACGGCGGAGGTCTCGCTGTTGGCCGAGTAGAGCACGGTCGGGTGCGGCTGCTGCACGGGGCGGGGCCAGAGCGAGACGGTCGGGAAGTCGTAGAACTCCCCCTTCCATGCGAAGATGTCGGGCTCGGTCCAGGCCTTGCGGATGAGCGCGTCGGCCTCGGCGAACCGCCCGCGCGACTCGGCGGGGGGGACGTGGTAGGCCGCGTAGTTCTGCGGCACGCCCCGGATGAAGCCCGCGACCACGCGCCCGCCGCTGAGGACATCCACCATCGCGAGCTCTTCGGCGACGCGGATCGGGTTGAGCAGCGGCAGCGGGGCACCGAGCACCGCGAGGCGGACCTTCTTGGTGCGCTGCGCGACGACGGAAAGGATGAGCAGCGGGTTGGGCACCACGCCGTAGGCGGTCATGTGGTCTTCGCCGACGCCGATCCAGTCGAATCCGCACTCCTCGGCGAAGACGAGCTGGTCGATGCACTCGCTGTAGAGCCTCTCGCAGCGCTTGGGGTCGAACTCGTCGCTCGGGAACGGCCAGCGGTCGGGGCGCTTCGAGAGCGCGGGCCACGGGATGGGGTTGAAGAAACAGAACTTCATGCGTGGCTCGATGCGTGTGAGGCGTCGCTGGCGGTGCAGGAGCGGAATGCATCGCCAACGCGCCGGATCTGGTCGTCGGTCAGGCCCGAGGTCAGCGGCGGGCAGATGTGCTTGGGACACCAACGCTCGGCGACGGGCAGGCCGCCGGGGGGCAGCGGGATATCGGCGAAGACGGGCTGCATATGGCAGGGTGTTTCGTAGACTCCGCCGCCCAGGATCACGCCCTGCTCCTTGAAGCGCGCCTTCATGTCGCCGACGGGGATGTCCTCCTCGTAGCGGACGATGAGCTTGTACTGGCTGGCCTGGTCCATGTGCTCGAAGTCGCAGTAGTTGAGGCCGAGCTCCTTGATGACTTTGACAAACTCGCGGGCCGCGCGGTTGCGGTGGGCGACCATGGCGTCGAGCTTGGCGAGCTGGACGAGGCCGATCGCCGCACCGAGCTCGTTGATGCGCCAGCTGTTGCCCAGTTCGGTGTGATGGTTGCCGAACTTTGCGCCGCCCTTGCCCTGGTTGCGGTAGGAGCGGGCCAGGTCGGCGGTGCGTTGGTCGTTGGTGGTGATCATGCCGCCTTCCATGGTGGTCATGACCTTGGTCGGGAAGAACGAGAACGCACCGCCCTGGGCGAAGGCGCCGGCTTTGGTCCCTCCGAGCGCGCTGCCGTGGGCGTGGGCGGCGTCCTCGATGAGGAAGAGCCCGTTGTCCTGGCAGTACTTGACTTGCTCCTGAAAGTCCGGCGGGATGAGCCCGCCGATGTGGACCGCCATGAAGCCGGCGAGGCCTTCGCGCTCGTGGGCCTCGGCGAGCATCGCCACGGTGGGCATGTAGGTGTCCGGTGACATGTCGAGCCAGACGGGGTGGCCCCCGGCGTGGATGATGGAGGCCGCGCTGGCGAAGTTGGTGTTGGTCGGGACGGCGACCTTCTTGCCCTCGACGCCCTGCACGCGGAGGAGGATCTCCAGCGCCGAGGTGCCGGTGTTCACCGAGACCGCGTGGGCGGTGCCCATGGCCTTGGCAAACTCGGTCTCGAACGCCTCGGTGTTCTTCCCGAGGATGAGGCTGCCGGAGTGCAGGATCTCTCCGAGACGGTCCTTGAGGCCCTCGATCTCGTCGTCAGTGAGGTCGAGGTAGAACGGCGGCACTGGGTTGGCGGTGGTCATGGATCTCCCTCTCTGCGGTCGGTGATTGGATATTTCCACCCACCAATCGGTCGGCAATAGTACCAACGAGAGGGCCGAACACAAGGGAAATGTTCGGAACTGTGGCGACTTCTGGCCAAAACTGGCTACGCGCAGGCAGGGAGAGCGCGGTCGCTGAGTCCGTGCCCGGGATTCAGCCCGAGGAGAGGGTGGTCGTCTGAGGATCGGCCACTCTCAGTGGGCTGGTTCGGCGGGTCGTCCGGGAGCGAACTGGATCTGGGCCGGTGCGGCCGTTGCTGCGGGACTACTTGCCGCTGAGCGGGACCGGTGTGTGAGACGGGTGCTTCCGCGGCATCGCGGTCCCGAGACTCTCTCCGTTGGTCCTGACGACCTCGGCGTACCACTCGGCGGACTGCTTGGGGATGCGCTCCTGGGTCTCAAAGTCCACGTACACCAGCCCGAAGCGCTGGTCATAGCCCTCGGCCCACTCGAAGTTGTCGAGCAGCGACCAGTGGAAGTACCCCAGGACGCGCACGCCGTCGTCGATCGCTCGGCGCAGCTCGAGCAGATGACGCGCGGTATAGTCGATCCGCTGCGGGTCCTGCACGCGCCCGTCGAGCCCCACCCAGTCGAGGTTGGCCAGGCCGTTCTCGGTGATCGCGATCGGGAGCTTGTAGCGCTCGTGGAAGAACCGAGGGCCCCAGTAGAGCACCTCGGGCGTGATGTTCCACCCGAACGCGGTGCGCGCGCGGCCGATCTCCTGCGGCACGGGCTGGGCGGTCTGGCCCTTGCCCAGCGTGACGCGGGCCCCCTGGTAGAGATTGAGCCCGAGGAAGTCGAGCGGCTGCTTGATGATCTCGAGGTCGCGCTCCCAGCCGTCGGGCAGGTGGCATTCGGTCAGCGCGAGCAGGTCTTCGGGGTACTCGCCGAACACGACGGGATCGTTGAACCACGTGTTGTTCCAGACGTCCGGGCGTTCGATCTCGAACGTCTTGGCGCGTGCGGCGTCGATCTCTTCGGGATCGCCCTTGGTGGGCGAGCTGACGATACCGACCGGAGCCCAGCCGACGACGGGCTTGGTCTGTGCACACTCGCGGATGCATCTGGCCGCGAGACCGTGGGCGCGAAGCACGTTGTGCACGATGCGCGTGACCTCAGGGAAGGGCAGCGAGAGCCCCGGCGCGTGCTCGCCGGTCATGTGACCGAGGCCGACGAAGACCTGCGGCTCGTTGATCGTGATCCAGTTGCTGACCCTGTCGGAGAGCCGGTCAACGACGGCGCGGGTGTACTCGGCGAACCATGACGCGCTGGACGGGTTGAGCCAGCCACCCCTGCGGTAGAGCGGGAGCGGGTAGTCCCAGTGGAACAGGGTCACCCACGGCGTGACGCCGGAAGCCAACAACTCGTCAACGAGCCGGTCGTAGAACGCGAGCCCGGCCTCGCTCACCGCGCCGGCGCCCTCGGGCATGACGCGGGACCACGAGATCGAGAAGCGGTAGGCGTCGAGCCCCATGTTCTTGATGAGCTGGACGTCCTCCTTGTAGTGCGTGACGTGATCGCAGGCGGTGCGACCGGTATGGCCGTGCTTGATCTTGCCGGGCGTTTCGCAGAACTTGTCCCAGACCGAGGGCCCGCGCCCGTGCTTCTCGACGCCGCCCTCAATCTGGTACGACGATGTCCCCGCGCCCCACACAAAGTCCTGTGGAAATCCCATAACACATCCTTCCGTCTGGTCTCGATCGAACGAAGTCATTTCACGGCCCCCAGTGTCAGCCCCGACACGAAGTCGCGCTGCAGCAGGAGGAACAGCACCGCCACCGGCGCGACCGACACCAACGTGCCGGCCATCATCAGACCGTAGTCCTCGTAGTACACACCCTTCAGCTGCGCGATCGCCACCGAGAGCGGTTGTTTGTCGGGGCTCTGCAGCACGATCTGCGGCCCGATGAAGTTGTTCCACATCGCCAGGAAGGTGATCATCAGGAATGCACCGGTCATCGGCCGCAGGAGCGGGAGCACGACCCGCGCAAAGATCCCCAGCTCGCCGCACCCGTCGAGGCGGCCGGCTTCCAGCAGTTCCGGCGGGACGGACTGGAGCACCGACTGGCGGAACAGGAACACGCCGAAGGCCGGGGCGATGCCGGGCAGGATCAGCCCGGTGTAGGTGTCAAGCAGGCCGAGTTTGAAGAGCACCTGATATCCCGGGGCGATCAGCAGCGGCGCGGGCACGATGAGTGCCGCGAGAACGATCGCGAGACAGATCCCGCGGCCTTTGAACTTGTACATCGCCAGGGCATATCCGCCGGCAGCGCAGCAGAGCGTCGCGAGCAGCGCCGTGACGCTGGACAGGAACAGGGAATTGAGCAGGGCCCGGCCGATCGCGATCTCGCTGAAGAGGCGGGTGAAGTTCTCGAGCGTGAGGGCGGCCCAGTCCACGCCCAGGAGGCCGTCGCCCCGCGGCAGGAACATCGAACCGAAGAACTGTTCCCGTGACTTGAACGCCGAGGTGACCAGCCAGACAAACGGCACCAGCGTGATGACCGCGAGCGGCAGGAGGACCACGTAGGCACCGGCTGCGGAGAGGATCGACTTGTGCTTTGCGGTCGGCATCAGGCGTTCCTTCCTCGCAGAACGAATCTTTGGAGCAGCGTGAACACCGCGAGCATGATCGCCAACACCCAGCCGATCGCGCTGGCGTAGCCGAGGTCACCGGTCTCGAAGCCGGACTGGTAGAGATAGGTGACGATCGTGAGGCCCTGATTGTCCGGCCCGCCGCCGGCGTTGAGCAGGATGTAGGGCAGCTCAAAGAGCTGCAGGCTCCCGACGACCGAGAGCAGCACGACGAATCCCGCCACGGGCGTGATCGCCGGGAGCGTGACGGCGAAGAACCGCCTGACGACGCCGGCGCCGTCGATCGACGCGGCCTCCTTGAGCGAGCGGTCCACGTTCTGCAGAGCCGCGAGGAAGTAGACCATGTTGAGACCGGCGTACATCCACAGCGCCGAGAGAATCAGCGCCCACATCACCTGCGATTCGAGCCACGGGTAGTCCAGCCACGGCCCGCTCTGGAGGACCCATCCGAGGCGGTCGCCGAGCACCTCTTCGAGGATCTGATTCAGTACGCCGGTGCGCTTCTGGAAGATCACGCTGGCCATGACCGCAAGGAACACGAGCCCCACGAGCTGCGGTGCGAAGAAGACGAGTCGGAGGGCGTTGCGGCCGCGCAGGCCGGGCCGGTCGAGCAGCAGCGCGAGCCCCAGCGCGACCGGCAGCTGGATGAACAGCGACCCGGCGGTGAACACCAGCGTGTTGCGGACGGCCTTGTGGAAGAGCGGGTCCTGCAGCAGGAACCGGAAGTTATCCAGCCCAACGTACGTCGAGGCGGTGGGGCCGAACATCTGACGGGTCGAGAGCACCACAGACTGCGCAAGCGGGTAGGCGACGAAGACCGCGAAGACCGCGAGGAATGGTGCGAGGAACAGGTAGGGCGCGAATCGGCCGTGGCGGGTGGCGGTCATGGCGCACTCCCCCCGGCCGCCCCGGTCGCGATGACGTTACGCATCATGCGGGCGCGGACCTCGTTCTCGGCCTCCCGGAGCAACTCGAGCGCGCGCGACCGGAGCGCAGCGCCGCTGAGACCCGGGTCGGACTCGACCTCGCGGCTGAGCCGGATGAGCGCGTCCTGCACCCGCTCAAGGGCCATCTTGTTGAACGGCGACGAGGTGCGGCGAGGCACCTCAGGCGCCAGATCGATGTACATCCGCCCCTTGGGCTGATTCCCGAAGAACTCGTCGGGTGTGTCGTAGATCGGGTCGTCCCAGTGCGCGCGCACCGGCGAGATGATGTCGCCCTCGGTGTAGAGCGACCGGGACAGCTCCGGCGAGAGGTATAGCCGCTTGGCGTACTGCCAGAGCTCGTCGGGGTTGTCTGCGCTCTTGGGGATGCCCAGCATCGTGCCGCCCCAGACACTCGTGCGCCGGCCGCCGGGCTCCCACGCGGGCAGTGGCATGAGCTTGAGCTTGCCGGAGAGCTCGGGCAACTGCTGGCGCCAGATGTTGCTGAGCCAGTCGGGCATGAGTGCCGCGACGATGTAGCCGTCGAGCTTGAGTTTGTTGCCCGCGGCGCTGAACTCGGGCACATCGGCCGCGATGCGGTCGGGCCCGGCGACCCATGTCGCCATGGTCGCGATCACGCGGGCGTTGGTCTCTGTGGCGAAGCGGACCATGTCGTCATCGTCGAAGAGTCCGTCGCCGGCCTGGAGAATCAGCGGTTCGATGTTGTCGATGTAGGTTGGCCAGAAGCTGATGAGGTAGCGGTCGGGCGCGCCGTCGCCGTCGTTGTCGGCCATCAGCGGCCGCATGATCCGGGCGAAGTCGTCCCAGGTCTCGATCTCGCCCACATCGATCCCCGCGGCCTCGACCAGATCGGCGCGGTAGCAGAGCATGACCGGGTGGACATCGTGCGGGAGGCCGAAGACGCGGCCGCGGTAGGTCCAGGGGCCGAACGAGCTCTCGTTGATCGCCTCGAGCAGCCCGTCCTCGCGCAGGCGGTCGGTCAGATCGAGGAAGCCGACCGACTCGACGGGTCCGCCGAACGCGCGCGAGGCGACGCGGCGTTCGGCTTCGATCAGGTCGGCGACGGGCACGCCCGACATGAACCCGCCGAGCATGCGCCGTTCGAGCGCGGGGAGGCTGAGCGTTTCGATGCTCACCGAGCCCTGCGAGCCGTCCTGTTCCCACTCGTCGAGAAGGGGCCGGTACATCCGCGCGTGCGGCGGGGCGAATGTCCAGAGCGTGACATCAGCCTCGACGCGGTCGTCGGGGAGGAGGACGAGCACGGTCGAGACGAGGGCCACCACAACGACCGCCCACCCGCCGAGCGAGAAGTAAGAAAGCCACCCGGGCCCTGCGCCAAAACGCGGGGCCCGGGTGGTGGTGGTGGTGTGAGGCGGCTGCTGCTTCATGCGCAGTTCATCACGCTCCGATGCGGGTTCAGGCGCGGCGGCGACGGGTCGCGACCAGGCCGCCGAGGCCGAGCAACGCGACCGAGGCGGGCGCGGGGATCAGCGAGACGTTGTCGATGTGCGCCGCGCCGCCGTCGTTGAACGGCTGGAGGTAGAGGATGAACGCCTCGACCTGCACGGTGCCGGCGGGGGCGACGCCCGCGATCGGGGCGTTGTCGAACCACGTGTCGGTGGCGTAGGTGCCGTCGAGGATGGTGCTCTCGGCGAAGCCGATCTCAGCGTCGCCGGCGTCCTTGAAGACGATCTTCATGACGACCCAGTTGGAGTCGGGCGCACCGTTGCCGAACATCGCGTCGCCGCTGTAGTGGCGGGAGTAGGCGTCCATTTCCCAGGTCTGACCGGGGGCGGCGTCGAACTCCTGGAAGATGCCGGTCACGTCAAAGTTGCCGCTGAAGTTGCCGAACATCTTGGCGATGCCGTTGCCCTCGAAGGGGACGATCTCCGGCGGGTTGGCGGCCTCGGGGTAGGCGTTGCCGAAGACGTTCCAGCCGTTGAGGCCGTCCTCGAAGCCGGGGTTGGTCAGCAGGTTCTGCCCGAAGGCGGACGTGGCGCCGCAGACGAGCGCGGCAATGGCAATCTTGGTCTTCATCGTTTTCTCTCCATCTCTCTCGATGACACTCACGCCTCGCGGGACACGCGCCCGCTCTGCGTGGATCGGGTGTGTTCTTACTGGGCTCCGGACTTGGTCGTCCGGGCTGGGGGCATGCCGGTTGATTCACTCACCGACCACGTGGTGTAGCGATGCTCTCGGTAGCTCGGGATCTCGCCGCCCGCGGCGAGCACCCGCGTCAGCCAGCGCGAGGCCTCAAGTCCCATCTGACGGGCGTCCTGACACACGGCGGTGTAGCGGGGGAAGGTCTGTGCGCGGGCGTCGCCGTCGTCGAATCCGACGATCGAGAGGTCCCGCGGCACCGAGATCCCTCGGACCAGGCACCGGTGCATCGCCCCGACCGTCGTCTGCGGGTCGGTGAAGTAGATCGCGGTCGGTGGGTTGGGCAGCGAGAGCAGACGGTCGATGCTCGACGCCCCGCCCGCCATGCTCGCCGGCGACTGGATGAGCAGCGCCGGATCAAGCTCGATGCCGGCCTCTTCAAGCGCCTTGACGTACCCGTTGCGGCGGTCGCGGTGGTCGGAGTCGATCACGTTGTGGACACCCAGCGCGATCCGCCGGTGCCCGAGGTGGATCAGGTGCTCGACCGCCCGCTTCGAGTCCTCGTGCGAGTCGGTGTAGATGTAGTTGAGCTTGGGGTGATCGCTCCGGTCGGCGATGAGCATGCAGGGGAAGCCCTCGTCGGCGATCTCCTCGGCCATGCGCGACGACGGGTGGATGCGACGCACGATCACGCCGCCCACACCTTTGGCGCGGAAGAACTGCGAGTAGCTGTCGGCGGGGTCCTTGTCGCGCTGGACGTTGATGATGGTCACGTCGTAACGCTGCTCGTTGACGCCGTCGAGGATACCCGCCAGCATCGCCGACTCGAAGTTGCCGTAGTCGGCCCGGACCGGGTCCGTCGGGTAGACCAGGCCGATCACGTTGGTGCGGCGCCGCCCGACACGGGGCATGTACCCGAGATTGTCGGCCATCTGCACCACCCTCGAGCGGGTCTCGGGAGACACGTCGGGGTGGCTGTTGAGCGCACGCGAGACGGTGGCGACGGAGATGCCCAACTCGCTGGCGAGCTTGCGGGCGGTTGTTGCTTTGGTGGATCGGTTCTTGGCCACGGTGCGTCTCACGCTTCCTTGCGGTGGGAGGGGGTTCTCAGTCTTTTTCGACCCGTTCGTCGATGATCGACCACAGGACCTCGTACGTGCTCTTGACGGCGCTGTCGTCGACGAGGGCCGCACGCGGCTTGCGCTCCACGTGCCCGTCCACGAAGCCCATGTTGGCCCCGCCCTCCTGACCGATCAGGTCAGAGTTGCGGCGGGGATGACGGTACCACGGCATGTAGCTGCCGGGGCTGGGGATGTCGGCGTACTCCATCTCGGGGGCGTTGCGTCGCCAGGGGCCGGGGAACGCGCCGCTGCCGATGCCGTCGCCGGCACCGAAGCGCTCGGCGGGCATGCCCTGCGAGCCCATCTCACCGACGGTGAACCATGTCGCGTCTGTCGGGTTCGAGCCTTCGGAAGGGAACAGGCCCCAGGCCTCACCGAGCAGGAGCATGCGGCTGCTGAAGTCCGTGCCCGAGTCGAAGCCTCGCCCGCGGTCGCCCTCGTCGGGGTCGTTGGCGTTCTGCCCCGGCTTGTAGGTGATCGGCCCGCCGGGTCCGTTCCGCCACGCACCGGCCGAAGTGGCCCAGTAGTTCATCGTGTACGACCGTCCTCCCCGCGGATGGGAGGGGCACAGGAGCACGCCGCCTCCGACGGTGATGTTCTCGATGTTGTTGTAGCCGATGTTGCTGTAATCCACGTTGGGGAGGTACGCGCCGATCCGCGCCTCGTCATACCAGTGCATGCTCAGCTTCCCCGTGTCGGGGTCCGGGATCCGGAAGAGCGACGGCGGGAACTTGTCACGGAAGTCGGCCGAGTAGTTGATCAGAGCCAGCGTCACCTGCCGCATGCTCGAGCCGCACTTGATGGTGCGCGCCGAGTCCCGGGCCTTGCCGAGCGCCGGCAACAGGATGCCGATCAGCAGCGCGATGATCGCGATGACCACCAAAAGCTCGATCAGGGTGAAGCCGCGTCGAGGGGTGCCGGGCATGGTCGATCTCCGTGAGGGACTCGGGCCGGATTCCAGAGTGGAAAGCCGTCGCCACACTTCCGTGCGGCGACGACGGGAGGCGTGAGAGGTGCGGGCTTAGCAGCCGGCGACCCACTCGTTCAGGAACGAGATGAAGTCCTGCGTGTTGATGGTGCCGTCGCCGTTCCAGTCGGCCACGGGGTTGCGCGACGACCAGAGGTTCAGGAAGAGGATGAAGTCCTGGGTGTTCACGTTGCCGTCCTCGTTGAGATCCACGCGGCAGGTCGGCTCGTCAAGGTCGAGGCTCGCCTTGTCGAAGAACATCGCGCCGGGAGCACCGAACGGGAACTCGTCGGTGGCGAACTGGATGAAGAGGACGAAGAAGTCAACATTGACGGTCCCGGCCGGTGCGGTGCCGGTGATCGAGTCCTCGATCCATTGATCGAGCGGCGAGTTCGCGTCGAGCACGATCTTCGCGTCGCCAGAAATCTCGGCGCCGTTGGCGTCGCGCCAGCTGAGGATGAGCAGTGCGAGGTTGTCACCGGCCATCGCGTCGTCGGAACGGTGCAGCACGTTGATCGTGGCGGTGTAGGTCTCGCCGGGAGCGGCCGCGACGCGCTGGTACACGCCCGAGTCGCTCTGCTGCTGGCCGTCGAAGTTTCCGAAGATCTTGCCGCACCCGGTGCCGTCGAGCGGCGGCTGGTAGTTGGGATCCTCCACCAGGAAGATGTTGCCGCCGAACTGCTCCCAGTTCTCGAAGGTGGTCTGGAAACCGGGATCGTCAAAGCTGGGGTTCAGCAGTTGTGCGGAACTCACGCTGGCGAGCGTGCAGACAAGAGCGGCGGTCGCGGCTGCGGTGCGGAACATGTGGGTTTCCTCCGTGGGTGGTTATTGGCTCTGACGTGCTCCGCCTCATGGCGGCAGTGTTTCCGGAATTGTTTCGGTAGCGTAACGGGAACGCAAGTCTCCGCAAGGCATTCAGGCTCATTTCTCGCGCTTTTTTGGCAGATTTCGATGGCCACGATTGGCCCGTGCGGAGCGGATTTGCCTGCAATCGTTCCAGGATGACCCCGTGGTTTGGTGCCGGACGGGCGTGAAATCGTTGAATTACCTATCAAAGAACGAACCAGTGGTTGCGGCTTTGGACGCCTTTGGGATGAGGTGTGGTGTCCGCTCAAGCCCGGGAGGCGCGGAACAGGTCACCAGGCGTGGAGCTTGCTGCCGGTGGTTTTCGCGAGCGCGATCAGATCCGATGCACGGCACAACCTCTCGTCCGCGCGCTGCTTGAACCTCTCCGGTCCGCGGCGGCCCGCAGACCGAGGCCTCCAAGTGCGATGGTCGGAGTCGCTCGCCGCTCCGCCGCGGGCGAGACGCGAGGGGGATCGCAGCATCGCGCCTTCTGCGAGCTCCGTAGAATCGTTCGGGGATACGGAGCATGGCCATGGCAGAAACACGTCAGAAGAACGCGGTCACGAACGTCGCGCCCGAGGAACTCGCCCGTTGGCTCGATGATGGAGGGACCGTGCTTATCGATGTGCGCGAACCGTTCGAGCACGACGAGGAGCGCATCACGCAGGCCAAGCCCGTGCCGCTGTCGAAGTTCGACCCCGAAGCGGTGCGGGCAGCGCACCCCGATTCGAGGGTGGTCTTCCACTGCCGCTCGGGTAAGCGCTCCGCCGATGCCGCGAGCCGGTTCGCTCGCGACGGCGAGACCACCTACCACCTCGAGGGCGGGATCGAAGCCTGGAAGGCCGCGGGGCACCCCACGCACCGTCCGGCCAAGGCGGCACGCATCCCGGTCATGCGCCAGGTGCAGATCACAGCCGGGTCGCTGGTGACGATCGGCGTTGCGCTGGGGGTGCTCGTCTCGCCCTGGTTCCTGGTACTGTCGGCGTTCGTCGGGTGCGGCCTGGTATTCGCCGGAGCCACGGGGTGGTGCGGCATGGCGATGCTGCTCGGAAAGATGCCGTGGAACCGCGTATCCGCTGGTGCCTGAACGACACCGGGCCCGACGGCACCCAGGACTCGCCAGTCACCAAAAGGCACCGGCCGCGCCGAACTCTGTGAGTCCGGCGCAGCCGGAGGGGTGGGGTATTCCCGTCCTCAGTGGATTCGAGCCGGCGGCGAGTATCTTCGCAGCCGATTGGCCCGACTCACCGGCGGCGTCGCGCCGTGACCAGAGCGCCGAGGCCGAGCAGGGCCATCGAGCCCGGCGCGGGGACGATGTTGAAGCGGACGTCCGCGGTGAATGCGCCTTCGTTGTCGGCGTACGCGCCGGGTGCACCGGTGAAGAAACCGGCGTCGGCGAAGCCGAGGAAGAAGCGTGTTGCACCCGCGGGCACCATGAACTCCTGAAGGACGCTGCCGTCTGCCCATCCGTCACCGATGAAGAACGTCTGACCGATCTCCGGGGCGAGCGACGCGAAGGAGCTGCCGAGGTCGTAGAAGTCGAGGCGCGAGGGCGTGCCGCTCTCCTCGGGCAGATCGTCGGTCAGGAAGACGCCCACGAGGGGAAGGGTCGCGGGGTGAACGATCCCCGAGATGCCCTGGAACGAGCTGATGTCGGTGTCGTTGAGGGTGGACGTGTTGCCATCGGGGCCGGCCCATTGCAGGCTGCGATGCGCACGCACCAGGCCGGTGACCTCGGGCAGCGTGACGAAGTTCGCGCCGTCCGGCACCGCGAGCATCGGCGGCAGCTGGCCGTCAAGCGTCGGGACATCACGCCCGGCGTCGAAGATCGCGGACTTCCCGTCCACCGGCACGATGTCGGCCGAGGCGATCTGGGCGAGCCCGGCGAGCGCGACGATTCCAATGAGTTTGCTGTTGAGCATGGCTTCTCTCCTACCCACCGATTTGCACTTGTCGTACGAAGCCCAAGGTAAACACTGGGCACTCCGTCAACCCAAAGATGCCACGGAAGTGGAGGTTTGCCAGAGACTTAGAGTGTTTTTGGTGAGATGAGAAGCTGGGAGGGCTCTCAAGGCCGGTCGCTCCAACCAGAAAACAGCCGCCCGGGCGATTCCGGGCGGCTGTCACAATCTGGGGGATCTGGGGTTGTCGCGGCCCGATGTTCTCGGACCCTGTCGCGGTCGTCCCGGATTACGGGAAGATGCCGCGGACCTGGTAGGCCTTGCCGATGTGCTCGAGGGCCGCGATGTACGCCGCGGTCCGCAGGTCGACGCCGTACTTCTGCCGGGCGACGACGGTCCGCCGAGCGGCCATGACCATGTGCCGGTTGAGCTCGCGGTCGACCTGCTCGATGTCCCAGTAGGTGCTGGTCTTGTTCTGGACCCACTCGAAGTAGGAGACGGTCACGCCGCCGGCGTTGGCGAGGATGGCGGGGATGACCTCGATGCCGCGTTCGCTGAGGACGCGGTCGCCGGCCGGGGTGCAGGGGGCGTTGGCGCCCTCGGCGAGGATCTTGGCGTTGATCATCGCGGCCTCGCGGTCGGTGATCATCTGCTCGAGGGCGGCGGGGATGAGCACATCGACCTCGGTCTGGTAGAACTCGTCTGTGGAGATCTGGTCTCCCTCGAAGCCCTTCACGCCGCCGTTCTTGGCGCAGTGCTCGGCGAGACGGTGCGCATCGAAGCCGTTGTCGTTGCGGATCGCGCCGGTGTGGTCGGCGACCGCGACGATCTTGGCGTCCATGTCGTGAAGGATTCGGCCGGCCCACGAGCCCACGTTGCCGAATCCGAGGATGCTCACGCGCATGCCCTTGGTCTCCAGCCCGACCTCGGGGAGCAGCTCGACGAGCGTGTCCACAACGCCCTGCCCGGTTGCCTTTTCACGCCCGAGCGAGCCGCCGAACTCGACGGGCTTGCCGGTGACAACGCGGAGCCCGTCGTTGGCGGCCTTGCCCTCGTTGGACATCATGTAGGTATCGGCGAACCACGCCATGTTCTGCGCACCCGTGCCGACATCCGGGGCCGGGATGTCGTACTCGGGCCCGATGATGTTCATGATCGCCGAGCAGAAGCGGCGGGTGATGCGCTCCATCTCACGGACGGAGTGCTCGCGGGGGTTGACCTTGACGCCGCCCTTGCCGCCGCCGAAGGGCACGCGGACGAGCGAGCACTTCATCGTCATCAGCAGCGCGAGGCTCTTCACGTCGTCGAGATGGACGTCGTGGTGGAACCGGATGCCGCCCTTGTAGGGGCCCAGGGCGTTGTTGTGCTGGACTCGGTAGCCCTTGAACAGCCTGTGATGTCCGTCGTCCATCCGCACGGGGAAGTGCACCATGACCTCGTTCTTGGGCTGCGCGAGGATGATCTTCACGCGGTGCTTCAGGTCGATGATGTCCGCCGCGTGGAGCATCGTTTCCACCGTCTGGTGGTAGAGGTTGTTGGGGTCCTGCGGAAAGTCGAGCTCTTTGAAGATGGGATTGGAGTACGCCGCGGCGGACTCTTTGGCGGACACGGCTGTGGTGCTCATGGCTATCCTCCGGTAACGACTTTGACGGCCCTGCTGATCCCTCCGCGAACCAAACGGGGTGGTCGAGGAATCCAGATGATACTCTTCATATGTGCCGATCTTCTATGGGCGACGCGAATCAAGTCGACCGCAGAATCGGTAGGCGTGGCCGCGAGGCCGGTTCGGACGCTCGAAATGCTCGAGGCGAGGCTCGCCGATTCACCCGTCCACGCGCTCGTGGTCGATCTGGAGGCCGGCGATGCGGGAATCGGCCTCATCGAACGGCTCAGAGGGGAAGGGGCCAGCGACGCCGAGCGAGCAATCACGGTACTCGCGTTCGGGCCCCACGTCATGACCGACCTGTTCGAGCGGGCGAGAGCGTCCGGGGCCGACCGCGTGGTCGCCAGGGGGGGCTTTGCCGCCCAGTTGCCGCAGATCCTCAAAGCGCTCGACGACGTCGCCACACCCTGAGCCCATCTCTGGACACTCGCGGCGGGTGCGGGCGGGGCCTGTGGCATCCGGTTGTCATCGGCCGAATCGCAGCCACGCTGCAGCACGAGGCAGCGTCCGGGACGCCTCCTCGACCGCCAAAAACACAACAGTCGCCGAAAGGCGACTGCTGGTGATTCTCACGGGTTTGACGGGACGCCGGATCAGGCTCGGCGGCGGCGGGCGGCGATGCCGGCGAGCCCCAGAGCCGCCATCGCAGCACCGGTCGGCAGGGGCACGACCGCGATCGGCAGATCCGCGCCGTCGAACCGGCTGTCCTCGAGGTCGCGGAGCGTACTGGTTCCGCTCTCACCCGGGACGCGGCGGTTCCTGTTGATCACGTCGTACTTGCGCAGCGAGTGCAGCCAGAAGCCAAACGAATCGGATGACCGGTCGGCAGCCCCGTCGCCCGAGGTGTTGCCGAGGATTCCGGTCGCATCCACGCTGACGATGAGCCCCGGCTCACCGGCGAGCTCTGAGTTGAGCTCGGTGCTGATCCAGCCCGCGGCATCGGAGCCGATGCGCGGGGCGCCGATCGCGCCGATCGTGTCGGAATAGAACCTGACCATCTCGTAGCGATGACCGCTGGATGTCTGTCCCGGGTCGCCAGCGATCGCGAGGCCATCGGCGAATGTGCCCACGAACGCGGCCTCGAACATGAGCCGATTCGTCACCGGGTCGAACGCCGACCACACCGGCTCGGGTGTCCCGTGGTGGTCGTGCTGGCCGGACCAGCTGGCCGCGGCGTCAGAGTTGCGGAATGAATACGTCGGATCGGCGGAGGCGGAGCTTGCCGCCACACCCGCCGCGAGCGCAGCGATAGCCATCGTTCTCATGAACATCTCTCCTCCAAAGCAGTCCAGGGCGCGGCGCCGGAATCCGCGCCGCCCTGCAATGAACGTAAAGCGCAGCGGCGTCACGGCAAGGCATCACAGGTGATAAAGGTGACTTCTTCCGGATCTGGAGTGTTCTTGGACCCTCCGGAGCGCAACGCCCGCGATCCGCGGCCGTCGTCCCTTCCCAGCATGCCCAATCTCACAGGGCCGTCCGTCCTCGCCCCGAACGCTACTCGTCCGCGTCGAGCGAGGCTCGCCACTCGGCATCGAGCGCTTCAAACCCCAGCCCGAGACTGGTGCGGGTCGCTTCGTCCAGCGGCACGCCCGAGGCGAGCGCACGCACCCACGCGTTGCGCGCGGTGCGGCCGAACCGCTCGGAGACGTACCCGACGAAGTGGTGCCCCTGCAGGTAGACATGGCCGTGCAGGCTCGAAGGCGTTTCGCGAAAGTCGGCCATGTCGTCCCACGCCGCCAGCGAGTCTGACTTCGCCCAGGCTCGGACCGCCGCGGTCACGCCCCGGCGGGCCCGGTTGCCCGAATACTTCTCCGCAGCCAGCTCGGCCACGCCCTCGGCGACCCACCACGGGATGTGCAGCGCCGCCTCCTCGTGATAGGTAAACGTCGCGACGTGTCCGTATTCGTGGGAGAGCAGGATCCGGAGCTGCCGCTCGCTCATGCCGCGGCTGGCGATGATCTTGATCGCCTCGCCCGGCTCGTTCCAGCCGCCGAGCGGGTCGGTGTAGCTGAGGTAGATCGATTGCTGCAGGTGCCCCATGTCGGTGTAGAGCTTGACCACCTGCGGGTGCTCGAGGTGCGTCTCAAAGCCCGCGTCCACGTGCTCGCGGATCTCCGGCATCATCTCGGTGATGCCCTCGGCGATCTCCCGCAGCCCATCGGAGAGAAACAGCACGACGGTCTGACCGTCCTCCGACGCCACGCTCGACCACGCCTCGCCGGCGTAGCGCCACTCGCCGCCGTCTGCGCGCGTGAAGCGCGCCGGGATCTCGACGGTGCGCTCCCGGGCATCCGACAACTTCCACGTGAAGCGGAGATCGGCCTCGACGGTAAACCAGACCGGGTCCTCAGCCTCCACCGCTGCCGCGACCGGCTCGCTCACGAGTGTCAGCTCGAAGGCCTCCGGCGTGTGTTCGGCCAGGTCGGCCGCCCAGTTGGTCTGCTCGGTCGCCCACTCGGCGACGGTCGTGTCGATGCAGGCGAGATAGGCATCGGCGTCGCGGTCGAGCACGGCCGATTCCATGCGGTCCAAAAGAGCGGCGATGCCCTCGTCCGCCGGCGCGACCTGCGTCGCGAGGGCCGCGCTCGAAGTGAACACCAGTGCGATCGAGCAGAGAGATCTGTGCATGCCCTGAGTGTATCGACGCGCAGCGGCGACCCGGCGCCTCAGGAGCCGCCTGCCCAAAACGAGAGCGGGCACACGTCTGCACGTGCGCCCGCTCGAACGGTCACATTGTCGCCGGGGCGACGAGTCAGGCCCGACGCGAGCCGTAGCTGCTCGAACGGGTCTTGCGGCTGCGGGGCTTGGCTCCGCCCTGTCCGCCACCGGCGCCGTAGCCGGACCCGCCCCGGTCGTTACCGCCGCCGCCGGAGCGGCGCTTGGGCGGGCGGGGTGTCGAGGCGCCGTGGTTGCCCTGCTGACCGCCGCGGGGTGTGCGGGGCTTGGACTCGACCTGTCGCTCGGGCTTGGGCAGCACGGGCAGTTCGGGCAGCTCGGTCGTCGCAGCGATCTTGGTGCCGGTGAGACGCTCGATCTGGCGGAGCAGGCTCCGCTCGTCCTTGTCGCAGAAGGCGATCGCCAGGCCGGTTGCTCCTGCGCGGCCGGTGCGGCCGATGCGGTGGACGTAGGCCTCGGGCTCGTTGGGAAGGTCGAAGTTGAAGACGTGCGAGACCGCGTCGATGTCGAGCCCGCGGGCGGCGACATCGGTCGCGACCAGCACACGGCACTTGCCGGCGCGGAAGCCGTCGAGGGCGCGCTGCCGCTGGTTCTGCGACTTGTTGCCGTGGATCGCATCGGCCGCGATGCCGGCGCGGTTCAGGCGGTTGGCGACCTTGTCGGCCCCGTGCTTGGTGCGGGTGAAGACGAGGGTCTTCTCGATGGAGTGCTCGTCGATGAGGTGGTGGAGGAGCGCCTGCTTCTCCTGCCGGCCGACCATGTAGACCGACTGCTCGATCTTGGGGGCCGCGGAGGCGACCGGCGTGACGGTCACGCGGACGGGGTCCTTCAGCAGCGAGTCGGCCAGCGACTTGATCTCGCGGGGCATGGTCGCGCTGAAGAGCAGCGTCTGCCGGTCCTCGTGGATCTCCGACGCGATGCGGCGGATCGGGGCGATGAAGCCCATGTCCAGCATGCGGTCGGCCTCGTCGAGGATGAAGGTCTCGACCTCGCTCAGGTCGACCACGCCCTGGTCGAGCAGGTCGATCAGGCGGCCGGGCGTCGCGACGAGGATGTTGACGCCGCGACGCAGCGCCTTCTCCTGATGGAACTGGCTCACGCCGCCGTAGATCGCCGTGTGGCGGAGGCGGGCGTGGCGGCCGTAGGTCGCGAAGCTGGCGGTGATCTGCCCGGCCAGCTCGCGCGTGGGGCAGAGGACCAGTGCGCGGGGGATGTGGTGGCAACGGTCGTTGGCCACGCCCTCCTTGATGAGCTTGTCGAGCACGGGCAGCGCGAAGGCCGCGGTCTTGCCGGTGCCGGTCTGGGCACACCCGAGCACGTCGCGCCCGGCCAGGGCGGGCGGGATCGCCTGGGCCTGGATCAGCGACGGCGTCTCGTAGCCCTCGTCCTGAATGGCCCGCAGCAGCTGCGGGGACAGGTCGAGCGAGACAAAGTCGGTGACCGGCTCACCCATCTCGAAGGGGGTGGAGGGGGTCTCGGGGGCGGTGTCCGCTGCGCGCTCGGGGCGCGCCGGACGGTTGTTCTTGGGTGCGGACTTGCGGAAGGTACGTCGGAGGTTGTTCGGGTTGCGGGACAAAGTGCATGGACTCCAATGACCGTCGCTGCGCAGTTGCAGCGAGGGCGCGTGATTGATTCGGGCGATTCCTGTGCCCTGCCTGAAGTTTGGCGATTGGGGCAAGAGCGGCCGAACTGGGTGGAGCGTCTTCGCGTGGATCGGTGATTCGTCACCGGACGGAGAGGACGCTGCCGACAGATTCCCAGATGGTCCTCTCGGCACGCTGAGGCGTGCGGGGTGAGAGGGCTGAGGCCACCGGCTTGTGCCTGATAGTAGGCGTGGTTTTCATCGGGCGAGCGGAGGGGCGACGTGACCCAATGCCGCGGCCCGGCATCAAATCCGTTCTCGGACCCCGGGAGGGGCTTGTTGGCGCGGGGTTGGCGGGTGAGGACCGCCCAGATTCAGACGGGGAATCGGTTTGTTATCCACCCAGTAGTTGCCGCCACCAGGGCCGGGGCTTGAGAGCCGGCTCGGCGAGGGCATCGTCGCGGTAGTCCTGCCACGACGCGAATGAGCGGGCCGCGGCGGCTTCGTCGAACAGACCCGTGTCGGAGCACGGGTCCAGTGCGCGGCCGCCGAGCGCGCCGACGATCGCACTCACCACAGGAACAACATCGGATCCGCCGCGAGCGCTCAGCAGAACCGACCGGACCCTGTCGGCTTCGTCGATGGAGATCTCGATTGATCCCCCATCGGTCTCGATAAGACCGAATCCGGTGGCGTCGGGCGCGAACTCCGGAACGTGCGCGCGGATTGAGGCGATCACCTCCGCCCGGGTACCGAGCCGCGCGGGCTCGAAGCCGTCGGGGATCTCTCGGACCGACGAGATCGCCGCGGGGAGTTGCTGGATGAAGATGTCCCACGACATGCGACAAAGGAAATCCCGCGAATCCCGCTTGTCGGTGCCACGGGTGGCTCTGCACCCGTGCGAGAATGCTCCGAACGTCGACAGGTGCGCAGAGCCACCCGTGGCACACCAGCTTCGGCCCGCCGGTCGAGTGGGGCATTGATGCCCTGCCGAGAGCGGCGCAGGGCTTCAGCAAACTCATCGCGGGCTGGAAAGACGAGCAGATCGACCGCGTGAGCGAGTTGGGAACGGAAGTGTTGGAGTTGCGGCGCGGCACGGCCACGACTTCTCGTGGCCACGAGTGGTTCAGCGACCTCAGTTTGCCGCGTCTACGAAAAAGCCGCCCGTGGGTCGGGCGGCTCGGTCGCAGAGTCGGGTCAGGCGAATCAGAAACGCTATCGGCGGCGGCGGGAGGCAATCGCCCCCGCAAAGCCGAGCAGCGCGACAGATGACGGTGCAGGAACGCTGAGGGTGAAGTTCAACGGTGCCCGGGTCTGGAGGTCGGCCCAACTGTTGCCGTTATCGCTCGTGAACCAGCCAGAGTAGTTGGTGTCGGTGCCGATGTTCCAGCGAAAGGTGTTGTCCTGCTGGGTGTTGATGACGGAGAAGAAGTACGTCGTCGAGCCAGACAGGGCCACAGAGCTGAAGTCTGCATCAAACTCGTACACCCGCTCACCGGAGATATCAACACCAGTGTCAGTGACGAACGCGGAGACGCTGCGCATCTCAATGATGGATCCGGGTTGGCCACCGTTGTCGGCGTGGAAGTTGAGATCGAAATTCCACATGTCGCCGGTGTCGAGTGGGTCGGCCGAGAACATCGTGCCACGCCAGCTGGCTGACGAAACGCCCGCGTTGGCCGACAAATCGAACTCGCCAGCGAGTGTCTGTGATGGTTGAGAGAACGCCCCAGCATCGGTCGCGTTCGCGTCCCAAGGATTCATGAACACGACCTGAGCCGATGCGCTCGCGGCGATTCCGACAAGAACGATGAATGATGCAGTCCGCTTCACAATTCTCTCCTTAAATCCACGAGTTGCACAGCCCGCAAGACCAATCCAGCACACTGAGCACTCCCACACGTTCCCCTACGCTAACACAAACCACTGATCGAGGCAAGAAGTCATTGGGGCGTTCACCCCAACTCTGCCGAGCTGCAGCGAGGGCTGAGCCCAGGGCGGAGTGGCACAATCCTCGGCGACTCTGCCTCATTCGTAGATCGATAAGGCCTTGTGGTTCACTGAGGCGGGGGTAGACCTCAGAACTCCGCCTGCTTCGGCGCCCTCGGGAAGGGGATCACATCCCGGATGTTCTGCATCCCCGTGCAGAACTGGATGAGCCGCTCGAAGCCGAGGCCGAACCCCGCGTGCGGGCAGGTGCCGTACTTGCGGAGGTCGCGGTACCACCAGTAGTCCGGCTTGTGCAGACCCATCTCGTCGATGCGGGCGTCGAGCACGTCGAGGCGTTCCTCACGCTGGCTGCCGCCGATCAGCTCGCCCACGCCCGGCACCAGCACGTCCATCGCGGCCACCGTCTCGCCAGGGGCGTTGTCGGTGCCCGCGTCGTTGAGACGCATGTAGAACGCCTTGATCTGCTTGGGGTAGTTGATCAGCACGACCGGCTGCTCGAAGTGCTTCTCGGTGAGATACCGCTCGTGCTCGCTCTGCAGGTCGCTGCCCCACTCGACGGGGTACTCAAACTTCGCCTTCTTGCTCGCCTCCTGCAGGATCTGCACCGCCTCGGTGTAGGGCAGCCGGCGGAAGGGCGAGTCCACCACGTGCCGCAGGCGGTCGAGTAGGCCCTTCTCGATCCGCTGGTCGAAGAAGTCCATGTCGTCGGGGCGGCGTTCGAGCAGGTCGGTGATGACGTACTTGATGTACGCCTCGGCCAGGTCCGCGTCGTCGGCGAGGTCGGCGAAGGCGATCTCGGGCTCGAGCATCCAGAACTCGGCCAGGTGCCGGCTGGTGTTGGAGTTCTCGGCCCGGAAGGTCGGCCCGAAGGTGTACACGCGGCTGAGCGCCTGGCAATAGGTCTCGACGTTGAGCTGGCCCGACACGGTCAGGTGGGCCTCCTTGCCGAAGAAGTCCTCGGCAAAGTCGGGCCGGCCCTGCTCGTCCCGCGGGCAGTTGGCCATGTCCAGCGTGCTGACGCGGAACATCTGCCCCGCCCCCTCGCAGTCGCTGGCGGTGATGATCGGCGTGTGGACGTAGTAGAAGTCGCGCTGGTCGAAGAAGCGGTGGGTGGCGCAGGCGAGCGTGTGCCGCACACGGGCGACCGCGCCGAACGTGTTGGTCCGCACCCGCAGGTGGGCCTGCTCGCGGAGATACTCAAACGTGTGCCGCTTCTGGGGGACCGGGTAGGTGTCCGGATCGTCCACCCAGCCGAGCACGCGCACGGCACTGGCCTGAATCTCAACCGACTGCCCCTTGCCCTTGCTCTCGACCAGCGTGCCGTCCACCTCGACGGCGCACCCGGTGGTGAGCTTGGTGATCTCCGACTCGTAGTTGGACAGGTCGTTCTTGGCGACCGCCTGGATCGCGTCGTGGCAGGTGCCGTCGGCGACGGCCAGGAAGGAGAGCCCGCCGTCGGCCTTGGAGTCGCGCCGGGTGCGGATCCACCCCTTGACGGTGACAGCGGGGCCGGGCTCGGCGGCGAGGGCGTGCTTGACGGTGATCCAGGACATATCTCGTGCTCCGTGGTCTCGATTCGGCGGGCGATCGGGTCTGGATGGTAGGGATGCCTCGCCGAGACGGTGCGGGGGCCCGACCTATCCTCGTGCGTGATCCAGCAGCCCCAGCACGCCGCCGAACAGACCGAGCCGGTCACGCTCGACCCGCTGGCGATGACCAGCGCCGAGTTTGTGCGCGCAGCCGGCAACCTCGGCGTCGCGGCCGACCCGGCGCGCCGGGCCTACCGGGCCTTCTTCCGGGAGGGCGACCGCGAGGCCCCCTTCCCCGGCCGGCTCGACGCCCTCTGCCGCGTGAGGTCGGAGGTCGCCCCGATCGTCAAAGAGCTGGAGGAGCAGACCCCCGAGGGCACGATCCGGAAGTTCGTCCAGCGGCTGCCGGGACCGACCGGTGCCACTGGGCGGAGCCCAGTGCCGGAGAACTCCGGCGCATCGAAGGATCTGCCCTACTTCGACATCGAGGCCGTGCAGATCCCGATGATCGGGCGGCGGGGGGTCAAGAGCCACACGCTCTGCGTCTCGAGCCAGGTTGGCTGCGCGATGGGGTGCGACTTCTGCGAGACCGCCCAGATGGGGCTCGTGCGGTCGCTGACGCCGGCGGAGATCGTCGGGCAGTGGTGGGCCTCGACGCACGAGCGCGGGGCGACCGTCAAGAACATCGTCTTCATGGGGATGGGCGAGCCGCTCGACAACGTCGAGGCGGTGATCGAGGCGATCGGCATCCTGACCGACCACAACGGCCCGTGCGTGCCGATGACCAACATCACCGTGAGCACCGTGGGCAAGGCCGCGGGGATGCGCCGGCTGTGTGAGCAGATGGAGAAGCCCGGCTGGCGCAAGCTCGGCATCGCGATCAGCATCAACGCGCCCAACGACGAGGTGCGTTCGTCGATCATGCCGATCAACCGCGCGACCCCCATGGCCGAGCTGCGCGATCTCATCGCCTCGGTGCCCTATGTCGGCACGCACCGCAAGATCTGCTTCGGCTATGTCCTCATCCCCGGCGTCAACGATCGGAAAGAGCACGCGGCCGAGCTGGCCGAATACCTCCGCCCGTTCACCGCCTCCGGCAGCGAGGACGGCAAGCACCGCGGCATGCTGAATCTGATCCCGTACAACCCCCGCCGCGACTCGCCCTGGCCCGCCCCCTACGAGGACGCGGTGGAGGAGTTCCTCGGCTGGGTGCGCGACGAGGGCGTTTTCGCCAAGCGCCGCCGCACAAAGGGCCGCGACTCGATGGCCGCGTGCGGCCAGTTGGGCACCGAAGAGGTCCGCAAGCGCAAGTTCGTCGGCCTGCGGATCGACGGCGAGAACCCACACCCAACGCAGACCGCCGGACACGCCTGCCACAAAGAGCCCTAAGCGTCAGCGCCGGGCCCACCACACCACTCCAGGAGCCCCAAGCGTCAGCGCCGGGCCCAACCCCGTCCTACCGCTCCCCACCACCCCGCATCTCCCCGAGCCGCTCCACCCGCTCGACCGCCTTGACCGTCCGCGGGTGTTCCTCCCCCAGCGACGCCTGCAGGATGCGTTCAGAGTCCACCAAGAGCGCCTCAGCCGCGTCGTAGTCTCCGGCGAGCATGCGGCACTCGCCCGCGTTGCCGCGGAAGATGCCGAGGAAGTAGTGATCCTCCGGCAGCACGGCCTCCGCGCTCTCGAGCAACTCGTCAAACAGCACCGTCGCCTCGTCATACTTCTCGGTGCTCTTGAGCAGCATCGCGAGGTTGTTCAGCGGGCCGAAGGCCTCCGGGTGATTCCGCCCGACACTCTGCGCGGTCAGATCGACAACCCGGCGATAGAGCGCCTCGGCCTCGTCGAGCTTGCCGCGTTCCTCGAGCAGGTACGCCAGCCCGTTCATCGCGACCAGCGTCCGGTTGTTGGTCTCGCCCAGGTCGCGCTCCCACGCGAGCAGCGCCGCCCGCATCAGCGGCTCGGCCTCGTCCAGCCGGCCCGACTGCACGTACAGGCTCGCGAGGTTCTGCCCGGCGGTCAGCGTGCTCGAGTGGTCCGGCCCGAGCACCTCGCTCCGCAGCGAGTGGCACTCCCTGAGCAGCGCCTCGGCCTCGTCGGTCTCCCCCGTGCGCGCCAGCAGCGTCGCGAGGTTGTTCATCGAGTAAAGCGTCTCGGGGTGCCGCTCGCCGAACACGCGGCGGCGCGTCGCCAAGCTCTCCCGCGCCATCGGTTCGGCCTCGTCGAAGCGGCCCTGCGTCTTCAGATTGGTCGAGAGGTTGTGCAGGATCGCGAGCGTGAGCTGGTCCTCCGCCGGCAGATACCGGCGGGCGGCGTCCAGCGCCTCCCGCAGCGTGCGCTCCGATTCCTCGACCTCGCCCCGCTCCTCGAAGATGCGGGCCAGGTCGCCGAGCGTCCCGATGCTCTCCGGCTGGTCGGGCCCCAGCGCGTCGGTCGCCTTCCGCAGCGTCTCACGCACCAGCGTCTCGGCCTCGTCGAGCCGGCCGACGTCGATCAGCACCGCGCCGAGGTTGCGGCAGACCGACAGCGTCGTCCGCGCTGTCGCGCCGTCGGTCTCCTCAAACAGCACGATCGACTCGCGCAGCATCGCCTCGGCCGTGTCGTACTCACCGAGGCTCTGGTACACCGTGCCGAGCGTGTTGCGGACGGTGGCCTCCACGACTGTGTTGCCCTGCGAGAGGTCCCCGATCGTCGCGGCCGCGGCATCCAGTGCCTCGCGCACCGTTGGTTCGCGTCCGAGCGCCTCCCCCGGGCTCACCGCCTCGAGCATGCCGACGAGGATCTGCATCGAGGCCGTCGCGTTGGCGGCCTCCCGCTGGGCCAGGTTTCGGTCGCGCTTGGCATCGGTCTCGGCCTGCTGGGCGCGGGCGCTCTCGTGCGTCGCCGCCACCGCCTGCCAACTCGTGGCCGCGACCCCGAGCACGAGGGTGATGACGACCGACGCGACCCCCGCCACGACGGGCTTGTTGCGCTGGGCGAACTTCTTGAGCTGGTAGGCCGTGCTCGGCGGCCTCGCGGCGATGGGCTCGTTGCGGAGATACCGGCGAACGTCCTCGGCCAGGTCGGCCGCGGACTGGTACCGGCGCTCACGGTCTTTCTCGAGCGCCTTGCCGACGATCGTCTCGATGTCACCCCTGTACACACGGTTGACACTCGACAGCCGCGCCGGCTCCTGCTCGCCGATCATGCGGGCGGCCTGCGCGATCGAGGTGTGCCGCACATCGTGCGGCAGCTTCGTGGTCAACAGTTCATACAGCACCACACCCAGCGAATAGACATCCGAGCGCGTGTCCAGCTCCGCGGCGTCTCCGGCGATCTGCTCGGGGCTCATGTACGGCACCGTGCCCACCAACTCGCCCTGCACTGTGCACAGCGTCGCGGTCTGGATGTCCGCGTCGGTCACGCGGGCCACCCCGAAATCGAGCACCCGCGGCCTGCCGTCCTCGGGCACCACGATGTTCCCCGGCTTCAAATCGCGGTGGATCACCCCCTTGGCGTGCGCGTGCTGCACAGCGTCGCAGACCCGGGCGAAGAGCTCGAGCCTTTCGGCGGTATCGAGCCCCGCGTCCTCGGCGTACCGCGTGAGCGAGAGCCCGCGGACACACTCCATCGCAAAGAACGGCACACGCTCGCCGTGGTCCTCGTGGACGCCGGCCTCGTAGATCTGCGCGATACCCGGGTGCTGCAGACGGGCGAGCACCTCGGTCTCGTGCTCAAACCGGCGGAGGAGCGACGGCGTTGCCCAGCCCGGGCGGATGACCTTCAACGCCACGGTGCGTTTGGGGTGGGATTGTTCGGCAAGATACACCTTGCCCATCCCGCCTTCGCCGAGCACATCGAGGATCCTGTACTCACCCAATCGCTCGGGGCCGTGGGCGCGGCCGTTGGTCGCGGCACGACCATTGGCGGCCTGCTGACCACCACCCACGGGGAGGATCGTTGGATCCTCGCTCCCGGCACCGGCGGTGGAAGGGTGGTCGTGTCTTGGCATGGCGGGTCTTCGCGGGGTATCGGTCGGGGCTGAGTCCGACACAAACATGCCCCGCGGCACGGAGAGTGCCAGCGAGCGGGTGCTCTTCGGGCAGAGATGGTCATACCATCTGCCCCACGTGCCGCAGGGCTTACGCGGGTTGACCCCGATAAGGCCCGCCGCGGCCGAGTCTCACCAGCAAGGAACGAAGCCATGGATGCCGGAATCGTCGGGCTGCCGAACGTCGGAAAGTCGACTCTCTTCAACGCCCTCACCGCGGCCGGGGCCCTGGCCGCGAACTACCCCTTCGCGACCATCGAGCCCAATGTCGGCGTCGTGCCCATACCGGACCCTCGTCTGGGGCGCATCCGCTCCCATATTGAGAGCCAGAAGATCCTGCCGGCGGCACTCCGGCTGGTGGATATCGCAGGCATCGTCCGCGGCGCGAGCCAGGGCGAGGGTCTCGGCAACAAGTTCCTCTCCCACATCCGCGAAGTGGACGCCATCCTCCACGTCGTCCGGTGCTTCGAGAAGGCCCCCGGCGGTGAGGACGTCACGCACGTGGACGGCTCGGTCGACCCGCTGCGAGACATCGAGACCATCGAGACCGAACTCATCCTCGCCGACCTGCAGACCGTGGACAACGCCATCCCGAAGGCCGAGCGCGCCGCCCGCGGCAAGGACCGAGAGGCTATCGCCCGGCTCGAGGTGCTCAAACAACTCGCCCCCATGCTCAACGAGGGCAAGCCCGCGCGCATGCTTGAGCTGAGCAACCCCGAGCTGCAGAGGGCCATGAAGTCGCTCGGCCTGATCACCGCCAAGCCCGTGCTCTACGTGATGAACGTCGACGAGAACGACCTGGAGGGCACCGGCCCGCTGTCCAGCCGAGTGCGGGAGCACGCCGCGACCGAGGGCATGGAATCAGTCGCCGTCTGCGCCAAGATCGAGAGCGAGCTCTCCGACCTCGACGGTGAGGAGAAGGCCGAGATGCTCGAGGCGCTCGGCCTCGACGAGCCGGCGCTCGCCAAGCTCGCCCGCGCGGCGTATACGCTGCTGGGCCTGCAGTCCTACTACACCGCGGGGCCCAAGGAGATCCGCGCCTGGCCCGTGCCCATCGGGTGCAAGGCCCCGCAGGCGGCCGGCGTCATCCACACCGACTTCGAACGCGGCTTCATCCGCGTTGAGGTCTACTCCGTGGACGACCTCGACAAGCACGGCTCAGAGAAGGCCATCAGGGACGCCGGCAGGATGCGGACCGAGGGCAAGGAGTACGTCATGCGCGACGCGGACGTGTGCCACTTCCTCTTCAACGTCTGACACCTCGGCGTTCGCGGCACCGGTCGATCCCGGGTAGATTGCCGGGTATGGACACCAAGCCGCCCTTCCCCAAAGCAGTCGCGATCTTTGCCGGTGCCTATCTCCTCGCCTTCGGCGGTGTGGCGATCGCCAAGGCCAACGGCGAGTTCATCTTCTACCTCGGGGTCATGCTCGTCCTCGTGGCCGCGGTCTACGCCGTCCACAGGCGCGTGGGATTCTCACCCCTCGTGCTCTGGCTGCTCGCCCTGTGGGGATTCGGCCACATGGGCGGCGGCACGATCCCCATCCCGCAAAGCTTCGCCGACGGCGGCAGCGGCGACCCCGTGCTCTACTCGTTCCGGCTCGCGCCGTGGTTCCCGCGATACGACCAACTCATCCACGTCTACGGCTTCTGCTGCGCGACGCTGGCCAGCGGCGAGGGGCTGTGGGCCGCGACCCGACCCGCCCGCGTCGGTCTCGGCTTTGCCACCGCCGCGGCCCTGATGGGCGCGGGTTTCGGCGCGATCAACGAGGTCGTCGAGTTCATCGCGACCCAGACGCTGCCGGAGACCAACGTCGGCGGGTATGTCAACACCGGCTGGGATCTGGTCTCCAACACCGTCGGGGCGCTGCTCGGCGCAGTGGTGGTGTGGAAGCGGGGGGCGAGGCCGGGTCGGGCCGACTCTCCACCAGCTACCGATCCAACCGCTTGATCACCTCGGCACCCGTCTCCAATATCGTGAAACAGAAAGGGCCCGAGCGTGCGCCCGGGCCCTCTTGAACTTTACCGCAGTGTGCGGAATTCGATCAGAGATCGCCGGCCGGACGGCGGGGAGTCGCCGGGCGGACGCGCGTCGGTGCGGGGGTGTCGGCTTCGGCTTCCTCTTCCTCGGCCTGGAAGAGATCGTGCCCCTCCTTCTGAAGCTGCACGATGTGGGCCACGCTGTTCTTCGCGGCCTCGGCGTCACCCTCGATCACGGCCATCTCCAGCGCCAGCGACTCCATCAGCGTCTGCACCAGGGTCATGCGGAACTCGGCGAGATACTTGGCGGTGTCATCGCCGAATCGCTCCTTGGCAGCCTCGGCCATCTTGACGCTCGCCATGTCGAGCTTGGCCGCCATGATGCCCTGCTGCAGCAGACCGATGTTCTCCAGATCCGCCTCGCGCGTGGCGGCGGTGAACGACGAACGGCGGAGCGGACGCATCGTCTGTCCGGCCTGCTCCATGCCGTGGTGGAAGTCCAGCGTGTCGGACTCGCCGCCTTCATCCGCGCGGGGAGCGCCGCGGCGATCAATCGCGTCGCCGGCCCTGTCCTGACCCGGGGCCGCGGCGCGGTCGGGCCTGCCCTGACCGGTGCCACGCTGCGCCATGAAGCTCTCTGCCGCGGTCTTCAGTTCCGCCGAATCCAGCACGCCGTCGCCGTTGGTGTCGCCCGACTCGAACAGACGGTCGGCGAACGGGCCATCGAGTTCGCTGCGCGACAGCTTGCCGTCACCGTTGGCGTCCCGCTCCATCATCCGCGCGATGAACTGCTCGGCGCTGGGGGCGCCGCCCTGGCGGCCGCCGGGACGGCCCTGCTGCTGCGCGAGGGCGGAGGTGGCGAGTGCGGAGAGAGCGGCGGCGGCGAGAACGCGGCTGGCGAGGGTGTGCATGGTGTGTTCCTTGTACTTTCTCTATGGTGGAGTCTCGGCGACTCGTCACGCTGGGGCGGGCCATGGGCGGCGCGTGGACAACGTATCCACTTCGCCGTGAGGAGCATAACGCCGCCGGTGCGGGGGTATTGCACGCCACTCCGGCGAGCTTCAGGCCCCGGGCCCGGCGCCGCCCGACTTCCTGAGTGCCCGGGCGAGCACACGGTCGGTCAGACCCGGGAACGCCGTCGCCAGCGCAAACGTCAGCCGCACCGTGTGGCTCGTCCAGACCTCTCCGCGGGGCTTAGCCAGACACCGAACGACCGCACGGGCGACCCGCTCGGGGGGCTGGGTGAACATCCTGGGCGGGGCGAGGCTCTGCCCGACACTGTCGTCCCGGCTCGCGGCCGCGTCGAAAAACTCGGTCCGGGTGCCGATCGGGTGCACCGTCGACACGTGGATCCGCTCGCCCGACAACTCGTGCCGCATCCCGCGCCCGATGTGGTCCTGCATCGCCTTGCTCGCCGAATAGGGCGAGGTAAAGGGCGTGCCGATTTTGGACAGACAACTGGAACACGCCAGCAGGTGCCCCCGGTCTTGCTCGCTCTCCCGGTGCTCGAGCATGTGGGCCAGCGCCGGCCTGAAGAGATTGAGCGTCCCCCAGAAGTTGGTCTCGAAGATGTCGCGGATGGCTTGGTCGGTCAGCTCGTGCACCGGCCCCCGCAGCCCGTAGCCGGCGTTGGCGAAGACCGCGTACAGCGTCCCGAAGTGGTCCACCGCTGCTTCGACGAACCGTGCGCACGCCTCGGCGTCGGAGACATCCACCGACATGACCATCGCCCGGCCGCCGACGTCGGTGATCAGACGCTCGACTTCGCGGAGCGGGCCCTCCCGCCTCCCCGAGAGCGCGACCGGCATGCCGGCGCGCGCGCACGCGATCGCCGTGGCTCGGCCGATGCCCGAGCCGGCGCCGGATATCGCGATGGGGAGGCCGCTCAGGTCGCGTGGCACGTGGTGCAGTCGGGAAGGGGGCTACTCGCCCTGGATGGCCTTGCCCGCGCCCTCGACGTCCTTGCCAACACCCTTCACGGTGTTGCATCCTGTGATCGCGAGCGACGCGACGGCGATCGCGCAGACGGCGGTCCTGACGATGTTGCGGCGAAGTGTGCTCATGTCCGTAGTCTCCATGACAAGGGTTGGGCACGAGTGTATGGCGCACGGAGCCCGACGGCCGCGCGGCCCGATTCTCCTCACCGGCGACGGGTCAGCCAGCGGAGCTCGTGCTGCCGGCTCACCACCGAGGCCAGCACGAACGCCGCCCCGCCCACACCGACCGCCACGCCCAGCCGGCCGAGCGAGCCCAGCCACGTCGGCGGCAGGGTGATGACCGACCGGGCCAGCACCACCGCAACCGCCATGACCAGCGTCGAGCCCAGGGTCAGGGCCAGCGCGCCGAGCGTCTCACGATCCAGAGAGGGTTTCTCCGTCAGCCGGCGCGAGGCCCGGGTCAGCAGCACGCACTGCAGCACCGCCGAGATGCTCGTCGACCACGCCAGCCCCGCCTCGCCCAATTCCCAGATGAACAGGCAGTTGCAACACAGGTTGACCGCCACCATCCACAGCGCGATCCGCATCGGCGTTCGCGTGTCGCCCGCCGCGTAGAACGCCCGCGTCGCGACGTGGTTCAGCGAATAGGCCCACACCGCCGGGGCATAGCCGAGCAGCACCGCCGCCGCCCGCGCCGTGCCGCTCTCAGAGAACGCGCTCCCGCCGCCGCCGTACATCACCATGGTCAGGTCGTGCCGCACCAGCAACAGCCCCACACTCGCCGGCAGACCGATGAAGAACGACAGCCGGAGCCCGCGGCGAAGGGTCGCCAGAAAGTGGTGCAGCTCGCCCGCGTGGCGCGACAGCAGCGGGAAGATCGCCGTCGCCACCGCGATGCCGAACACACCCAGCGGGAACTGGTAGAGCCGCTGCGTGAACGCGAGGATCGCGTTCGAACTGCTGTCGAGCGGGTACGCCACGCCGACGATCGTCGGCCCCACCCACACCGGCCACATCGCGATGAGCGTGTCGAAGAAGGCGTTGAGCTGGATCGTCCCCATCCCGATCACCACCGGCAGGAACCGCCGCATCAGGCGACGCATCGGCGCCGCCGCGTCGGCCACACCACGCCTCCAGCGCACCAGCGGACGCAGCGCGATCAGCGACCACGCCACCTGCAGCACACCCGCCACCACCGCCGCCGCACCGATCCAGTACGCCGCTGTCACCCGGTCCGGCGACTCGGCCAGCAGAAACGGCAGCGCCGCCGCGATCACCAGCACGTTCAGGATGATCGGCGCCGCCGCCGTCGGGCCGAACCGCCGGTGCGTCTGCAGCACCCCGCCGAGGATCGCCGCGACACACACCAGCGGCATGAAGGGCAGCATCACCATGATCAGCCGGAACGACAGATCGCGATTCGGGTCCGCCCCGTCCGACAGCGACAGCAGGACGAGCAGCAGCACCTCGCCCAGCACCAGCAGGCCGCCCGTCACCAGCGTGAGCACCCCGATCGTGAGCGTCGCGAACTGATCGGCCGCGGCACTCTCTCTGCCCTCGCGCTCGGCGCTGGCCTGAAGCTGGGCGTACTCCGGGATGAACGCCGCCGCGAGAGCCCCCTCGCCAAACAGCCTGCGGAACAGGTTCGGGATCGCCCACGCCGCCATGAACGCCGACCCGATCGCCGAGTCGCCGAACAGCCGCGCGTGCACCAGATCCCGCCCGAGCCCCGCGAATCGGGAGATCAGCGTCAGCCCGCTCACCGTCCGGATCGCCGCCGCCAGCGGCTGCGCACCGGCGTCCGCCGTGCTGTCGCCGGGCTGGTCGGGGGTGGGGGGTTGCTCGTCCGTGAGCTTCGGCACAGCCGAGAGCCTATCCGGGGTCCGGACGCGGCGCATAGCCTCTGCACAGATGGCAATCTCCCGCCTCCGGCACCGGGTCTTCATGATGGCGTTCATCGCCTCACCGCTGGTGGTGATGGTCGTGCTGGTCTACGCCATCCTGATCGCTTTCGAACGCGGCCCCTCCATGGTCGCCGAGCCCGTCGGGGCCGGGGCCGGTCGGACCGGCGGGGCCAACGCGATCGGCCAGTCACTCTTCGGCACCGGAGACTCCGGCGACCTGGGTATCCCCGCCGAACGCACTGCGCGGGGTGTCGAGTTGGTGGTCCGTGATGCGAGCGGGCTCGCCCGAACCGATCGACCGATCGTGCTGCTGACCAACCGCGACGGCTTTGCCGCCTCCGGCGCACTGCCGTTTGTGCAGCGTGCCACCGGCGAATGGGTGCTCCGCCTGCCCGCACCCGCCGCCGAGGCCGAGCAAGGCGAGCCTCTGGCCTTCCGCCTCGGCCTCGCGAGCAGCGAGGGCACGGTCCGCCTCGCGATCGATGAGGAGGGGACGGTCACCGGCGCCCGCCGCCTCCCCCGCGTGCCGGAGGACGAGGCCATCGGCGCAACCCCGCTCCGCTACGAGTTCCGGGTCACTGGCTTTGCCGAGGACGTCACCGAGACCCCGGACCCGGGCTGAGCCCCCGACCGAATAGACTGCCGAGATGCTCGGGACGCTCTTCAAGCCGTGGCGCACACACCCGGAGCTCGACGGGCTGAGCGACACCGAGTGCCGCGAGATGATCGAACGCCGCTGGCGGCGCGACCCGCCACCCCTCCGCACGATCGACGCCGTCGCCGCGGGCGTGGGGCTGGTCTGGATGCCCGCCCTCTTTTTCGGCGTCGTCCGCTTCACGCCGCTGACCAAAGACCCGCAGCTCGAGACCGATGCGGTCTATCTGGTCCTCGGCACGATCTCGCTGATCACGGGAATTGCCCTCGGCGCGGGCCTCCGCTGGCTCGCCAACGCCATCCTCGTCGGCCGCACCCTCCGCCGCATCGTCGCCGGGGCCGTCTGCCCCAAGTGCAATCAACCCCTCCGCGGCCTGCCCATCATCGACGACGCCCACCGCCCGGACGACCGCTCACGCATGCGCGTCCGCTGCCCCGAGTGCGGCAAGCTCATCCGCCTCCTGAAGTACGGCTACGGCCCCGAAGACCTTGCGCCGTGGGAGGAACGAGTCTTGCCCAAGGACTTCGCGGTGAAGGTCAAACGCGAAATGCGGTAACGCGCTACGCCAGCACCGGCAGCTTCCGATAGCTCTTCTCGAGAATCGTCTTGCTGTCGGCGCTTAGCCAATCCTCCAGAATCCCCGCGTACACGCTTCGGAAGTCGATCTTGTACTTCAGGTCGCCGTCGTCAAGATCAGACAGCGACGGGTGATCACCGATCACGCCAGCCCTGACCATCGGCCCGACGAGGAACATGGGTGCCGCTGTGCCGTGGTCGGTGCCGCCCGACGCGTTCTGGGCCACGCGGCGGCCGAACTCGCTGAAGACCATGGTCATCACCCGGCCGTCGTTCTCGCTTGCCTTGAGGTCCTGATAGAACGCCCGCACCGCCGTCGCGTACGTCTGCAGCAGCTGCGCGTGCCGCCCGTTCGACCCGCCCTGCCCCGCGTGCGTGTCAAACCCGCCGAGCGAGACGTAATAGACCCGCGTCTTGAGCCCGGCGCGGATCATGCTCGCGACCATCGCCAGATCGCGCCCCAGCGCGTTGCCGGGGTACTGCGCCAGCGGGGCCTGCCGCACGGCCTTGCGGATGAGGTCGCTCGAGACCTGCGCGTCGAGGGCGGTGCGCATCAGGAAGCCGGCCGCCGAGTCGGCATCCACGCCGTCCCGCACGCCGTGCATCGTGAGCGACTCGTACGGGGCCGAGAGCGATTCGTGCACGTCCTCGCCCGTCCAGCGGAAGAGGTCGGGCGTCTCGAACGACACCGGCTTGGCCTTGCGCCCCTGCATCGCCAGCGGGGCCTCGCGCCCGATCGAGATCGTCGGCTGGCCGCTGACCTCGCCCGCTGTACCACTCCCTGTCCCGTCCGGCGTGCCCGACTCGCCCTTGCCGTACCCGCAGCACTCGGCGTCGACATACCGCCCGATCCAGCCGTCGCCCGTGCCCGAGGTGTCGGCCGTCTGCCAGATGTCCATGCTCTTAAAGTGCGAGCGGTTGGGGTTCGGATATCCCACGCCCTGGATGATCGAGAGCATCCCCTCGTCGTGCAGCTCCTTGAACGCCCGCAGCCCCGGGTGCAGCCCGACATCGTCGTTGCGCCCCAGCCGCAGCGCGTTGTCCGCGGGGATGCCGATGCCCGGACGACGCCGGTAGTAGTTGTCGTCGCGGAACGGGATGACGTTGTTGAGCCCGTCGTTGCCGCCGCCCAGCTGCAGCACGACCAGGACGCGGTCCTCGTCCACCCCGGGGATCGAGCTCATCCCCTCGGCCGCCATCGGCAGCCCGAACGCGGAGCGCTGCAAGAACGCGGGCAGCGCGACCGAGGCCGAGGCGAGCGTCAGCCCCGTGCCGAGGAAGTGACGTCTGGTGTAGGCGTTGGCGTTGTGCAGGTCCATGGTGTTGCCTCGGGTCGTGTGCTTGGGATCGGGTCAGCGTGAATCGTACTTGGAGGTGCGTGAATCAGGTGAGCTGGTACTCCGGCATCGCGGTGATCAGGAGCAGCAGCCCCGTGATCATGTCGTCGGACACCCCGCCCCCGTTGCCCTTGACAAACGCGGTGAGCTCGTCACGGGCGTCGGAAGGAGCCTGCCCCAGCGTGAAGCGGAGCAGGTAGTCGATCACCCGCGCCGGGTCCTTCGCCGCCGCGGCATCCGCCGCGCGGAGCTGCGACATCACCGCGCTCGGGTCAAACCGCTGCTCGTCGGCCAAGGCGTCATAGCCGCGCGGCGTCTTGCCGGTCAGCAGATACGCCATGATGTTCTGCCGCACAAAGAGCGTGGAGGTGTTGATCCAGCTCCGCTCGCCCTCCCAACCCGCGACGCTGGGCGGGAAGAAGAGGTTCTGCCCCATCAGCGACAGGGCATCAAGCAGGATGTTCAGGTCCCGCACCGGCGTCCGCAGCGAACGCACCGTGCCCACGAGCAGCTCCGTCGGGCTCTTGATCCGCTGGTTCACAACCGACTCGGAATAGAAGTGCTCGCTCAGGAAGAGCTTCTTGAGCACCGGGCCGAGCTGGTACTTGGTCCGCCGGAGCAGGTTGGCCATCTCGCGCAGCGCCTCGGCCTGCTCGCGCCCCACGTCGTTCGCCGGCACGTCGGCCGCGAAGAAGCGGTAGAGCTTTCGCGAGATGAACTGCGCGCACGCCGGCTGCCCCAGGATCGTGTCGACAAAGTCGTCGCCGTCCATGTTGCCCGCGCGGCCGAGGATGCGCTTGGCTCCCCCGTCGTGGTTCTGCCGGTCAAACCTGAACGTGTCGTCCTCGAACGTGTAGCCGGTGAGCGCCCGCGCGCCCTCCTTGATGTCCTGCTCGGAGTAGTTGCCCACGCCGAGGCCGAACAGCTCCATCAGCTCGCGGGCGAGGTTCTCGTTCGGTCTGTTCTTGCGGCTGTCGTTGTTGTCGAGATACGCGAGCATCGCCGGGTCGCGGATCACCTGGTGCATCAGCGCGCCGAAGCTGCCCACCGCGTGCGCGCGGTAGAGGGTGTTCTGCGCGAACATGTGGTAGCTGTCCTCGATCGTCCGGTAGCTGGTCGCAAAGTGCCCGTGCCAGAACAGCGTCATCTTCTCTTCCAGCGGGCGGGGCGTCTCGATCAGGCGAGTCAGCCACCACTGCTGGATCTTCCGCATCTGGGCGCGGTCTTCCGACTGGCGGCGCTGACGTTCAAGCTGCAGCCGGGCCAGAGCCTCCTCGTCGCTGGTCTGCCGAGCGCGCCGATACCGCTCGCGCGTCTCGGCGTCGGGCGGACCCATGATCGAACTGGCGATGCCCGAATCGTCCACCGCATATTTCGGTGCCTTGTCGACATCCACGAGATAGTCCACCGACTTCTCGGGGCCCCACTCGACCAGCGTCTGGATCTGCTCCGGCGTGCCGCCAAACCCCGCCCGCAGCAGCAGGTGCCGAGCCTCGTTGTATCCGAACGATTCCTTGCGGATCGGTGTCAGGGCCGGAAGGGCTGTGCTCGGGGATTCGGGCATCGGTTCGCCTCCTCAGTCAGCGTCGCGGCATCCGCCGGACCGGCCCGGGCACCGGGCCCGCGGCACACCGCGCCAAACGCCGCATCGGCCGCCGGATTGCCCCGCCGCAACGGTTCGAGCCCGCTGCGGATCCATCCAGTATGCATCGGTCCGCCGCCCGACGCGAGCGCAATCGTGTCCAAAGAACGATTCGTGATCGCCGGTGACGGGTTTCGCGACTGCCGAGATGCACCGATTCCGAGGCCCGTCAGGGGAGCTCGGGGTCAGCCCCCGGAGGGCCGGGAGGCCCTGTGAAGCCGTCTGGCCCACGCCCAGCCCAGCATCAGCAGCGTCAGATAGATCGCGCCGTTGAACTGGTGAATCGAGGCGGTCACCGCCTCGGCCAGCGGCACGGGTGCCGCGTCGGCCAACTGATCCGCCGTGGGGACGGGCCCCCGGGCATCCGAGGTCATGATCGGCATCAGCGCGATCCAGCCCAGGACGAACTGCACGCCGATAACCACGACGATCCCGATGCCGATTGCGCGGATCCGACCCGCGACGGGCAGCAACCGCTCACGGTGCTCGCGGGCAAACTTCGAGAGCGCCGCCCCCGCCAGGATCGCCATCGTCACGACCACAAAGGCGAGCCCGATGTGGGTGAAGAGCACGTGCGAGGCCCCGTCGTTCCCGTCGCGCCGGAGGTGCCGGAAGAGCGAACCCAGCACGAGCTGCAGGATCGACGTGTGGAATGCCGCCGTCGCGATCACCCGGAGCGGCCGCGTCCGGACGCCCGGAAGCGGGGCGAGCGTGCGGTACCGGGGCGACATCCAGAGGGCGAGGGTCGCGGCAAATGCCATGACCACCTGGCCGAACGCCCCGTGGAGCGAGCCGAGGTACGGGTTGTTCTCCACCACCCGGAAGCCCCCGACGAGGCCCTGCACGATGACCGCCAGCAGCAAACCGGTCGTCCAGAGCCCGAACTGGCGGCGCAAAGCCGGGGAAACCACTACCACCAGCCAGAGCAGCACCGTCGCCAGACCCGCCAAGCTGCCGTACAGCCGATGGGAGTGCTCAAGGAAGATCCGCGGCTGCGACATCAGCGAGATGGGGTAGAGGAACATGTTGGCCCCGAACGTGTCGGGCCAGCCGTGAACGGCCATGCCGCTCTCGGTGCTTGTCACAATCCCACCCAGTAAAATCAATGGCAAAAACGAGGCCGTGACCACGATCGCCAACCGGCAGGGCCAGGGATCGGCGATTGGGTCGGGCAGCGATGGGGACGGTGCCGACCGCCCGGCGAGCAGGGCACCGAGGGCACCGATCGCGGCGCCGGTCGCCAGGAAGCCGACCCCGAGTAGGCCCGCAGCCGGCCTGAGCGGGGCTACGCCGTCTGCAAACCGGGACGGATCTGGTTGTTCCACTAGGGCTGAGCCGAGCGCCATGAGGCTGATAAGTGCTGTGAGCAGCCCCGCGAGCGCGGCCCCCGGGATGCCCGGGCGCGTCAGGCGTGCGCCGGCGAACGAAAGCACGAGCCAGCCGACCAGCACGATCGGGCCGACGGCCTTGGGGGATAGGGAGAGCCCCGGTAAATGGAGCCCGAACCAGAGCGTCCAGAGCCCCACGGTCACGCCGAGGCTCAGGGCCAGAAGTCGTGGCGGGGCGAGGTCGAAGCCGGGCTTCACGGATCCGGAAACAGCAGGGCTTTCGGGCATCAACCCGATGGTATGCGGAACGAGAATCGAAGTCATGAACGAGACCCGATCGACGATGCGACATGGTCTCAATTTGTTCGATGTTTTCACAGACGGCTTGACAGTATGGTGGGAGCGCGCGGACGGTTGACTCCGCGTCGTTCAGGCCGTTCAACGTCTGTGAGAAATATTCCGCAGATATCACCCCCTTGATGTCGCGAATTGAATCCGACCGGCCTATCACACACCGTTCGGAGGCTCTGGGAAGGAGCGCATCGTGTCGTTGATGTTCCCGAAATGGATGAACGCGCTCCCGACGTTGGGCGCGATCGCGTCGATGGGTGGCGTGCTGACCGTGATCGCCGGCACGTGGTACTGGGCAACGCCCAGTTTCTTCGAGGTCGGCTACCAACCGACGCAGCCCGGATCCGGCTTCAACCACAAGATCCACGCGGGCAAACTCGGCATGGACTGCCGGTATTGCCATTCCAACGTGGAGAAGTCGCCCGAGGCGAATATTCCCTCCGTCTCGACCTGCTACGGGTGCCACGGCCCCAACAAGGTGAGCCCCGCTCGATCCACCGCGACCGACGAGAAGACGCAGTTCATCCGTGACGCCTTCGACGCCGACGAGTCGATCGAATGGCGGCGCGTGCACAAGCTCCCCGACTACGTCCGCAACTTCCCGCACGATGTCCATCTTAGCGCCGGTGTGAGCTGCCTGAGCTGCCACGGCCAGATCATGTCGATGCCGGTTGTCCACCAGGCCGAGAGCCTGAGCATGAGCTTCTGCCTGGACTGCCACAGGCACCCCGAGCAGGCGCTCGTGCCCCACGACAAGGTGACCGACCTCCGCTGGGTGGCCGGTGAACTGAAGGCCCGTGCCAACGGCCAGGGCACCACCAACACCGACGAGCTGACCGGCATGCTCTGGAACGCACCGCCGCAGGCTTGCGGGGCGTGCCACCAGTGACGGTTGTCTGAGTTCTCATATATCCCTTCCCGTTGGTCTTCAGGTTCTCAGCCACACGTTGAGCAGAAGCGAGAGCAAGCATGACGCAGGATCAGTGCCCATCAACCCGCAAGGATCGCCCGGTGGACGTGACCGCCCGGGTTGGTACGCCTTCAGGCAAGGGGTATTGGCGCAGTGTTGACGAGTTCTCGCAGACCGGCGCGTTCCGCGAGTTCGTCGAGCGCGAGTTCCCCGGCGGCGCGTCCGAACTGCTCGACACCTCCCGCCGAGACTTCGTCAAGCTCATGGGCGCCAGCGTCGCCCTCGCCGGCGCCGCGACCATCCCCGGATGCCGCCGCCCCGACCACAAAATCATGACCTACTCGGCGGACGTCCCCGAGCACATCGTCCCCGGCAAGCCGCTGTTCTACGCCACCAGCATGCCCCTGCCCGGCGGCGGTGCCGAGGGCCTGCTCGTCGAGACCCACGAGGGACGACCGACCAAGGTCGAGGGCAACCCGCTCCACCCCAACAACCGCGGCCGGTGCAGCCCGCACGCCATGGCCGCCACCCTCACCATCTACGACCCCGACCGTCTCATGTACCCCATCTACGACAACCCGGCCCGAGGCCGGGTCGACGCGACGTGGGACGACTTCAAGACGTGGGGGCGTGAGCACTTCTCGCACTACGAAGGCGCAGGCGCCGGCCTCGCGTTCCTGACCGAACCCAAGAGCTCGCCCGCGTGGGACGCCGCCAAGGCCGACCTCATGGCCAAGTACCCCAACGCCCGTTGGGTCAGCTATCTGCCCGCCGGAAGCGACGCCGCGACAGAAGGCTCGCGGCTCGCCTTCGGCACGCCGATGCGTGAGGTCTTCGACTTTGCCCAGGCCAAGGTCATCGTCTCGCTCGACCGCGACTTCACCGACAACGAGGCAGGTGCGATCAGCAACGCTCGCGGCTTCGGCGCCCGCCGCCGCGTCTGGAAGTCCACCGACCAGATGTGCCGCCTCTACGCCCTAGAGCCCATGCACTCCGGCGTCGGCATGCTGTCCGACCACCACGTGCGGCTCGCGCCCTCGCAGGTTTCTGCCTTCGCCATCGCGATGGCGAAGGCCGTTCTCGCCAAGCGCGACAACGCGACGCTGCGGGCGGCCCTCGCCGGCGCTGCCAACCCGGACACCACCGCGTTCGACGCGATCCCGACCGCGACCGAGGGCAAGACGTTCCTCGAACTGCTCGCAGAAGACCTCGTCGCCAGCGACCACCTCGGCCACTCGCTGATCGTCGCCGGTGACTCGCAGCCGGCCGAGATTCACGCTCTCGTCCACGCCCTCAACGCCGCGCTCGGCAACGTGGGCACGACGGTGCGTTACACCGAACTCAAGGGCGATCTCGCCTCGCCGCGTCTGTCCGGCCTCCGCGCACTGGCCCGCGACATGGCCGCCGGCTCGGTCAAGACACTCGTCTGCCTGAACGTCAACCCCGTGTTCGACGCCCCGGCCGACCTCGGCTTCGCCGCCGCGTTCGACAAGGTGCCCAACACGGTCTGTCTTTCGGTCGGCGCGTCAGAGACCGCCGCCGCCTCGACGTGGTCGCTCAACGGCGCACACTGGCTCGAGTCCTGGGGCGACACCACCGGCCACGACGGCACCGTCGCCCCGATTCAGCCCATGATCGCGCCGCTCTACGACCCGGCCATGAGCGACCTCGAACTGCTCGCCTTCCTCGCCGGAGACGACGCGCCCGACGGTCACGATCTGGTCCAGAAGACGTGGGCCCGCGTCCACTCCATGCGGCCGACCGACGCCGAGTTCCAGAGGATCTGGCGCACCGCGCTCCGGGACGGCTTTGTCGCCGGCTCGGGAGGTGATCTGGCCACCCCGGCCGTCCGCGGCACCGAGATCGCCTCGGCGCTGGGGTCCTTCGTTCCGGTCGCCGCGCCGCCTGTGGACGCGCTCGAGGTCAAGTTCGTCACCGGTAGCATCGGCGACGGCCGCCACGCCAACAACGGCTGGCTGCAAGAGATGCCCCAGCCGATCACCAAGGTCGTCTGGGACAACCCCGTCGTCGTCAGCCCCGCCACCGCCAAGGCTCTCAAGGTCACGCCCGACGACTACACCGCACGGCAGGAGCCGCGGGCCCACATGGCCACGCTCAGCGTCGGCGGCCGCTCGATGCAGCTCCCGGTCTGGATCTGCCCCGGCATGGCCGACAACGTCGCGATCGTCACGCTCGGCTACGGGCGCGAGGTCGCGGGGCTCGTGGGCAACGGTGTCGGCTTCAACACCTACGGCCTCCGCAACGCGACCGACGGTCCGGTGCTCCGCGGCGCAACGCTCGAGAAGACCGGCGAGTCCTACCCGATCTCCAGCACCCAGAACCACTGGTCGCTCGAGAGCCGCGACTCGCTCGTGCGGTGGCTCGACAAGCCCGCGTGGGAGACGCACGCCGGCGCCGCCGAGCACGGCCCCGGGCACGGCGTCGTCGCCGATCCCTACGCGACCTCGGGCGACGACAGCGAACTCTCCGTCGCCGAACAGCTCGGCGAGCTCACCCACACCCCGGCCAACCTCTCGCTCTACGAGAACCCGTTCAACGAGAGCCGCGGCAACGCCGCCCCGGGTTCGGCCTACGCCAAGGGCCCGCAGTGGGGCATGACGATCGACCTGGCCTCGTGCACCGGCTGCAACGCTTGCGTGATCGCGTGCCAGAGCGAGAACAACATCCCGGTCGTCGGCAAGAAGGAAGTCGCCAAGGGCCGCGAGATGCACTGGATCCGCGTCGACCGCTACTTCGTCGGCGACTCGCTCAACGAGCCCGAGCGGGTGATGAACCAGCCCGTCGCGTGCGTGCACTGCGAGAACGCGCCCTGCGAGACCGTCTGCCCGGTGACCGCGACCGTCCACGACCGCGAGGGTCTGAACGTCATGGCCTACAACCGCTGCATCGGCACGCGGTACTGCATGAACAACTGCCCCTACAAGGCGCGGCGGTTCAACTTCTTCGACTTCGCCCAGGCCAAGCTCAACGGCGGGCTCGACCCCAAGTACGTGCCCGAGGGCGTCCGCAAGGCGACCAACAACGCCGGCGAGGGGACGACGTTCAACCAGAACCTCATCCCGCCCCGCCTCCGCGAGAAGCTCGACGAGATCCAGCACATGGGGCAGAACCCCAACGTCACCGTCCGCGGCCGCGGCGTGATGGAGAAGTGCACCTACTGCCTCCAGCGGATCAACAGCGCCCGCGCCTCGGCCAAGGTCCAGGGCCTCAGCACCATCCCCGAAGGCTACTTCCAGGTCGCCTGCCAGCAGGCGTGCCCCACCGAGTCGATCGTCTTCGGCGACATCCTCAACCCCGAGAGCCAGGTCACCAAGACGCGGCAGAACCAGCGCTCCTACCTCCTGCTGGGCTACATCAACACACGACCCCGCACCAGCCATCTCATGCGGGTCAACAACCCCAACCCCGCCATCACCGAGCCGGTGGACGCCATCGCGGCTCACGGCCACCACGGTGGGGGACACGACGAAGGGCACGGAGACTCCCACGGCGACCAGCACGGTGGTGAGTCCCACGACGCGCACAGCTTCCGGGTCGACCCGACCCGACAGATCGAGGACGACGGGTACGCCCTGAGCCTCAGAGTCCTTGGTGGCAATGGAGTGCATGCATGACCACGCTTCACCCCGACAAGGTGACAGCCGACCGGCTGACAGGCAAGCCGACCTCCGGCGGACCGCAGGGCCCGCTCGGCGACGGGACGCTGTTCGAGGATCCCGCGGTCCGCACACCGCTGGTGCTCAACAACCGCTCGCTGCACGACGTCACCGAGATCGTCTGCGGCTACGCCGAGAACTCGCCCGGCAAGTGGTGGCTGCCCACGTTCATGTTCACCGCGACCGTCGCCGGCGTCGGCACGCTGATGATCCTCTACCTGCTCGTCACGGGCGTCGGTGTGTGGGGTCTGAACAACCAGGTCGGCTGGGCGTGGGACATCACCAACTTCGTCTTCTGGATCGGTATCGGCCACGCCGGAACGCTGATCTCCGCCATCCTCTGCCTCTTCAAGCAGAAGTGGCGCACCGCCGTGAACCGCTCTGCCGAGGCAATGACCATCTTCGCCGTCATGTGCGCGGGTATCTTCCCGGGCATCCACGTCGGCCGCATCTGGTTCATCTGGTTCGTCTTCCCGATCCCCAACTCCAACGCGATCTGGCCCAACTTCCGCTCGCCCCTGCTGTGGGACGTCTTCGCGGTCAGCACCTACGCCACCGTCTCGCTGCTCTTCTGGTTCATGGGCATGATCCCCGATTTCGCCACGCTGCGTGACCGCGCCGACAAGCGGCTCCGCGCCGGCAGCGGCACCTCCAAGCTCTGCGTCCAGTGCCCGATCACCGGCATCAAGTTCTTCCACCTGCCCGTGAGCGCCGACGGCATCCGGGCGTTCGTCTACGGCCTGGCCTCCCTCGGCTGGCGCGGCTCGGGACGCCACTGGCACCGCTACGAGGCCGCCTACCTCATCCTCGCCGGCATCTCGACCCCGCTCGTGCTCAGCGTGCACTCGATCGTGTCGTTCGACTTTGCCACCTCGGTCATCCCCGGCTGGCACACCACGATCTTCCCGCCCTACTTCGTCGCGGGTGCCATCTTCGGCGGCTTCGCGATGGTGCTCTTCCTCCTCATCCCGGCCCGCGAGCTGTTCCCCAACTTCAAGGACCTGCTCACCCTCCGCCACCTCGAGAACATGGCCAAGATCATCCTGGTAACGGGCATGATGGTCGGCTTCGCCTACGCCATGGAGTTCTTCATCGCCTGGTACGGCGGCAACAAGTTCGAGGTCGAGGTCTTCATCAACCGGGCCACCGGGCCATACTGGTGGGCCTACTGGACCATGATCACCTGCAACGTGCTCTCGCCCCAGGTCTTCTGGAAGCGCAGCATGCGGACCAACCCGAAGGTCATCTGGGCCGTCGCGCTCTTTGTCACGATCGGCATGTGGTTCGAACGCTTCGTCATCATCGTGTCCAGTCTGCACCGCGCGTTCCTGCCCGGCGAGTGGCACATGTTCTTCCCGACGGCGGTCGACATCCTCACCTTCGTCGGTTCCTGCGGCATCTTCATGACGCTGTTCCTGCTGTTCCTGCGGTTCCTGCCCGTCTTCCCGCTCGCCGAGATCAAGGCGGTCATGCCCCAGGGCGACCCGCACGGCCACGGTGACGGCGGCGATCACGGCCACGGCGACGACAGCCATCTCGCGGCCAATCAGGGGGGAGGACACTAAGCCATGTCCATGATCACCGACATGCTCTCCGACTACGTGCCCTTCCTCACCCGGAAGGCCAAGTTCGCCACCGAGACCGGCGAGCCGATCTGGGGCGTCATGGCCCAGTTCGACGACGTCGTCAGCGCCTACCACGCCGCCGAGAAGATGCGCGACGCCGGCTTCAAGCACTGGGATCTGCACACGCCCTTCCCGATCCACGGCCTCGAAGAGGCCATGGGCATCAAGCGCACGATCCTGCCCTTCATCGTGCTCGGCGGCACCTTCACCGGCGCCGGTGGGGCCGCGGCACTGCAGTGGTGGGTCACCGCCTACGCCTACACCGACATCGCCGTGCAGGGCAAGCCCTACGGCGCGTGGGAACCGTTCACGATGATCATCTTCGAGCTCGGGGTCCTGCTCAGCGCGTTCGCCGCGTTGTTCGGGATGCTCATGCTCAACGGGCTGCCCCGCTGGCACCACCCGCTGTTCCGCAAGGACCGCTTCCTCGACTCCTCCGACGACAAGTTCTTCGTCGTCGTCGAGGCCCGCGACCCGAGTTTCAACCCCGAGCAGACGAGCCGGTTCCTCCGTGAGATCGGGGCGACCGCCGTGGATTTGGTGGAGGACGCATGAGCCCCCGAGTGACGCAGACAGTCCGGGTGTTGGCTATCGGAGGCGTCGCGCTTGCCGCAGCGCTGCCCCTCGGCGGCTGCCGCGGCGACCGCTCCGACAAGCCGCCCCGCCAGTTCTTCCCCGACATGGACAACCAGCCCCGCTGGAATCCGCAGGCCGATTCCGAGTTCTTCGCCGACGGCCGGACGATGCGCAAGCCCGTCGAAGGCACCATCCCCTTCGGCACCACCGCCATGGTCTCAAACGCCGACTGGGCCGCGCCGTTCAACGCCAAGCGCGCCGAGTTCCTCGCCGCGGACGCGGCGCTGTACGAGGGCGTCGACGAGTGGGGCGATTTCCTCGAGGAGATCCCCGTCCCCGTCACCGCCGAAATGCTCCGCCTCGGGCAGCGCAAGTTCAACATCTACTGCGCGGTCTGCCACGGTTACAACGGCGAAGGGGCCAACCCCGCGATCGATCCGGAGCTCGGCAGCATGGTCGGCCGCCGGTGGTCCATCCCCGTCGCCAGCTTCCACGACCCGCGCTTCCGCGCAGGCGGTGAGTTCGGCCGCGCCGGGTACATCTACTCGATCGCCCGAAACGGCAAGGGTGTCCTGCCGAACCAGACCATGCCCGGCTACGCCCACGCGCTCGATTCGGCCGAGACATGGGCGGTCGTCGCCTACATCCGCGCGTTGCAGCGCTCGCACCAGGGCACGTTGACCGACGTCCCCGAGAGCGAGCGTTCCACACTCGGGACCCCGCCGCCACCCAAGACCGAGACCGCGCCGACAGGGGGTGAGTCGTGAGCCAATTGACCGCTGAGACCTACGACCAGGTGATGGACGGGATCGCCGCCGACCCGCGGATGGCCGACGACAACGTCTCGGCCCCCGTCGGTGCCGCCGCCGTCTCCCGCGTCCTGCTCGGCGCCGGCGCCGCCGGCCTGGCCATCACGCTCGTGGGCGGGTTCGTTCTCGGTGCCCAGCACGCTCTCGCGGCCTACACCGTCGCGGTCGGCGCGGTGCTCGCCGCCTCGCTCTCCGCTCTCGTGCTCACCATGTGCTTCCATCTGGTCAATGCCGGCTGGATCGCCACCACCCGCCGCCAGTTCGAGAATCTCGCAAGCCTCGCCCCCGTGGCGCTGCTGCTGCTCCTCCCGGCGTTGCTGATCGACCTTGTCGTCACCAAGGGCGCGCTCTGGGAGTGGATGAACCCCGAGCTGGCCAAGACCGACGCGCTCATCATCGCCAAGGCGCCCTACCTCAACCCCATCCGCCTCCTCATCTTCTTCGTCTTCTACCTCCTGCTCTGGGGCGGCGTCTCCTACCGGCTCCGCGCCCTCAGCCTCGAGCAGGACCGCACCGGCGACCGGTTCCTCAGCCTCAAGGCCCGCTTCCTCAGCGCCTGGGCCCTCCCGCTCACCGCGCTGACCATCGCGTTCGCCGGGTTCGACTACTTCATGAGCATCCAGCCGCACTTCTTCAGCACGATGTGGGGCGTCTACATCTTCGCCGGCGGTGCCGGCGCAGCCATGGCCATCGTCGTCCTCACCTTCTGCGTGCTCCAGCTCTTCGGCCGCATGCAGGGGCTCGTGACCTCGGAGCACTACCACGACCTCGGCAAGCTCCTCTTCGCCTTCGCCAGTTGCTTCTGGGCCTACATCGGCTTCAGCCAGTACTTCCTCATCTGGTACTCGAACATCCCCGAAGAGACCTTCTGGATGCTCGAACGCACCACCGGCGAATGGAAGGGCACGAGCATCTTCCTGGCGGTGGGGCACTTCGCCATCCCGTTCTTCTTCCTGATGCCCCGCACCATCAAGCGCAAGCCGCTCTTCATCGGCATCGGCGCCTGCTGGGTCCTCTTCATGCACTTCATCGACTACGTCTGGATCGTCCGCCCGGTGCTCCACCACGGCGGCCACGCCCCGACCCCCGCCTCCTGGTGGCTCGATATCGCGGCACTGGTCGGCGTCTGCGGCATCTTCTTCGGCCTCTACGTCCTCCGCATCGGCTCCTCCGCCCTCACCCCCCTCCGTGACCCCAAACTCCCCGAGGCCATGGCCCACAAGAACTACGTCTGACCCGTTCGCAGAATCTCCGACCGACCAGCCCGCGAACTGCAAGTAGAGACCGGCATGAGCACACACCACGACGCACACACCGAAGCAACGCACTCCGAGTTGGATGCGTGGCACCAGCACCCCGCCGCCGAGGGCATGCCGCAGGTCGAGCACGGCGCCCACGCCAAGTTCAGCGTCCTGCTGGTCACCTTCGTCGTCATCACCGTCGCCACCGTCGCCTTCAGCGTGCTGATCGGCGTCTACTCCCTCGGGCAGATGGACCGGCTCGTCGCCGAGCGCGAAATGCAGGGCCTCGAGGCCGTCGCCCCCGAGGCCGCGGCCTACAAGCACGCCGCCCTGGCCGAGCAGTCCGGCTACGGCTGGACCGACGAGGCCAACGTCAAACTCCCGATCGAACGCGCCATGGAACTCATCCTGCGCGAGCAGGGGGAGGCTTCCGCCCCGTGACCACCCGACGCGTCATCCCGCTCGCCCGACGGTCCGCCCTGGTGGCGGCCGCGCTGTGCGCGCAGATGGCCGTCGCCCAGCCCGGTGGCGCGATCGAGCCCCTCGGCTCACGCGGCAGCGTCAACGAAACACCCGCCCAGCAGCTCAACGTCGGCGTGACCGAGCGTCTGGGCGAGCAGGTGCCGCTCGGCCTGCCCTTCATCAACTCCAACGGCGACCTCGTCACACTCGGGGCCTCGTTCGATGGCGAACGACCCGTCATCCTCGCTCTGGTCTACTACGACTGCCCCGTCGTCTGCGCCGTCGTCATGGGCAAGCTCACCGAGGCCTTCAAGGGCATCGATTTCAACATCGGCGAGGACTACAACGTCGTCTTCGCCAGCATCGACCCCTCCGAAACGCCCGCGCTCGCCTCGCCGACCAAGGACCGCTACCTCTCGGTCTACGACCGCTCCAACGGCGGCAAGACCGCCGCGGGCTGGGCGTTCATGACCTCTCCCGCCGACAGCACCCGCGCTCTGGCCGATGCGGTCGGATGGGACTACAAGCCCGTCGCCGGCGGCGAATACAGCCACCCCGTCTGCATCTTTGTGCTCACGCCCGACGGGCGGATCGCCCGCTACGTCTACGGCGTGGGCTACGAGGCGGAGACCATGCGGATGGCCCTGCTCGAGGCCTCCGACGGCAAGGTGTCCGAATCGATCGGTGACAAGATTCGAATGTTCTGTTACAGGTATGACCCCGCAACCGGCAAGTACGCCCTCGTGGCCTTCCGCGTGGTGCAGCTCGGCGGGGTGCTCTCCATGCTCGCGGTCGGGAGTCTGGTCGGAGTGATGCTGATCAAGGAACGCATGCGCGGCCGTCGCCTCGCCGCCGCCGGCTCGCAGCCGGACGCCGGCGACCACCCCACGCACGCTCAGCCAGTTTCGGAATCGAAGATATGAACATGTGTGCACTCTCAATCGCCCAGCAGTCTGACTGGCTCACCACGAAGATCTTCGGCGCCTCCGGTGCGAGCCCGCTCGCCCGCGAGTCCGACGCCATCTTCATGTGGATCTTCTGGTTCAGCACCTTCTGGTTTGTGCTGCTCATGGGGCTGATGGCCTACTGGGTCGTCAAGTACCGCCGCCGCCCCGGTGTCGCACCGCAACGCTCGGCGCACCACAACACCCCGCTCGAACTCGCGTGGACCATCATCCCCTCGCTGTTCCTGGGCTACATGTTCTACGTCGGCTTCCAGGGCTACATCTCCAACCTCGTCGCCCCGACCAACGCCGAAGTCATCGACGTCCAGGGCCGCAAGTGGGTCTGGACCATCACCTACCCCAACGGCGCCAACCCGCTCACCTCGATCACCATAGCCAACAACCAGGCCGCCCCCGAGATCTACATCCCCGTCGGCCGCCCCGTGCAGTTCCGCATGACCAGCGTCGATGTCATGCACAGCTTCTGGATCCCCGACTTCCGCTTCAAGCAGGACATCCTCCCCAACCGCTACTCGAGCTTCTGGATCGAGGCCGAGGAGCCGGGCGACCACGTCGTCTACTGCGCCGAGTATTGCGGCGACCTGCACTCCGAGATGTCCGCGATCATCCGCGCCATCCCCGCCGACGAGTACGACGCCTACCTCAAGTCGATCGAAGACCCGGGTGGCCCGCCCCCCGTCCGGGGCAAGCGGCTCGTCGACACCCGCGGCGGCTGCATCGCGTGCCACTCCATCGACGGCACCAAGGGCATCGGTCCCACCTGGAAGGACGCCTGGGGCAACGCCGTCCAGTTCGCCGACGGCACTTCGTTGCCCGCCGACGACCCCGACGCGTGGGACAACTACATCCGCGAGTCCATCATCAACCCCAACGCCAGGATCCACAACGGCTTCGCCCCGGCGATGGCCTCCTACGCGGGCGCGTTCACCGAGGACGAACTCGGCTACATCGCCGCGTACATCAAGTCACTGAGCAGCAAGGCACCCGCCGGCGAGATCCCCACAGAAGAGGACCCCGCCGAAGCCCCGTCGAACTAGGACCACCACCTCCCCACAGACGTGCCGCGGGAGCGAGAACACCATGACCACAATCACGACACCAGACACCGGACACGGCGGCCACCACGAGGGTTCCTACCTCACGCCCAACAAGGGCGGGGTGTTCGCCACGATCATCCAGTGGGCCACCACGATCGACCACAAGAAGATCGGGATGATGTACCTCTTCGCCGTGCTGGGCATGTTCATGCTCGGCGGCGTCGCGGCACTCATGGTCCGCGCCGAGCTCTGGGAACCCACCCGCATGCTCGCCGACGGCACCGTCACCGGCCAGTTCTTCAAGGGCGGCGACACCGCCAGCGCAAACTACCTCACCTACAACCGCATCTTCACCATGCACGGCGCCGTCATGGTCTTCCTCGTCATCGTCCCCGGCGCGCCGGCCACACTCGGTAACTTCCTGCTCCCCCTCATGCTCGGGGCCAAGGACGTCGCCTTCCCGCGCCTCAACCTGCTCAGCTGGTACATCTATCTCCTCGGCGCAGCGTTCGCCGTCCTCGCCCTGCTCAACACCGGCGCCGACACCGGCTGGACGTTCTACACCCCCTACAGCTCATCGCACGCGGGCAACACCTACGGCAACATCGTCATGATGACGACCGCCGCGTTCATCCTCGGGTTCAGCTCGATCCTGACCGGCCTCAACTTCATCGTCACCATCCACAAGCTCCGCTGCCCCGGCATGGGCTGGTTCGACATGCCCCTCTTCGTCTGGGCCATGTACGCGACCAGCATCATCCAGGTGCTCGCCACGCCCGTCATCGGCATCACCCTGCTGCTGCTCATCTTCGAGCGCGTCTTCCACGTCGGCATCTTCGACCCGGCCATGGGCGGCGACCCCGTCCTCTTCCAGCACTTCTTCTGGTTCTACTCCCACCCCGTCGTCTACGTGATGATCCTTCCGGGCATGGGCATCGCCACCGAGCTCATCGCCGTCCACTGCCGCAAGCCCATCTTCGGCTACCGCGCCATCGCCTTCGCCTCGCTCGGCATCGCGGCCGTCTCCTTCCTGGTCTGGGGCCACCACATGTTCGCCTCGATGGGTGAACTCGCAAGCGCCGTCTTCAGCGCCCTGACCTTCTTCGTCGCCATCCCCACGGCCGTCAAGGTCTTCAACTGGATCGCCACGCTCTACAAGGGCTCCATCGCGCTCAACACCCCGATGCTCTACGCCCTGAGCTTCCTCTTCCTCTTCTCCATCGGCGGCCTCACCGGCCTCCCCCTCGCGACCCTCGCGACCGACCTCCACCTGCACGACTCCTACTTCGTCGTCGCCCACTTCCACTACGTCATGATGGGCGGCACCGTCATCGCCTTCGTCGGCGGCGTCCACCATTGGTGGCCCAAGATGACCGGCAAGATGTACACCGAGTGGGTCGGCATCCTCGGCTGCCTCCTCGTGTTCGTCGGGTTCAACGTCACGTTCTTCACCCAGTTCTTCCTCGGCATCCAGGGCATGCCCCGCCGCTACGCCAACTACGTGGACGAGTTCCAGCTGCTCCACCAGATCTCCACGGTCGGCGCGTTCACGCTGGGCCTGGGCTTCTTCATCCAGCTCGGCAACTTCATCCACTCCCTCATCGCCGGGCGCAAGGCCCCGCCCAACCCGTGGGGCGGCCTGACGCTCGAGTGGTACATCGAGAGCCCGCCCACCGAGCACAACTTCCACAAGGAGCCGATCCTCACCCACGGCCCCTACGACTACGAAGACGTCTACCCGCCGCACTGCGACCCGGCGGACTTCCCCCTGCCCGATCCCAAACCCGGGGGCGCCAACGCCCACTGATTCACCGACCCGTTTGAGACCCCGATCGACCCCGCTCGACAGCGAGCCACGGACAACACCATGTCGACCATCGATACATCAACCAAAGCCGGTGCCCCGGGCGAGCCCGGATGGAAGCGGTACAAGTTCGCCGACCACTTCCGCAACGCCGAGGACGAGTTCGACGCGTGTAAGCTCGGGTTCTGGCTCTTCCTCGCCACCGAGGTGCTGCTCTTCTCCGGGCTCTTCTGCGCCTACGCGATGTTCCGCATGAAGTACCCCGAGGCCTTCGCAGCCGGCTCGCACCACCTCGACGTCAAGTACGGCGGCATCAACACCCTCGTGCTGCTGGTCTCCAGCTTCACCGTCGCGATGTCCATCCGCTGCGCCCAGCTCAACAACCAGAAGTGGCTGCGGATCAACCTGATCATCACCATCCTCTGCGCCTTCCTCTTCTTCTTCATCAAGCTCGCCTTCGAATACATCCCCAAGTGGAGCCAGGGCATCCGCCCCGGCATCCTCTACTCCAACCCCTTCGCCGGGCACCCGCAGGAGCCGACCTGGTGGAGCGTCTACTACGGCGCCACCGGCATCCACGCCCTCCACGTGCTCATCGGCGCCGCGCTGCTCATCTGGTGTCTCGTCCGCTCGTTCCGTTCCAACCAGTACGGCCCGACCCACTACACCATGCTCGAGAACGCCGGCCTCTACTGGCACCTCGTTGACGTGATCTGGATCTTCCTCTTCCCGCTGCTGTACCTCATCCACTGACGCCGTCGGGGCCCGCCCCGACGCGAGAGACCCGCCAAAAGACACAAGGCCGAGGACCGACGCCATGCAGGCTCAACCCGCCCAGACATTCGACCCCAACGACCCGCACGGCTTCGCCGAACTCGGCGAGCACCACGGGCACCACATCACCAGCACCCGCACGCTCGTGGTGGTCATCCTCACCCTGGTCGTGCTCACCGCGCTGACCGTGGTCACCTCCTCCATCGAGACCTATCTCGTCAAGGAGATGGGCTGGATGCTGCCCGAGTGGGTCAACATCGCCGTCGCCATGAGCATCGCGCTGGTCAAGGGCACCCTCGTCCTGCTCATCTTCATGGCGCTGCGCTACGAGAACCCGCTCTACTCCATCATCTTCCTCTTCTGCATGTTCGCCTTTGCGCTCTTCCTCGGCCTCACCGGCATGGACCTCGACAACCGAGGGCTCGTCTACGACTGGAAGGTCGACTCGCAGCAGACCGGCGGCACCGGCGTCAACATGATGCACCCCCCGTCAACGATCCACGTCCTCGGCGAGACCATCGAGTTCCACGACCTCAACAGCACCGGTGAGAAGGTCGGCTTCGGCTTCACCGGCCCCCTCGCCGAAGAGCTCAAGAAGCGCTACATCGCCCAGACCGGCATCACCGAGGCCGAGTACCAGAGGCGCTGGGCCGAGGCCAACCACATCCACGAACACCACGACGATCTCCCAAACGCCGATCGCTCCGTCACCCGCACCGGTCTGAGCGGCGCGCTCGACGCGACGGCCTCAGACGACCATGGCGGCCACGACGACCACGGTGCCGACGACGGCCACGCCAAGGACGCCGGCGGGCACTAGTTCCCAGGCCGCGGACCTACGCGGCCGCCTCCATGGGGCCCAAAGCCCCGAACGGAAAGACGCCATGCGTCGCCCTCGCACCATCCCGTTCGCTCTCGCGATCCTCTCGGTCGCGCTCATGCTCGGCGCCGTAGTCCTCATGGCCCGGCGCATCGTCGACTACAACAAGACCCAGGGCCGAGCGACCTACGTCCAGTACGAGGTCACCGACAGCCAGTTCACCTACAACGACCTCCCCGTCTCCGTCGAAGACCTCTTGGCAGACGAGGCCGCCGAGCACGGCTCCGTCCGCATCACCTTCGGCGATGAAGTGCTGGTCCTGCCTGTCACCATCCCCCCCAACCAGTTCGCGGCCAATTTCCCCGGCCTCGAACGCCACGCCGACTGGATGCGCCTTGTCCGTTTCGCCGAGCTCACCGGCCGCGACTACTACCAGCTGATGCAGGCCATCGGCGAGGGCAAGGAAGACGACCGCCTCGTACTCGTGACCAAGTCGATCCGCCCGGGCGTCAACCCCGAGACGTGGGGCAAGGTCTGGCGCAAGGACTGGATGTTCGATTTCTACGAGTTCCTGCCCGAGGGCGGCTTCCGCCACGAGCGCTTCGCCTACCCGCACGCCCGATCCGCCGAGCAGCAGGAAGCCCTGCGACTGGCCGAGGGCGACCGCGGCCTCCCCGAACTGAACACCCGCTCGTGGCAGTTCCAGATGGCCCACCTGCTGATGCCCGAGGGCAGCTCCCCCCGCATCATCGCCGGCGACTCGCCGCTCGTCGCCGTCGGTTGGGTCTTCCCCGTCGGTGTCTTCTCGGTGCTGGCCGCGACAGCCTTCCTGCTGCTCGCCTTCGCACCCCAGCGGCCCGCGCCGACAAGCAACTGACCCCCGCGCCGACCGCTAGATCACCAGATCAATCAGCCCACCCGCCGGCCACATCCGGCGCATGTTCGTGTACGCGGTCACAACCCGCAGCCGCTCCGGCGACTCGACCGCCCGCTCTCGCGCCGGCTCAGTGTCCGCGGCCGGCACCAGCGGCGTTCTCGCAGCAAGCTCCCCACAGTCCGGCACCCGCCCCTCCGCCGGAGCCCCCGGCGCATCCGCCAGCCGCCGCAGCGCATCACGCACCCCGTGATCCACCAGCCTCGACCGCACCCCCTCCAGCTCAAGGTGCGTCGAGTACGGCGCATCCCCCGGCAGGAGCTCGAGCAGATTCACGATCACCGGCGTCTCGGCCAGGCGATACCGGTTCATATCCGCCGTTGGGCACCGCGCCGGCGCAGGCACCGCACAGCTCCACACGCGGCAGACATCAAGCGCAGGATGGCCGTCGATCCGGGACACGCAAAAGCACCCGACGAACCGCGTGCCGCACGCAGGCGACCGATAAACTCCTCCATCCGGGCCCGTCCTCGCGTCCAGCGCGGCCGACGCCCTCCCGGCTGTGCGGCCTGTCGCCGTCAGGCCACACCCGATGTTGTGCGGAGACGGCATGCTGCGGACCGACGCGCTCGACTACGACCTGCCGCCCGAGCGGATCGCCACCCACGCCGCCGAGCCCCGCGACGCCGCCCGGCTCATGGTCATCCGCCGTGACGCCCCCGACCGCCCTGAGCACGCGCACATTCGCGACCTCCCCGCACTCCTCGCACCCGGAGACCGACTCGTCGTCAACACCACCCAGGTCCTCCCCGCCCGCTTCCGCGGCACGCGGGAAGACACCGGCGGCAAGGTCGAAGGCCTCTACCTGCAGGACGCCCCCCAACCCGACCCATCCGCCATGCACTGGCTCGCCATGCTCAAGTCCCGCCGCCACGCCCGCGGCGCCCCCATCCGCCTGCACGGCCCGGACGGCCCCTCTCCCTACACACTCCGCATGCTCGAACCCCAGCCCGACCCGCCCGGCGCATGGACCGTCGAGGTCCGCGCCGACCGCGACGACCTCCCCCTCGACGCACCCTCCGTGCTCAACGCCGTCGGCCTCACGCCGCTACCGCCCTACATCCTCAGCGCCCGCCGCGCCGCGGGCGACACCGGCGACGACGCCGACGACCGCCGCCGCTACCAGACCGTCTACGCCGGCCAGGGCGACCGTCCAACCCCCGCAGCCTCCGTCGCCGCGCCCACCGCCGGGCTGCACTTCACCCCCGGACTGCTCGATGCGCTCTCAGCACAGGGCATCGCCCGGACCGACGTCCAACTCCACGTCGGCGCCGGCACCTTCAAATCCGTCGAGACCGAGCACGTCGAAGACCACCCCATCCACGCCGAGTGGTGCTCCATGAGCCCCACAGCAGTGGGGGAGATCCGCCAGACCCGCGCCGCCGGCCACCGCATCGTCGCCGTCGGCACCACCAGCGTCCGCACCATCGAGTCCTACGCCGCCGCGCTCACCCAACCCATGCAACCCGTCCCCGACCAACCGGTGCCCGATCACCTCTCCACCCGCCTCCTCCTCACGCCCGGGCGAACGCTCCATTGGACCGACGCGCTGCTGACCAACTTCCACCTGCCGCGCTCCACCCTCATGGCGCTCGTCGGCGCGATGCTGCAATCGCCCGACGAGTCCCCCGCTCCCGATGGCACGCCTGTCGGCGTCGTCAGGCTCAAGGCCGCCTACCGCGAAGCCATCTCCCGCGGCTACCGTTTCTACAGCTTCGGCGACGCCATGCTCGTGCTCTAAAGCCGCGCCGGCACACCCCAGCCGCACCGCCCGCAATCGCGCGGAAACGCCCCGCGATCACCCGCGCCGCCGCCGCGATAAAGTGCTCGCAGGCCGCCGTTTCGGTCGATACGCCCTGAGAACCACGATGCACCTCGCCCAACTCCTCCAGCACGCCCGACTCACCCCGCAGGGGCCGCTCGACCCCCGCGCCGAGGTGCTGGGGATCACCGAAGACTCGCGCCTCGTCCGGCCCGGCTGGATCTTCATCGCCCGGCCCGGCCTGCGGTCCGATGGCCGCCGCTTCATCGGCGACGCGATCGCCGCCGGAGCCGTCGCCATCCTCACCGACACCCCGCCCGAATCGACCGACCCGCACGCCGCACCGCTCCCCCTCATCTGCACGCCCGATCCCGCCCTCGCCGGATCGATCATGGCCGAGGCCCTCGCCGGCTCTCCCTCCTCCAACCTCAAACTCGTAGGCGTCACCGGCACCAACGGCAAGAGCACCATCACCTCGCTCCTCAGCCAGCTCGCCAACCACGCCCACCTCCGCTGCGGCCTCATCGGCACCGTCGAGATCGACGACGGCTCGGGAACCGTCCCCTCCGACTTCACGACTCCGCCCGCCGAACGCCTCAGCGCGCTCATCGGCCGGATGGTCGACAACAACTGCCACGCCGCCGCCATCGAGGTTTCCAGCCACGCCCTCGACCAGCACCGCGTCTCCGGCCTCTCCTTCGCCGCCGCCGTCTTCACCAACCTCACCGGAGACCACCTCGACTACCACAAAGACATGGCCTCCTACGCCGCCGCCAAGGCCCGCCTCTTCACCGCCCTCGCACCCGACGCCATCGCCGTCGTCAACGCAGATGACCCCGCCGTCACCCGCATGCTCAAAGACTGCACCGCCACCGTCTTCCGGTGCACCCTCGCCACCACACCCCAGCAGCTCGACTCCCGCACCGCGCGCGCCAACCCGAGCGTCGAGATCCTCCACACCGACTCCCGCGGCATGCGCCTTCGCCTCGCCGGCTCCTGGGGCACCATCGAAACCCAAACCACTCTCCTCGGACTCCACAACGCGATGAACCTGCTCCAGGCAGTCGTCGTCGCCGCGCACGTCTTCGACCTCAGCCCCGAAACCATCGCGTCCGCCGTCCCACGCCTCCACCCGCCCACCGGCCGCCTCGAACGGGTCGACACCGACCGCGACGACCTCACCGTCTTCGTCGACTTCGCACACACCGACGATGCCCTCGCCGCCGCACTCCGCGCCGCACGGCTCGCGACACCCACAGACGCCTCGCTCTGGGCCGTCTTCGGCTGCGGCGGAAACAAGGACCGCGCCAAGCGCCCGCGCATGGGCCTCGCCGCCGCGACACTCGCAGACCACACCGTCATCACCAGCGACAACCCCCGCTCTGAGAGCCCCGACGCGATCATCGATGAGGTCGTCACCGGCATCCCCGCCGACCGCCACCACACCGTCCGACGCGACGCCGACCGACGTGCCGCGATCCTCGCCACGATCGCCGACGCCGCGCCCGGCGACGTCATCGTCATCGCCGGAAAGGGGCACGAACGCGAGCAGGTCATCCCCGACGGCGCAGGCGGCACCCGCACCATCCCCTTCCACGACCACGAGATCGCCCGCGAGGCCCTGCGCGCGCGCCGCGCGGCCGCCGACACCACCGGCAGCCCGCGCCCCGTCAACGGGGGTGTCGCATGACCGCCGCCTCGTTCTGGATGCACGACTCGGTCCGCGTCGCCATGGGCGCAGTCTGGGCCTCACGCCCCGAGCTCATGCCCCAGATGCGCAGCGGCGCCGCCATCGACACCCGCGAGCTCCAGCCCGGCGAGGTCTTCTTCGCCCTCCGGGGCGACAACACCGACGGCCACCGCTTCCTCTCCGCCGCGTTCGACGCCGGCGCCGCCATGGCCGTCATCGACGACCCCGACGCCCTCGACACCGCCCCCGACGCCCTGCCCGTCGTGCGCGTGGCCGACACCCGCGCCGCCCTCGGCAAGCTCGCCTCCTCCTACCGATCAACCCTCGGCCCCGTCCGCGTCATCGCCGTCACCGGCTCCAACGGCAAAACCACCACCACGCGCATGATCGACGCCTGCCTCTCCACCACACTCCGGGGCCACGCCTCCCGCAAGAGCTTCAACAACGACCTCGGCGTCCCCCTCACCATCCTTGGCGTTCGCTCCGGCGACCAATACCTGCTCTGCGAGGTCGGCGCCAACGCCCCCGGCGAGATCGAGCAGCTCAGCCGCATCATCCGCCCCCACGTGGTCGTCATCACCAGCGTCGGCCGCGCCCACCTCGAGGGCTTCGGCTCCATCGACAACGTCGCCTCCGAGAAGGCCTCACTCGCCGAGCACCTCGAGCCCGGCGGCGTCGTCATGCTCGCAGCCGACAGCGAGCCCCTCCGCCCCTGGCGCGACCGCTTCGAGCGCGTGCTCACCTTCGGCACGAGCCCCGACGCCGATCTCCGCGTCGGCGACGTCCACCAGACCATCGACGGCATCACGTTCATGCTCAACGAACGCGAGCCATTCTCGCTGCCCATGCTCGGCCCGCACAACGCGGTCAACGCCGCCGCCGCGATCGCCGTCGCCCGCCGCGTCGGCGTCGACAGCGAGCACGCCCGCGAGGGCCTCGCGTCGTTCGAACCGCCGCCCATGCGCCTCGCGCTCCAACGCTGCGGCGGCCTCACCATCATCAACGACGCCTACAACGCCAACCCCGACTCCATGCTCGCAGGCCTCCGCACACTCAAGCAGGTCGCCCCCGAGGGCACCCGGCGCGTCGCCGTCCTCGGCGACATGCTCGAACTCGGCGAGCACTCCGACGAGGCTCACCGCGAGATTGCCGACGCCATCATCCGCGAGAGTCTGGCCGACCTCGTCATCGGCGTCGGCCCCGCCGCCTCCGCCATGGTCACCCCGCTCCGCGCCACGGGGCTCTCGGTCGAGAGCGTGCCCACACTCGACAAGGCCTCGCTGAGCACGCTCATCGAGATCCTCCGCCCCGGCGATGTCGTCCTGCTCAAGGGCTCACGACGCACCGGCCTCGAACGCGTCGCCGAGGCCTGGAAAACCGCCTCCGAACCATCCGCCGCGGGCGGGCCCGCCTGACCCATGCTCTACCTGCTCTACGAAAGACTCAGAGGCTGGATCTACGAGCACGGGCTCGACGGCGCCTTCGGTCTGCTCGACCAGTTCGAGTTCCGAGCCCTCGCCGCAGCCGGGATCTCCTTCGCCATCGTCCTGCTCATGGGCAAGCGGGTCATCGCGCTGCTCGCCCGTCTCAAGATCGGCGACTCCGGGCTCTCCGACGCCGAATCGCTCCGCCGCATCGCCGCGAGCAAGTCCAACACCCCGACCATGGGCGGCATCCTCATCGCCGGCGCGATCTTCCTCTCCACCTTCCTCCTCGCCGACATCTCCGAACGATGGGTCCAACTCGGTCTCGTCGTGCTGCTCTGGATGGCCGGAGTCGGCGCCGCCGACGACTGGCTCAAGATGACCGCCGCCCGCCGCGGCAGCTCGCGCCAGGGCCTGCACGCCTGGGAGAAGTTCGTCTTCCAGATCGGCATCGGCGCCATCGTCGGCTACTTCAGCTACCGCGCCGGACTCAGCGACGCCCCGGTCGACACCGCCCACGTCCTCAACCTCCCCTTCCAGAAGACCTACGAGTCCGCCGTCACCGACCGCCTCGGCGCAGGCGTCATCGTCTTGCCCATGGGCGTCTTCGTCATCTCCTCCATGCTGATGATCGCGGGGATGAGCAACGCCGTGAACATCACCGACGGCATGGACGGCCTCGCCGCGGGCATCAGCGCCGTCGTCGCCCTCGGCCTCGTCGTCCTCGCCCTCGTCGCCGGCTACCAGAGCTGGGCCCAGACACTGCTCGTGCCCGCGGTCGCCGGCTCCGGCGAACTCGCAGTGCTAGCCGGATCGATGGCCGGCGCCTGTCTCGGCTTCTTGTGGTTCAACTGCTCCCCCGCGCAGGTCTTCATGGGCGACACCGGCTCGCTGTGCCTCGGCGGCCTCATCGGCTACATCGCCCTCGTCGTGCGCCAGGAAGCCGTCGTCCTGCTCATGTCCGGCGTCTTCCTCGTCGAGATCGCCTCGGTCGTCATCCAGGTCGGCTACTTCAAGTCCACCGGCGGCAAACGCGTCTTCCGCTGCGCGCCCTACCACCACCACCTCCACCTCGGCGGCTGGACCGAGCAGCAGATCGTCGCCAGACTCTGGATCATCACCGTGCTGCTGCTGGTCTTCGCGCTCGCGTCGATCAAAGTCCGCTGATCCCGCGCCGCCCGGCCGCCGGTCAGGCTCCGCTCACCACGCCACGACCGGCCGCGTCAGCACCACCCGGTCCTGCACCGAGCCGCCCCGCCCGCTCTCAACCTCGACCCGCAGCCCGGGAAGCCCCGCCAGCGGGACGTTGATCTCCACGCTCGGACGCTCGGCCCAGAGCCGCTCCCGCAACACCTCACGCCCGTCGTCGGTCGAGACCACGAACTCACAGTCCCCCCACGCCCACATCGCCGGCGGCAGCGTCACCGTCGCCGCAAACCGCGACGCCGGGCGCGCAAACGACCACCGCACCGTCACCGGCCCGCGCAGCGAGATGCTGTCAAATCCCACGCCCTCATCGACTTCAGTCTCCAGCCTCCGCTGCCGCGACAGCGCATCAGCCGACGAGACCTCGGCCGGCTCGATCTTCGCCAGCGACGCAACAGCGTTCGGCGCAAACAGCACCGACCGCACCCGATGCCCCGGCAGCGTGATCTCCGAGGTGTCGCCCTCGTGGTCCAGCACCGCCGTCATCTCGCCGGTCATCGAAAACTGCACATCATCAACCGTGATGATCGAACCGCCCGTCGTGCGCACCACCATGCCCTCCGGCGCCTCGCTCGGGTTCGCCAGCAGCACGCCCGAAACACGCTCCAGCGGCATCGTGATGACCTCACCGCCCGACTCGACCCGCAACTGCTCGTCGATCGAATCCACAAACCCGTCCAGCACATCACCGTTGCGCAGCGCGACCAGATCGCCCACCGCCTTCCAGTCCGACCGCGTCATCGAGTCGAGCGGGCCGTAGATCTCCGCCGACACGATCCGCTCGAGCCCCACCGGCAGCACCAGCGCGTCCTCCACAAACCACGTGATCGTCTGCCCCGTCGCGCTCAGCGGCGTACCCACCCACACCTGCCCGTCGGTCAGGCCCAGCCGACCGACAAACGCCCGCGAGTCCACCAGATCGTCCTCGCGAACGCCGGGGCTGAACCGATCAAGCTGCCGCGTAATCCACGGCAGCTCCCGCGGCGTCCGCTCCGGCGGTGCCAACTCGTGCACCACCGCGACAAAGTCCGCCACCAGACGCCGCTGCGACCGGCCGTGCTCGTCGATGAACGACACCACACCGCCCTCCAGCGTCGTCAGCTCGCCGACCTGCTCGCTCAGGTCCCTCGCGACAAACCGCCACGAGTTCTGCCCGCGCGCAGCCGCCGCCCCGCAGGCAACGCCCGCACCCGCGATCACGATGAACAGTGTCCGTGCCGTCATTTCTGGAAGATCGGCAGATACCGCTTGGGCATCTGCAGGATGATGAGCGCCATCGACGTGCCGTACGCATCGCCGATCGAAGAGTCCGTCCACGAGCCGTCGTCGTTCTGTGCCTTGAGCAGCTGCTCGCGGATCGCCGGCCACCACGACGCCCAATACTCGCCCCCCGCCAGATACATCGTCTGCACCGCGTAGTAGTGCCCGTAGTAATAGTGCGCCGTGTTCACCTCGCGCCCCGGCGTCGCGCTCGCCTGCAGATACGCAAGCCCGCGGTCGATCGCGTCGTCCTCGTAGATGCCCGCGTAATAGAGACTCGCTACCCCCGCCGCCGACCGGGGCCACGCGCTCGCGCCGCCCTCGAGCTGATACTTGAACCCGCCGTCCTGGTTGCGGCACAGCCGCACATACTCCACCGCCCGATCGATCACCTTCTTGTCGATCTCCAGCCCCGCGTTCCGCGCCGAGCGCAGCGCCATGATCTGGCAGATCGTCACCGACACATCCGCGTCGTAGGGCACCGGGTTGTACCGCCACCCGCCCTGGTCGTTCTGCGTCCGCTCGATCAGCCGGCACGCGCGCGTCAGCGACTCATACACCCGGTCGGCCAGGTCCGTGTCGCCGCCGCCGGCCGTCATGCCGTACACCTCGCCGAGAAACAACGCCGCGAACCCGTGCCCGTACATCGGCCCGTTGGCCGCCTCCGCCGCGATCAGGCCGTTCTCGTTGCAGTTGGCCAGGATGTACTCAAGCCCCCGCTGCACCGTGTCGCCATACTCACCCCGGCCCGGCACGTTCCCGTCGGCCATAAACGCCAGACACGCCAGCGACGTGATCGCCACGTTCCGCGCATACCGCCCCGAGCCGAACGAACCGTCGTCGAGCTGCTGCGTCGCCAGCTCCGCCAGCCCGCGCTGCACCGCCTCATCCATCGCCGGAGTGATCTCATCCGGCAGGGCCGAGTTCTGGGCCGACCCCGAGCCCGCAGCAGCATCCTGCGCCACCACCGGCGCAGCACACACACCCGCCAGCAACAGGACCGAAATCACGACAGCACGGGGTCGGGTCATTCCTTCGGGTCCTCCGCCAGCCTGCGGTAATACTCCTCGGTCAGCCGCCGATACGTCGCGCTGAACCGATCACTCGCCCCCTGCACCAGCGCATCGCGGAACCGGGCAGGCAGGTTGCCCCACGCCGCCAGATCCGCAGCCTGCTCCGGCCCCAACGCCCCGTCCTGCCGCCCCGGCGCGTTCGCCTCGCCCCGGTTGTCCCCCTGCGACGACTGAGGCGAAGACTGCTGCCCCGGCTGCTGCTGCTGGCCCTGCTGCTGTTGCTGACTCGAACTCGACGACGACGAACTGCTCTGCTGCCCGCGCTGCTGCGCATCGGCGATCAGTTTGTCCAACGCCCGCAGCACATCCTCCTGCATCCGCTGCGTCGTCAGCCCCGTGTCCCGCGCACCGCCCAGCCGCTCCGCCGAACGGTTCATCAGATCCACCGCCGAACGGAACTCATCCACGATCTCCTGCCCTGAGAGCAACCGATCAAGCTCGGTCTCGCCCTCATCCTCGGGCAGTTCCACCACATCGCCGCCCTCCGACGCGCCGCCCTCGGTGCCGAGCAGCTCATCCAGCGTCGGCAGCGGGTCCGCGTCCTGCGCCGCAGCCGGCGCAACACCCCACCCGGCAAACGCCGTCACCACCAGCGCCACCAACGCCCAAGCCAACATACGGCTCATGGATTCGACTCCTCGTCCCCGCCCGGGCCCTGCTGCCCTTGCGTGAGCTTCTCCACCAGCTCCGACGCCCGGCCCGCAAGCTCCGACTGCAGATCGGCCAACTCACTCAGCTCACTCGGCAGCGGCCGCCGCCCGGCTTCGTCTAGGTTCCGCGTCCACTCCATCGCCTCGGCCTGCATCGCCCGCAGCAACTTCAGCTCGGCGATCTCCGGCACGATCGGCGTCTCACCGCCCGACCCGCCGCCGCCTCCGCCGCCGGCCTGCTGTTCGCTCGCACCCGGCGGCTGGTTCTCCTCCGCCAACGCCGCAAGCAGCGACTGCAACAGCCGCACGATCGACGCCTGCCGGCGCACCACATCCCCGTCGGCCGTCCCGCCG
>Ga0209692_10000389_pt1 | contig 113301 bp, 82 predicted proteins | sample tdDd472_FD_187129 | JGI IMG/M metagenome (GOLD analysis project Ga0209692, IMG submission 187129) | Marine sediment microbial communities from the Atlantic coast under amendment with organic carbon and nitrate - tdDd47.2 (SPAdes)... | ecosystem: Environmental > Aquatic > Marine > Coastal >...
TCACGCGAAACCACCAGCACCCGGACCTCGAGGCGCTCATGACCCACGTACGCTCCTACGTCGCCGCCTACGCCACTGGCGGCGTCCGAGCAGCAGCCGTCTCCCGCATCGCAGCATGACTACGGCGCCGGTGATCGCGACTTGAGAGTCGCTCGTTTAGTCGGCGCGCCCTTTTGTGGTGGGGCTCTGGCGCTCGTTCTCATTCACCATCAGAGCAGCAGCGAAACCCCAACGCGGCGCCCAACGTCTCCGGCTGAACCGGAACGCGGAATGTAGCTCGAGTATCGATTGGCATGGCATCCGTGAAGTCACCTCCGCGAAGGATCCTCTGGGTACCGTTTGCCGGACCTACCGGATCCGTCGCCTGTTCGGCCGAGTAGGCTCCCCCGTAGTAATCGGCCACCCACTCGATCACGTTGCCCGCCATGTCACTACAACCGTACGGGGAGTCACCAGCTGGAGTGCTTCCCACAGCTCGCGTCGAGACACCGCAATCCTTGTTCGCGAGCGCGCAAGTCACCGGGCTCTCGCCCCACGGATAGGTGCGCATCCCGGTCGCGCAATCGCCAACCACCGTCTCACACCCACCACGGGCGGCGCGCTCCCACTCAGCCTCTGTGCACAGGCGCTGCACCCCGGCCTGCTTGCCCGGCCATTGGCAGAAGGCATGAGCGTCATCCCAGTCGACATTGTTGACCGGATGGTCTTGCTTGTCGGCGTCTCCGTACGTTCGGTCGTCCCCGCCGAAGTCCGCCGGCACTGAACACCAGCCTGCGTCCACACACGCTTCGTATGCCGCAGCTGTGACCTCGGTCTGGTCGATGAGGTAGGCAGACAGCGCTACGAGGTGCTGCGCGTTCTCATTGGGTTGGGAGCTACAGATCGGATCGCGATTCGCGTTGCACCCCATCCAGAAGGTGCCGGCCGGCACATGCACCTCGCCCGTCGAGGGGCGCTCGCAGGTTCCGGCCATCGTGCAGGTGAAGCCCTCCGGACACTCCCCCAGGAATCCACACTCGGTACAGCTCGGCCCGGCGTAGGGAGCAGCGCACTCGCAGGTATCGGGGCCGGCACAGATGCCTCCGTTCTCACACGGGCTCGCGCACACTGGGATGTCACAGGTGTCGCCCTCGTAGCCCGTTCCATCGCAGTCGCACGAGCCCGGGGCGGTGCAGACGCCGCCGTGGAGGCAGGCTGGATCGCAGACCGGGGCCTCGCAGCTCGGCCCGCCATACCCGGTCCCGGAGCAGTCGCACGTATCGGGGCCCACGCAGGCCCCGCCGTGCTGACACGGCGTGGAGCACACCGGCGTCTGGCAGATGTCGCCGGAGTACCCAGTCCCTGAGCAGTCGCAGGTGTCCGGCGCGGAGCATGCCCCTCCGTGCTGACAGGGCGTCGCGCAGACCGGCGTCGCGCAGGACTCGCCGGCGTACCCGGTCCCCGAGCAGTCGCACGCGTCGGGCCCGACGCAGGTCCCGCCGTGCTGACACGGCGTTGAGCACACCGGCGTCTGGCAGACGTCGCCCGAGTACCCGGTCCCGCCGCAGTCACACGTATCCGGCGCCGAGCAGCTCCCGCCGTTCTCACACGGCGTCGCGCAGACCGGCGTCGCGCACACAGCACCCGAGTAGCCCGTCCCGGCGCAGTCGCACACCTCGGGCGCGGTGCAGGTCCCGCCGTTCTGGCAGCCGGCGGTACAGGTCGGGGTCGCGCATGCATAGCCGGCATAGCCCGTCCCAGTGCAGTCACAAGTGTCGGGCGCGGTGCACACGCCGCCGTGCTGACACGGGGCCGTGCAGACCGGCGTCTCGCAGACGTCGCCAGCGTAGCCCGTCCCGTCGCAGTCGCAGGTGTCCGGCGCCGAGCAGCTGCCGCCGTTCTGGCACGGCGCCCCGCACACTGGCGTCTCGCAGCGGTCGCCGACGTAGCCCGTCGCCGTGCAATCGCAACTGTCCGGTCCGGTGCACACGCCGTCGTGGAGGCACGCCGGATCGCAGAGCGGCTGCTCGCAGGTCGCGCCGCCATAGCCCGTCCCGGCGCACGTGCAGCTGTCGGGCGCGACGCACGCCCCGCCGTTCGCGCACGGTGGGGCGCAGACCGGCGTCTGACAGACGCTGCCGACGTAGCCCGTCCCCGTGCAGTCGCAGGTGCTGCCGGTGACGCACTCCCCGCCGTGCTGACAGGACGGCGAGCACGTCGGGATCTCGGTCGTGTCCACCGCCGACGAGTCGCTCACGGAGTCGGCGACGGCGCTGTCCTGCAGGTCCGTGTCGACGACCGCCGTGTCCTCGACGGACGTGTCCCCCCCTCCGGTGTCGACAGTCGCGGTGTCCTCGACCGCCGTGTCCTCGACCGAAACGTCCTCGTCGGTCTCGACCGCCGGAAAGCACGCGACGAGGTTCGCCGCCAACAGAATCGTCCATCCAAACCGCATCGCCACTCCCCCTCCCAACCGCGCACTCTATCCAGTAGGGAGCGAGGATCAACCCCGCGGCGACCTCCTGCCGGTAACCGCAACGATGGCGTTACTCGGCGGGCACGCAGCCCCGGGCCGAGAGGCCTCGGACGCGGAAGGTCGGATCGATGAGGAAGGCCTCGAAGGTGCCGACGAGGGTCATCGCGGCGCGGGCCATGAGCGGCTTGTCCTGGTAGAGCTCGGCGATGGCCGCCTTGCGGGCGGCGTTGTCGGCGTGGTCGAAGCGCTCGATGAAGAAGCCGTCGAGGGGCTCGGCGCCGCCGGGATCGGCGATGCGTGCGGCACCGCCGGCCTCGCAATAGGCCAGCGCGTCGGTGATGACCGCGCGCTGCGCCGAGCGGTCGCGGATGTGGTGGCCGAAGAGGTGCAGCACGATCCGCTGCGCCTCGCGCATGCTCGCCTGGGCGACCGCGTCGTAGAGCGTCGCCGTCACGCGGTCGTCGCGGTCGGGGAAGACCTCGCGGACCAGGCTCAGGAGCACCGTGTTCTTGAACAGCTGGTAGAGGCGCATCGCCCCGTTCAGCGGCGACGACGGCGGGTGCGGCGCCCGCTCGCTGTAGCCCTCGAACGCCGGTACGAAGAGCGAGCGGAAGACGACCTCGAAGAAGTCGACCTCCTCCATCGGGTCCTCGAGCGCGACCCGCATGTCGAGCGTGTTGTCCAGCCGATCGGCGAGCTTCACCCGCACGATCTCGGGCGTCATCGCGGAGTGGCTCAGGAGACGCCCGGTGTAGGCGTAGTAGGTCTCGGTGTCCGCCCGCCGCGTCAGCCAGTCGACCCGCTCCATCAGGAACCACTCGTGCTCGCTGTCGAGCCGCCGGAGCAGCTCCGCCAGCCGCCGCTCTGCCGCCGTCGCCGCCCCGCCCGGCCGCGCCTCGGCGCTCAGGTCCTCGAGCTTGTCGTGGAGCAGCGCCGTCAAGAGGTCCAGGAGGCTCGGCGTACCCGACGCCTGCCCCAGCAGCGCCGCGCACCGGATCGGGTGCAGGATCGCCAGCGGCCCCAGGCGCCTGCGGCTCTCGCCGTACGCCTCCTTGAGGTACTCGAGCACGCCCGACAGGACCTCGCGCTCGTGCCCGCTCAGCTCCCCGCGCGGATCGAGGAGCGCCACGATGCTCGGCACCCCGACGCCGCGCGCGGCCAGCACGTAGTTCGCCTTCGCCGACAGGACCAGGAACTCGGAGAGATCGTGCAGGGACATCGGGGGCGTCTCCTCGGTCGCGCCGCCACCGTAGCAGCCCCGCCCCCTTCCGAGAACGAAGACCTTCACCGACCGAACCGCGCGCGCGGGGCCACGGCGCCAGCGCGCGCGGCGCGGAGTCGGTCCCGCGGCCGCCGTTACATCCGCTCCCACTGCGGCTCGCCGGCCGGCTCGGCCAGGTCGCGGCCCGGTCGCCGGACGCCGACGCGGCTCACCGCCGGCCGCCGCGAGCGCACGCTCCGCGGCCCGCCGCTCGCCACCCGCTCCCGCACCGCCGCCGCGACCCGGCGGCCATCCCGCGCGTCGCTCATCTGGAAGAAGCCGACCGCCTTCGACAGCTGATCGGCCTGGCCGGACAGCTCCTCGGAGGTGCTGGCCACCTCCTCCGCCGCCCCCGCGTTGCGCTGGGTGACGGTGTCGAGCTGCTGGATCGCGCGGTTGATCTGCTGACTCCCGGCGTCCTGCTCGGCGCTCGCGGAGGCGATCTCCTGGACGAGCTCCGCCGTCCGCTGGATGTCCGGGAGGATGCCGTCGAGCATCTTGCCCGCGCGCTCCGCGACCTCGACGCTCGTCCCCGAGCGGGCGCTGATCTCGGCCGCCGCGGCGCCGCTCCGCTCGGCGAGCTTGCGCACCTCGGCGGCCACCACGGCGAAGCCCTTGCCGTGCTCGCCCGCCCGCGCCGCCTCGATGGCCGCGTTCAGCGCCAGCAGGTTCGTCTGACGCGCGATCTCCTCGATGATCGTGATCTTGCTGGCGATCTCGCGCATCGCCTCGACCGTCGCCCTGACCGCCTCGCCGCTCTCCTTCGCCGCCGCCGCGGCCTCGACCGCGATCCGCTCGGTCTGCCCGGCGTTGCCGGCGCTCTGGCGGATGTTGCTCGCCATCTCCTCCATCGAGCTCGAGGCCTCCTCCGCCGCCGCGGCCTGCTCGCTCGCGCCCTCGCTGAGCTGGGTCGAGCTCGCGGACAGCTCGTGGCTGCCCGAGGCGACGTTCTCGGCCGCGGTCTTGACCCGACCGACCACGTCGCGGAGCCGCTCCACCATCTCGCAGAGCGCGCGCATGAGCCCGTCCTGCTCCGACCGCTCGCACACGTCGACGTCGAGGTCGCCGCTCGCGATGTCCTGAGCCAGGCGCGTCACCGTGTTCATCGACGCGCTCAGCGCGTTGAGGTTGGTCTTGATGGCGTTGAAGTCGCCGCGATAATCGGCCGTGATCGGCTCGGGGACGTCGCCCCGGCTGATCCGCGAGACGTGCTCCGCCGTGACCCGGATCGGCGCGACGAAGGCGTCGACGAGCCCGTTGATGCCGCCGACGAGCTCGCGCCAGCCCCCCTCGAACGACGCGACGTCACCGCGCACGTCGAGCTGCCCGTCCTCGACCGCCGCGACGAGCGCCTCGGTCTCTCCGGCCAGACGCCCGAGGGTCGCGACCATCGTCGCGAGGTTCCGCCCCAACACGTCCTGGTCCGATCGCACCTCGATCTTCGCGCTCAGGTCACCTCGGGCCACGGCGTCCGCCGCCTCCGCCAGGGTCCGGGTCGCGTCGATCGAGCGCCCCATCGCCGCCAGGAGCTGTCCGACCTCGTCACGCCGGTCGTCGTCGACGGCCATGGACACGTCGCCGGCGCCCATGCGCTCGGTGAGCTCGACCGCGCGCATCAGCGGGCGGGCGATGGAGCGCGCGATGACCCACGCCAGGAGCACGCCGAGGACCAGCGCTACCCCGAGCAGGAGCAGCACCAGCGAGCGGGCAGCGTCGACGTTGGAGATCATCGCCTCGTCGGACAGGATGTGGTCCGACGCCAGGGTCACGAGCTCGTGGATCCGCGCCTGGACCTCGGCGAGGCTCGGCTCGGTCTGACTGACGAAGATCCGCCGCGCCTCGTCGCCGCCCACGCCGCTCCGCTTGTCATAGGTCGCGGCGATGGCGCTCGCCGACTCGTGGAGCCGCCGGTGCGGTTCCTCGAGCCGGTCGAGCACGGGGGCCAGCGCCGGCAGCAGCGCCTCGGCGTTCCGACGCCCGTCGCCGGCGTACCAGCGGCCGAACTTGCACTTCGTCGGGTCGACCTGGACCGCCAGCTGTTCGGTCGAGGCGTCGAGCAAGAACGCGCTGACCGCCTTGGCCCAGTTCAGGTGGTCGACCTCGCGATCGAGGAGCTCGGCCCGGAGGGCGTTGCCCGCCGAGACCTCCTGACCGTCCACGACGGCTTCGGACATCCCGTTCACCGCCACGCCACCGACACCGCCGAGCAGGAGCAGGACGACCCCGATCCCCGTCCCGATCTTCAAGCTGAGGCGCACGTCTCTCCAACGCATATGGATCCGTCCCGCGCATGGGGTGCAGCGCTGGCTCGCGGCACCGCGACATGAATCACGCTCACAGAACTCATCGGGCGCGGGACGGCGCACCTTTAGCGAGAGAATCCAGCAAATACATGCATTTGCAGAAATTGCAAAAACGACCCAGGCGTCGAAAAAGCGACCGTGAGAGGCGCCGGACGGGTGACGCACCGCGCTCATCCCGCCCGACCTCGACGCAGCGCACACTTCGCCCCGTTCCGCTCAGGGGCCGTCGAGCGCCTTGTACTGGTAGTAGTAGTCCAGCACGGCGCGTACGTAGCTCTCGGCCGCCTCGTTCGGGATGCCGCCCTTCTTCTTCACAGCACCGCTGCCCGAGCAGTAGCTCGAGAGCACCTTGACGATGTCGCCGCGGTGGCGGTTGGCGAGCAAGCGCAGGAGCCGAGCCCCGCCGAGGATGTTCTGCCGCGGGTCCCACGGGTCCGCGACGCCCATCTCGCGGGCGGTGACGGGCATCAGCTGCATCAGCCCCTGGGCGCCGACCGGGCTCAGCGCCCGGTACTTGTAGTTGCTCTCGATCCGGATGATGGCCTTGATGAAGGCCTCGGGCAGATCGTACTGCCGCGCGGCCTCCTCGATGTACGGACCGTAGAGCTCCTCGCGGTCCTCGCGCTGGGCCGGCTCGTCCCCGGAGCCGCCCGCGGGCGGCCGCGGCGGGGTGAACCTCTCGCTGCGCGCGCCCTGGGCCTTCACGTCGCCGTCGTCGGTCGTGTCGGCGGCGTCGCTCTTCGCCTTCCTGGGCCACGGCTGCGCGCCGCTGAAGAGCACGCAGCGCATCCCCTTCTTCTTCTTGTTCGCGAAGATCGGCGCGCCGTTGGGCTGGTGGGGATCGTAGCAGGCCCAGGTCTCGGCGCGCGCCTGCCCGGCGCCGACCGCGACGACCGGCAGCGCGAGCGCGAGCATCATGGTGGATATCAGGGCTCTCACCCCCCTCCGATGCCACGCGCCCCGGAGGAACGCAACGTTCGCGGCCGGGCCGCCGGACAGAGACGTTGGCGTTTGCGCGGCCCTGTGCCTAAATCCCGCCCATGCGCTACTCATTCGACACCCTCGTCATCGGCAGCGGCATCGCCGGCCTCACCTACGCCCTCCGGATGGCGGAGCGCGGCACCGTCGCCGTGGTCACCAAGCGCGAGCGCGAGGAGACCAACACCCGTTGGGCCCAGGGCGGCATCGCCACGGTCATGGATCCGACGGACAGCTTCGACGCGCACGTCCAGGACACCATCAACGCCGGCGACCAGCTCAACCATCCCGACATCGTGCGCATCTGCGTCGAGGAGGGGCCGGCGCGGATACGGGAGCTCATCGCCCTCGGCGTCGAGTTCACGCGCGACAAGGACGACCCCACGACGCTCGATCTGACCCGCGAGGGCGGGCACACCGCGCGCCGGGTCGTCCACGCCAAGGACACCACCGGCCTGTCGGTGCAGCTCGGGCTCATCGCCGCGACGAAGGACCACCCGAACATCACGTTCTTCGAGGACCACCACGCCGTCGACCTCATCACCAAGCGCCGCCTGGGGATGCCCGGCGACGACCGCTGCCTCGGCGCCTACGTCCTCGACACCGCCGACAACGCCGTCCACACGTTCCTGGGCAAGGCCGTTATGCTCGCCACCGGCGGCGCGGGCAAGGTCTACGCCTACACCTCGAACCCCGACGTCGCGACCGGCGACGGGATCGCGATGGCCTGGCGCGCGGGTGTGCCCGTGGTGAACATGGAGTTCTACCAGTTCCACCCGACGTGCTGTTACCACCCGAAGGCCAAGAACTTCCTCATCACCGAGGCCTGCCGCGGCGAGGGCGGGATCCTGCGGCGCGCCGACGGCACCGCCTTCATGGAGAGCTACCACCCCATGAAGGACCTGGCGCCGCGCGACATCGTCGCCCGCGCCATCGACAACGAGATGAAGCGCACCGGCGAGGAGTGCATGTTCCTCGACATGACGCACCGGCCGGCGGCGTTCCTCGAGGACCACTTCCCGGGCGTCCACGCGCAGCTGCTCGAGTTCGGCATCGACATGCGCCACGAGCCCATCCCCATCGTCCCGGCGGCGCACTACTGCTGCGGCGGCGTGCAGTCCGACGCGTGGGGGCAGACGGGGCTCGAGGGCTTGCTGGTCGCCGGCGAGACCGCGCACACCGGGCTCCACGGCGCCAACCGCCTGGCGTCGAACTCGCTCCTCGAGGGGATGGTCTTCGGCCACCGCGCCGCGCAGGTCTCCGACGAGCTGCTGAAGAGCGCCCCGGCGAGCCTCGACCCCGACGTCCCCGACTGGACCGTCGGGTTCGCCCACGACCCCGACGAGAAGGTCCTCATCGCCCACGCCTGGGACGAGCTGCGGCGGCTGATGTGGAACTACGTCGGCATCGTCCGCTCGAACAAGCGGCTCCTGCGCGCCAAGCACCGCATCGAGGTGCTGAACAAGGAGATCAAGGACGACTACTGGGACTTCACGCTGTCGCGGGACCTCATCGAGCTCCGCAACATCGCCCAGCTCGCCGAGCTCGTCGTCGAGAGTGCGCTGATTCGAAAGGAGAGCCGCGGCCTCCACTACACCGTCGACTACCCCGAGCGCGACGACGCCAACTGGAAGCGCGACACCGTGCTGCAGCGCGGCCGGCGCCGCTGACCGCGCCTATCGTCACGGCCAGGTGCGGCAGCAGCGCAAGCCGCCCTGGGCGTAGCCGACGTAATAGAACGCCCAGCTCCGATAGGACGGCCGGATGAGGTTGTGCATGTACTGGTACATCCCGCCGCGAATGTCCCGGTAGGTTCCCGTGGCGTCCCACGGCGAGGTCGAGCCCGCGTAGGTGACGTACCAGGACGCGGTCCACTCCCAGAGGTTGCCCGACATGTTGATGGCGCCGTACGGGGACGCGCCCAGAGGACGGCTGTCCGCGGCGGCCTCGATGAGGGTCGACTCGCAGTAGAGCGCGGGGACGTTGTTGTACCGATAGGCCGCTCGGTCGCAGTTGGGGTAGAGCGAGGCCGAGCCGTCTCCGCGATCCCACGGGTACTTCCGCATCCGCGTCCGGCAGTCACCGGTCACGGTCTCGCAGCCGCCACGGGCGGCCTTCTCCCACTCCTCACGGGTGCACAGGCGCGCGCCGCGCCAAGCGCAGTATTGGTTGGCCTGGGTCCAGGTCACGTAGTTGACGGGGTGGTCCTGCCGGTCGGCGTAGTCGTAGTTGCGCTTCGGGTCGCTCGTCCCGCTCGGGACCGAGCACGAGCCGGCCGCGACGCACGCCTTGTACGCCGTGACCGTCACCTCGGTCCGGTCGACGGCGTAGGCGCCGGTCGTCACGAGGTGCTGGGCGAGCTCGGCGTTGCTGTTGCAGTAGGCGTCGTTGGTCGCGTTGCAACCCATCCAGAAGCTGCCCGCCGGCGCCCAGACCTCGAGCCCGTCGAGGCTGACGCAGAAGGCCCCGTGGAACGTCCCGGCGGCGAGCGCCGTGTTGCACTCGAAGCCGGCCGGACACCCCACCCCGAGGAGGCCGCAGGAGTCGAGGACGCAGCTCCCGTCGCCGTCGAGCTGGTAGCCCTCGGCGCAGGCCAGGCACACCGAGTCGCCCGGCCCCGTGCAGCTCACCTCGGCGCAGTCCGGGAGCGCGTCGCAGGCCGCGCAGTCGGTGTCGCCGTAGTAGCCGACGGCGCAGGCGCAGCTGTAGCTCCCGAGCGCGTCGACGCAGGTCCCGGCGCCGGCGGCCTCGCCACACGGGTCGCCGGCGCAGTCGTCGCTGTCGAGCTCGCACTGCGCGCCCTCGTAGCCCGCGAGGCAGGCGCAGCTGCCCGCCACGCACAGGCTCCCGTTCAGGCACGGCGCACCGCACGGCGGCCCCAGACGACCGTCGCCGTACGCGTAGGCGAAGGGCGTCGCCGGACCGGAGGTCGCGGTGTACGCCGCGCGGACCATCGCGCTTGGATCGCCGAAGCGGAGCCCCTCCTCGCGGCAGCTCCCGAGGGGCGCGTCCCACAGCACGTAGGGGTAGACGGCGCCAGCGCTGACGACCCCGTAGCTCACGACCTCGTCGTCGTTCGCGTCGGCGGCGGTCCCGCGCGCCCGCAGCCAGCAGCCGTCGATGGCCGGGCGCCGGGCGCCGAGCGCCACGTTCCAGTAGACCTTGTTGGCGGCGCTCGCCCCGCTGGTCAGGGGCTCGATGCCTCGGTAGACCGCCACCTGGTAGAGGAAGTCGTCCGCGTCGAGCCCCCCGGGCGCGCTGACGACGGCGCAGTCACCGCCTCCGACCGCGCCCGCGGCGCACTGGTTTCCGGCGGGCCCGGCGGGGTCGACGAGCAGGTCCGCCGTGAACCCCGAGGCCGGATCGGTGCAGTCGAGCCCGATCGGGTCGAGGTAGAGGGTCGTGTCCACGGCGTCGCCGAGCCCGGCGGTGCAGGCGAAGCCGAGCACCAGGGTCGTCGCCCGCGCCCCGCCGGCGTCGAAGAGGAGCCGGATGTCGTCGCTGCACGCGTCGCCGGCGGCGTTCTCGACGCAGCAGTCGAGCTTGGCGGAGCAGAAGATGTCGTCGAAGCTCACGGCCACGTCGAAGAAGCCCTGGGCGGCGGGGCGCATCAGCGCGACGTCGAAGGCGACCCCGACGTCGCCGTTGGCCCGGCAGGTGAAGGTCCGCTCCAGCGGGCCCGAGGCCGTCGGGCTCTCGAAGTCGAGCGCCGCCCCGGCCGCCCCGCCCTGCCCTCCGGACGCGAAGCTCCCGAGGGCCGTCACCGGCGCCGCGTAGAGGCCGACGACCCAGACGCGAACGGTGTTGTCGGCGACCGCGGGGTCCGCGTCGCACGGGCCGACGTAGCTCGCTGACCCGGCGCCGTCGCCGTGCCCGCTCGAAGACAGCCGACGCTGCCAGACGACCCGCGGGGTGGGCGCGCTGCCGTCGACGACCTCGACGTCCCACACCACGTCGCCGACCCCCGAGAGGCTCAGGGCGGCGATGTCGACCGCGACCCTCGGGCCGTCTGCGCGCTCCTGTCGCGAGCACCCCGGGCCCGCGCCGAGGACGAAGGCCAGCACCACCATGGCGACTCGATCTGCGCGCACGACGCCACCTCCGCGCGACGCACCGCGGCGTCGCCTCCGAGGGCTACGACTCCTCTCCAGCCGGGGCCGGGCCATCCGCAGCGCCCAGTCCCCTGAAGCGAGTGTCCGCGCCCCCGATGTGCAACGCAACAACGCGCTGGGCGGCGCGCGACCAGGCGGCCGGGCAGACCGGCCGACCAATCCCCGACGACGGGCGCGAGGCCGTCGTCTCCGACGTGTCACGAGGCAGCGCGCGATCCGTCGCCGACCACATGGGCAAACGAGCGCTGTGAACGGCTCACCGGGCGGCAGTCCCAGGCCGGATCAGGCCGCGCGCCTCACCAAGCGGTCAAGGCCGCGCGCCACCGAGCGGAGATGTCCGGGGCCGCGAGGGCGAGACCGGCGAGACCGCGTCGCACGCCCTCAGAGCTCGAGCTCGTTGCGGAAGAGGTTCAGGCGGTAGAAGCGGAGCTCCTCGATGGACTCGCGGATGTCGTCGAGGGCCCGGTGGGTCGTCCGCTTGGGCGGCGGCTCGATGTGGTACCACCGCTTCGCCAGCTCCTTGATCGTGGAGATGTCGATGTTGCGGTAGTGCAGGTGCGCGTCGAGCCTCGGCATGTAGCGCCGCAGGAAGCGCCGGTCCTGGCCGATGGAGTTGCCGCACAGCGGCGAAGCCCCGGGCTCGGTCCAGTCCTCGATGAAGGCCAACGTCATCGCCTCGGCCGTCCCTTCGCTGATGGACGAGGTCCGCACCTGGTCGACGAGGCCGCTGGCCCCGTGCTGCTGGGTGTTCCACTCGTCCATCGCGTCGAGCAGCTCGTCCTCCTGATGAATCACGAGGCTCGGCCCCTCGGCCAGGATGTTCAGCTCGCTGTCCGTGATGATGGTCGCGATCTCGAGCGGCCGGCACGCGACCGGGTCGAGGCCGGACATCTCCATGTCGAGCCAGATGAGGTGATCGCCGCGTCTATCGGGGGTGTACTTTCGCATGGCTGGGCGGCAGGATGACGGCCCGCAGCGGCTTCGTCAATCACCCGAGGGGCTCCAGCGCATGTCGTTCGTCCATCTCCACACGCATACGCACTTCAGCATGTTGGACTCGACGGTGCGTATCGGCGACCTGGTGAAGCGGGCCGCCGAGGACGGAAGCGGCGCCATCGCCATCACCGACCACAACAACCTCTTCGGGGCGGTCGAGTTCCTCAAGGCCGCCAAGAAGGCGGGCGTCAAGCCCATCTACGGCGCCGAGATCAACCTCACCGCCGACGATCGCAGAAACGGCGAGATCCGGAAGACCTACACCCTGGTCCTCCTGTGCAAGGACCTCACGGGCTACCGCAACCTCTGCTACCTGCTGTCGCGCGCCTTCATGGACGCCCCGGCGAAGTCCCCCGGCCCGCGCATCGACCGGGCGCTGCTGGCCGAGCGGAAAGAGGGGCTCCTGGCGCTGTCGAGCGGGCTCTCCGGCGAGATCCCGCAGGCGCTGCTGCGCGGCAACTACGACGAGGCCGCGGCCCTCGCCCGGACCTACCAGGGGATGTTCGGCGCCGAGGACTTCTACCTCGAGATCATCAAGAACGGCATCAAGGAGCAGGACCGCGTCAACGAGGGGCTCGTCCGCCTGTCCGAGGAGCTCGAGATCCCGCTGGTCGCGGCCGGCGACGTCCACTACGCGAAGAAGGAGGACGCCGCCGCGCACGAGATCCTGATGTGCGTGCAGCTCGGCAAGTCCGTCGCGGATCAGACCGGCCCGGCGCGCATCACCGACGACCTCGACCTCGCCCCGGCGAGCGAGATGGTCGAGCGCTTCGCCGAGCACCCCGAGGCGGTGCGGAACACCGTCGCCATCGCCGAGCGCTGCAACGTCACGATCCCGCTCGGGACGACGTTCCTGCCGACCTTCGAGGTCCCCGAGGGCTTCGACTCCGAGACCTACCTCGCCCACCTGGCGCAGGAGGGGCTCGCCAAGCGCGTCGCGACCTCGCGCGCGATGGGCCTGGAGATCGACGACGAGACCTATCAGGAGCGGCTCGAGTTCGAGCTCGGGATCATCAACCAGATGGGCTTCCCGGGCTACTTCCTCATCGTCTGGGACTTCATCAACTACGGAAAATCCCACGGCGTCCCGGTCGGCCCGGGTCGTGGCTCCGGCGCCGGGTCGCTGGTCGCCTACTGCCTCGGCATCACCGACATCGACCCGCTGCGCTACAGCCTCCTGTTCGAGCGCTTCCTGAACCCCGAGCGCGTGTCGATGCCGGACTTCGACATCGACTTCTGCATGAACAAGCGCGACCGGGTCATCCAGTACGTCACGCAGAAGTACGGCTCCGACAACGTCGGCCAGATCATCACCTACGGGACGATGAAGGCGAAGGCCGTCGTCCGCGACGTCGCGCGCGTGCTCGGCCTGACCTTCGCCGAGGCCGACCGCGCCGCCAAGCTCATCCCCGACGACCTCGGGATGACCCTCGAGAAGGCGTTCGACACCGAGCCGCGGCTCAAGGAGCTGGTCAAGGAGGACGAGCGCTACGAGCGGCTCTTCGAGTACGCCCGGACCCTCGAGGGGCTCAACCGCCAGCCCGGCATGCACGCCGCCGGCGTCGTCATCGGCGACAAGCCCCTGTGGGACTACGTCCCGCTCTACGCCGTCCACAGCGAGGACGAGTCCCTCACCCTCATCACCCAGTTCGCGAAGAACGAGGTCGAGGAGGCGGGGCTCGTCAAGTTCGACTTCCTCGGGCTCAAGACCCTGACGGTCGTCGACCACGCCGTGCGCCTCGTCAACGAGAAGAAGAAGCGCGAGGGCGAGGACCCGCTCGACATCATGTTGATCGATCTCGCCGACAAGGCGGTGTTCGACAACATCATGCGCGGCGACACGACCGGGGTGTTCCAGCTCGAGTCCTCGGGCTTCAAGGATCTGTTGCGCCGCCTCAAGCCCGACTGCTTCGAGGACATCATCGCGGCGGTGGCGCTCTACCGCCCGGGGCCGCTCCAGTCGGGCATGGTCGACAGCTTCATCAAGCGCAAGCACGGCGAGGAGGCCGTGACCTACCCGCACGACAAGCTCGCCGGGGTGCTCAAGGAGACCTACGGCGTCATGGTCTACCAGGAGCAGGTCATGCAGTCGGCGAGCGTGCTCGCCGGCTTCAGCCTGGGCCAGGCGGACATCCTCCGGCGCGCGATGGGCAAGAAGAAGGCCGAGGCGATGGCCCAGCAGCGCGCGGTCTTCGCCAAGGGCTGCGCGGAGCGCGGGGTGCCCGAGGCCCAGGCCACCGAGATCTTCGACACCATCGAGAAGTTCGCCGGCTACGGCTTCAACAAGTCCCACTCGGCGGCCTACGGGCTCATCACCTATCAGACGGCGTGGCTGAAGACGCACCACCCGGTCGAGTTCATGGCCGCGCTGCTGACCAGCGACGGCGACAACACCGACAAGGTCGTGCGCCTCATCGCCGAGACGCGCTCGATGGGCATCACGGTGCTGCCCCCCTCGGTGAACGAGTCCGCGAACGACTTCACCACCGGCGACAACGCCATCCGCTTCGGGCTCGGGGCGGTCAAGGGCGTCGGGGGCGGCGCGGTCGAGGCCATCCTGCAGGCTCGGGACGAGGACGGGACCTACCCCGACCTCTACGACTTCTGCGAGCGCGTCGACCTGCGGCGGGTGAATCGGCGCGTCATGGAGGCGCTGGTCAAGTGCGGCGCCTTCGACGAGTTCGGCGACACCCGGATGAGCCTCTGGACCGAGCTCGACCGCGCCATCGAACGCGGCCAGACGGTCCAGCGCGACAAGGCCGCCGGACAGTTCAGCCTCTTCGGGGCGCTCGAGCCCGCGACCCCGCCGCCGAAGCCGGCCCGCGACGAGCTGGTCCTCCGCGAGGAGTGGCCGGACAAGCAGCGCCTCGCCTACGAGAAGGAGTGCCTGGGCTTCTACGTGTCCGGCCACCCCCTCGACCGCTACGTTCAGGACATCCGCCGCCTCGGCGCCACGCCCATCGCGCGGCTGAGCGAGATCGAGGACCGGCAGGAGGTCACGATCGCGGCGGTCATCTCGGATCTCCGCGAGCGCATCACCAAGAGCGGCAACGGCCGGATGGCCTTCATCAACCTCGAGGACCTGACCGGCCGGGTGGAGCTCCTCGTCTTCACCCGCGCCTACCCGATCTTCGAGCCCTACCTGAAGCAGGACGAGCCGCTGCTCGTGACCGCGCGGGTCACCCGCGAGGGCGAGGGGGACGCCAAGCAGCTCAAGCTCCGCGCCGACAGCTGCACCACGCTCCGCGAGGCGCGGGCCGATCGGACCTCGAGGGCGCGGATCACGCTGCCGGCGGACGTGGTCGGCGGCGCCCACCTCGACCACCTCCAGGATCTGCTGCGCGTGACCGATCCCACCGACACGGTGCCGGTCGACGTGGTGGTGGACGTGCCGGCCCAGGGGAAGGTGGTCGTGAGGCTGCACGAGCGCTGGCGCCTGCCCGTCGACGACGACGCCATCGACAAGGTCGAGCGCGTCATCGGCAAGGGCAACGTCGCCTTCGTCTGATCGGCTCGGTGAGGCAGGACGGCCGCGCGCGGCCGGCGCGGACGCCCGCCATCCATGATGGGCCGGTCAGAAGCTGGCGTTGGCGGTCATGTATACGAAGTGCTCGGCGCTGGTGCCGGCGGCGCCGCCGGTGAGGCCGTCGCCAGGCAGGAAGACGGCGTAGAGCAGGTCGAGGGACAGGTGGTCGAAGGGCTTCCAGGTGCCCTTGAGGTCGAGCTCGGTGCCGTAGGTGCCGTCGCCGCCCTGGTCGTTGTTGGCGAGGAAGAGGTGGCCGGTCAGCTGGACGGTGACGTCTTTGGCCGGGACGGCGCCGATCGCGGCGCCGAGGTCCATGAGCCCGCGCTGGCCGGTGTTGGCCGGCAGGTTCAGGAAGAAGTCCATCTCGCCGTAGAACTTGTGGTTGGTCGCGAACAGGGTGTCGAAGGAGGTCACGTCGCCGTCGCCGGGGTCGTCGTCGCCGGTGACGATCTCGCCGAAGAGCTCGAAGAACGGCTTGGCGCCGAGGCTCTTCAGGGTGTAGCGCGCGTGCAGCGCCGTCATGACCGCGAGGTAGGAGACGTCGTTGGCGGCGCTGCCGCCCTGGAAGTACCCCTCGAGGGAGTAGCTGAGGCCCATGTCGAGGGCGCCGGTGGCGTGGAGCCCTGCGGTCACGCGGGTGCGCTCGGCCGGGCCGCCGATGTCGACGATGGCGATGACCGCCGGCACGAAGCCCGGGTGAACCCGGTACTGGAAGAAGCCGGCGAAGAGGTCGGTGACGCCGGCGAAGTCGCCGGGGGCCGAGTCGCGGGTCCGAGCGTAGAAGGCGTCGGCGGTGATGTCACCCGAGGCGAGCGACCAGCGGGCGGCGTCGAAGGACCGCGCCTGCTCGAGGAAGGCGACGTTCCCGATGAGGCGGTGGTTGAGGTAGCTGATCTCCTGCCGGCCGATCTTCAGCGTCATCCCTTCGGACAGGCGAATCGCGAGATATCCCTGGTGGAGGTCGAGCCCGTCCGCGGAGAAGTCGCCCAGGGTGTCGGTCTCCTCTCCCCAGGTGCGGACGTCCTGGACCTGGACGAAGGCGGCGACGGCGTCGGCGAAGGTCAGGGACAGCCCGAGGCGCGTCCGCTGCCGGACGTTGTCGGTGACCCCGCCGCTCATGAAGTCGTGCCCCTCGTGATGGCGATAGCGCACCAGGACCTGGCCGGACGCCTTCGCCTCGACGGCCGGCCCCTCGTCGGCACGAGCGGGCGCGGCTCCGAGGACGATCGGGCCGAGAGCCAGGGAGACGAGCGCCGCCGTCGAGGCGAGCGTAGGGAGATGTCGCGCGAGTCGCATGTCTGGATCCTCGGGGTCGCTGAGCAGGGGCTGGTCAGCACTGCATGGCACCATCGAGCGCCGCTGTCACTGCCCGCCCCCTCTCCAATCAAGTGGTTAGCAAAAAGCTATCAAAGGCATTGCACAACCAGGATAATTAAGATAGCCCTTATATCAAATGCTGACATCCACCACCGAGCTGGCGATCCGCGCCCTCCTGGTCCTCGGCCTCGAGCAGAGCGGGGATCCGATGACGCCGCGCGCCCTCGCGGCGCGGCTGGACTGCTCGCGGAGCTACCTCGGCAAGACGCTCGGCCTCCTCACGAAGGCCGGCCTGCTCCGAAGCGTGCGCGGCGCTCACGGCGGGGTCCTCCTCGATCGCGCCCCGGAGAACGTCACGCTCCTCGACATCGTCGAGGCGTGCCAGGGGCTCGTCACGGCGGACTACTGCCGCGGCTTCAAAGGCCCCTCCCACGTCTGCAGCTACCACATCGCGATGAAAGAGCTGCACGACGCGACGATACGCACCCTGTCCGGGTGGACCCTCGCCGCGCTGCTCCGCTGCCCGGCGCGCCCGGCCGGGGACGACGACAAGAGCTGCAAGATGCAGTTCGTGGGCTGCGAGCCGCACTGGCCCGCGCGCGAGGAGACGCCATGAGCCGCCTCGCGCCCCCATCGATCCAGCCCCTGGTCCGCTCCCGAGCCTCGTAGCTCTACACCACCGGCCCCCGCCCTCGGAGCGTCGGAGTCTCTTGTGACTTTAAATCAGATATCGAACATCTTAATTATCCTAACTACCGTCATCGCCCCAGCGGCGGCAGCAGCGGCGGAGCCCGTTCCCCCGAGCCCCGCCCCCGCGGCGGCAGCGGCGGAGCCCGTTCCCCCGAGCCCCGCCACCGACGACGTCACCGAGGGCGGCGACGCGCCGGGAGACCTTGGGGCCGAGGCCTTCGTCACCCGCTGCAGCGGCTGCCACACCATCGGCGGCGGCCCGATGAAGGGGCCGGACCTCCTCCCTGCGACGCGCTGGGCGGCCGCCGACCTCCGCGTGGCCATCAAGAAGATGGAGAAGCACGCCGGCCCGCTGACGGAGGCCGACCTCGACCTGCTCGCTGGGCTGCTCCGGGCGGCCGACGTCAAAGACCGGCTCGAGGCCGAGCGGCAGCGCGCGGTCACGGTCATGGCGGCGACGTTGGATCCCCCCGACCCGGCGATCGGCGAGGCCCTCTTCACCGGGACGCGGGCCCTGAAGAACGGCGGCCTCCCGTGCGCGGCCTGCCACCGGGTCGGCGCGCGCGGCGGGGCCCTCGGTCCGGACCTCACGCAGCTGAAGGAGCGGCTGCCCCGGGTCGCGATGCTGTCGGCCTTCGAGGGCGCCAACTACCCCGTGATGCGGCCGGCCTACGCGGCGCGGCCGGTGACCAAGCAGGAGGCGCTCCACCTCGCCAGCTTCTTCGAGGAGCGGGCGCCGAGCGCGCTCCCCGGCGAGGAGGCGGGCTGGGTCGTGCCCCTGGGGGCGCTGCTCGCGCTGCTCGCGGTCGTCCTCATCCGAATCGCCCTACCCAACCGCGGCCCCGCCGGCGTTCGCGCCCGCCTGGTCCGCGACGCCCAGAGGGAAGCACCGTGAGCTGGATCCGCGATCTCTTCGCGCCCAAGAGGCGCCGCTGGGAAGACTTCTACCGAAACCGCTGGTCGTACGACAAAGTCGTCCGCAGCACCCACGGGGTCAACTGCACCGGCTCCTGCAGCTGGAACATCTACGTCAAGCAGGGGATCGTCACCTGGGAGCTGCAGGCCCTCGACTACCAGCGCTTCGACCGGGAGATCCCGCCCTACGAGCCGCGCGGCTGCCAGCGGGGCATCTCCTACAGCTGGTACATCTACAGCCCGCTGCGGGTGAAGTACCCGACCATCCGCGGGGTGCTCCAGGACCTGTGGCGCGCCGCCCGCGCGGCCTACCCCGACGACCCGGTCGCCGCCTGGGCCTCCATCCAGCGCAACCCCGAGGCGCGCGCGGCCTACCAGGACGCCCGCGGCAAGGGAGGCTTCCGCCGCACGAGCTGGGCCGAGGTCAACGAGATCATGGCGGCGGCCAACCTCTACACCGTCATCCACCACGGCCCGGACCGCCTCATCGGCTTCTCGCCCATCCCGGCGATGTCCATGGTCAGCTACGCGGCCGGCGCCCGCTTCCTGCAGCTCATGGGCGGCGTCGCGCTCAGCTTCTACGACTGGTACTGCGACCTGCCGCCGGCCTCCCCGGAGATCTGGGGCGAGCAGACCGACGTCGCCGAGAGCGCCGACTGGTTCAAGTCGTCCTTCATCGCCGTCGTCGGCTCCAACGTGCTGATGACCCGAACCCCCGACGCGCATTTTCTGGTCGAGGCGCGGCACAAGGGCACCAAGGTCGTCGTCTTCGCGCCCGACTTCAGCATGACCGCCAAGGTCGCCGACGAGTGGGTGCCCGTCCACCAGGGCCAGGACGGCGCCTTCTGGCTGGCCGCCACCCACGTGATGCTCAAGGAGTTCTTCGTCGACCGTCAGGTGCCGGCGTTCCACGACTACTTGAAGCGCTACAGCGACACGCCGTTCCTCGTCACGCTGACCCGCAGCGACGACGGCCGCTACCGCCCCGGCGAGCTGCTCCGGGCCTCGGACTTCGCCGACACCGCGGGCGAGGAGCACGCGGAGTGGAAGTTCTTCGTGTGGGACGAGATCACCGACCGCCCTCAGATGCCGGGCGGGACCGTGGGGCACCGCTGGCAGGCGAAGAAGGGTGAGTGGAACCTCGAGCTCGGCGACCTGCAGCCCGCGCTGACCTTCGACACGCCCGACGAGGTCGCGCCGGTCGCCTTCCCCGACTTCACCGAGGGGGCCGGGGACGTCTACGTGACCCGCGGCATCCCGGCGAAGCGCGTGAAGACCAGCGCGGGCGAGGTGCTCGTCACCACGGGGATGGAGCTCCTCTTCGGGACGTACGGCGTCCACCGCCACGGCGACGTCGGCGACTGGCCGGCGACCTATGAGGACGCCGAAGCGCCCTACACCCCGGCCTGGCAGGAGAAGCTCACCGGCGTGTCTGCCGACGTCGTCATCCGCTTCGGGCGCGAGTTCGCCCGGACGGCCGAGCTCACCGGCGGCAAGTGCTCGGTCATCATCGGCGCCGGCGTCAACCACTGGTACCACAACAACCTCCTCTACCGCGCCTGCATCACCCCGCTCGTGCTCTGCGGCTGCGTCGGCAAGAACGGCGGCGGCTGGAACCACTACGTCGGCCAGGAGAAGCTCGTGCCCGCCGCGAGCTGGGCGCCCATCGCCTTCGCCGGCGACTGGGGCGCCCCGCCGCGGCTCCAGAACGCCCCGTCGTTCCACTACATCCACTCCGACCAGTGGCGCTACGACCGGACCTTCGACGAGATGTGCCCGGTCGACGACGCCGCGCACCCGATGGCCCACGGGCACACCGCCGACAAGCAGGCGCTCGCGGTCCGCGCCGGCTGGATGCCGTGCTACCCGCAGTTCAACGAGGCCACCCACGACGTCGTCCAGAAGGCGCGGGACGCCGGCGCGGTCACCCCCGACCAGCTGAAGGCCGCGGTCGTCGACCGCCTCGCCCGGCGCGACCTCCGGTTCTCGATGGAGGATCCCGACAACCCCGAGAGCTTCCCGCGGGTCTGGTACATCTGGCGCGGCAACGCCCTGCAGTCGTCGGCCAAGGGGCACGAGTACTTCCTGCGCCACTACCTCGGGACCCACGACAACCTCATCGCCGACGAGGTCGCCGGGCCGCTGGTCGAGGACGTCGTCTGGCACGACAAGGTCCCGAAGGGGAAGCTCGACCTGGTCGTCGACCTCAACTTCCGGATGGACACCTCGGCGCTGTACTCGGACATCGTGCTGCCGGCGGCGACCTTCTACGAGAAGAACGACCTCAACAGCACCGACATGCACTCGTTCATCCACCCCCTGCAGGCCGCCGTGCCGCCGTGCTGGGAGTCGAAGAGCGACTGGGCCATCTTCCGGGACCTCGCCAAGGTGACCTCCGAGATGGCGTCCGAGCACCTGCCGGACATGGTGACCGACGTCGTCCTCACCCCGCTCCTGCACGACACCCCGGCCGAGCTCGCCCAGCGCCACGTCCGGGACTGGGCGCGCGGCGAGTGCGAGGCCATCCCCGGCGTGACGATGCCGAACGTGACCGTCGTCCAGCGCGACTACCCCGGGGTCTACGACAAGTTCGTCGCCCTCGGGCGCAGCTTCCGGGACAACGGCATCGGCATCCACGGGACGAAGTACCAGGTCGACGACGCCTACGACGCCTACCTCCAGACCCACGCGGTCCACGTCGCCAACGACGCCAGCTACCCGTCCCTGGTCCAGGACCGGGACGTCTGCGAGGTGATCCTCCACTTCGCCGCCGAGACCAACGGCGAGATGGCCTACCGCGCGTTCGAGGCCGAGTCGAAGAAGACCGGCATCGACCACACCCACCTCGCGGCCAAGACCCGCGGCGTCCGCTACACCTTCGACGACCTCATCACGCGGCCCTGCCGCATCCTGACCTCGCCCTATTGGACGGGCGTCACCGCCGACGACCGCACCTACGCCGCCTTCTGCCAGAACGTCGAGGAGCGCATCCCGTGGCGCACGCTCACCGGGCGCCAGCACCTCTACCTCGACCACGAGGCCTACCGCGCCTTCGGCGAGAGCCTGCCGGTCTTCAAGCCCCGGGCCGAGCGCGCGGCGACCCGCGACCTGACCCACACCGAGGACGGCGAGCCGGGCCTCGTCCTCAACTATCTGACGCCACATGGCAAGTGGCACATCCACTCCACGTTCTCCGACAACCTCCGCATGAAGACCCTGTCCCGCGGCATCGAGCCCATCTGGCTCAACGACCGCGACGCCGGCATGGCGGGGCTCCACGACAACGACTGGGTCGAGGTCGTCAACGACAACGGCGTGGTCGTCACCCGCGCCAACGTCAGCGCGCGCATCCCGCGGGGCATGTGCTTCATCTACCACGCGACCGAGCGCACCGTCGGCGTCCCCAAGTCGCCGACCCGCGGCGGGCGACGCGCCGGGGGCCACAACAGCCTGACCCGGACGCGCCTCAAGCCGCTCTTCATGATCGGGGGCTACGCCCAGTTCACGTACGGCTTCAACTACTGGGGCCCCCAGGGCATCAACCGCGACACCTTCGTCTGCGTGCGCAAGCTGCGCTCGCTCGAGTGGTGAGGAGGACCGACGATGGATGTGCGCGCACACGTCTCGATGGTGTTTCACCTCGACAAGTGCATCGGCTGTCACACCTGCTCGATCGCCTGCAAGAACATCTGGACCGACCGTCCGGGCGCCGAGTACATGTGGTGGAACAACGTCGAGACCAAGCCCGGGACGGGCTTCCCGACCCAGTGGGAAGATCAGGACGCCTACAAGGGCGGCTGGAAGATCACCGGCGACCGGAAGCTGGCGCTGAAGAGCCAGAGCAAGGCCGGGGGCCTCTTCAAGCTCTTCTACAACCCGAACCAGCCCGGGCTCGACGACTACTACGAGCCGTTCACCTACCGCTACGGTGACCTCTTCACCGCGCCCGCCGGCGATGACCAGCCCACGGCGCGGCCGGTCTCGCTCATCACCGGCGAGCCCATCGACATCGAGGCCGGCCCGAACTGGGACGACGACCTCTCGGGCTCACCGGTCTACGCCGAGAACGACCCCAACCTCGACGCGCTGACCCCCGACGAGAAGCAGGCGCTCTTCGACGTGGAGGCCATCGCGATGATGTACCTCCCGCGCATCTGTAACCACTGCGCCAACCCGTCCTGCGTGGCCGCCTGCCCGACGGGCGCCATCTACAAGCGCGGCGAGGACGGCATCGTCCTCATCAACCAGGACGGCTGCCGCGGCTGGCGCGCCTGCGTGGCCGCCTGCCCCTACAAGAAGACCTACTACAACTGGAAGAGCGGCAAGAGCGAGAAGTGCATCCTGTGCTTCCCGCGCCTCGAGACGGGGCAGCCGCCGGCCTGCTTCCACTCGTGCGTGGGGCGCATCCGCTACCTCGGCGTCCTGCTCTACGACGCCGACCGGCTGACCGAGCTGGCCACCGCGCCCAGGGAGTCCCTCGTCGAGGCCCAGCGCGCGCTGCTGCTCGACCCCCACGACCCGGCGGTCATCGCCGGCGCCGAGGCCAACGGCGTGACCCCCGAGATGATCGACTCGGCCCAGCGCTCGCCGGTCTACAAGTGGGTCAAGGAGTGGAAGCTGGCGCTCCCGCTGCACGCCGAGTTCCGCACCATGCCGATGCTCTTCTACGTGCCGCCGCTGCTGCCGGTCGCGGGCCGCTCGGGGGCCGGCGTCTACGGCCACACCCCCGACGGCCTCTTCACCTCCGTCGAGCGGGCGCGGATGCCGCTGAGCTACCTGGCGAGCCTCTTCTCCGCCGGCAACACCAGGGTCGTCGAGGAGGTCATGAAGAAGCTCCTGGTCGTGCGCCTGCACAACCGCGCCAAGACCGTCGGCGACGTCTCCGAAGACGCCCTCCGCCGCGCCTTCCGCGAGGCCGGCCTCACCGCCGCCGAGGCCGACGACATCTACGCCCTGACGGCGCTCAGCAGCGTCGACGAGCGCTTCGTGCTCCCCCCGCTCCAGCGCGAGGAGGCGATCGAGCCCGACCGCGAGCCCGAGCTCCACAAGGGGATGAGCGGCCTCGGGGTCACCCGCCGCCCGGTGCGAGGAGGCTGACCGATGATCCCCCCGAAGACACGACGGCTCCTGCTCGCGCGCCTCGGCGAGCTCCTGACCTACCCCGATGACCGCCTGGGCTCGCGCGTCGACGCCGCGGCGACCCTCACGCCCGGCGACCACCCGTGCGCCGACGCCCTCGCGAGCTTCCGCGCCGAGACGGGCGGCTACACGGTCGACGCGCTCGGAGAGCTCTACACGCGGACGTTCGACGTCGCGCCGGTCTGCATCCCCTACCTGAGCATCCACCTCTTCGGCGAGGAGAGCTTCCGCCGGGCGCGCCTCATGACCGGCCTCAGCGAGAGCCTCACCGCCGCCGGCGTCGCCCTCGACGGGGAGCTCCCCGACCACCTCGCGGTGGTGCTTCGGGCCGCGCCGGCGCTGCCCGACGAGGTCTGGGAGGACCTCCTCGAGTACGTCCTCCGCGCGGCCGTACACGCCATGCTCGGGGCTATCGCGGAGACCCCGAACCCCTACCGTTGGCCGCTGCGCGCGGTCGAGTCCCTCATCGGCCCGGCGACGGCCGAAGACCACGAGCGGCTGGCCGCCGCCCGCCGCGATCGCGAGGCCCCCGCGCGACCGGACGCCGCCGGCGCGGCGTGTGGAGGACGTTGAAGATGGACGCATTCCTCTATGTCGGGCTCCCGTACCTGTCCCTGACCATCCTGGTCGTCGGCACGATCGTGCGGTTCCGCCAGGCGCCGTTCAGCGTGTCGTCGCTCAGCTCGCAGGTGCTGGAGCGGAAGAAGCTCGCCCTGGGCACGGTCCCCTGGCACATCGGGATCCTGATCCTCCTCGCGGGGCACCTGGTCGCGTTCCTGGTGCCGGACATCTGGCGATCGCTGACCGCCAACCACACGTTCCTGCTCACGGTCGAGGTCATCGGCTTCGCCGCCGCGGCCATGGCCGCCTTCGGGCTCGGGATGCTGGTCTATCGCCGCCTCGTGACGGCGCGACTCCAGGCGGTCACCAACCGGATGGACCTGGTGGTGCTGGGGCTGCTCCTGGTGCAGGTCCTCGCGGGGATCGGCGTGGCCGTCAGCCAGCGCTGGGGAGCCCAGTGGTCGGCGGGCACGACCTCGCCCTACCTCTGGAGCCTCCTGACCTTCCAGCCCGATCTGACCTACGTCGCCGACCTCCCGGCGAGCGTCAAGCTCCACCTCGGCCTCGCCTGGGTGACCTTCGCGCTCATCCCCTTCACGCGCCTCATCCACGGCTTCTCCGTCCCCCTCGGCTACCTCGTCCGCGCCCCCCAGCAGGTCATCTGGGCGACCCGTCGCCGCCTCGCCCGCGACACCGCGCGCGCCGGCGGCGTATCGCCGGAGACCTCGCGGCGCCACTTCGTGAAGGGCCTCGGCGGGCTCTTCGCCGCGGGCGTCCTGATGAGCGTGGGCGTCCTCGACAAGCTCGTCGGCTACTTCAAGGGCCAGCGCCTCGAGCGCTCCGAGCAGGTGGATCTGCTGGAGAAGAAGCTCGAGCGGCTGCGGGCGACCAGCGAGGAGCAGGCCCTCGAGCTCGAGCGGCTCGAGAAGGACGCCATCCTCGTCGCCCGGCTCGGCCAGCTCGATCCGCGCCAGGGGCGCTACTTCATCGACTATCAGATGCGCCCGGCGCTGGCCTTCAAGGGGGCCGATCAGCTGCCCATCCTCATCTCGGCCAAGTGTACCCACCTGGGCTGCACCGTCGCCTCGGACGTCAACGACAAGGGGCAGATCCTGTGCCCCTGTCACATCTCGTATTTCGACATCAAGACCGGCGCCCCGAACCCGGGCGCCCCGGCGAAGGCGCCGCTGCCGAGGATCGGCTGGCTGCTCAAGGACACCAAGGGCACGGTCGTGATGACCCAGGACGGCGCCGGCAACCGGACCTGGCCCCAGGGTGAGGACGCCATCGCGCCCGACGCCCTCGACGGCCTCCAGGTGTGGATCGCCAAGCGCTTCGAGGAGGAGGGTGCATGAAGCCCACAACCCGCACGCGGCGCTTCGTCGCCTTCCTCGCCGAGCGCCTGCCGGCGGAGAAGATGAGCCTCCAGGCCATGGTCCAGAAGAAGGAGGTGCCGGTCCATCGCTGGAGCTGGGCCTACTACCTGGGCGGTCTGGCGCTCTTCTTCTTCGTCATCCAGATCGTCACCGGCCTGATGATGCTCTTCTACTACGAGCCGTCGGTCGCCACGGCCCACGCCTCGGTCGAGCACCTCACGAACAACGTCCCGGGCGGCGCCCTCATCCGGAACCTCCACGCGTGGTCGTCGTCGGCGATGATCCTCAGCGTCATGCTGCACCTGCTGACGACCTTCGCCATGAAGGCGTTCGGCCGGCCGCGGGAGCTGACCTGGGTCTCCGGGGTGCTGCTGCTGTTCCTCGTCTTCGGCTTCGGCTTCACCGGCTACCTGCTCCCGTGGCACCAGATCGCGGTCAACGCGACCAAGGTCGGCCTCGGCTCCATCGAGCAGTTCGGCGAGTACCTCCCCGGGGACCTCGCGGATCTCCCGCGGCAGATCCGCGAGACCATCCAGGGCGGCGCGACGGTCGGCCAGGCGACCCTGAGCCGCTTCTACGCCATCCACGTGGTGGTGCTGCCGCTCATCAGCCTCGGCCTCCTCGGCTTCCACCTGCTGAGCGTCCAGCTCCACGGGATGAGCCCCGGCGTGGACCGCCCGACCGGGCGCACGGAGAAGTTCTTCCCGCTGTTCATCCTCAAGGACCTCAAGGTCTGGGGCGTGGTCTTCCTGATGCTCGCGGTCGTCGCGATCTGTGTCCCTTTCGACGCCTTCCTCGACTACCCCCTCGGGGCGCCCTACAACCCGCTCGGCTCGACCCCGGATGGCATCAAGCCCGAGTGGTACTTCTTCTGGATGTACTACCCGCTGGAGCTGCTGCCCTTCTGGCTCGTCGCCGGCGGCATGGCCGTCCTGCAGGTGGGGCTGCTGCTCGTCCCGCGCATCTTCCGCGGCACGAGCCGCAGGGTCTTGCGGACGCTCGCCGCCGCGGCCGCGATCTACCTCATCGTCATCACGCTCTTCGGACAGGCCATCTACGAGATGTTCAGCGGGGGTCACTGATGCGCGCTCGCCTCGCGACGATACCGATCATCGTGCTCACCCTGGCGCTCCTGCCGCTGGCCGGCCCGGCCCACGCCCACCCGGAGTTCGAGAAGGCCATCGAGGCCCGCTCCGGCCGCACGATAGACTGCGCGTTCTGCCACGCCCACCCGGACGGGCCCGAGGGCGTACACGCCGGGCAGATCGGCGCCCTGTCGCCGGCCGAGATGCAGGCGCTCAACCGCGCGCGCACCGCCTTCGAGCCGGGCGCCGAGGTCGACAGCCCCATCCTGAACGACTTCGGCGACCACCTGGTCACGGCCCTCGGCAAGAAGCGCCTGGTCGCGCTCCGCCAGGCACCGCTCCAGATGGTCGACGAGCTCGGCGACAGCGACCTCGACGGCGACGGCATCAGCGACGCCCAGGAGATGCTGGACGGGACCCACCCGCTGATGCGGCACCACGGCGCCCCTGGGTCGCTCTTCGTCGTGAACCTGCAGCGGTCGTGGTTCGAGATCCTGATGCTGATCATCGCGACGGTCTTCGGCGTCTACGGCATCTCGCACCTGCTCCGCTGGTTCGGCCATGAGGCGCGCAGCGCCCTGGGCGACGACGCGCGCAGCGCCCTGGGCGACGACGCGCGCAGCGCCTCGGGCGACGACGCGCGCAGCGCCTTGGGCGACGACGCGCGCAGCGCCTCGGGCGACGGCGCCCACAGCGCCCTCCGCGGCGAGGGAGAGCCCCATGATGGTTGAGGACCAGCCCGCCGGGCGGCGCGCCTACGTCGTCCTCGGGGCGAACACCCTCGCCTTCACCGTGTGCTTCGCGGTGTGGGTGATGTACGGGGTGCTCGTCACCTGGCTCGTGGACAACGACGTCTACCGCTTCACGAACGCCGAGATGGGCTGGCTCATCGGGACCCCGATCCTGACGGGCTCGCTCTTCCGGTTGCCCATCGGGGTGCTAACCGACAAGTACGGCGGGCGCCCCGTCTACCTCCTCGTGATGCTCTCCGCCGCGGCGGCCGCCTGGTTCACGAGCTACGCCGACTCCTTCGGGGCCTTCATCATCGGCGGCCTCGGCTTCGGGATGGCCGGCGCGTCGTTCGCGGTCGGCATCGCCTACACCTCGGTCTGGTTCACCCAGCAGCGCCAGGGCACGGCGCTCGGGGTCTTCGGCGCCGGCAACGCGGGCGCGGCCATCACCAGCATGGGCGCCCCGCTCTTGCTGCGGGCCCTGACCGACGGCGGCGCGGACCTCGACGGCTGGCGCGACATGCCGCGCATCTACGCCGGCGCCCTCATCGGGATGAGCGTCCTCTTCCTCCTCGTCACGAAGAACAAGCGGCCGGCCCACGGCACCGAGCGGACGCTCCGGCAGCGCCTCCAGCCCCTGCGCCAGGTCCGCGTGTGGCGCTTCGGGCTCTACTACTTCCTCGTCTTCGGCGGCTTCGTCGCGCTCGCCCAGTGGCTCATCCCGTACTACGTCAACGTCTACACCGTCTCCGTCGCGACGGCGGGGATGCTCGCGGCCATCTTCACGCTGCCGTCGGGCCTCGTCCGCGCCGTCGGCGGCTGGCTGTCCGACCGCTACGGCGCGCGCGCCGTGATGCGCTGGGTGCTCGGCGGCTGCGTCATCGGCTGCGCCCTGCTCTTCGTCCCGCGGATGGACATCTACGCGCCCGGGCGCGGGGTGATGGCGCGCGGCGGCGGCACCGTCGAGGTGGTCGAGGAGGACCGGATCGTGGTCTCCGGGCGCGCCTACGACCTGCGGGTGAAGCCGCACGCCGAGCCCTACGACGAGCGCGAGCTGGTCTTCCCGACCGGCGACTTCTGGCACGAGGCGCGGGTCGAGGTCGGCGAGGAGGTCGCCAAGCGCGACCTCCTCGCCAAGGGCGTCACCCACGTCTACTTCCAGGCGAACATCTGGATCTTCACGGCCATCGTCTTCGTCATCGGCATCCTGATGGGGATCGGCAAGGCCGCGGTCTACAAGTACATCCCCGAGTACTTCCCCGACGACGTGGGCGTGGTCGGGGGCATCGTCGGCGTCCTCGGCGGTCTCGGCGGGTTCGTCGGGCCGATCCTCTTCGGCGAGCTCCTCGGGACCACGGGGATCTGGACGACCTGCTGGATGCTCCTCTTCGCGGTGGCGCTGTGGAGTCTCCTCTGGATGAAGCGCGCCGTCCGCCAGCTGATCGAGCGGCAAGCCCCGCTCGTCGCGCGCCACATCGAGCACCACCCCGGCGACCACGGCCCGGAGGCCCCATGAGCCGCAGAGACCGCACCAACCTGACCGTCTGGAACGTCGAGGACCCGGAGTTCTGGAGCGCCGGAGGGGGCAAGCGTGTCGCGATGCGCAACCTCTGGATCTCCATCCCGGCGCTGCTCTGCGCCTTCGCGGTGTGGCTGTACTGGTCGATCATCGTCGTGCAGATGCAGAAGCTCGGCTACGCGTTCGACCCCGACCCGGGCCGCAACAAAGAGCTCTTCTACACCCTCGCGGCGGTCGCGGGGCTCACCGGCGCGACGCTCCGGATCCCGAACTCCTTCTTCATCGCGCTGTCGGGCGGGCGCAACGTCATCGCCGTCACTACGGCGCTGCTCATCCTGCCCGCCCTCGGCGTCGGGATCGCGCTGTCGGACCCGACGACCCCGTACTCGACCTACGTCGTCCTCGCGGCGCTCTCGGGCCTCGGCGGGGGCGCCTTCGCGAGCTCGATGAGCAACATCAGCTTCTTCTTCCCGAAGCGGATGCAGGGGCTCAGCCTCGGGCTGAACGCCGGGCTCGGCAACCTCGGCGTGTCGGTGATGCAGGTCCTCATCCCCTTCGTCATGACGTTCTCGCTCTTCGGCGCCCTCGGCGGCGAGCCCCAGGCCCTCGAGGCCGGCGGGCAGGCGTGGATTCAGAACGCCGGGCTCGTGTGGGTCCCGATCCTCGCGATCCTGGCGCTCCTGGCGTGGTTCGGGATGAACAACCTGCCCCAGCACGACATCGGCCCTGCCCTGCCGGCCATCGCCAAGATGCTGTGGCTCCTCGTCCTGGCCTTCGGCGCGGCGGCGCTCGGCCTCTGGCTCCTCCTCGATCTGCACGTCGCGACCTGGATCGTGCTGCCCGTGACGGTCCTCACCACGGTCCTGGCGATGCGTTACCTGTCGCCCAGCGCGATGCAGGCGAACCTCAAGCGTCAGTTCGCGATCTTCGGCGACAAGCACAACTGGATCATGACCTGGCTCTACACGATGACCTTCGGCTCGTTCATCGGCTTCAGCGCCGCCTTCCCGAAGCTCATCCAGGACGTCTTCGGCTACCTCCCGAACGGCGACGTCAACCCCGCCGCTCCGAGCCCCTTCGCCTACGCCTGGCTGGGGCCGCTCGTCGGCTCCCTCGCGCGCCCCATCGGCGGCTGGATCAGCGACAAGTGGGGCGGCGCCCGGGTCACCCAGTGGGACACCGTGATCATGATCGCCGCGACCCTCGGGGTGGCGTGGGCGGTGAAGGCGGCGAGCGCGTCGGCGACGCCGGAGGAGTACTTCGTGCCCTTCCTGCTGCTCTTCCTGCTGCTCTTCATCACCACCGGGATCGGCAACGGCTCTACCTTCCGCATGGTCCCGGTCATCTTCGAGAAGGAGAAGGCCGGCCCGGTCCTCGGCTGGACCTCGGCCATCGCGGCCTACGGCGCCTTCATCATCCCGAGCATCTTCGGCTCGCAGATCAAGGCCGGCACCCCGGAGTACGCCCTCTACGGCTTCGCCGCGTACTACGGCACCTGCATCGCCCTGAACTGGTGGTACTACGCTCGCAAGAACGCGGAGATCCCATGCTGAGCCCCTCGGGTCGACCGTGACCGCGCCGTGGCCGTCGCGCCTGCCCCGGTTCGGCGTGTTCGGCGCGTCCAACAGCGGCAAGACGACGCTCGTCACCCAGCTCGTCGCGGCCCTGACCGACCGCGGTCACCGCGTCGGCACGGTGAAGCACGCGACCCACGCGCTCGACCTCGACGTGCACGGCAAGGACTCGTGGCGGCACGGCGAGGCCGGGGCGAGCCGCGTGCTCGTCATCGGCCCCGGGGTGGCCGCCGGCTTCGTCCACCGGGACGCCCCGACGGAGCTGTCGGGGTGGTCGGGCTTCTTCGACGACGACGTCGACGTCGTCATCGTCGAGGGCTTCAAGCGGACCCCGATGCCCCACGTCACGATCGAGGTCGCCGACCTGCCCGCGACCTCGCTGACCGCGACCGCGCGCTCGCCGGGGTCCGAGCCCGCCTGGTCGCTCCGGCGCCCCCCGAGCGACACCGCCGCCCAGGGCCGCTTCCCGCCGGCGGTCGTCGCGCGCCTCGCCGACGCGGTGACCGCGCTGATACGGGGAGCGCCTGAGGACGCGCGACGGTCGGTATGACGCCGAGCCCCGCGACGGCGTGGCCTCCACGATCTCGCCGGCCGTTCGTGTCCTGGCGACAACAGCGGAGCCGATCCGACAACGGCCACCGATGTCTCGAGCACACCAGGGCAGCGCCACGCGGAAGGCTCTCCAAGGTGGCACGGCTCATGCTCCTCACGTCGAGGAGCGCGCCAACGGGCCGACGACTCGGCCCGGACCTCGACGCGAGGCGGCGCAGCCTACGATCTGGACCGGTGGCCCGATGCGGCGCGTCGTCGCGAGCACCATGGGCCGAGGAGCTCCCCATGCCATCCCCCCTGACGGACATCGACGTGAGCGTGCAGTGCGACCAGTGCGGGGAGTTCACGGTGTCGGCTGGCGTCGTCGCCGAGAGCCAACGCCTCCTCCCCGAGGGCTGCCCTGGCTCTCCCTACGAGTGTCCGCTGCAGCTCTTCGCGTCGCTCCTGACGCCGGGGATCGTCGCGTCGCTCGAGGCGACCGGCGCCCCGCCGCCGCGTGCGGCCCGGAAGCCGCCCCACGAGGCCCAGCGCCGAGCTCGACTCCGGGTCCGCGTGGCCTCCCGCCGCGCCCCTCCCAGGCGACGCCGCCCCTACGGCGCCGAGGCGTCTCGACCGGCGCACCCCGCGTGATGCTCGGCCCCGACCCGACGCGGAGTCGTGCAGATCGCTCCCCCGACCTGGTCGCGCTGCTCCTCGCGTGTCACGCGCGCATCCGCCACTTCGTCGCGCTCGCGCTGCGCGTCGCGACGGAGGACGACGCGCCGGTGAACGAGGTCGCCGCGGCCTGCGCGATGGTCCGACGCTACTTCACCCAGGCGCTGCCGCTCCACGTGGCGGACGAGGAGGAGAGTATCACCCCGCGCCTCCGGGGCCTGTCGTCGGAGGTCGACGAGGCGCTCGCCGCGATGGCGTCCCAGCACCGCGAGCACGAGCCGCTGCTCGCCGCCTTCCTCGCCGCGGTCGAGGACGCAGAGCGGGACCCGCGCGACGAGGCGACGAAGGCGCGCCTGCTGGAGCGCGCCCGCGCCCTCGACGCCGCTTTCACCGAGCACCTCGAGCTCGAGGAGGCGGTCGTCTTCCCGGCCATCGCCGGGGAGCTGTCACCGGAAACACGGGCCGAGATCATCGCCGAGCTGCGGCGGCGCCGGGGGGACGCGTGAAGCGCGACGAGCGACTCCGAGGCCTCGGTCACGACCACCACCACGCGCTGGTCCTGGCCCGCCGGGCGGCGGTCGCGTCCCAGGGCGACGAGGGCGAAGCCCATCGAGTCTGGGACGAGGTCGTCCGCCGCTTCGAGGGCGAGCTGGCGCCGCACTTCGCCATCGAGGAGCGGCTCCTGCTCCCGGCCCTCGACGGCGGCCGACACGCGCCGCTCTCCGCGCGAACGCGCGACGATCACCGCGCCCTCCGCGCGCTCGTCGAGGAGGACCGCGGTCCCGTCGCGGCCCGGCTCGAGCGGTTCGGCGCCACGCTCCGGGACCACGTCCGGTTCGAGGAGCGCGTCCTCTTCCCGGCGCTCGAGGAGGAAGCGGGCGACGCGGCGCTCGACGCGGCCGCCGCAGCACACCAGCGGCTCGTCGAGCCTGCAGCGGAACTGAAGTAGCGGCGAGCCGTCGCGAGCCCGGTCCAGATCGCTTCCTCCGCGCGCCGATGGCTCCTCGTGCGGGCCCGCGGTGACTACAAGCGGGCGCTCAGGGCCTCGACGAAGCTCTGGACGCGGCTCCGCGCGGCGCGGTCGCCGACCCGAGCCGCGCGCAGGGCCTGGGCGACGGGCCAGACGGCCTCGGGGCCGAGGGCGTCCTCGGCCTTCTCGGCGATCCGGAGCGCCTCGTAGACGTTGGTCCGGTCGAGGCCGCCGCCGGTCAGCATCCGCTCGAGCGCGGCCAGCCCCGCCGGGCTCGGGTCCTGCTCGGCCAGCGCCGTGAGCGCCCACTTCTGGCCATAGGGGTCGCGCTCGCGGGCGACCGCCGACGCCACGAGCTCGTGCGCCCGGGGATCGTCCCACATCCCCAGCGCGCGGGCCGCCTCGGCCCGGATCACCGCCCTGGGGTCATCGAGGCGAGCCGCGATCGCGGGCTCCGCCAGGGGCGACTGGCTCGCCCCGAGGGCCCGCACCAGCGCGCGCTCGTCGTCGAGGTCGGTCGCGCCGTCGAGGTCGACCGCGAGCTTCCGCACGATGTCGTCGGCGCCGGCGACGCCCCGCTGCGCCATCGCGCCGAGGGTGACGGCGGCGGCCCGGCCGACGTCGTCGCCGCGCCGCGCCTCGTAGCGCCGGTCGACCATCGCCGCCGTCTCCGCCTCGGGCTTCGACAGCATCACCAGGCGCTGCAGGTTCGGCACGTAGTCCCGCCGCGCCACGACCCGCTCGTCGTCGAGGAGCTCGCGGAGCGACGCCTGCGCCTGGGCGTGGCCGACCGAGGCCAGGAGATCCAGGACGAGCCGCTGCCCTGGCTCGCCCACATCCTCGTCCCAGAAGAGCGCGGCGACCTCGTAGGTCCGCTCGGGGTAGCGCTCGAGCCAGCCGGTCACCCGCCAGAGCCAGGCGTTGTGGCGCGGCATCACACCGCCCCCGCCGAACTGACGCAGGTCCGCGGCCAGCTGCTCGAAGGTCATCCCGCGCAGGCGCTTGTCGAGCGCGTCCTGTCGCGCCCGGCTCGGCAGCGCGTCGACGCCGACCAGCCGCGCCGGCGGCCGCGCCGCGGAGACGGGCTCGCTCCGGAGGTAGCGCAGGGTGACCGAGACCTCGGCCAGCGCCAGGCGCTCGGCGCCGTCGAGGACCTCGAGGTGCTCGCTCGCCTCGGCGCGCTCCAGGCGCCCGCCGGCGACCTCGAAGCGCCCCTCGCCTTGCCCGATCAAGCGGTCGCCCTTCGCCCCCTCGACGATGCTCTGCTGGCGATAGTCGCTCGCCTGGCGCGCCGCCGTGACCACGAAGGTCCGCGGCCCCTTCCGCTCGACCGTCTCCCAGCGCGTCGTCGCCCGGCCGAGGCCCGTGTCGTCCAAGGTCTCCCAGCGGTCGACCTCACCGCTCGGCGCCGGCCGCGGGAACGCCTGGCGCACCACGGGGCTGATGACGCGAGCGAAGCTCCGCGGCGTGTCGTCGGCGAAGCGCAGCGCCCCCGGCGTCCCGTCCGGCTCGACGGTGAGCCAGGCGGTCCGCCCGGCGAAGTAGCGCGCGACGGCCTGCTCGGCCGGGACCTCGGTCCCCATCACCCGCCACGCGAGGTGGTCGACGGCCGGGAGCGTCAGCGCGAGGACCACCCGCCCGTCCGCCTCCTCGGCCGCGACCGAGACCCGGAGCTCGCCCCGCAGCAGCAGGGCGGCCTGGATGTCCTGCGGCTCGGCGTCGCCCTCGCCCCCGGAGGCGAAGGCGCGCGCCGTGCCGTCGTGCCGCCACTCGAGCGCGTAGACGGTCGCCGAGTCGGCACGCCAGCGCCACCCGCCGTCCGCCGACTCCCCAGTGGCGGTCGGCGGGGGCGCTGGGTGCGCGTCGGGCGCCCCCGCGGGCGCCGGGCCGGCGGGCCCGAGGAGCGCGACGCCCCCCAGGGTCCCGAGGCCGATGAGGGTCGCGGCGGCGACGACGGCCGCCGGGACCGGACGTCGAGCAGCGCTCATTCGTAGCAGATCCCGCTCTGGGCGCACCAATCGGAGACGAGCCCGAGCTTGAAGCCGTACGTCTTGCTGAAGAAGACCTTCTCCCAGCTGTAGCCGTCCCACTTGAAGATGGTCTTCTTGTAGGTCTTCCAGAACGTCTCGGCGTAGAGGTAGAGCTTGCCCGACAGCGTCTCCAGCTTGAGCCGGGCGTCGGCCGTCACCGCGAGCTGAGCGTCGACGCTCTCGGTCTCGGCGCTGGCCAGCGCGCTGAGCCTCAGCGTGATGGGCAGCGACACGTCGATGAGGGTGAGCGCCCCACCGACGCCGATCTCGACGACGAAGAGGTCGATGCCCAGCTCGACGTAGGCGCTGGCGTTCGCGTACGGCGTCAGGACCCCGGACAGCCCCAGGTCGAGGCCGGCCTCGCAGTCGGTCTCGCCCTCGGCGTGGGCCGCGAAGGACAGCTCCGCCGCCGCCTCGATCCCGAGCCGCGCCGCGTAGCCCGCCTCGAGCACGATGTCGATGCCGGCGATGCTGAAGATGGGCACCTCGAAGCCATCGCTCTCGTCCACCCCCTGGATATCGTTGGAGTAGACGTAGTTGTAGGTGTAGTCGAGGCTCTCGGTGCGCGGCGCGCCGGGGGTCGGCGTGGAGGGCGACCACAGCGGCACGGTCAGGACGCGCAGGTAGGGGCCGAACTCGTAGGCGACGTAGTCGGGCGGCGGCGGGTCCTCGGCGGGCGGCGCGCTGCGGGCGATGAAGCCGGCCGCGAAGAGCTCGAAGCGGCGGTCGAAGAGCCACAGGCCGGTGTCGAGGTTCGCGTCGGCGGTCGCCGTCACCGAGCAGATGTCGTTGGGCGGCGCGAAGATGTCCCAGCCGGCCCACGCGTTGTAGTCGACGGCGAAGTACTTCCGCTTGCCGAGGGCGTCGCCGCTCGACCAGCGCTGACCGAGGACCGGCCTGTCCGCGGGCGGCAGGTCCGCGAACAGCTGGTCGAGGTAGCCGGGACGGAGCGCCTCGTCGGTGTCGAGCTGGTCCATGTAGAGCTCGAAGTAGTCGACCTCGAAGCGCGGATCGACCGTGTAATGGTGCTCCTGGATGGAGCCCGCGAGCTCGATGAGGACGTCGTAGCCCTGGCTGAAGTCCTGATCCCAGTCGACGCGCTCGTCGCAGCGCCGACGGGACTGGTCGCGGATGCCCTCGAAGGCCTCCTCCACGTCCTCGAGGAGATCCCGCGGAGACCAGTCGCAGACCGACGGGACCGGGTTCCCCTGGGCGTCGTGGACGGCGTTCAGGCAGCCGCGCGCGTCGGCGTCCTGCAGGATGTCGCGGAGCTCGAACATGATCGCCTGCATCTCGGTCTGCTCGGCGGTGGTGGTGAAGACCGGCGGGGCGCTGGGGAGGACCACCCGGCGGTCGGCCTTCCGCTTCAGCTCGACGAAGTGGCCGATGAGGTAGAGGAAGCGGTCGCGTCGGTCCTTGAGGTGGTTGAGCTCCTCGTCGGTGACGCCGGCCGCGCTGAGCTGCTCGCTCATCCGGTAGTGCCAGTGCCAGCCGTCGTTCGGCCCGAAGCCGATGTCCCGCGGGTAGAAGTCGTCGATGCTCACGAGCTTGTCGACGAGCGCCTGGTTGGCCTGGTTCCAGAGGTCGATCTGGACGTCGCACGGCCGGTCGATGCACGGGCGGCCCGGCGGGTACCAGGAACCGACGTCGAGGAACATGTCGAGCGCGTCCTGGTAGTACACGCGGGTCAGCCGGTTGAACTCGTTCTTGGGCGCCATCTGGTCCTCGCCGCCGGCGCCGAGGGCGACCTGGGGCGACAGATCGTGGATCGTGCCCCAGTGCTTGAACGGCACCGCGTCCTCGAAGGCGCGCGTCCCGAGGGCGTAGGTGCGGACGTCCGGATCGTCGCTGTAGAGGAGCTGGAAGACCCGCCGCGCGTCGTCCCAGAAGCCGTCGGCGAAGAGGCGCAGGCGCACCCAGTCCCAGGTCTTCTGGTCGGCGTACTCGTCGCAGCTCGTGATGAGGGAGCTGCCGAAGGCGGCCTCCTGCAGGCCGACGATGAAGTTGCCGATGGCGAGGCCGTTGCCGACCAGCGTGAAGGGCGCGTCGTGGGGAGGGACCCCGCCGGTGGCCTCGGAGGGTTGGCAGTCGAAGTCCGCCTTGTCGGCGACCGCGTCCTCGACCCCGTAGGCATAGGGGTTCGTGGCGCTCTCGCGGATGACGTCGGGCTCGCAGCCCGGCTCTCCCGCGTCGTTGCCGGCGAGATAGGTGTCCTCGGCGCGGTCTCCGACGCGGTCGCGGCAGGCCTGCTCGAGCCACGGCGCGCAGGCGGCCGGGATGCTGCTCTCCATGTAGGGGTAGAGGGCCGTGCAGTTGTCGGCGTTCAGGATGTACTGGAGCTCGTCGGGGCAGTAGCGGTCGACCCAGCCGTCGCAGCGGCTGGCGATGACGCCCTCACAGGCCGGGTCGTAGTCGAGCGTCCCGGCGTCGTAGGCCTCGCAGCGCTCGACGCTGCCCGTCGGGCACTGGCTGTTGAGCCGGGCCTCGCAGGTGCTCTCGACCCAGGACTGACACGACGGGTCGTAGCCCTCGGGGTAGTCGGCGAGCAGCGCCGCGCACTCCGCGACGGTGTCGGTCGACGGGCACTCGGCGTCACGGAGCGCGTCGCAGGCGTTCCGGACCGTCGTCTCGCACGCCGCGTTGACGTCGTAGAACTCGCAGTGATTGCCGACCCGCCCCTGGGTGTAGAAGCAGGTGATGTTGCACTGGCCGAGGCTGACCTCGGGGCACTGCTGGGCGAAGAGATCGGCGCACCACGCGAGGGTCCCGTAGTAGCAGCTCATGGCCGGTGTCACCGGCCAGGTGCCCTGCTGGAACTCCTGGCAGGCGTCGATGTTCGGCCCGCAGCGCTCGCAGCTGGCCTCCCAGTACCCGAAGCACGCCGTCGTGCTCGCGAGCTTCCCGATGCCGTTGGCGGTGACGAAGGTCGACCACTCGGCGTAGGTCGGCGCCTGGGCGTCGAAGTCCGTGCACTGCGCCTCGGTCGGCGTGGGGCAGTAGGCGGGCTGGTGGGGCTCGTAGCAGTCGCCGAGCTTGCCGCAGCCGGCGCGCGGGGTGCAGGTGTAGCCGTCACCCGCGTAGCCGATGTCGCAGTTGCAGGCGAAGCCGCCCGGGATGTTGGTGCAGGTCGCGTGGACGCCGCAGTCGTCGGTCCCGGCGGCGCACTCGTCGACGTCCGAGCACCCACCGGCGCCGTCGTCGGTGTATCCGTCGGCGCACACGCAGTCGTATCCACCGTCGGTGTTCGCGCAGGCCGAGCCTTCGCCGCAGCTCGCCGTCCCGTCCGCGCACTCGTCGACGTCCGCGCAGGTGAAGCCGTCGCCCGCGTAGCCGGGCAGGCAGCCACAGAGGTAGCTCCCCTTCGTGTTCTTGCACGCGGCGTTCGCGTCACAGGCGGCCGCGTGGGTGGCGCACTCGTCGATGTCGGTGCAGGTCCGCCCGTCGCCCTCCCAGCCGTCCGCGCAGGCGCAGTCGTAGCCGCCGGCCGTGTTCACGCACTCGGCGTTGAGCCCGCACTCGCCGATCCCCAGGGCACACTCGTCGACATCCACGCAGGTCGCGCCGTCCCCCTCGTAGCCGCGGTCGCAGGTGCACTCGTAGCCACCCGGGAGGTTGGTGCAGGCCGCGTTCGGGTCACAGTCGTCGGTCCCGGCGTCGCACTCGTCGATGTCGGTGCAGGTGAAGCCGTCGCCCGCGTAGCCGGACAGGCACTTGCAGCCGTAGCCGCCGTCTTGGTTGCCGCACTCCGCGTTGGCGTCGCACCCGGCGGTCCCGTCGGCGCACTCGTCGACGTCGCTGCAGGTGAAGCCGTCACCCTCGTACCCGGCGGCGCAGGTGCAGCTGAATCCACCGGCGTTGTTGCTGCAGGCGGCGTTCGCGTCGCAGCCGGCGGTCCCGGTCGCGCACTCGTCGACGTCGCTACAGGTGAAGCCATCGCCGTCATAGCCCGTCGCGCACTTGCAGCTGAATCCGCCGGCGTAGTTGCCGCACTCGGCGTTCGCGTCGCACCCGGCGGTCCCGGTCGCGCACTCGTCGACGTCGCTGCAGGTGAAGCCGTCACCCTCGTAGCCGGCGACGCAATCGCAGGCGTAGCCGCCGTCGCTGTTGCTGCAGTCGGCGTTGGCATCACAGGTCGCGGTCCCGGCCGCGCACTCGTCGATGTCGACGCAGGTGAAGCCGTCGCCGGCGTAGCCGGGCTGACACGTGCAAGCGTAGGCGCCGTCGGTGTTGGCGCACGCGGCGTTGGCGTCGCAGGTCGCGGTCCCGGCCGCGCACTCGTCGATGTCGCTGCAGGTGAAGCCGTCACCCTCGTAGCCGGCGACGCAATCACAGGCGTAGCCGCCGTCGCTGTTGGTGCACGCGGCGTTGGCGTCGCAGGTCGCGGTCCCGTCCGCGCACTCGTCGACGTCGCTACAGGTGAAGCCGTCGCCCGCATAGCCGGCGGCGCAATCGCAGGCGTACCCACCGGCGCTGTTGGTGCACGCGGCGTTGGTGTCGCAGCTCGCGGTCCCGTCCGCGCACTCGTCGATGTCGCTGCAGGTGAAGCCGTCGCCGGCGTAGCCCGTCGCGCAGGCGCAGGCGTAGCCGCCGTCGCTGTTGCTGCAGTCGGCGTTGGGGTCGCACTCGGCGGTCCCGTCGGCGCACTCGTCCACGTCGGCGCAGGTGATCCCGTCCCCCGCGTAGCCGCTGGAGCAGGTGCAGGTGTAGGCCCCCGCCGTGTTCTCGCACGCGGCGTTGGCGTCGCACGCGGCGGTCCCGTCGGCGCACTCGTCGATGTCGGCGCAGCCGCCGTCGCCGTCCGCGGCGTACCCGTCGGGGCAGACGCAGGAGTAACCGCCGGCGGTGTTCACGCAGGTCGCGAGGTCCCCGCACGCGGCGGTCCCCTCTTCGCACTCGTCGACGTCGAGGCAGTCGGCGTCGCAGGCGGGGCCGCCGTTGTCGGCGCCGAGGTCGCACTGCTCGGGGTAGTCGACCGAGCCGTTGACCACGCCGTCGCCGCAGAAGGGGGCGACCGGGTCGGCACAGGCGTTGCCGCGCCCGTCGTTGCCTTCCACGTCAGCGTCGTCGTCGCGCTGATCGGCGTTGGCGACCGCCGGGCAGTTGTCGCAAGCGTCGCCTACCCCGTCGCCGTCACCGTCGAGCTGGTCGAGGTTCGGCACCGTCAGGCAGTTGTCCTCGCCGTTGCCCACGCCGTCGTTGTCGACGTCGGTCGGGTTGACGACGCCGCCGTCGCCGAAGAAGCCGTTGGCGTTCGAGAGGCTCACGTGGTGGCCGATGATGACGTGCGCGCCGAAGAAGCTCCCGGCGGCCTCGCTGTGGTGCATGACGTGGATCGAGCCGCCGAGGGCGAGGACGTTGGCCTGGAGCTCGCTGAAGGCGCCGATCCGCGCCGCCCGGGGCTTGAGCGGGTAGGCCTCGTCGTCGCCGTCGTCGTCGTCGAAGGCGTCGCCGCAGTGGCCCTCGGCGGGGCTGCAGCCGTCGGGCCCATGGACGTACACGCGGATGGCCGATGGCGACACGCCCGAGGTGTCGGTCGGGTTGAAGCGGTTGTCGCGACCGAGCAGGAAGCGCTCGGAGACCACGAGGTCCGCCGCTCCGCCGAAGCGCACCTCGACGTCCCGATGGGTGCGGAGCGAGGTCATGTGGTAGGTCCCGGAGCCGAAGGACAGCGTCGCGTCCTTGTGAACGCTGATCCGGCCGAAGACGTAGTCGCCGTCGAGCAGGTGGACCGTCGCGCCCTTCGCGACCCGGAGGTCACCGTAGACGCCGGGCTCGAGGACGCACGTGTCCTTCTTCTTCACCTTGATGTCGACGTCGCCCGGCGGCTCGCACGGGGGCGCCGTGGGCTTGACCGGAAAGACCGGGAAGTACGCGTCGGTCAGCGTCTGCGACTCCGCGTAGGTCGCGTCGTTGCGGGTCGTCAGATCGTCCTTGTAGTGGACGGCCGAGACCGCGGCGCCCTTGCGCAGGAGCACGCGGTTACCGACCACGCGAGTCCCGCTGGTCGCAGCCACGTGGCGGCCGATGGTCACGTCACTCCCCCCGGACGCCCAGGGGCCGGCGTAATCGCCCTGGTCGGCGCCGATGTTGCCGCTGTGAACCACGGTGTGATGCTTCACCCAGGCGCTCCCCGTCGCCAGGATCACGTAGCTCTCGTCGAGGTCGACGGTGGCCGGCGCGGCCGTTACGGCGGGCGCCGGCGCAGGGGCGGTGGGCACGGAGTCCTCTCCGCCACCACACGCGGCGACGACCGCGGCGGTGACCAGAGAGAGCCCGAGGCGCGCACGCTGGGTGCGGGTCTTGGCGTTCATGAGCAGCTCCAGGCAGGATTCCCCGGGCTCCCCAGCAAACGACGTGCCACCGAGCGCGTGAGCGCGCCGACACCACGGAGCTGCGTCCGAGCGTTACCTGGTTCCGCAGTGAGGGTGTGACTCGCTGGGACTCGCGTGTGACTCGGAGCGAGTCACACGCGAGTCCCAGCGAGTCTCGCGCTGCGGCGGCTGGTCAGAGGGTGTTGGGGTATTCGGACCGAGCCAGGCGCCGCGTCGTGGTTCCAGGTGGTTACGCGACGAGGGAGCGTACACCGTACGTGACCGAGGAGCGGAACCGCCTGGGACCACAAGAGCAAGCCTGGCGACGGGAGAATATCCCAACACCCTCTCAGTCCGGACAGCGGAAGTTGGCGTGACTCAAGGTCCCGGCGCGCACCGGCAGGACCGCGACGTCGTCGTGGTCAGGGTCCTCGAAGCCGGGGCCGTGCAGCACACAGGTGCGGTCCTCGTTGGAGACCGTCACGCGGGCCTCGCCGACCGGGACGTTGAAGAACGCGGCCGCGCCGACATCGCTCGTCCCGGTCCGATCGCCGTCGGGGAGATTGTTGTCGTTGACGTAGAAGGGGCCCTCACCCTCGACGTCACAGGCGAAGGCGGTCCCGGGCACGGACTCGGACTGGTTGGTCCCGCGCTGGGACACGAGGCTGATCACGTGGCCGCGGCTCGGGTCGAGCGTTACGCCGACCGCCCCCGCCGCCGCCTCGACGACGTTGGCCCGGAACATGGGGATCGTGAACGCGTAGCCCCGGTCGCGGCGAGGCGCCGGAAACACCGTCTCGAAGAGGTCGTCCCGGGTGAGCGTGACGACCTGCTCGTGGTTCCTCCGCACCAGGAAGATGGCGCCCTCGACGGTCGTCGTCTCGCAGCCCGGCCCGCCGTCGGGCAGGACCTCGGGGACGCAGATCTCGACGCCCTCGAGGGGCGCGTTGGAGAAGAAGTCGAAGGGCACCAGGCGCATACTGACCGACGGGATCGGCGCGCTGTCGACCGCGCTCGACGTGTCGGTCGGGCTCGCGCTGTCGGCGAGGGTCGCCGCGTCGACGTCGGCGTCGGTCGACTGCGCGCCGTCGCAGGCGAAGAGCGCGAGGCAGGTCGACAGGGCGACCGCGGTCGAACGGGAGATGGGCTGGAACATGCGCGTATCCTAGCACTGTTCGGCCGCGACGCGTCGTGACTTGGCCCGACTCTTGAAACGCGAGACGCGAGCGCCGACACCGGTTCGGTGTAATCTGAGCGGGCCCGATGAGACCACCTGCAACCAGCCTACCAACCCGCCGCGCCGCGCCCGGAACGACGCGACGAGGCGACGCCCGAAGGATCGCCCTCCTCGCGCTCGTGCTCGGCGGGTGCATCGACTTCGCGGCGCCGCCGACCGCCGTCGACGGCAACGCCCTCGACAGCGTGGACGCGGCATGCGCCCCCGGAGCCGCGCGGGCGACCTGCGAGGTGTGTGACGGCGACGGACGCTGGGTCGGCTGCCCCTGGGGCTGTGACGAAGTCGGCGCCTGTCTGCCCGCGACCTCGCTCGCCGCGGGCCGGCGACACCTCTGTGTCGCCACCGCGGGCGCGGTGAGCTGCTGGACCGACGCCGGCGCGCCGTGGCCCTCGGCGACGGCGCTCGAGCTGCCTGGCGCCGCCTCGGTCGACGAGCTGGCGAGCGGCGCCGATCACGTGTGTCTCCGCGCGGGTGGAGACGTCTACTGCGTCGGCGACAACGACGTCGGCCAGTGCGGGCAGGACCCGGGCGCGCGGCTGACCGCGCCGGCGCGGGTCCCGCTCCCGGCGCCCGCCGAGGCGGTCTTCGGCGGCTTCGGCGACACGTCCTGCGCCCGGCTCGACGACGGTGGGCTCTGGTGCTGGGGCGCGGCCCTCGACGGGCAGGACGCGCTGGCGGAGGGGGCCGCGGCGACCGCGCCGAGCTCGATCGGGACGACGGGAGCGCCGGAGGTCGTCACCGTCGGTGGCGCTCACGCCTGCTCCATCACCGACGGGGCGGTGGCGTGCTGGGGGGACAACGCCTTCGGGCAGCTCGGGACGGGAGACGGCGAGGATCGCGCCGAGCCGACGCCGGTGCCCGGGCTGGCGGAGGGTGTGACCGCCATCGCCGCCGGGCACCAGCACACCTGCGCGGTGACGGCGAACGAGCGGCTCTGGTGTTGGGGACACAACGCCTCCGCCCAGGCCGGTCAGGGGGCGTCGAGGCAGATCCTCGAGACGCCCGTCGCCAAGGGGATCGCGACGGCCACGGCCCTGTCCGCGCTGGCGCTGGGCGAGCGTCACACCCTGATCCTCGACGAGAGCGGCGTCATTCGCTGCTTCGGTGCGAACGACCTGACCGAGTGCGGCAGCGCTGCGGCCAGCGGCCGGTACGTGAAGACGGTCTCCGGGCTCCCGGCCGCGGCGACCGTCGCGACCGGGTGGCGCTTCGCCTGCGCGCTGGACACCGAGGGCCGGCTCTGGTGCTGGGGCGCGAGCCCGGATCAGTCCGCCCCGACGGGCGCCACGCCGCACCTGGTGGTCTCCCCGTGAGCCGCGTCGCCTTGGTGTTCGTCCTGACCTGGGCGCTCGGCGGCTGCTTGCAGTTCGCGCCCCCTCCCGAGCCGATCGGCCAGGACACCAGCGCACCGCTCAGCTGTGACGCCGGGTGCGCCGTCTCGGACCGCTGCCTCGCGGCCGGGGAGCAGGCGCCGGAGCTCGCGCCGTGCCAGGTGTGCGGGCCCGAGCAGGACATGCTCGGCTGCCCCTTCGGGTGCGACGGTGACCGCTGCGCCGCGGTCGTCGAGCTGGACGCGGGCGACCTGCACGCCTGCGTCTCCCTGGACACCGGGGCCGTGTGGTGTTGGGGCGCCCGGGACGCGGGCGCGGTCGGCGACGGGGTCCTGGCCGTGGACGAGACCCCGCCGGTCGCCGCGGCGTGGACCGGGCCGACCGACGCGCTGGAGGTCGGCTTCGACTTCACCTGTGTGCTGAGCGACGGCGACGTATACTGCTGGGGCGGCAACGCCTACGGGCAGGCGGGCCGACCGCCCTCCCCCGCCGAGCCGACCCCGGCGAGGGTCGACCTGCCAGGTGACGCCGAGGCCCTCGCGCGCGTGGACGGCAAGACACCGTGCGCGGTGCTGGAGGACGGCGACGTCTGGTGCTGGGGCTTCGTCCTCGACGGCCGCGGCTGGGAGGGCGGTGGTGACGGCGCGGGCTCGGAGACACCGGTGCAGGTGGCCTTGGACCAGGGCGTCGGCGCGCCGGTCGCGACGGGCCGGGCCACCGCCTGCGCCATCTCTGCCGACCGTGGACTCTCGTGTTGGGGGGACGGCGGCTTCGGCGCGCTGGGCATCGGGACGACGGAGGACCACGAGGCGCCGCAGCCGGTCACCGCCCTGTCCGAGGAGGAGCTGGCGGTGATCTCCGTCGGGGATCGCAGCGCCTGTGCGCTGAACCAGCGCGGCGAGGCGTGGTGCTGGGGCCAGAACGCCGCGGGGCAGCTCGGGCGCCCGGAGACCGAGGGGGACTGGCGAGCCACGCCGCTCGGGCTGCTCGACCCTCCGATGGAGGCGCTCCAGGACGTCCGCCAGGGGTTCCGCCACACCTGCGCGCTCGGGGCCTCCGACCGGGTCTTCTGCTGGGGGCTCCGCACCCAGGGGCAGTGCGGCGCGACGTTCTTGAGCGCCTCGCACCACGTCGTCCCGCTGCCGGGCCTGCCGCCCATCGCGGCGATCGCGACCGGCGGGATGTTCACCTGTGTCCTCGGGCGCGACGACGGTTTCGTGCGGTGCTTCGGCGCCGCCGGCCGCGGCCAGCTCGGCCAGGTGGGGCTCGACACGCCGAGCACCGGTCTCCCGCGATTGGTCCATCGCGTTCAAGCCGCACCTGCGACCGCGGATTGATCTAGAATCAGCGCATGTCGTCGCCCCCAGCCTTCGCCATCGCGCTCGCCGCGCTGCTCGCCCTGCCGGCCCTGACCGGGGGCGCCTCCGCCGTGGCCGCCGAGGTGCGCGAGCCGGAGGCGCTCTACCTCGAGGGCAAGGAGGCGCTCGAGGCCGGCCGCTTCGCCGAGGCGACGGCGGCCTTCGAGGAGGCCCTCGCGACGGTCGACGACGAGGTGACCCGTTGGCAGCTGCTGCTGGGCGTGGCGGTGGCGAGCGAGCTCTCCGGGCGCCCGATCGTCGCCCTCGAGCACTACCGGCGCTTCATCGATCGCGCGACGGGGAGCCCACTGGCGCGGACGGCGAAGTGGTCCGAGCGGCTGGACGTCGCGCGCCGCTCGGTCGCGAGCGCCGAGGCCGAGGTCCTGCAGACCCGTGGCCTCCTGATCATCGACGGCGGCTCGCCGTTTTCGACCACGGTCTTGACCGGCGCCGGCGAAGACGAGGTGATCACCCCGCCCGTCCGGCGCTACCTGGCCCCCGGCGCCTACCGGGTCCACGCCACGGCGACGGGCCGGGCGCCGTTCACCGAGGTGGTCGAGCTCCACGTCGGGGACCGCCGCCGCGTCCTCGTGGAGCTGCCGCCGCTGGCGGTGGACCAGGGCGATCTCCGCGTGGTCGAGAGCGACGGGGCCGACGAAGCCTGGATCCCGATCGGCGCCGGCGCCGCGCTGGTGGCGACCGGCGGGATCCTGACGGGGCTCGCGTACAGCGACGCCCAGGAGGTCGAGCGGCTCTCGGGCCAGCCCGGCACCGCCGACGTCCTGCGCGACCACGCCCGTCTGACCGAGCGCGGCAAGGACCGCCAGACCGCGTCGTGGATCTGCTACGGCGCCGGCGCCGTGGCCATCGGCACGGGGGTGTTGTGGATGGTCCTCGCGGACGACGCGGCGGAGCCCGGCGAGGCCTCGATCGCTCCCGTCGGCGTGCAGGTCGGCCGCGACGGCGCCACCGCGGTCTTCGGCGGCACCTTCTGAGCGAACGCGCAGGCGCAGGCGCAGGCGCAGGCGCAGGCGCAGGCGGGGCGTAGGCGTAGGCGTAGGCGCAGGCGGGGCGTAGGCGCAGGCGTAGGCGTAGGCGCAGGCGTAGGCGCAGGCGTAGGCGTAGGCGCAGGCGTAGGCGCAGGCGTAGGCGCAGGCGTAGGCGCAGGCGTAGGCGCAGGCGTAGGCGTAGGCGCAGGCGCAGGCGGACGCGTGGGCGCAGGCGCAGGCGGACGCGTGGGCGCAGGCGCAGGCGGACGCGTGGGCGCAGGCGCAGGCGGACGCGTGGGCGGAGGCGGAGGCGGCAGCGCGGGCCGTCAGTCGAGCAGGAGCTTGACCTTGCGCGCCTGCTCGGGCGTCAGCGCGGGATCCGTGGCGTCGGCTTCGTCGTCGCTGGCCGGGGCGGCGGGGGGCTCGACCGTGGTCGGCTCGGCGACCGGGGCTGCGGTTGGCTCGACGGCCGCGGCCTCGGAGACCGGCGCGGGGCGCGTGGGACGCGCGGCGGGCTTCGCCTTGTCGGCGCGGCGCGGCGCGGGCTTCGCCAGGGCGCGCCGTGGGGGCCGCGCGGCCGGCGCGACGCTCGAGGTCGGCACGAGCGCGTCCTCGACCACGGCGCTGGGGCGGCTCACCGCCTCCTCCTCCGTGTCCGCGAGCTCCGGAGACTCCGGAGCGGCCACCTCGGACGGCTCAGGGACGTCGGGCGTGGCGGTCGCGATGAGCTCGGCGGCCGGCGCGGGGCGGGTCCGCTCCGAGTCGGCGGGCGCGTCATCGGTCGACGACCCAGGTCGCGCCTCGGTGATCGCCCCGCTCACCGGCTGCGTGGCGCGCGCCGGCTCGTCACCGCGCGGGCGTGACTCAGCTTCGCCGCCCAGCACGAGCGCAGCGACCGCCGCGATCGCGCCGGCCGCGGCGAGCGCTCCGAAGACGCGGCCGAAGGGACGCCCGCGGGACGGCGCGACCAGCGGCGCGTCCAGGGTCGGCGCCACCGCGGCGTCCCCGCCCCCCGGCGAGCGCCGCGGCAGGGCGTCCTCGCTCGAGGTGAGCGCGCTCACGCCGGCGGTCCGGAGCGCCGCCCGGAGCCCCTCGCGGAAGGCCGCCCCGTCGGCCGGCCGGAGCTCCGGCGCCTTGGCGAGGCAGCGCCCGACGAAGCTCTTCACCGCCGGGGGGATCGGCGCGCCGTGAGCGTCAGCGTCCTCCCAGGGCGGCGGGTCGGCGGCGACGTGCTGCTGCATGAGGGCCCAGGGCGAGGTGCCGGTGAAGGGCGCGCGGCCGTTCAGGAGCTGATAGGCCACGACGCCGAGGGCGTAGACGTCGGCCTGGGGCCGCGCCGGCTCGCCCGAGAAGCGCTCCGGCGCCAGGTGGGTCGGTGTCCCGGGGACCCCGGTGCTGCCGGTGACGTCCAGCTCCTCGTCGGCCACCGTGGCGACGCCGAAGTCGACGAGCTTGGCGAACTCGCGGTAGCCCGCGGTGGCCACCAGGAAGATGTTGTGCGGCTTGACGTCGCGGTGGACGACCCCGCGTGCGTGGGCCTCGGAGAGCGCGCAGGCGACGTGGTCGAGCACCCGGGCCGCGGACTCGAGCGGGAGCCGCCCGTCGCGCTCGAGGCGGGCGCTGAGCGGCTCGCCGTCGAGCAGCTCCATCACCAGGTAGCGCTCGCCCCGCTCGGTCTCGCCCGAGTCGATGAGCGTCACGGTGTGCGGGCTCGACAGCTCGCCGATGGCGCGCGCCTCGCGCAGGAACCGCGCGCTCGAGGCCGGCTCGCCCAGGCGGTCCGCGCGCAGCAGCTTCACCGCGACCGGCCGGTTCACGTTGGTCTGCACCGCGCGGTAGACGACGCCCATCCCGCCACGGCCGATCGCGCGCTCGAGCCGGTAGCGGCCCCCGAGGAGCTCCCCCTCGCGCGCGTCGCCCGGGGCGGCAGGCTGGCTCGCCGCTGGTGACGTCATGGTGGACACGGGCGGAGGATAGCAGGCCCGGCGGGCGAAAACGACAACCTTGACGCCGATCCAAGTCCCGACCGGGCTGCCGCCGAACCAGCGGACGACGGTGTCCCGCGTGGGTTTCAGACGACGACCCCGGCGGAGCGTCGGTCCCGCGGGCGTCCACCACGCCGGAGCGCGCCTGGATCGCGCGACCCGCGTGCGCCCGCCGGCCTTCGGTGGTAACGATTTGCTGTGGATCAGACCGAGACCCAGACCGGCTCCGTCCCGCGTGAGATGGCGACGCGCGACGCGCTGACCCTGACCGTCGTGCACCACCGCGACCGCGACGTGATCGGCGCGCGCCGCGTCATCGCCCCAGGGGCGCGCCTCGTCCTCGGCCGTGACGACGCCACCTGCGCCCTCCCCGGCGCCTTCGACGACGGCCGGGTCTCGCGGCGCCACGCCGAGCTCGTCGAGCGCGGCGGCGCCCTCTTCGCGAGCGACCTCGGGAGCCGCAACGGCACGCTCCTCGATGGCGTCCCGCTGACCTCCCCGACGCTGGTCGCGCCGGGCAGCACGCTCGCCCTCGGCGACGTCGTCTGCCTCGTCGACACCGCGCCCCTCGCCTTCCGCCGCCCGAGCGATCCCGACATGGTCGGCGTCGGCCCCGCGCTCGCCGCGCTCCTCGACCAGGTCCGCCGCGTCGCGAAGCGCCCCACCCCGGTGCTCGTCGTCGGCGAGATGGGCAGCGGCAAGGAGCTCGTCGCCCGGGCGCTGCATCGCGACAGCGGCCGCCGCGGTCCCCTCGTCGCGCTCAACTGCGCGGGCGTGGACGAAAACCTCATCACCAGCGAGCTCTTCGGTCATGCCCGCGGGGCCTTCACCGACGCCCGGACCTCGCGGGAGGGGCTCATCGGCCGCGGCCGCGGCGGGACCCTCTTCCTCGACGAGCTCGCCGACGCTCCCGCCCGCTTCCAGGCCACGCTCCTGCGCTTCCTCGAGACCGGCCGCTACCGCCCGGTGGGCGCCGACGCCGAGCAGGCCTCGGACATCCGCCTCGTCGCCGCCACCCAGCCGCGCATCACCGAGCTCGTCGCCGACGAGCGCTTCCGCCCCGACCTCTGGAGCCGCCTGTCGCGCTTCGTCATGGTGGTCCCGCCGCTCCGCGAGCGAAAGACAGACATCCCGCTGCTCGCGCGACACTTCCTCGCGCGCGCCGGTGGCGACGACCTGCGCATGAGCCCGGCCCTCGTCCTCGAGCTGATGCGCCGACCGTGGCCGGGCAACGTCCGCGAGCTGGCGGCCGCGATGGAGCGGGGCGTCATCGGCCACGACGGCGGCGACGTGCTCGAGCCCGGCCCGTGGCTCGAGCCGGCCGCCGCGGTGAAGCTCCCCGGCACCGTGGCGCGACGGGACACCCCGCACGAGGAGACGCGCTCGAGGCGCAAGTCCCCGACGCCGCGCCCCCCGCGCGAGGTCCTCGAGGCCGCCCTCGCCCAGCACGATGGCCGCGTGAAGGCCGCCGCCGACGCCCTCGGCGTCGCCCGGCGCACGCTCTACCGCTGGCTCGACCAGCTCGCCATCCCCATCGGAGGCGACGACGACGCGCGCTGATCGCGCAGCAGCAGCGCCCCTGCCGACGAGAGCGCCCGAGAGCGCCCGCGTGCCCTTGAAAGGAGCACGAAACCGGCCGACTATTTGCGGATGCGCAAACCAACGGTCTCGGCGTTCATCACGCTGGCCATCGCGTTCGGCGGGAGCGCCGCGCAGGCCCGCAGCTTCACCTTCGACGCCCCCGTCGCCGTGGAGTCGACGTGGACCGACACCCCGACCGTGATGGTCGACGTCGGCCCCGACCCGCCGGCCCTCGTCCGCGCCGAGCTCGCCGGCTGGGAGATCGCCCTCGAGCGGGACGGCGACGGGACCTACTCGGGCGCCTTCGCCCTCGGCCCGGTGCCGCTCCCCCCCGGGACGTACACGATCACCTTCCACGCCGAGGACGCGGACGGGGAGGCCACTCCCTTCACCCAGCGCCTCTCCCTCGCGGCCCCCGCGGGCGACGACACGCCGTGGCTCCCGGGCAGCCGGACGACCGGTGGGCCGCTACCGGTCGAGGTCCTCGGCACCACCACCTTCGAGACCGGCCAGGCCTGGGACGTGCCGGTGCGGATCGCCGGCGCCGCCCGACCCGAGCGCTTCGAGGCGCTCCTCGCGGGCTATCGGGCCGACTTCGTCAATCAGGGGGACTACCGCTACGACGCGCGCTTCGACGCCCCATGGCTCCTGCCCCCCGGCGACTACACGCTCCGCGTCGAGGCCGAAGACCAGGACGGGGTCGAGACCGTCCACGAGTCGATGATAACGCTCACCGCCCCCAGCGACGGCTCGACGCCGTGGCTCGCGCCGGTCGCGCCCACGGTCTGGGAGGCGCCGCCGCTCGACTTCACCGACACCGTGGGCGGCGAGCCCGCGACGGGCTGTGCCGGCGGTGGGGCCGGCGGAACGGCGCTCGCGCTCGCGACGCTGCTGCTGTGGACGTTCGGCCGACGTCGCTGGGTAGCCCTCGTCGCGGCGCTCCTCATCACCACGGGCTGCGGCCCCGAGTCAGCGGAGACGCGCGCCGTCGGGCGCGGCGAGGCGCTCGTCGAGGTCGTGGACGCGGGGGACGGGTTCACCAACGTCGCGCCGCTGTGGCCGCTCGCGCTCGGCGCCCGCTCCACCGGCGCCGCGGGAGGCGTCGAGCGGAGCCTGGTACCCGGCGGGCAGGGGCGACGCTGGATCACCGAGACCTGGCCCACCCGCGGCGGCCGCGGGATGATCCTCCGCGCGCTCCAGGGCGCCTACGACTGGCTCGAGCTGGTCGAGACCGAGGACGGCGTCTACGTCACCGCTTCCGCGCGCGGCGGACGCCTGAGCCGCCCGCTCTTCGCGCTGCCGGCCACCGTGCGGGTCGGGATGACCTGGCGCACCTGGGCGCGCCCCGGCGACCTCGGGCGCCTCGACCTGTGGCCCGGCGAGGTCGTCGATGACTCCGGCGGCTACGAGCTCCGCGTCACCCGCGTCGTCGAGGACCACGACGCGCCGACCGCGCGCGGACGCGCGCGGGTCTGGGAGATCACGTGGAAGGGCCCGCTCACCCCGAGCGCGACCAAGGACTGGCTGCGGGACGCGCCACGGGTCCCCTCACGCGGGGTGATGCGCTTCGTCGAGGGCTACGGTCCCACCGACGACTCCCCGTGGCTCGTCCCGGCGGTCTCCTACGGCGCCTACACCGCGACGCGCCTCAACGACGCGGCCGACCCGATCCCGACGGGCGCGCTCGTGCTCCCGGAGCCCACCGAAGACCTCGCCGACGGGCCGCGCGTCACGCTTTCCGCCGTGCCGCTCCCGGAGTCCCTCGAGCGCACCGGGATCCACCAGCTCTCGGCGCTCGAGCTGAGCGACGGCCTCTGGCTCCGCTTCGATGGCAACGCCGCGGGCCTCGGGTACCCGTCGGCCTTCCCGGGCAGCGGCGGCGGCGGCGGCAACGCCAACCTGTGGGTCGCGAGCGCCACGACCAGCTGCTTCCGCCTCGACGCGGGAGCGCTCGTCAGCGGCCAGGAGCTCGGCCTGCTTGCCGACGACGAGACCTGCGTCCACGCCGCCGCGTCGGTCGTCTCGCCCGACGGCGCCGACGCCTTCACCGTGCCCTTCGTCAGCTACTTCGGCGCCCCCGTCCCCCGGAACGTCGTCGAGGGCTGCGACGAGCCCGGCTGCCTGATCGGGGTGTGGCCGCTCGCGGTCCTGCCCGGCGACGCCCCCGACGACGTCGCCCTCCTCGCCCAGCACGACGGCGGCGGGTGGTCCCTCCACCGCTGGCGCGAGCTCACGTGGCAGGAGCGACATCAGCTGAACGACCTCGAGGAGATCGACCCCATCGACGGCGCCGCCCTCGACGCGCTGCTCGCCACGACGGTCTGGAGTGGATCCACCCCCTCCCCGGCCCTCGTCGCCGAGCGCCTCGACGACGGCGGCCACGGGCTCCTGCGGCGCGGCGCCACGCGCTACGGGCACCCGTCGTCGTTCGGCTTCGCGCGCCTCGACCCCTCCGGCGCCTCTCGAGCCCCCGTCGACTACGGGCCGGTGGGCTTTGGGACGTCGTTTCGCGCCGGCCCGAGCGGCCACGAGGTCTGGCAGGTCGACGGCGGCGGACGCGTCTGGGAGTGGCGCTTCACCGCGGCCGGGATGGAGCGCCGCGTCCGCGCGCGCCTCGAGCTGCCCGCTGACGCCACGGCGACGGCGGTCGTCCGCCTCGACGCCGCGCGCCTCTTCGTCGTGACCGCCGGCCCGGAGCCCGACGACGTCCCGACGACGACCGCGCGCCTGGCCTGCGGCGCCGAGTACTGCTGGGAGCAGCCCCACCCCGCGACGGCGCGCCTCTGGACGGCGCCGCTCCCCGCCGTCGACTCGGCGTCTCCCTGGGAGCGCCCGCCGGCGGTTCAGGGCGTCACCGTCTCCGAGGACGGCCGGACCGTCTGCGGCCCCTACACCGACGCCCCGCCGACCCTCGTCGACGCGCCGGCCGGCGTCACCGCCGCGCCGGAGGACGACGGTCGCTGCCTGGTCCTCGACACCGCCGCGGCGACCGCGCCCGTCGAGGCCTTCACCGCTCGACTCGCCGGGACCCCGCCCCTCCGCGTCATCCCGGCGGACCCGATCGCGGCGGGCGCCGTTCCACGCGAGTAGCCGGTCCGGTTCGGCTCAGCCGCGCGCCCACTTCGGGTCCTCGATCCCGAAGCGGCGCATCTTGCGCCACAGGGTGCTCCTCGAGATCCCGAGCGCCTTGGCGGCCAGGGCGCGGTTGCCGCCATGAGCGCCGAGCGCGTCGCGGATCGTCGCGGCCTCGGCGCTCTCGAGGGGGTTGAGGCGCGGGGCCTCGTCGGCGCGGCTCGGCAGGACCAGCGGGGACACCGGCTTCGGCGCGGCGCCGCGCACCGCCGGCGGGAGATCGGAGTCGGTGATGACGTCGCCCTCGCAGACGACGAAGGCGTGCTCGATGACGTTCTCGAGCTCTCGGACGTTACCCGGGAAGCGGTAGGCCATGAGCCGCGCCATGGCGCTGCCGGTCACCCCGGCGATCCCGCGGCCCTGCAGCGCGTTGAAGCGCGAGACGAAGTGGTCGACGAGCAGCGGGATGTCCTCGACCCGCTCGCGGAGCGGCGGCAGCGTCACGGTCACCACGTCGAGGCGGTAGAGGAGGTCCCGCCGGAACCGGCCCTGGGCCGCGTCCGCCGCGAGATCCCGGTTCGTCGCCGCGATGACGCGCACGTCGGCCTCGATGGGGCGGCTGCTGCCGACCGGGGTGAAGCGGCGCTCCTGCAGAACGCGCAGGAGCTTCACCTGCACGCTGGGCGCGACGTCGCCGATCTCGTCGAGCAGGAGCGTGCCGCCCTGGGCCAGCGCGAAGCGACCGACGCGGTCGCTGTGGGCGCCGGTGAACGCCCCCCGGACGTGGCCGAAGAGCTCGGACTCGACGAGGGTCTCGGGGATGGCGCCGCAGTTGACGGCGACGAAGGCGTGCTTCGCGCGCGGCCCGAGCGAGTGGATGGCCCGGGCGACGAGCTCCTTGCCGGTCCCGGTCTCGCCCTGGATCAATACCGAGCTGTCGCTCCGCGCGAGCAGCGGGACGAGCTCGCGGACCGGCCGCATCGCGGCGCTCTTCGAGATGATGTCGCCGGTCGTGTAGGTCCCGGCGAGGCGCTGCCGGAGCGCCTGGACCTCGCTCAGGTCGCGGAACATCTCGACGCCGCCGAGGATGTGCTCGCCGTCGCTCAACGCCGCCGTGCTGACGGCCACCGCGAGGTGGTGCCCGTCGCGGCGCACGATCTCGACCTGGCGGTCGCGGTGGGACTCCCCCGCCTCCATGCTCCGCTGCAGGAAGCACTGCCGCTCGCAGTGGCTCGAGCGGAAGACCTGCCAGCAGCTCCGGCCGATCACGTCCTCCTGGCGATAGCCCGTGATCTGCTCGGCGGTCGGGTTGAACGAGGTGATGCGACGCTCGGCGTCGACGGTGAAGATCCCGTGGGGGATGTGATCGAAGATCAGGCCGACGTACCGTGGATCGAGCGTCGCTCTCATGTCGTCCAGCCTACGCGAGCGCGATTCACATCTGCAACGTCGGTGCGACACACGTCGCAGGGATGCGACAAGACACCGCGGGCCGGCGGACGGGGTTTCACAGCCAAGTCACTGTGAATATTGAACAGTCGCGCGCGACGACGCGGTCGGCACGGGCCTTGCGTTGGGTTCGGGTGGGTCACCACAGCTCATCGAGGAGGCGACCGTGTCCACGTCCGAATTCCTGCTCTCTCTCCCAGCGTACGTCCTGTGGTTCGGGCCGCTCCTCGCGCTGCTGGTCTGGGCCATCTGGAAGCTCGCGCACACGTTCCATCACGCCGCCCCGACGACTGAGGTCGCCGGGAGCACGTCCCGCGAGCACCACGGGACCCCGCCGTCGATCGCGCCGCTCGCGCACGGCTGACGACGCGGTCCGGGTCGGCCGAGAAGCCCCCTCGGCCGGTCCACCTCCGCGGGCCGCGGTGACTGGCGTGTCACCGTGGCCCCGAGACCTCACAGCGCGAAGCGGACGCCGGTCAGCTCCTCGGAGACCTCCCAGAGGCGCTCGGCGAGCGACTCGTCCTTCGCGAGCCGGGCGATCTTGGCCGGCTTCGGGCGACCGCGCAGCTCCATGAGCCCGCCGGGGCCGTAGTAGTCGCCGCTCTTCACGTCGGGCGCGACCGCCGCGTACAGGGTCGGCAGCGCCCCGCGAGGCGCCGACTGCCCGGCGACCGGGTTGGCGATCTTGAAGGTCGTCACGGTGTTCTGCAGGTTCGTCGCGGTGTAGCCGGGGTGCGCGGCCGCCGAGACCGTGTCGGCCCCCGCCGCGGCGAGCCGCCGGCCGAGCTCCTGCGAGAACAGGAGGTTGGCGAGCTTGCTCTGGTTGTAGGCGGCCATCCGCTTGTAGCGCTGCGTCCACTGCAGGTCGTCGAAGTCGATCCTGCCCATCCGGTGGGCCAGGCTCGAGACCGTGACGACCCGCCCCCCGGGCGCCGCGCGGACGAGATCGATCAGGGCGGCGGTCAGCGTGAAGTGGCCGAGGTGGTTGGTCCCGAACTGGAGCTCGAAGCCGTCCTCCGTCTCTCCGCGCCGCTTCGGCATCATCACGCCGGCGTTGTTGATGAGGAGATCGATCCGCGGGAAGCGCTCGCGGACCGCCGCCGCGAAGGCGGCGACCGAGGCCAGGCTCGCCAGGTCGAGCGCCATCAGCGAGACGTCGCTCTCCGGCGCGCGCTCGCGGATCCGGGACAGCGCCGCCTCGCCCTTGTCGAGGTTGCGGCACGCCATGACCACCGTCGCGCCGTGCTCGGCCAGCGCGCGGGCGGTCTCGAAGCCGATCCCGCTGTTGGCGCCCGTGACGACGGCCACCCGCCCGCGCTGATCACCGATCTGCGACTCGTCGAACTTCACGTCTCACCTCCCGCCCGTATCTCCGCCTTGGTCTTGTCGAGCCCGTAGCGCTCGATCACCGCGGCCCCCACCGCGTCACCCCAGACGTTCACGCTGGTCCGGAAGCGGTCGAGCAGCCAGTCGATCGCCAGGATGAGCCCGACGCCCTCGGTCGGCAGCCCCACCGCCTCGAGCACCGTCACCAGGGTCACGAGGCCGGCCTCCGGGATCCCGGCGGCGCCGATGGCCGCGAGGGTCGCGGTGAGGACGACGAGGAGCTGCGCGGCGAAGCTCAGATCGATGCCGTAGGCCTGGGCGATGAAGAGCGCCGCGATGGCCTCGTACAGCGCGGTCCCGTTCATGTTGACGGTCGCGCCGAGGGGGATGACGAACTGCGCCGCTCGCCGGTCGACCTTGTTCGTCTCCTCGGCGGCCTCGAGGGTGAGCGGGATGGTCGCCGCCGACGACGCCGTCGAGAACGCCGTCAGCAGCACGCCGCCGTTGCCGCGCACATAGCGCAGCACGTTCCGCCCGGTGGTGAAGTACAGGATGAGCGGCAGCACGATGATGCCGTGGACGGCGAGCCCGGCCAGCACCGTGCCGCCGTAGCCGGCGAGGGCCTCGAGCTCGTGGAGGAAGGCCTCGGTGCCGTTCTCGGCCAGGGCCTCGCCGAACCGGCCCGCGACCAGGCCGAAGACGCCGATGGGCGCGAGCAGCATGATGAGGTGGACGACCTTCATCATCGCCTCGTTGACCCCCTCGCAGAAGGCGAGCACCGGCTTGGCCTTGTCGCCGACCGTGGTGACCACGGCGCCGAAGATGAGGCTGAAGACGATGATGGGGAGCATCCGCAGGTTCGCCATCGACTCGACGATGTTCGAGTCGCAGGTCCCGCCCTTCGCGGGGTCGCCCGTGCAACCGACGAAGGAGAGAACGAGGTCGGAGATGCCGGCCGCGCCCTTGTTGATGGCGGCTCCGCCGGCCTCGAGGGTGATGCCGTCGCCGGGGCGGACGATGTTGACGAGCAGGCTCCCCGCGACCACCGCGGCGAGGGTCGTGAGCAGGTAGAAGAGGACGGTCCGTCCGCCGAGGCGGCCGAGCTTTCGCACGTCGCCGAGCGACGACACGCCGACGATCATCGCGAAGACGACCAGCGGCACGATGATCATCTTGAGGGCGTGGAGGAAGAACTCGCCGATCCAGAAGTAGCTCGCCATCGCCCCCTCGAAGGCGACGACGGCGACGAAGGCGAGCACGACGCCGGTGACGATGCCGCTCAGGAGCCCGATGCGCTGCATCGTCAGGATGGCCGCGATCATCCCGAGCTGGGCGAAGCGCGGGAAGAAGGCGTCCGGCCAGGGGTCGCCGCCGATGAAGACGCCGGTCTCGGCCCAGGTGATGAGCAGCGCGAGCAGCGCGGCGCCGGCCAGATAGAGGCCCAGGCGACGCGCGATCAGCGCTGGCGTGGCGCGCGGTCGTTCGTTTTCCATGGCCGAGGTTCTATCCCGTTATCGGGCACCCGGCCAGCCGCCCCGCCCCGCTCGCGCCCTCAGCGCCGCCGGCGCCGAAAGCGGACGCGGAGGCTGTCGGACAGCACCGACCACAGCGCGACGGTGAGCGAGCGCCAGCGGCCGCGCTCGGGATCCGGCTCGAGCCCGCGGGCGAGGCGGTGGAGCTGCTGGGTGTACCAGAAGACCTCGAGGATCGCGTCGAGCTCGCGGACGCCCACCCGGCGCGGCGGCAGGACGATGGGCTCCGCCGTCCCGTCGAGCAGCCGCCGCGGCAGCTCGGGCTGAACGCACATCGGCCGCCCCAGGCCGACCAGGTCCACGGCCTCGGAGGCGACCGCCGCGGCCATGCCCCCGAGGGTCCGAAACCCGCCGGTCAGCATCAGCGGCAGCGACGTCACCCGGCGCGCCCGCTCGGCGTAGCTCTGGAAGTAGGCCTCGCGCAGGCGGGTGCTCTCCCGCGCCTCCACGGCGGGGCCGATCCCCATCATCGCCGCCTGCTCGTAGCTCCCGCCGGAGATCTCGACGAGATCGACGCCCTCGGCCTCGAGGCACGTCAGGGTCTCGAGGGACTCCTCCTCGCTGAAGCCCCCGCGCTGGAAGTCGGCGGAGTTGAGCTTCACCGCGATCGGGAAGCGCGGCCCGACGGCGTCGCGCGTGCGGCGGAGGATCTCGACGAGGAACCGCCGGCGGTTCTCCGGGCTCCCTCCCCAGGCGTCGTCGCGGCGGTTGGTCAGGGGCGAGAGGAACGCGCTGACGAGGTAACCGTGGGCCGCATGAATCTGGACCCCGCCGAAGCCGGCCTCCTTGCACAAGGCGGCCGTCCGCACGAAGCGCGCGATGATGTCCTCGATCTCGGGCGCGGTCAGGGCGCGCGGCTTGGCGTACATGCCGCGGCCGAACTTCATCTTGACCGCCGACGGCGCGACGGGCTTGCCGGACAGCGCCCGCATCGTCTGGCGGCCCGGGTGCGAGATCTGGACCCAGCAGTGGGCGCCGTGCGCCTGCGCTGCGTCGGCCCAGCGCGCGAGGGTCAGCAGATCCCGCTCGTCCTCCACCACGACGTTGCGCGGCTCCTCGAGGGCGCGCGGGTCGACCATGACGTTGCCGGTCAGGAGCATCCCGGCGCCGCTCCGTCCCCAGCGCTCGTAGAGCCGGACGATGTCGGCGGTCGGGCGGTTGTTCCGGTCCGACAGCTGCTCGCTGAGCGCGGCCTTCGCGACGCGGTTTGGCAGCGTGACCCCGCACGGGAGCCGGAGCGGACGCGACAAGGGGGCTTCGGCGGCCGACGCCGCGATCTCGAGGGCGGTGCTCATGGCTGGCTCCGGGCGCTGGTCTACCCGTGGTCCAACGGCCGACCGGAGCTTGATCTTGAGCAGAAAACCGCAACGACGCCGATGACGCCTACGTCCTATCGCTTCGCGAGCTGGCGGTCGATGGCCGGCTTGAGCGCGGGGTGGACGCACAGGAGCCGCTGGCGGAGCGTGAGCTGGCCGAGCATCTTCACGACCTCGCTCCGGTCCTCGATGAAGCTCATCCCGCCGCCGGGCTCGACGATCCGGATCGAGCCGCGGCGCTCGCCGACGCCGGTGAAGGGCTTGTAGAGCGGGTCCTCGCACTCGTCGACGAGGACGGCGTAGTCGGGATCGAAGCCCTTGACCCGCGCCACGCTGCGGGCCGCGCTGACCAGCTCGTGGGCGCGGGCGGGGTCGTTCGACGGCAGCACCACCGGCTTCCAGAGTCGCCGCTCGCAGAGCCCGCGCGCCAGGTCCGCGAGCACCCGGTCGCCGTCGTCCATCCACGCGGAGAGCGCCACCCAGACGTGGGTGTCGTCGATCCGCGCGAACGCCCCGGGCGACAGCTCCCTGGTCTCGGCGCCGACGATGAGATCGCCGAGGGGGCCGGCCGGCCAGTATCCGAAAGCGTACCCGCCGCGCTTGAGGGTCGACGCCCGCCGGAGCACCGCCTCGAGCATCCGCTCGGCGCTCCGGCTCGTCTTGTGGAGATAGACCTGCTTGTACATGTGGAAGCGGGCGAGCAGGTAGCCCTCCACCGCCTCCTGTGCGCCAGCGTGGACCACGAGGTGGCCGTCCGCGACGTCGAGGAGCGCCAGGATGCGGGCCAGGTCGTAGTTACCGATGCGGACGCCGGTCGCGTGGCCGTCCCGGAGGATGTAGTCGAGGCGGTCGGCGTCGAGCTGGCTCGAGACCAGGTCGCTCACCCAGGGTGCTGCCGCCCCGCGCTTGTCGAGGACCGCCGCGACCCGCTCGGGGAGCGTCCCGTCGACCGCGACCAGGGCGCGGTTCACCTCGCTCTCGGGGTCGAGGATGAAGGCGCGGGTCCAGTCCTCGTGGTCGATCCCCGTGACCGCCTCGAGCGCGTGGGAGAACGGCCCGTGCCCGACGTCGTGCAGGAGCGCCGCGGCCACCGCCAGGATGTGGTCCTCGTCGCTGACGTTGACCTTCTGCGCCACCCGCTCCGAGACCTGCCACGCGAGCCACAGGACGCCGAGAGAGTGCGCGAAGCGGGAGTGCTCGGCGCCGGGGTAGACGAGGTAGCTCAGCCCCAGCTGACGGATCCGCCGCAGGCGCTGCATCTCGCGGGTGTCGGCCAGCGCCAGCGCCAGGCGGCCGGCGGGGTCCGTGGGCGAGATCGCGATCGTGTCGTGGACCGGGTCCCGAAACAGCTTGGGCTTGACGACCAACTCGGAGCTCCTGGGTGTGCCGCCGGCCTCAGACGGCCTCGGCGAGGGCCTCGTCCACGGCCGCCGCGACCCGACCGGGTTGCGCCGTCAGGTGGGCGTGCTCGGGGTGGACGAAGAGGCGGATCTTCTTCACCACCGCCACGAAGTCGTGGGCAATGCCGTGGACGATGCTCGAGCTGGCGGCGAGGTTGGTCCACGCCCCGGCCCCCTCGCGGGCCCGCGGGTGGAAGACCCCGACGTCGGGGATGCGGTCCTTGTCCCGGGGCGGGACGTCGAGGAGCAGCGCCCCGCGCGGCAGCGGGTGGCTGCCCCCGAGGCGCTTCGACAGGCGCGAGATGAGCCGCTTCACCCCGCGGCGATCGAGCTGATAGAGCGCCTGCCACTGCGCCTGGGCGTGGGGCTCGACGTCGGACTTCGACCACGTCGCGAGGCGCTTGTAGAGGCGCCGCCGGTCGCCGGTGAGCCCGTGGAGGAGCCGCTCGCCGGCGCTCCTCGGCGCCGCCTCGGCCGCGAAGGTCCGGAGCAGCTCGTCGTCGCCGACCCCCATGAGCCGCGAGGTCAGGTCCACCGGATCCGGCTTCTCGCGCGCGATGAGGTCGCCGAGCGCGGCCTCGAGCATCGCCGAGACGCTCCGCACCGTGTGGTGCCAGTAGACCTCGGAGAACATCGTGTAGCGGCAGAAGAGGAAGATCTCGGCGGAGACGACGCCCTTGTCGGTGACGGCGATGCTCTCGCCCGACCCGTCGAGGGTCAGGGCGTTGAGGAGCCGGTCACGGTCGTAGTTCCGCCCGTAGGGCACCCCGAGGTGCACCGAGTCGCGCCACAGGTAGTCCATCTTGTCGGCGTCGATGGCGCTCGAGAAGATCGACTGCAGGAAGCGGTCGGTCGGCGACAGCTCGGGCCGCTTCTTCTTGATGAGGTCGCAGACCCGCTGGGGATCGACCTCGAGCTCGCGCTCGAGGATCCCGGCGATCGGCGCGCTGCTCGGCGCGAGCCCCGGCGCCCGGCCGAAGACGACCGCCTCGGCCAGGTCCTCGTGGCGTGGCGCGTCGTCGCCGCCATGATGTATCGCCTCGAGGGTGTGGGCGAACGGGTAGTGCCCCACGTCGTGGAGGAGCGCCGCCGCCAGCACCGTCCGGACGTCCACGGCGTCGAGCCCGTGCCGCACGCGCTCGAGCTGGAGCAGGCTCCGCAGGTAGCGCGTCGCCGTGCCGTAGACGCCGATGGCGTGCTCGAAGCGGGTGTGGACCGCGCCCGGGTAGACGAGCCAGGTCGGGCCGAGCTGACGCACCCGCCGCAGGCGCTGGAAGTGCGGGTGGTCGATGACGCTGACGACCGCGTCGGTCAGCGGGACGTTGTCGAGCTCGGGCAGGCGCACGACGCGCTGCCCGGCGCCGTACGGGGCGAGCTCGGGCAGCCGGGTCGGATCGGGGATCACCGCGAGGGCGCGCCTTTGCCGGCGGCGTCCCCGCGAGCCCGCGGAGGCGCCGTCCGGTCGGTCTCTACACCGTGAACGAGCTGCCGCAGCCGCAGCTCTTCTGGGCGTTCGGGTTCTCGAAGTGGAAGCCGGAGAAGCTGAAGGTCTCGACGTAGTCGATCTTGGTGCCGTCGAGGTAGGCGAGGCTCATCGGGTCGACGTAGACCCGGACGCCGTCGTTCTCGACGACCACGTCGCCCTCGCGCTCCTCGTTCTCGAAGTCCATGTCGTAGGTCAGCCCGGAGCAGCCGCCGCCGACGACCATGACGCGCACGGCCTCGTGGTCGACCTTGTGCTCGACCGCCATCGCCCGGATCTTGGCCGCAGCGGCCTCAGTCAGCGTGATCATCGTGGAACGTCACTCCTGGCCGGCGTCGCCGACCGCTTCGGTGTCTCTGAGCCCGCGCCAGGGTCGGTGCGGGGCTGGGCGTCGATCGTAGACGCCGGGGGTGGCCAGTCAAGCCCCCGGTCGGGGCCGAGGCCCGCGCCGGGCGGGGGTCGCCGCTCAATAATCCTCGGCCTCGCCCTTGAGCATCGTGAAGCGACCGGCGAAGGCCTCGAGGGAGAGGACCTCGGTCTCCTCGTCCATGTCGTCGCGCCGCACGACGTGGAGCTCGCGGCCCCGCTCGCCGATGGGGATGACGAGGTGAGCGCCGTCGCGGAGCTGGCCGATGAGCGGCCACGGGGGCTCCTCCTCGGCGGCGGCGTTGACCACGATGCCGTCGAAGGGGGCGGCCTCGCTCCACCCGTGGAAGCCGTCGCCGACGTGGAACTCGACGTTGTGGATGCCGAGGTCGTCGACGAGGAGCTTACGGGCGCGCGCCGACAGCTCCGGGGCGATCTCGAGGCTCACGACGCGCTCGGCGAAGGTCGACAGGAGCGCCGTCTGGAAGCCCGAGCCGGTCCCGACCTCGAGCACCCGGCCGCCGCCCTTGGGCAGCCGCAGCTCCTGAAGCATCCGGGCGGCCACGTAGGGCGGCGAGATGGTCTGCCCGAGCCCGATCGGCAGCTCGACGTCGAGGTAGGTCTTCTGGTGCAGGTAGTCCGGGACGAAGGCCTTGCGAGGGACCCTCCGGAACGCCGCGAGGACGCGCTGGTCGGTGATGCCGCGGCCGACGAGCTGCTGGCTGATCATCGTCTCGAGATCGAGATCGATGTGGGGTTCACCGGGCATCAGCCCGTTATGCGTCGCCATGGGGATCTCCGCCCGAGGGTCTCGGGGCTGGTTTTCAAAGGATGGTCACCTGCGCGAAGCGCTTCTTGCCGACCTTCAGCACGTACGGTCCGCCCGGGGGGATCTGATGCTCGGGCGACGTCACCCGCTCACCATCCACCGAGACGGCACCCTGCTTCAACATTCGGCGCGCTTCCCCGCCCGAGCTGACGAGCGACGCGTCCCGGAGCGCGTTCACGATCGCGAGCCCGTCGCCGTCGCGCGGGAGGGAGACCTCCGGCATGTCGGTCGGGACCTCGCGCTGGCTGAAGATGCGCATCCACTCGGTGGCGGCCCCGTCCGCGGCCAGCGCGCCGTGGTAGCGGGTGATGATCTCCTTGGCCAGCGCGATCTTGAAGTCGCGCGGGTTCACCGCCCCGCCCTCGATCTCCTCGCGCGCCGCCTTCAGCTCGGCGGTGGGGCGCGTGGACAGCAGATCGGCGTAGCGCCACATGAGATCGTCGGTGATCGACATGAGCTTGCCGAACATCTCGAGGGGCGCCTCATCGATGCCGACGTAGTTGCCGAGGGACTTCGACATCTTCTTGCCGGTGATGACGCCGTCCACGAGGCGACCGTCCGTCCCCTCGAGCAGCGGCATGGTCAGCACCGACTGCGGCGCCTGCCCGTACTGCCCCTGGAGGTGGCGCCCCATGAGCAGGTTGAAGAGCTGGTCGGTCCCGCCGAGCTCGACGTCGGCCTTCAGCGCCACCGAGTCGTAGCCCTGCATCAGCGGGTAGAGGAACTCGTGGACGCTGATGGCCTGGCCCGCGGCGTAGCGGGTCTTGAAGTCCTCGCGCTCCATCATCCGCGCCACGGTGTACTTGGCGGCGAGCTCGATCACCTCGACCGAGCCCATGGCGTCGAGCCACTCGGAGTTGAAGCGGACCTCGGTCTCGTCGGGGTCGAGGATCTTGAAGACCTGGGCCTTGTAGGTCTCGGCGTTGGCGACGACCTCGTCCCGGGTCAGGGCCCTGCGCGTGGCGCTGCGGCCGGTCGGGTCGCCGATCATCGCGGTGAAGTCGCCGATGAGGAAGATGACCGTGTGGCCGAGCTCCTGGAACTGCCGGAGCTTCGTCAGCAGCACCGTGTGGCCGATGTGGAGGTCGGGCGCCGTCGGGTCGAAGCCCGCCTTGACGCGGAGCGGCGTACCCGAGGCGAAGCTCTTCTTCAGCTTCTCGCGCAGCTCGTCCTCGACGAGAACGTCGACCGCTCCACGCAGGATGAGGGCGAGCTGCTCATCCACCGGGGCGAATACCATGGGACCTCCTGAATACGGTGCGTGGGCTTCTATCACCCCGCTCGCCGCGATGTCCACGGTTTACCCGGCGCGGAGGACCCCGGCCTCGGTGACGATCGCGTCGAGCACGACGTCGTGGGGGTCGAGGGGAACCCGCGCGACGACCTGGGCCCCGAAAGCGAGGCCCACGGCCGGCGCGCGCCGCTCGGGGTCGGCCAGGAGCCGATCGTAGAAGCCCCCGCCCTGCCCCAGCCGATGCCCATCGGCCGTGAACGCCACCCCGGGTACGACGATGAGGTCGAGCTCGGCGACGGCGACACACGGCGCGGCGGGGACGGGCTCCAGGATACCGCGATACCCGGGGGTCAGGTCCTCCTCGGAGGAGACGACGACGAGCTCCAGAGCGTCCGGCGGCACGACGCGCGGGTATACGGTGACGCCACCCGCTGCCCGCCAGGCGGCCGCGAAGGGTGCGGGGTCGGCCTCGGAGCCAGCGGCCGCGTAGACCGCGACGACCCGGGCGCCGAGCTCGTCGGCGAGCGCGCGCAGGTGCGCGCTCATCCGGGCCTCGGCCGCGGCGCGCTCTTCGCCCCCGAGCGCCCGTCGCGCGCGGCGAACCCGGTCGCGCAGGGTGCCCTTGGGCGTCATCCCCCGATGCGGCTCAGGAGCGTGCGCGAGGTCGTCCGGATGCGCTCGGTCAGGCGGCTGTGCTCCGCCCGGATCTTGAACAGCTCGTCGGCGAGGTTGAGCGTCGTCATCAGCAGCACCTGCTGCGACGCCACGTTGCCCTGCCCGCCCGAGAGCTCCTCGATCTTGGCGTTCACGTAGTCGGCGAGCGCCTGCACGTGCTCGGGGTCGTCTTCGGACCGGATCCGAAACTCCCGCCCCATCAACATGATCTCGTGCGCCGCGCTCATGTCCCGCGCTTCCTCCGCGTGTGTGAACGCCGCGGATCATCGGCGCGGCGGCGGGCGCGGTCAAAATAATCGCCGGCCGGCGCTGGCCCGCCACGCGGCGCCGGGTCAGAGCCCGTGGATCCCGCGGAAGCGGACGGTGTCGCCGACCTCGATGCCCGCCTGCTTCGCGAAGCCCGCCGCCACCTCGATGACGAAGACGCTCGGGCGGCGCACGAAGCGGAGGTCCTCGGTCAGCGGCGTGGCGTTGTGGACGATCCCGACCACGGTCCGGTCCTGGTCGACGAAGATCATGTCGAGGGGCGCCACGGTGTTCCTCATCCAGAAGCCCTGGACGCGCTGGCTCGGCATCACGAAGAGCATCCCCGAATACGGCGGGATGTAGAGCCGATACATGTAGCCGACCTTCTCGGCCAGCGCCGTGCGGCAGACCTCGACGACGACCGGGACCTCGTGCCCGGGCCGGGTGAAAAGGACGCGCGGCGCGGTGATCGCGACCTTGGCCGGCGCCGGCGTGGCGATCTTCGGCGGCGCGATGTCGGCGAGGGCGGGCCCAGGAGCCAACATGGTCAGCGTCGCCAGGGCGACCGCGAGAGCGAGCAGGCGGGCTGTGAGCGCCGCGCGGCCGGTGGAGGGGGACAGTGCCATGGTCGTCATTCCTCGGGAGCCGGGAGCGGCAGGATCTGCTCGAGGTAGCCGCGGTTGACCGGCGAGAACGTCGCCGGGCCGGCGCCGTCGAGCTCGGCGCGCTCCTCGAAGGGCCGGTAGATCCCGGCGTCCATGATCCAGCCCGGGTTGTCGCCGTCGTTGTGGAGGCGGCCGTCGATGGCCGCGAGCCCCAGGGTATGCCCCACTTCGTGGGTGATGGTCGAGCCGACGAGGTTGCCGAAGACGCGCACCGCCTCCCGGATCGCCGCCGCGCGGGCCGTGTCGCCCTCGGCCTCGCCGGGCTGCGCCGGGGCACCGCCGAGGGCCGGGACGACCTCGGCGAAGACGTCGTCGAAGCGCGGCGACGCCAGCGCGTTGGTCGACAGCGACGGCGACAGGTTCAGGAGCTCGGCCGCGAAGATCCCGCCGTAGGCCGCCAGCCCCCGGGCCCGGGTGTCGGGGTCGAAGCCGCCGATGACGTCGTCGAGGCGCAGGTTCCCGACGTCCTTGCCGGCGGTCGCGTCGAGGCCGAAGAGGTGGGTCCCGTTGGGATCGTCGCCGGTCAGCTCGACCACCGACCACTCGGCGTAGCCCTCGGGCGCGGCGTAGGCGAAGCCGATGTTCAGGCCGGCGTAGTCGCGCTCGACGACGGCGAGGACCCGGGCCAGGACGGCCTCGCGCTCGGCGCTGAGGCCGAACGCCTCGAGGGCGTCGTCGAAGCCGGGGAGGACGCGGAGCTCGACCTGTTGGCGTGGGGCGGTGACGTCGAGGACGACCGGCAGCGCGTCGCTCGTCACGACGTCGGCCCCGGCCGCGAGCCGCAGGGTCACCGTCCCCTCGAAGCGCCCGGCCCGAGCGCCGAGGCCGCTCAGGCCGCCGTCGTCGTTGGGCTGCGAGCGCAGCGGAGCCCAGCCGGCGGTGTTGCCCTCGACCTCCTCGATCGGCACGACCCAGGCGTCCGCCGCCCGATGGACCTCGGCGGCGCCGCGGAGTGGCGTGAAGACGCCGTCGAAGACCAGCACCGAGGCGGTCTCGGCCTCGGCGTCCAGCGGCAGGAAGCCACGGCCGTCGACCCTGACCCAACGCCCGCGGCTGGTCCGCGCCGGCATGAACCCGTCGACCCGTGGGGGCGCGATGTCGAAGACGACCTCGACGCCGCCGGAGCGGGACGGCTCCTGCGCGCCGTCGTCGTTGACGACGAAGCCCACGCCGTCGAAGCTCCCGGGGCGGAGCCCGAGCAGCCGGGGGACCACCGCGATGGGGCTCGCCTCGCGCCCACCCGCGCCGCCGACCTCGAGCGGCGCCCACGCCTCGAAGGGGACCTGGTCGCCGCTGCCCGGCCCGTCGACGTACGTGCGCAGCCCTTCGGCGACCACGAAGGCGTCGCCCTCCTCGGGGCGGAGCAGCTCTGAGGCGGAGAGCCGCACGAGGTCACCGGGATAGACCGCGATCGGCGCCGCGGACCCGAACCCCGCGAAGGCCGGACGCGGCCAATATCCGACGACGACCGGGAGGGCCTCGCTGGCTGAGACGCGCTCGCCGATCCGCCGGTAGGCGACGACCGTGGTCCGGAGATCCTCGGGCGCTCCGGCGGGGCCGGCGAGCCAGTCCGCGGTCACCTCGGCGACGAGCCGGCCGTCGTCGAGGGTGAGCGGCAGCTCGAGGCCGCGCCCGTTCACGTCGACCTCGAGCGTGTACGTCGCGACCGGCGGCGGCACCAGCCCGTCGGCGTCGACCTCGACCCGGGTGCCGGCCAGCCACCCCTTCGGCAGCACGGACCGGACCCGGAACTCCGGGTAGCTGATCGGCTCGCTCGAGGGTGTCTCCGCGCAGCCGGCCGTCACGGCGAGGGCCGCCGCGACCAGGGCCAGCGCCCGGCGGCGGGAGGACACGCGCTACTCCAGGACGATCGCGTCGGAGGCGATGGCGACCGCGACGCCCTCGGGCATCCCCGGGCCGGAGAACGGCGACGCGTGCACGCGCTCGATGACGACCCGGTCGGTCTGGTCGGCGCCGAGGTCCGGCAGCAGCGCGAGCGCCGCCTCGGGGATGGTGAAGGCGCCGTCGTCGTCGGCCACGCAGGTGACCCGCGCCATGTGGTCGAAGCCGCGGCGGACGTAGCGCAGGACCGCGACCCGATCGCCGCGGCGGTCGTCGCCCGCCAGCCAGGTCACCTCGAGCCCGCCGTCGTCGGGGAGCCAGGCCCGGGCGTGGCGTGTTGGCGCACCACCCACGCTGTGAAGGTGGATGATCTCGGGGGGATCGATGGTGACCGTGAGCTCGCCGACCTCGTCCGAGCCGTCGGCCGTGATGGTCAGGGGGCGGTCGAAGCCGAAGGCGTGGCTGTCGTAGACCAGGCCGTCGTAGGCGATGCCGCCGACGGCGCTGTACATCTCCGGGAAGTAGTGGCTGTCCAGCATCGAGGTGCCGCCGCCGGTGTCGAGCATCAGCTCGCCCGCGTCGAGGAGGCGGACCGAGGCCCCGTCGTCCCCGTCGGTGACGGGGCTCGTGGCGGCGACCTCACGCTGCTCGACGATACAGGCGTCGACCGGGATCTCGGGGTCGACGAGGCCGTCGAGCGGAGAGCTGAGGAGGCGGAGGACCTCGGCGCGGTCGACGCCGCGGCTCTCGACGAAGTAGGCCTGGGAGACGAGCCGGTCGTGGGGCAGCGCCTCGTCGGCGACGGGCTCCTCCTCCGAGTAGGTCAGCGCGATGACGCCGAAGCGCTCGGTCTGCGGGGCCACCTCGACCTGGACCTCGACGCCCTCGTCGGGCGCCGCGCAAGCCACGACCGTCGCCGCGACGCTCAGCGCCGTGGTCAGGAGGGTCTTGGCTCGTCCGATGATCCCCAACTTCGAGTCTTTCCGCTGTTCAGGTGTCCGCGGCGGGGTGCTCGCGCCGCGAACACGTAGGGTAAGCACGAAACGGTGCGGTCCATTCCGGGTGCGCGCCACCGCTCACGCGCCATTATCCGGCGGGTCCGGGGCGTGTCAATGAACTCCTCCGGGGGCCGCGCCCGAGCCGGCCGACGGCTTCCGCTCACCACCCCGGGCTGATAGAAGTGTGCGCGACATGGTCGCCGCACTCCTCTTCGCGCTGCTCGCCGCCAGCCCGAGCGGCCCCGACGATCCTCTGATCGCCACGGTCGGCGCCGCGGAGATCCGCCGCAGCGACGTCCTGCGCCACCTCGGCGAGGCCTCGGAGACGGGGGTCGCCGCGGCCATCGCCGAGGCGTGTCGGGAGTCCGCCCTGGCACACCAGGCCCGCTCTCAGCTCGGCGCGGAGGTCGCCGGCCTCGACGACGCGGCGGCGGCCCGGGCGCTCCTCGACCGGACCTTCTCACCGGAGCGGAGCTGCGCCGCCATCCCCGAGCGCGAGCGCCGCGCCTACTACGACGCCAACCGCTGGCGCTTCGTGTCCCCGCCCGCGTGGGTAGTCGACGACCTGCAGCTCCTGTGCTGCACGAGCCCGCGCGCCTGCCAGGCCCCCGACGTCGCCGCGTGCCTGGCGGACGCGGCGCCCGACGCGCAGCGCCTGCGCGAGCGTATCCCCGACACCGTCGACGAGCGTGCCTTCGCCGCGGCCTTCGACGCCGCGGTCGCCGACGAGCCGCGCCTCGGGTTCAAGCGCTACACCTTCTACTTCGACCCGGCGCGGCCGGACGCCCGGCTCGACCCGCACCTCCAGGAGGTCGATCGACCGGTCGCCGTCGCGGTCGCCGCCCTGCCCTCCCCAGGGACCGTGACCCCGGTCGTGGAGACCCGGTTCGGCCACCACGTCCTGCGGCTCGCGGCGACCCGGCCGGCGCTGGACCTCGGCTTCGACGACCCGCGGGCCCAGGCGCTCGTGGTGACCGAGCTCTGCCCCGCGCGGCTCGCCGAGGAGCGCGATCGATTCGTCCACGACCTGATCGGCCCGATGGGGGTCGGGGTGCGACCCGACGCCTACGCCGTCGTGACGCGCGGGCTGTCGGAGGTCACTCGACCGGCACGTCCAGCCCCGCCCGGATCGCCCAGCGGCCCGAGAGGTCCAGGGTCTCCCCGCTGATGAAGGTCGCGGTCGTCCCGACCCGCGCCCAGAGCCAGGTCCCGTCGATGTCTCCCGAGTCGTCGACGACGACGCGCGGCTGGTGCGGGGTCGCCGAGCAGGCGCCGGTGTAGACGAGCCCGACGCGGAACGGACCGACCGGGACCTCGGGGCCGTCGTCGACGACCAGCTCCTGGGGGACGTCGCTCCCCACGAGCGCCAGGACCGGGCCGTACCAGTCCGGGGCGACGGGCCAGCCGCCGGAGTCGTCGGGCAGCCAGAAGACGACGTGGAAGACGCCGCAGGAGACGCCCCCCGGCGGCTCGACGGCGATGACCTCGAGGGTGACGAGGCGCCCCGCCGCCGGCGAGACGAGCTCGGTCACCGCGGCCTGATCGACCTGGAGCGTCACGGCGTCGTCGCTCGGGGCCTCGGCGCCGGTGTGGTCACCGATGACGAGCCGGTTGAAGGCCCCCACGTCGGTGTCGTCGCCGTCTTCCTGCCCGTCCGGCGCGACGTCGCTCGGGCCGGCGTCGTCCATGACGTCCTGCTCGACGGTGTCGTCCGTGGACGTGTCAGGCGCCGGGACGCCCAGGTCGATGGGCGTCACCGTGTCGTCGAGGCTGACGGCGTCCGGGGGCCAGGGGCGCACGACGCAGAGCGCGTCGACGCAAAGCAGGCCGTCGGCGCAGGCGACGGTCGCCGGTCCGCACATCGATCCGAGGGGGAGGCCGACGACCTCGCGGTCCGCGGAGCACGCGGCGACGAGGGCGAGGAGCGCCGCGACGCTCGCGAGGCTGCGCGGCGAGGTCACAGCCTGACCATGAGGCCGGCGCCCACGCTGAAGTTGGTGTCGGTCTCGAAGTAGCCGTTGCCGTCGGGCTTGTGCCGGAGCCACCACTCGTTGACGACCGTCCCGCGGACGAAGAGCCACTCGGTCAGGTTGATCCGGAGGGAGGTCCCCCAGATCGTCTTGTCCGCCGCGAAGAGGTTGTCGAAGCCGTCGAAGCCGACGCGGCCGAGGAAGACCGTGAGGCTGACCGGGCCGATGTCGCGGAGGCGGAGCCGGGTCATCAGGTCGTTGCCGCGCTTTCCGCCCCGGGTGGAGTAGAGGAGCGTGAAGCGAAAGGCGCGGTCGATGCGGAGGTCGCCCTCGAAGTAGAAGCCGTTGTGGCGCTTGCCGATGGTCCCGTCGAGGAGGTCGGCGAGCTTGGGCTCGCCGCCGAGGTGCGAGTAGCGCTGGATCTCGTAGAAGGGGCTGACGTAGCCCGGCTCGTAGCCCTTACCCTGGAAGCGGTACTCGATGCGGGTCCGGAGCACGGACTTCGGGGTGAAGCGGAAGTTGAAGTAGGTGCCGAGGTGCCAGCCGAAGCCCTCGCCGTCCACGGTCGCGAAGTCGGTGTAGGGCACGAGGTCGACGTGGGGCGTGCTGACGGCGGGGACCTCGATGTCGGCCGAGAAGAGGGTCACGACCTGGTCGGCGAGGACGACCGGGTTCCAGTCCGGGTGCGCGTAGATCTTGCCGTCGGCGGTCGCGACGGCCAGCGGCGCGGCGAAGTCGCCGCCGAGGGTCGCGCCGAACTTCATGAGCCGCAGCGGTCGGACCCAGTCCTCGAAGAGGCTGAAGGGGCGGACGAAGGCGCGCCCGACCAGGATCTCGGGGTCGAAGAGGTTGTCGAGCATGACCTCGCCGCCGGCGAAGTCGAGGTCGAAGTTCGCGAAGAGGCCGCCCTGGTAGTGGTCGACGTCGACGGTGTTGAAGTAGCGGTTGACGAGCGACCCGTGGCCGATGGTCACGCCGTTGAGCTGCCCGTAGCGGAAGAAGAAGGGCTGGTCGTAGCTGCCGTACTGCACGAAGGACAGGAGGCGCGCCCAGTCGCTCGGCTCGTCCCAGTCCTCCTCGCGGATGAGGCCGCCGCTCTCGGGGTGCTCGTCGATGATGCGGAAGCGGATGGGGAGCTGGGGCGCGATGCGCCAGTCGCCGGTCTTGAAGACGTAGATGAAGTCGAGGTCGATGAAGGTGTCCTCGCCGATGTGGGCGAGCTCGAGGACGGCGCTGCCCCGGCCGGCGCCCTGCTGGCGGGGGTTGATCATGTCGCGATCGACCGCCGGGAGGTTCGGGCGGTGGCCCATACCGTCCTCGGGGAGCGTCGGCTCGAGGGCCGGCTCGACCCCGTCGATGTCGATGTTGCCGGTGTCGGGATCCGTATCGACCGGGGCGATCTCGACCGAGCTCCCGCCGTCGTCGTCGGGGGGCTCCTCGTCCTTGGGCTCCTCGTCGCCGGCGGGCTCGGGCTCGCCCGCCAACGCCACCGGCGGGAGACCGAGCGACGCGACCGCGAAGAGCAACCAGACGAGGGAGAACCAGCGCATCGCACCTCCAGGGGGTAGTGAAGCGCCTCACCCCCATCGGGTCAACGAGATCCCGCCTCCGCGGCCGCTCCGAGCGCGACGGGGGATCGCACCCTGGGCCTCCCTACTTGTAGGTCGAGTCGGTCGCGGGCTGCTTGGTCGTCTCCTGCTTCTCGCCAGCGGCGCGCTCGGCGGCGGCCCGGCGGCGCGCGAGCTGGGGGCGGAGCGCTCGGACCCGGGCGACCTGGCTCGGGATGTCGTCGAGCTGGTCGAGGACCTCCTCGGCGTCGGACCAGCGCTCGCTCGCGACGTAGCGGTCGTAGCGCTTCCAGAGCTCCTCGACACGGGCGGCTTCGGCGGCCTGGCGCTCGCGCTCGGCGCGCTCGGCGTCGTCATCGTCGGAGTACCCCTCGGCGCGCTCCACCGAGACGCGCCGCGAGGCGGCGCGCTCGGCCGGAGCCTCGTCCGCGGTCTCGACGGAGCCGGTGCGCACCGGGCCCGCGTCCTCGGGCGCGGGCGGAGGCTCTTCGACGGGGGGCGCGGTCTTGGCGCGGTCCTTCGTGCCGACGGCGCGGTTGGCGTCCTCCTCGCTCGGCACGGCGATCGGCACCTCGCGCAGGACCTTGTTCGTGGACGGCGCCGGCGTCGGGCTCGGGGCGCTCGCGCCGCTGCCCACTCCGGAGCTCGTGCGGCGGGCCTCGTCCTGCTTCTTCCCGCCGCCGCCGGCGTAGTCGGTGGCCGTGTCGCCGGTGGACGCGCTGCCGAGGTTGCCGGCGCCGGGCGCGCCCGGACCGGTGGTCCCCGTCGCGGCCGGCTTCGCGGCGAGGTCGTCGGCGACCTTCGGCGGAGCGGGCGCGACGAGCTCGTCGTCGATCGAGGGCCTGTCGTCGGCGACGCGGTCCGGCGCCTCGCGCTTCGAGCCGCGGTGGGATGGCGCGCGACGCGACGTCTCCTTGGCTTCGACCTTCGGCGGCGCGTCGGCCGGAGCCTCCGGCGGCGCGACCTCGGCCTCCTCGACCTCGTCGGCCGCCAGGCCGGAGATCGCCGCGCCGTCGGCCTCGCCCAGGGCCGCGGCGCCCTGGCCGTCGTCGGCGAGCGGCGCGCCCTCGCCACCCTCGGCGAGCGGCTCGGGCGCGTTCGCGACGGCCGGGCCCTCCGGCGCGCCACCCTTCTTCTCGGCGGTGTGGGCGGCCGTCGGCCGGGTGGCGACGACCGGCTCGAGGCGCTGGCTGTCGGGATCCGCCGAGCTCGGCGGGTTCGCCATGTAGATGACGCCGACCCCGATGACGACGACGGCGAGCGCGGCCGACGCGAAGGCGGGCTGGAGGATGAGCCGCGAGAGGCGCGCGAAGAACCCCGGGGGCTTGTCGGCCGCGGCGGCGTTGGCCGCGGCCACATGCTCGGCCTCGGCCATGACGCCGTCGAGCAGCCCGGGCGGGAGCGCGAAGCTGGGGAGCCCGGCCGCGACCGAGCGGGTCTGCCGGTGCGCCTCGACCTCCGCGGCGAGCTCCGGGTGCTCCTCGAGCCCCGACTCGAAGGCCGCGCGCTGCGCGTCATCGAGCTCGTCGTAGAGGTAGTCGACGAGCAGGTCGTCGAGCTCCTGGCGGGTCAGCTTCACGGGTGTCTGTGCCTCACGTAAGGGGTTTCGGGGTTCGGCCTCGGGTCAATAGCTGTCGGCGAACTCGGCCAGGTGGCCGCGGAGCGCCTCGAGCGCGTAGCGCATCCGGCTCTTGACGGTATTCTCGGGGATCCCGACGACCTCCGCGATCTCGCGGAACTTTAGGCCCTCCATCTCGCGCATCAAGAAGACCTCGCGCTGCTCGTCCGGGAGCGTGGCGAGGGCCTTCTCGAGGGCCGAGACGAAGCGCCGATCTCGCGCCTGCGAAGCCTGCCCGGGGCGATCGTCGGCGACCATGTCGAGCAAGGTCGCGCCGCCGTCGTCGTGCTTCGACAGCGGCTTGTCGAGGGGCACGTGGCGGCGGTGCTTGGCGCGCCGCAGCGCGTCGATGCACTGGTTTCGCGCGATCGTGTAGAGCCAGGTCGTGAACTTCGACTGGGCCTTGAAGCTCTTGGCGTTCCGGACGACCCGCAGGAACGTCTCCTGCACGAGGTCCCGCGCCAGCTCCGGATCGCGGACCTGGCGGAGGATGAAGTTGTAGATACGCGCACCGTGGCGTTCGCTGAGCACCTGGAACGCGCTCGCGCGCCCGCTCAGGAACCGCTCCATCAATTGCTCGTCCGAGAAGCTCTGCTCCAACGAGGTGCTCTTCCTGGTGCGTGTTCCACGTCATGCCCGCTGAGACGCGGGAGGCGCGGAAAGGATCTCCGACGAGGAAAAAACCGGGCCCGATGAGCGGACGCGCGCCGTCGGAGGGCAGGCCGCAGACGGGCCGCCCGCGAACGGCGGGAGAATAGTCAGCGCCGGAGGATTCGACAACCGCGACCGGCTGGGGTTCCCGGCGCGGCGCTGCGACCGGTCCGTAGCGTCAGTGGGCCGCGTCGGCGCCCAGGTCGTCGGCGCGCAGCACCATCTCGCCGAGCCACGAGACGAGGCGATCGCAGCGGGCCGCGGGGCAGCGCGTCTCGAGGAGGCGCTGCCGCTCGGCGTAGTCGTCGACGAGGAGCGCCGCGAGGCGGTTCGACAGGACGGCCGGATCCGAGCTCGACGACAGCAGCTCCCGCACGCCGTCGCCGTCGTCACCGAGGGCGGCGGCCAGGCGCGAGGCGACCGAGGCGAGCCGGGGGAGCGCGCCGTCGAGGGTGCCGGCGAGACGATCGGCGAGGGGCTCGACGTCGACCACGGTCCAGGGGTCGAAGCGGACGGTGTTGACGACGCGGACCCGGGCGATGCCGTGGACGAACAGATCGAAGCGGCCGTCGGGGTAGCGGCGATCGCTCAGCACGCGGCCGAGCCCGGCCACCGACAGCGTCTCCGGGGCGGCGCCGACCGGCGCGTGCTCCCACCCCGGCGCGAGGCCGGCGACGACCAGGAGGCGGCGGCCGGTCAGGCAGTCCCCCAACATGCGCCGATAGCGCGGCTCGTAGACGTGGAACGGCACGAGCGTGTTGGGAAAGAGGGTGTATCGAGGCAGCGGGAACAGCGGCAGCCCATGCGTCATGTCCCCGAGGTTCGGGCGCTCTTCGTTCACGGCTCCCCCGGTCGGTGCCCGCGCATCGTGGGCCACGCCCGCGGTCCCGGTCCAATTTCTGGGTGGTTTTGCCCGTCGGGTGGCGTCGTTGGGCCGAGCGGCGCGACTCCCGACACCACCTCGCGGGGTCAGGGACACTCGCCCAGGCCGAGCACCGTCGTCGCCTGCAGGATGCACCGGAGCGACTCGACGGTGGCGCTCTCGAGGCAGGTCTTCGGGCACTGCTCGGCCATCGCGTCTCGCAGCGCCTCGCGGGTCTCGGCGCCGGCGTCGGCGGGCACCTCGGCCAGGGCGATCTTCATCGCGTGCTCGCAGGCCGCCTTGCAGGTCGCCTCATCGACGGCGGTCGGCGGCGAGACGAGCGGCGTCGGCGTGACCGGGACCTCCGGCTCCGCGGTCGCGTCCTCGTCGAGCTGCGCGAGCGCCTCGGCGACGTCGCTCGCCTCGGGCGGGGCTTTCTGGGCACCGTCTTCCGCCGGCGTGACCGCGTCGGCCGTCACCGCCACGGGCGTGGGCTCGTCGGCGCGCGAAGCCTCCGCCGGGAGCGTCTTCGCCGCCGGCGGATCGACGGTGCCGCGCTCCCCGGTCGTCGGCGCCCCAGCGTCGGGCGGCGGCTCGGCCCGTCCGCAGGCGACCCAGAGCGCGAACGCCAGCCCCACGGCCCACCGCGCGTGGATCAACTACCGCTTCCCGCCGGGCGGCTGCATGCTGCCGATGGAGGGGGGGCGCTTCGGCGGCGCGCCGGGGCGCTCCATGATGTGGGACTCGATGGTCGCGGCGGCGCGGTCGGGCTTCGGGGGCGGGTCCTTGGGGAGCGGCCCCCAGATGACCTCGGTCTTGAAGACCGTGTCGGGCATCACGCCCTTGTCCACCGGCTCCTTCGGCGGGAACTGCTGCATGACGCGGGTCGTCGTGACGACCGGGTCGTTGCTCAGCGCCGCGATCTCGCCGTAGCTGAGCTTGGACTCGTCGACCTCGCCCGACTGCTCCTCGGCGTCGTCCTTCGCCTTGGCGCCCTTCTTCGCCTGCGCCTTCGCTTTGGTGTCGTCGTCGTCCTTCTTCTTCGTCGCCATCTGCGCCTCGCCTGCTGTTCCGTGACGGTAGATTATCGGGCCCGACGGCACAACGCGTGGGCCGCCACGCGTCGTCCGTGCCGCTCGGCCGTCGTCACCCGCGATAGTCCCACTCGGCGGTCTGGTTCGGCAGCAGCGTCACCTCGTGCTGGCTGACGGCGTCGGCGCCCTCGATGTGGACGACCAGGGTGTGGGTCCCGGGCGGGACGATGATCTCGGCGCTGGCGCCGGCGGCGACCAGCGAGACCTCCTCGCCGCCGATGAAGACGCTCACGTCGAAGCTCGACCGGTTCTTCATCCAGATGAGCCCCTGGCCCGCCGGGGGGCGCGGGACCCCGGTCCGGGAGGCGACCGACTCCGGGACCGCCGGGGCCCAGACGGTCTCGCCGTCCTCGGCCATGAAGCGCTCGGCCCGGACGGCGCGGGGGCCGTCTCCGGCGCGGGCGACGAGGGTCCGCTGCCCGGCGGGCACGCCCTCGAGGACGGTCTCGGCGCCGGGCTTCGCCCAGCCGACGGAGAGGCCGTCGACGAGCACCTCGACCGGGACGTCGCGGTGGTTGACGACCTTGAGGCGCGCCACCTGGGGGCGGAGCTCGAGCCGCACGGGCCGGCTGCCGTCGAGCTGGACGACGTGGCGCTGGGTCAAGTGGACGGCGGCGTTGCTGGCCAGGACCACCGCCTCGCCCGGGCGCAGGTCGTCGAGTATCAGGGTGCCCGAAGGCGCGACCGTGCCCCTCGGGGCGCCCGCGACGGTGATGGCGTAGCTGTCGGAGGTCGGGTTGCGCACCTCGAGCCGCGCGGTGGGCGGCTGGGCGTGGGGCGCCACCGGGGGCGCCGAGCCGCACGCGAGGGCCGTGAGCGCGGCGGCGAGCATGGTGAAGGTCGACTTGATGGGGCCGGGGCGGTGCATCGCGATCTCCTCGGGTCCGCCGCGGCGTCGGGTCGTCGAGCACGTCCCCGCGGCGCGGGCCGAGCATGCCCGCGCCCGACGTCGTTGACAAAGCGCGAGCGAAACGCCACCTTCAGGCCCGCTCGTTTGCCAGGTTCAGGAGGAGCTGATGCGGACGCTGTCGAGCGCCCTTGTCCTTCTTGTCGCGATCGCCATCGGTGGCTGCCCCGCCAAGGCGACCAAGGACGACTGCGCCAAGGCTTGCGACAACGTCAACCGGCTCTACCTCGGCGCCGTCGAGCAGCAGTCCGGCAGCAACGACGTGCTGAGCAAGATGGGCGAGGCCGGCGCGAAGATGGCCAAGGACATGGCCTCGCTCCAGCTCGACTTCCTGCGCCAGGAGTGCCAGCAGGAGTGCCTCGAGCGGGCGACCAAGGACCTCACCGAGTGCCTGAGCAACGCCAAGACCCCCGAGGACCTCGAGAAGTGCGAGTAGGCTGACGCCTGCGCGGCGGACGGGACGTCCGCGGGCCACTTCGGGGCGGAGGTCATATCGGGGCGGACGGGAGTCTGCAGGCTGCCGCGCGGGCGGTCCGGGTCGGGCGCTCAGCGGGCCTCGAGCTCCTTCATGGCCTGGTCGATGGTGTCCTGGAGGGCGGCCTCCATACCGGGCTCGCCTCGGCGGGCCTTGAGGAAGGCGAGGCCCTCGTCCTTGGCGCCGCAGAGCGTGACCGCGCTGTAGAGGCTCGCGACCGCCGAGGAGCGCTCGCTGAGCTGGCTCAGGGCGACGCCGAGCCACCACCAGCCCTGGCGGTTTCGCGGCTCGACCGTGAGCGAGCGGATGGCGGCGTCGAGGACCTTCTCCCACTCGGCCTCGGCGGCGAGGACCTGGGCGAGCCCGATGAGGACCTGGACGTCGTACGGGTACGCGGTGTCGAGCGCCTCGAGCTTGGCGCGGGCCGCGCCGAGGCTCTTCTTCTGGAGCTCGCGCAGCGCCTTGACCTTCTTCTTGTGGAAGTCCCGCGGGCGCTTGGTCCAGCTCAGGACCTGGCGCCGGACCTCCTCGATGGCGGTGACCTTCTCCTCGAGGATCGGCATCTGCGCCTGATAGTGATCGATGAGGTCGCCGAGCAGCGTCGGCAGGGTCTGCTCGTCGTGGTAGCGCGGGAACTCCTGGTCGGCGGCGACGAAGCGGGCGCCGTCCCAGCGGAACAGGTGATCGACGTAGGTCCACTGATAGGCCGGGCCGTGGCGGCCGACCCGCTGGCGCCGGACGACCTCCACGCGGCTGTCCTTGTCGAGGTCGACGTAGTGGAGCGAGTCGACGTGGTCGACCGGGAGCGAGGCGAAGCCCTTCTTGCCCTGCCCGAGGAGCTCCATGAACTGGTAGAAGCCGCTCTTTCCGGACTCGCCGGTGATGAGGATCTCCGGGCGCCCGTCGTCGTTGAGGTCGCGGATGTCGACCACCCCGAAGCGCTCGCCGGGGAGCTCGGTCGCCGCCCAGATGGCGTGGTAGCCCTCCTTGGAGAGCTTGAGCAGCGTCGGCCCGTAGCGGTGCTTGCCGTCCATCAGGACGTCGTCGGGCACGAGCAGCATCTCCGCGGTGCGGTCGCCGTCGAGATCGACCTGGAAGACCGCGATGAGGTCCGTGGGCGCGCGCTCGGGGAAGCGGCCGACGACGTCGGAGAGCTTCATGAAGGCGCCCGGCTGGTTCTTCAGCATCCAGTTGTCGTTCTGGAACTGCCAGATCTCGGCGCCCGGGTCGCCGACGACGGCCTCGGCCTCGGCCCCATGGAGGCGATAGGGCTGGCCGTCGTTGAACCCGAGGATATCCAGATCGTAGCTGATCTCCTTGGGCTTCGGCTTCGGCGCCGCCTCGGCCGCGGGCGCGCTCGCGGCGACGGCGACGAGCGCGGCGAGGGCCGGCGCCAGCGTGGTCGCTCGCAAGGTGGGTGACATCAGCGCTCCTCCCTGTCCTGCCCGGCGTCGCGCCGCGCCCTGGCGTCGCTCGCCTCGCGAGAGCGGCGGGCCTGCTCCTCCTCCTCGAGCTCGGCGAGCGTCGTCCGGCGGCCGATCACCGTCCCGAGGGCGAGGCCCACGGCGAGGATCAGCGGGATGTAGAAGAGGTGGCTCGAGGACATCGACGGAGATCTCCGGGTCGGGAGTGCCAACCGAGCCGCGCCGCGCGGCATTTCCGCGCGGGCCGGGCGTCAGCCCCCCGTGACGCTCATGGGCTGGAAGGTCCGGACGCCGCCATCGGTGGGGTCGAAGCGGTGCCCCGGGCCCTTGCCGAAGAGGGCGTCCTCGATGAGGGCGGTCAGCTCGGCGTCGCTGGCGCCGGCCCGGAGGTGGTCGCGCAGCGAGAGCGTGCCGGGGAAGGCGAGACACTCCTGGAGCGCGCCGGTCGCGGTGACGCGAACGCGGTTGCAGGTGCTGCAGAAGTTGTGGCTGAGCGCGCTGATGAAGCCGACGTCGACCGGATCGCCGCCGGCGCGCGGCGTCAGCGTGGCGTAGCGCGCCGGCCCGCCGCCGATGACCCCCGCGTCGTCGGCGAAGCCGCGGGGCTCGGCGACGACGAACTCCTCGGAGAGGCGGGCGATCATCTCGTCGGTGGACATGAACGTGTGATCGGACCAGAAGCCGTCGACGCCGATGGGCATGTACTCGATGAAGCGGAGGAGCGCGCCCTTGTCGCCGGCGTAGCGGACGAGGTCGCCGAGCTCGTCGTCGTTGAAGCCGCGCAGGATGACGGCGTTCAGCTTCACCGGGGCGTAGCCCTCGGCGAGCGCGGCGTCCACGCCGGCGAGCACCCGTCCGAGATCGCCGGTGCGGGTGACGTCGGCGAAGCGGTCGGCGCGCAGGGTGTCGATGCTGACGTTGACGCGCGTGACGCCGGCTTCGCGCAGCTCGCGCGCGACCGGGGCGAACAGGAACGCGTTGGTCGACAGCGCCAGGTCCTCGACGCCGTCGACGGCGGCGATGCGCCGGACGAGCTCGGGGAAGTCACGGCGCAGGAGTGGCTCGCCTCCGGTGAGGCGGACGCGGTTGATGCCCAGCCTCGCGAAGGCCCCGACCACGCGGGTCATCTCCTCGAAGTCCAGGATGTTGCCGCGCGCCTCGAAGGGGACGCCGTCCTCGGGCATGCAGTAGCGGCAGCGGAAATTGCACCGATCGGTCACGGACAGGCGCAGGTAGCGGACGACGCGACGCTCGCCGTCGACCAGCGCCCCCGGTCGCTCGGGCTGTACGATCTCGCCGGCGGCGGTGACGTCGTGGTGGCGCGGCGCGTCGCCGGTCGGCCCGACGCCGCCCGCTCGCTTGCCGATCGACAGGGTCTCAGCGGGGAGCAGCGTCCCGTTCGGTGGTCGTTGGCTCATGCGGCGCGCGCGTTCCTCGGTCTCGCGGGCGTCGACCCGCTGGAGGTTTCGCGAAACCTATGCCCTCCGATGGGCGAGAGGCAAGCATGGAGGACGTCGCGGTGGGGAGGGCCAGGCGCCGTAGGGGCGCGAAACCATGTCGTTGACACCCGCGGGGGCAGCCACCATCATCCGGCTGCTCCGCGGCCCGGGATGCGGGCCTGCGACCCGGAGGCAGTCGTGACCAACCTCAAGGACCAGGCGATGAAGACGGCAACCAAGGTGCTCGGCAGCGCCCCGGCGGCGGGCCTGCTCTCGCACCCGAAGCTGCAGGACGTGGTGCGCCGCGTCATCAACCTCCGCAGCGACGTGCGGGACGCGCTCGACGAGCGGGTCGCGACCCTCGCGCGGCGCTTCGACCTGGTGACCCAGAAGGAGCTCAAGCACTACAAGCGGATGGTGCGCGAGCTCGAGAATCAGCTGGCCTCGCTCGAGCACGAGCTCGCGCAGCAGCGCCGCCGGGCCGAGCGCGCCGAGGGCGACCTCGGCGCCGCCAAGAAGGAGGTCGCCAAGGCGAAGGCCGAGGCCGCGTCGAAGGCCGAGGCCGCGAAGGCCGAGCCCGCCGCCGACGCCAAGCCGCCGGCCGCCGACAAGGCCCCGACCAAGAAGGCCGCCAAGCGCACGAGCCCGGCGAAGAAGGCCAGCGCCACGGCCTCGGACGCCGCCGAGAAGAAGCCGGCTCGCAAGCGCGCGCCCTCCAAGAAGGCGAAGAAGGCCGCCGCGAAGGAGTAGGCGACCGCGACGACGACGCGCGTCCGGGCCGTGACCTTCGGCGGGGACCGCGGTCGCGGGTGATCTCGCGCCCCATCCTGCCCCCCGTGGCGGATCCCCGGCTGCCCGGCCGAGCTCTGGCGCTCGTGCCGGCGCTACCCCTGCGCACCTCCTACTGTGCCCGCTCCGTGGGCCCTCACGGCGTCCGAAAACAGGCGGGAAATTTGCCGTGAGCCCCGGGGTTCCTCAAGGATGTCGATAGGCTGCGCGCGCGCCGCTCCCGCCGCGGCGTCGCCCTCCCTCCCGCCTCGAACCCCTCAGGATCCCATGCGCTGCTCCGCCGCCCCGTCCTCCCGCGCCGCCGCCCCGAGCCGGCGAGGCACGCGGTCGCTCGCGGCGCTGAGCGCGGTCCTGCTGGTCGCTGGTGGGGAAGCCCACGCCGGCGCACCAGAGGACGAGCCGGTCGTCCTGGCGGCCGACGAGGGTGAGGTGCGCGAGACCCCGGCGACGCCGGAGTCGGAGGGGGCCGCGGCCGAGCGCGTCGACCCCGAGGCCCGCTACCTCACGGCGCGCGACCACCTGAGCTTGAACGACGGCGCGTCGAGCACGGCGATGGCCGCCCTCGACGTCATCGCGCGGGACGACGCCGCCCCGGCGACGGTGCGGCGAAACAGCCTCCACCTCATGGGACGCCTGGCGCTCGCGGCCGGAGACGACGCGGCGGCGGTCAGCGCCTTCACCCGCGCCCTCGACCTGGGGCTGTCCCGCGCGGCCCCGACGGCGCTCGCGGACGAGATGCGCTTCGGCCTGGCGAAGGCCCTGGCGGCGACGGGCCGGCGCGACGACGCCATCACCGAGCTGCGGCGGGTCGAGCGGGAGGAGCTGTCGCCCCATCGTGAGGACGCGCTCCGTCTGCAGGCGCGGCTGACCGAGGAGGCGGGCAAGGCCAAGCAGGCCCGAAAGCTCTACGATCGATTCCTGGACCGGTACCCGGACTCGCCGGCGGCGAACGAGGTCATCGTCCGCCGGGCGGCGCTCGACATCGCCCTCGACGACGTGGACGCGGCGGTTCGCCCCCTCCGCGAGCTCGTCCGGGTCGCGCCGGACAGCCGCGCGGGGCTCGAGGCGAGGCTGCTCCTCGAGGGCGTCGGCGCGGCGCCGGGCGGCGGCCCCGTGGACCTCGACGAGGTCGAGTACCTCGTGAGCGAGCGCCGCTTCGACGAGGCGCGAGCGCTCCTGACCCGCGCCGTCGACGAGGCGCGCGCGGCGAAGAGCAAGCGGCGCGAGCGACAGGCCCGGGAGCTCTTGCTGAAGGCCGAGTACGAGAGCTTCCGGTTCACCGAGGCCCTCGCCGAGCACGTGTGGCTCGAGGCGAACGGGGGCGAGGGGCTCGGCGACTACCACCTCTCGCGTCTCTACGCCTTCACCGGGGATCTGGCGCGGGGCGAGAAGGTCCACCTCGACCGCTACGACGGCAAGAAGGGGCGCCTCTACTGGTCGCGGGTGGCGGACCTCCGTTACGAGTTCGGCGACTACAAGGGCGCCTACCAGGCCTACTACAGGGCGCGGAAGCGCGGGCGCCGCGGGGATCCGGACCCGACGGAGCGGATGATCTGGTGCCTGCTGCGCATGGACGCGGAGGACGCGGCGAAAGCGGCGCGCTGGTTCGGCGACAAGGGCGGGCGCGCGCGCGGCGAGACCCGGGCGTATTACCGTTACTGGTACGGGCGGGCGCTGCAGCGCGCGGGAGACACCGACGCGGCACGCACCGTCTTCGAGGCGCTCGCCGAGGACATGCCCTGGGACTACTACGGCATCCAGGCGTGGAGCCGGGTGGCCGACATCGACGGGACGGTGCCGCCGGTGATCTCGGGCGAGCGCCCCACCGCGACCGTCCACTGGAGCGAGGCGTCGCTCGCGGGCGCCTTCGACCAGGCCCCGAGGCGCGCGCCGGCGCCCGAGATCGACGCGGCGCTGAAGCGGCTCGTCGACGGGTTCGGCGAGATGGCGCCCGAGGCGGTGCGGGCCGCGGAGCTCGCGAGCCTGGGCCTCTACGACGAGGCGAACGAGGAGCTCCACGTCGTCGGGATGGATCTGCGGACCCTCGCGCGGGGCGGGTCCCTGTCGAACCGGGCTCGGGCGGACATGCTGGACAACCGCCGCGACAAGAAGGCGCGGAGCGGGGCGAGCATCCGCGAGCGGGGGCGGAAGTCGACGAAGGCCGCGCGGGCCTTCGCGCGCAACGCCGGGGCGCTGCGGGTGGCCCTCCGCGACGCCCAGCGAGCGCTGGCCGAGCCCTACGCGCTGCGGCGCGCGGCGTACGAGACGGGCGGCTTCGACGACGGGCCGAAGTCCGAGGCGTGGCGGGACGCCTACCCCATCGCGCACCCCGAGCTGGTGCGGGCCTTCTCGCGGCAGTTCCACGTGCCGCCGTACTTCGTCTACGCGATCATGACCGTCGAGAGCGCCTTTCACCCGCACGCCATCAGCGTGAGCGACGCCTACGGGCTCCTGCAGATGATCCCTCGGACCGGTCGGCGGGTGGCGGCGGAGCTGGGCTACTCCGAGTTCAGCCCGGAGCTGCTCCTGCGGCCGCCGGTCAACGTCTACTTCGGGACCTATTACGTCGCGTCCGCGCTCGACAAGTTCCAGGGCCAGGAGCCGCTCGCGGCCGCGGCATACAACGCGGGCCCGCACCGGGTGGCGGCGTGGCTCCTCGCGCGTGGCGACAGCCCCATGGACATGTTCATCGAGGAGATCCCCTTCGGCCAGGCGCGGGGCTACGCCAAGTCCGTGCTCAAGCACCTCGCGCGCTACCGGGCGATCTACCACGACGAGCGGCACACCTACGTGTCGAACACCATCGCCCGTGACTTTGCCGCGGAGCCGAACTATTAGGGGCGCCTTGCATGGATCGGTCCGCCGTGCGATCGGGGCGCGTCGGCCCGCGACGCCGAGAGTGAAACCCTTGTAGAATCGAGGGTCCTCGCGGCCGAGGGAGCCGTCGTGACCCGCGCTGGTCGCGCGGCGGGGTGGACGGGCGTTCGGCCCGTCGACGGAGGCGGAGTGACGACCACAGCGACGTTGAGCTACGAGGACCGGGACGCGTTTCAGCAGCTCTGCGGTCCGAACGACAAGCACCTGAAGATCGTCGAGGAGCTCCTCCACGTCGGCGTCGCGTCGCGGGGCAACACGGTGCAGGTGTCCGGGGCGACCCACGACGTCGAGGTCGCGAGCACGGCGCTCGACCAGTTCTACGAGCTGGCGCGGCAGGGTTATCGCCTGTTCCCGTCGGACATCCCGCGCGGCGTGCGGATCGTCAGCGGGACGCCGGACGCGCGGCTGTCGGACATCTTCCTCGACACCATCTTCGTGGCGAGCGGCAAGCGCCGGATCTCGCCGAAGAACCTCGGGCAGAAGCGCTACATCGACGCGATGCGCCACAACGACCTGACCTTCGGGATCGGGGCGGCGGGGACCGGCAAGACCTACCTGGCGATGGCGATGGCGGTGCAGGCGCTGCTCGCGCGGCAGGTCAAGCGCATCATCCTGACCCGGCCGGCGGTCGAGGCGGGCGAGAAGCTGGGGTTTCTGCCGGGTGACATGGCCGAGAAGGTCAACCCGTACCTGCGGCCGCTGTACGACGCGCTCTACGACATGCTCGACCTCGTGAAAGTCCAGCGGCTCATCGGCGAGAACGCCATCGAGATCGCGCCCCTGGCGTTCATGCGCGGGCGGACGCTGAACGACGCGTTCGTGATCCTCGACGAGGCGCAGAACGCGACGCGCGAGCAGATGCGGATGTGCCTGACGCGGCTCGGCTACAACACGAAGACCGTGGTGACCGGCGACATCACCCAGACCGATCTGCCGGACCCCGAGCGGAGCGGCCTGGCCCACGCGTCCAAGATCCTCGCCGACGTGAAGGGCGTGTCCGTCTGCTACTTCAGCGCGGAGGACGTGGTGCGGCACCCGCTGGTGATGCGCATCGTCAACGCCTACGATCGCGACGACGCGCGGGCGGGCCTGTCCCGCGAGCGGCGTAACCGCCCGCCGCGCCGCGACGACGGCGGCCCCGAGCGCGACGACGTCGAGGCGCCGGGGGCCGAGCCGCTGAGCTACGCGCTGGAGACCGACACGGAGGAGTAGCCCATGCCCACGCTCATCGAGGCGCCGACCCGAATCGAGGCGGCGGGGAACAAGCCGAAGCTCATCGACGAGTACGTCGGCCGCGTGAACAGCGGCGACGCCGGCGTGAGCGTCGCGCACATGCGGAGCCCCGGCGGCTGGGTGGAGCCCGGGCAGCGGCCCGAGTTCCGCGAGCTGACGGTGGTGCTCCGCGGGGCCATCGAGGTGACCCACGGTGGCGGCGTCATGATGGTGCGCGCCGGGCAGGCGATCATCACCGAGCCCGGCGAGTGGGTGCGCTACGCGACCCCGGGCGAGGACGGCGCCGAGTACATCGCCGTATGCCTGCCGGCGTTCTCGCCGGACACGGTGCACCGGGACGACGCGGGCGAGGGCTGAGCGGTGCCGGTCGACGCCTACGCCGAGGCCACGGCGGAATGTGAGGACGCGCTGGTCGCGCGGCTGGGCGAGCTGGGCGAGGCGCTCCTGGCGGCCGTCGACATGGCGGATCGCGAGCTCTCCCTGGTCCTGACCGGTGACGCGGAGATCCGGGCGCTCAACGCCGAGTGGCGCGGCGAGGACAAGGCGACCGACGTCCTCTCCTTCGCGATGGACGAGGGCGAGGCGCTCGTCTACCCCGACGGCGAGGCGCCGCCCCTCGGCGACGTCGTGATCAGCGTCGAGTACACGGCCGCCGAGGCGGACAAGCTCGGCATGCCACGGAACGCGCTCGCCGCGTTCCTGCTGATCCACGGCTTCTGCCACCTGCTCGGCCACGACCACGCCGAGCCCGAGGAGGCCGCCGCGATGCGCGCCGAGGAGGACCGCCTGCTCGCCCTCGTCGCACCGGAGATCCAGCGCCCCCCGACGCCGTACTGACCCGCGACCGGCCACACAAAGTCACACAAAGTGACACAACGTGTCACAAGAGACCGGACCTCGTGTGCATCGCAGCATGGGTCGCAAGCTATGGCGACGCCAGCCATTCGCGCGTCTCGAGCCCACCATTTCGTCACGGAGATGCCCGAAGGTCATTCCCGACTCGAGCCCGAGTGACCGAGGGTTGTTTGTGTGTGATCGGGATGTTACGTGCCCATCGCGTATCACATCCGAACACATCGTGTAACAACCCCTGCCGCGTTTCAGGGACGCGCCGTCGGGCCGCCGCCGGGCGAGGCGTGACCTCGGTTGCCTCGGGAGGACCAACCTGAGAAGCTCCGGGCGTGAAGGAACGCCTCACAGGACGCGATCTCGACGTGGTGGTCATCGGGGACGCGACCGTCGCGCTGACCACGGACGAGCCGCTCGGGAGCGCCCTGACGCTCACGCGCGGCCAGCGCGGCTCGGCGCTGGTCAGCTGCGTTCAAGCGGCGCGCCTCGGCGCCTCGGCGCTGTTCGTCGCCCGGGTCGGCGCCGACGCCCTCGGCGAGTGGCTCCTCGAGAGCTGGGAGCGCCAGGGCGTCCACCTCGACTTCGCCCGCAAGTGCCCCGGGCGAAACGCGCTGTGGCTCGCGAGCGATGCCGATGGGCTCCACCACGCGGTGTCCTACCGCGAGGGCAGCGCGCAGACGACGCTCTCGCCCGAGGACCTCGACGGTATCCCGTGGGGTTGGACGACCCTGGTCTTCGCGACCGGCGCGACCCAGGCCCTCGGCCCCGGCCCCGCCGCGACCATCGCCCAGGCCTTCGAGCGCGGCCGCACCGCCGGCGCCCGGACGATCTTCGACCCGACGCTGCGCGCTGGGCTCTGGCCCTCGGATGGCGCCGCCAAGCGCGCCTTCGAGGCGCTCCTACCGCTGACCGACATGCTCGTCCTCGACGCCCCGTACGCGTCGGGCAAGCTCCTCGGCCTCGCCAACGCCGAGGAGGCCGCCCGCGAGGTCGTCCACCGGGGCGTGCGCCGGGTCGTCGTCCGCGACGGCGACCGCGGGGCGCTGACCCTCGACGGCAAGACCCTCCGGCGCGTGGCGCTACCCGACGGGCTCGAGCTGCCGCCGACCCGCGATCCCGCCTGGGGACGCGCGAGCTTCGACGGCGCCCTGGTAGCCGCCCTCGCCCGTGGGCAGGCGCTACCCGAGGCCGCCGGGTTCGCGCTCCGGGCGCTCGCGCACACCCGCTCGGCCGACGGGGCCGGGTTCGACCGCCTCCCGTCCCAGGAGCTCTGGTGAACCCCGGAGCCCGCCGCGCCGGGCTGGCCGTGGCGGTGCTCGCCGCCCTCGCCCTGCCCGCCTGCCCGGTGTCGACGCCGTCCATCTGCGACGTGCAGGACGGCGAGGTGGTGATCTTCCCGGCGAGCGCCGTGGACGTCCCGACGAACGTGGTCGTCCGGGTCTTGACCGGCGGCAGCGCGGAGTCGCTCCACGTCCTGCTGATCGACCCGTCCACCGAGACCGTCGAGCCGGGCGACGAGGTCCTGCTCGTGACGACCTTCGGCGACGTGCTCGAGCTGACGCCGCGCTTCGAGCTCCTGAGCGACGCCGACTACCGGATCGAGGTCGTGGACGACTTCGACAACGTGGTCGCCACGGCGTTCTTCTCGACCGGCGTCGGCTCCGAGGCCGGCCCCGCCCTCGCGCCAGGCGCGGTCACCGTCGACCCCATCGCCGGCGAGGACCGGGCGTGCTGCACCGGGGGAGGCTGCGTCGACGGGAGCCTGGTCTCCCTGCCGCCGCTGGCGGCGGACAACTTCAGCCCGCAGCTCGTGCTCGTCACCGTCGACGAGCTCTTCAACGACGCCTGCGGGGCGCAACAGGAGCGCGTCGGCGTCATCCCGGTCGTCTGGGACGGCGACGGGAGCTTCGGCCTGAGCGCCGAGACCGACCTCTTCCTCGACGGCTGCTACATCTTGAACACCGTCACCCAGACCCTGCGCGAGGGGCCCTCGACCGACATGGTCTGCGCCCCGGGCGTCAGCTTCGTCCCGGCGGGGCCGACCGATCAGTGCCGCGCGAGCACCTCCGGCTGCGGCTGCGACGTCGCAGCGACGCCGGCGCAGACCGCGCTCGCCCTGGCGTTCGCCGCGGGGCTCCTGCTGTGGCTCTGGCGGCGCCGGAGGACCGGATGAAGCCCGAGCACCGGATCACCTTCGTGCTCCCCGGCGGCGAGCGGGTCGTCTGCGACGGCTACCCGCGCCTGAACCTCCTCGCTCACGCCGAGATGATCGAGCTCGAGCTGCCGCAGAAGTGCGGCGGGCAGGCCGAGTGCGGGACCTGCAGGGTGCGCCTCCACGAAGGCGAGTGCACCCCGGCGCGGGGCGACGAGGTCGACCTGATGACCCGCCACCGGAGCCGCTTCCGAGACGGCGAGCGGCTGGCGTGCCGCGCCCGCCCGCGGAGCGACGTCGTCGCCGAGATCCTGGCCATGATGCCGCCGGATCTGCGCGACGTCCCCGAAGAGCCCCCGACCCAGGGCTGAACGCGAGAGATCCGGAGCCCCTCGGCGGGGGGCACCCGATTCCAGCAGTGAAGAGGACCGATGAGCGAGACGAACCGCCCCACGGAAGAGGCGCTGCGCGCCGCCCTCGCCACCGTGAACGACCCGGAGCTCGGCGTGGACATCGTCTCGCTCGGGCTCGTCGAGCGGCTGGAGGTCGCGGACGACGGCGCGGTCGCCGTGGTGATACGGCCGACCAGCCCGAGCTGCCCGGTCGGAGACCTCCTGGTCGAGCAGTCCCGGACCGCGCTGGTCCGGATCGAAGGCGTGGGCCCGGTCCACGTCACCCTCGACCGCGGTCAGGCGCAACCGTCCGAGCGCCAGAGCCGCCTCGGCGTCGCCATCCGGGACGCCGGCCCCGCGCCGGCACCCGCGGCGAGCAGCTCCCCGGCCCTCGCTAGAGCGCCCTTCCTGCTGCTGGGCCTCGCCGCGCTGGTCGTGGGCGTCTGGGGCGGGATGGCGCGCACCGGCGGCAACTTCCCCCTCCCCTCCCCCGGCTGGCTCATCGGTCACGGACCGCTCATGATCGGCGGCTTCCTCGGCACGGTCATCACCCTCGAGCGCGCCGTCGGGGTGGGCTGGCGCCTCGCCTGGGCGGCGCCGCTCCTGTCGGCCATCGGCGCCCTGCTCCTCATCCTTCCGGTGGACAGCGGGGCGGCGGCGCCGGCGGTCATGACGGCGGCCAGCGCGGCCCTGGTCGCGATCTACGTCGCGTTGATCGCCCGCGGCGCCAAGGCGGCGACGATGGTCGAGGCGTCGGGCGCGGTGGCGTGGCTCGGCGGGAACCTGGCGTGGCTCGGCGGCGCGCCGCTCTTCGCCGTCCTGCCGTGGTGGCTGGCGTTCCCGGTCCTGACCATCGTCGGCGAGCGGATCGAGCTCGCGACCGTTCGGCGGCCGCTGACCGCGGCCGCGCTCCTCGTCCCGACCGGCGTGCTCCTGGCCTACACCGCGGCGCTGGCGGCGCTGATGTTCCCGACGGCGTGGCCCCCGCTGATGGGCGCCGCGCTCCTGACCCTCGCCAGCTGGCTCTTCGCGGGCGACGTCGCGCGCGAGACCGTCCGCGTCCCGGGGCTCCCGCGCTTCACCGCGTGGTGTCTGCTGACCGGCTACGCCTGGATGGCCTTCGGCGGGCTCCTGATGATCCTCGGCGAGGTCCCCGCCGCCGGGCTCTACTACGACGCGGTCGTCCACACCGTGCTCGTCGGCTTCGTCATCGCGATGATCTTCGGCCACGCGCCCATCATCTTCCCCGCGGTGCTGCGGCGCCCGATCCCGTTCACCCGCCTCTTCTACGTCCACCTCATCCTGCTCGAGGTCGCCATGATCCTGCGCGTCTACGGGGCGCTCGCCGACAAGGCCGCGCTGCGGACCGCCGGGGCTCACGCGACGGCGACGACGCTGGTCGTCTTCCTGATCCTGACCGTCGCCCAGGTCCTACGCGGTCGACGCTCGGCGTAGGCCCGGCGACCGAGCTCGCACCCAGGTCGTGAACATGGTCTCGCACCTCCCCCCGCTCCTCGGCACCTTCGACGCGTCGGGGATCGCCCTGCAGCTGTCGCCGCTGCTCCCCTTCGCGCTGTCCCTCGTGACCCTCCTGGCGCTCGCCCGGAGCGGCGACGGCTCGCGACGGACGCTGACGAGCTTCTTCTACGTCCTCGGCGTCATCGAGCTGGCGCTGGTCGCCGCGGTCGCCGTCTTCTACGCGCGCACGGGCCTGCACGGCAACGACGCGCTGGCGCTGGTGCTCGTCGCGATCACCCTCTACTTCGCCGTCGTGGCGCTGATGCTGCGGCGGCGCGCCCGACCGCGCGGCGACATCGAGTAGCGAGGAGACGCTGACCCACGCGTGAACGCCGGCCAGCGCTACGGGCGTCGGTGTCCTACTGGCGCTGCAGGGTGAAGGAGTAGCTGAGCGTCCCCGCGAGGGTGTAGCTGCAGTAGCCGCTGTTCACCGGGGTCGTCCCGTGGTGGTAGCAGGCGGCGGACGCCGTGCTGGAGACGAGGGCGTAGCCCGACGGGATCCGGCACCGGCTCGCCGTGCCGGCGGTCCAGCCGGAGTAGATCCCGCAGTCGCCCTCGGATCCGGCGGGGCAGCTGCCGCAGCCGGTGCCCGTGCACACGCACTGGTTGACGCCCTGCGCGGTGCAGCCGCCGGGGCACTGGGCCTCGGTGGTAATGTCCCAGGTCGCGACGACGTCGCCGGCCGTCAGGGTCACCTGGATCGTCTCGGACCAGCTCGCCCCCGAGGTCGCGCGGAGCTCGAGGGTCTGCCCGGGGTTCAGCGTCGCCGCCGTCACCCAGGGCCCACCGTCGACGCTCAGCTCGGGGCTGCCGTCCCCGCTGACCGAGACCGGGAGCCCGGGATCGAAGCTCGTCAGCGCGAGCACGCTCGACGTCGTAATCGTGCTCGGCGGCGCGCTGGTCGCCGCGGGGATCGTGAACGCGTCGGGGGCGGTGTCGACGCAGCTCGGACCGCTGTAGCCGGCCTCGCAGACGGCGCAGGTCTCGTCGCTGGCGTCGCTGCAGGTGAGCCCGCTCTGGCAGTGGTCGATGGGGGTGCAGGCCGTGCAGCTCTCGGTGCCGTCACCGTAGAAGCCGTCGTTGCAGTCGCAGCTGTAGGAGGCGACCGCGTCGACGCAGACCCCGGCCCCGCCGACCGTATCGCAGGGGTCCCCGACGCAGTCGTCGTCGTCGACGGCGCAGGTGGACCCGCTGTAGCCGAGATCGCAGGAACAGACCCCGGAGGTACAGATCCCGTGGACGCAGGGCTCGCCGCAGAACGACCCGGGGGCGAGGTTGGGGCCGAAGCCGAAGGCGAAGGCCGTCAGGGGGTCGCCGGTGCCGGTGTACTCGGTCCGGACCGACGCGCTCGGATCGCCGAAGGTCAGCGGCTCGGAGGCGCAGGTCCCCAGATCCGCGTCCCATTGGATGAACGGATAGACGGTCCCGGCGGCGATCTCGCCAGCGTCGACCGCGGGCGACCCCTGGGCGTCGTCCGCCGTGCCCCGGGCGCGGAGCCAGCACCCCGCGATCGCCGGGCGGCGCACGCCGAGGGCGACGTTCCAGTAGACCTTCTGGGCCGGGGCGCCGGCGCTCTGCAGGTCCTCGAAGCCGCGGTAGACGCCGATCTGGAAGAGGTAGTCGTCGGCGTCCAGCCCGCCGGGAGCGGCCACGACCGCGCAGTCGCCGCCGCCCACGGAGCCGGCGATGCACTGGTTGCCCGCGTCGCCCGAGGGATCGATGGTCAGGTCGGCGGTGAACCCCGACGCCGGGTCGGTGCAGTCGAGCTGCAGCGCGTCGAGGTAGAGCTCGGTCTCGACGTCGGCGCGCGCACCGGCGGTGCACGCGAAGCCGAGGACCATGGTCGGCCCACGCTGCCCGGCCGCCTCGAAGAGGAGCGTGATGTCGCCGTCGCAGCTCCCGTCGTCACCGTCGTCGCGGCAACAGTCGAGCTTGGCCGAGCAGAAGATGTCGTCGAAGTTGACCGCGACGTCGAAGAAGCCCTGCTGCGCCGGCCGCATCAGCGCGACGTCGAACTGCACCGCCACGTCGCTGTTCTCGCGGCACGTCACGGTCTGGGTCAGCGGGCCCGCGGTCGTCGGGTTCTGAAACGGGACGCTGGTCCCGGCGACGCCGCCCGCGGCGCCCGAGGCGAAGGTCCCGAGCGACGAGACCGGCGCCGAGTAGGCGCCGACGACCCAGACCCGGACGGTGTTCGGCTGAGCCGCCGCGTCCGCGTCGCAGGGGCCGACGTAGCTCGCCGAGCCCGCGCCGTCGCCGTAGCCGGAGGACGACAGCCGCCGCTGCCAGACGACCGCCGGGGTCGACGCGCCGTTCGACACCTCGACGTCCCACACCACGTCACCCACCCCGGTCAGGTTCAACGCCGCGACGTCGACCGACAGGCGGGGACCGTCGAGGCTCGCCTCGGTCGGGGCGGCGGCCTCACCACAACCCGTCAGCGCCCACATCGCCACAACACAGCACAACGTCGCCTTCATCACGCCTCCGCACACGGCAGGTCCGTCCGCCTCGAGGTGCCTGACCTGGATGGCTCCTCGCGATCGCACGAGAATGGTACGTGTCACCGCGACGGCGCGCCACTCGAAGCGTGCGCGCAGCGCAAAGGTCGCGTCGTGTCGACGTCGACTGCGCAGGTCCCGCGGGCGCCGCGGATCCGCGCTCACGCAGCGCACCCAGGGCGTCGCTGCATTGACATCGGAGGCTCCTGGAACGAACTTGGGGGTGGTCTTTTGCGGCGCACCAGGCGCCCCCCACCGGACGGCCGACACACGACATGAACGATCGCCCCTTCGCCGCGCGGTACCTGCTCGCCGCCACGACCTGCGTCGCGTTCGCCTCCGGCTGCGCCGGAGCGACCGACGATGGCCCGACCGGGCGCATCGACGTCGCCGTGGCGCCCCTCTCGCTGCCAGGCGTCAGTGACGCCGTCTACACGCTGACCGTCACCAACGGCGGCGGGGACACCGTGTGGTCGAAGCAGCTCTCGTCTTCGTCCTACGGCGACGGCGCGGGCTCCATCAGCTACGTCGGCACCTGCGACGCGTCGGACGGGGTGGCCGACAACACCATCGCCCTCGTCCTCGACAGCCTGACCGTCGACGGCGGGACGACGCTCACCGCCGGCGTGGACTTCGCGAACCCGGCGCCGGCCGGAGACCCGGTCGAGCTCGTGCGGACCTGCGTCGCCGACCAGGACGTGGCCGTCGACTTCGAGATCACCGTGGCCCGAGCCGCGCAGCAGGGCTTCTTCGACGTCGCCATCACGTTGTCGGACGTCTTCTGCTCGGCCAAGCTCGACTGCCAGAGCGCCTCCGGGCCGCTCGAGCTCCTCAGCAACCCGGCGACCGGCGAGCGGGACCAGACCGCGGTCCTCGGCTTCGCATGCACCGCCGGGCCCGGCCAGGAGACCTGGCTCTACATGGACCCGGTGACGGTCACCTGCACCGGCGGCGGCGGCGCGGTCTTCGTGGTCGACCCCGCTGGCGCGCTCGGCAACCAGAACCCGGCGTTCTCGAACGCCAACACCGAGCTCCTCTTCCAGGCCGCCATCTACCGGGGCGACGAGCAGCTCCCGGGGTACGCCAAGGGGTACTGGAACGTCGCGCTCGGGCTGAACGGCGGCGCCTTCACGACGCTCTCGCCGTGCACGCTGACGGCGTCGGCCTCGGCGTCGAGCAGCGCCTTCGCCGACGGCGAGACCCCGGACGGCGTCCGCTGGCCCTACGTCGACTGGGACGTGCCGCTCACGAACGGCTCCGGGGCGCTCGTCTGCACCAGCCACTTGGTCGGCGGCGGGCAGGTCGAGGCCGCCTACACCGACACCGACGGCCACCGCTTCCACGCCATCCGCCACGTCGGCGACCCGACCGTCACCCTCGGTGAGGTCGCCCCGGTCGCCTTCGGCGCGTCGTTCCGCTACGCCGACGCCACCTACGCGGCGAGCTGTGACGACTACCGCAACCCGACGCCGCCCTACGTCTACGTCGACACCGGGAGCGGCGTCTACGCCATCGATCCGGACGGCGACGGCGGCGCGGCGCCCTACGACGTCTACTGCGACATGACGACGGACGGGGGCGGCTGGACGATGCTGCTCAACCTCGACACGTCGGATGGCCACGTCATGTGGTGGGACAACCCGCTGTGGACCGACGCCAATGTCTACGGCGACGTCGCGACGCCGTTCGACGGCGACCACAAGAGCGAGGCGTACAACAGCCTCGGCGGCGGCGCCGAGGTCATGCTGACGGTGCATCAGCAGGGGGCGATCGTCGGCTGGAAGGCCTTCGCCAAGAGCGGCGCGGGGACGCTGCTCAGCTACATGACCACCGGCTCCGACGACGTGACCCTCGGGAGCAGCGTGACCGCCTCGGACACCGCGGCCATCTGGGCCAACGAGGCGCTCGTCCGGAGCTCGACGACGCTCATCGCCAACTTCTGCCTCGAGTGGCCCGGCAGCTGCATCCCCTACGGCGGCAGCTCACCGGACGGAAACCGGCTGGGATCCGCCGAGGCCCAGCCCGCCAACAACGTCGGCGGCGGCCTCGGGAACTGGTCGGACATGGGCCTCTGCTGCTCGGGCCAGTCGTATCCGACGGTCACGTGCAGCGGGTCCAGCACGTTCCGAACGTGCTCCGAGGCCCAGGCCGGCTGGTCCTCCAGCTACGGCACGGGCAACCACGGCACCTTCGGGACCGACTCCTGCTTCCCGATGACGAACACCCGCTCCGACAGCAGCTGCTCCGGCGCCAACTGGGCCGCCGCCAACGGCGTCGCATACGACTACGCGCTCTTCGTCCGCTGAGCGTCGCGTCCGGTGAGGCGTCGGCGCCGAAAATGTTAGATCGCGGGGTCTGACCCCACCTGCTAATACTTCCGGCGCGGCGAGGCGCTGGCCGGCGGGCCTCGACCCTTCAGCCGACGCCTCTTCGGTTCAGGGGCAGGGGTCGCAGAGGGCGCGCCAGGCGAAGACCTCGTCCTGCTTGACCGGGTGGGCGGCGCCGAAGGCGTAGCGGTTGTCCGCCTCCTCGCAGCCCGGCCACTTCTCGACCGAGCACCAGTCGCCCCAGCTGTACTTGTAGTCGAACCACTGCCCGCGCGGGACCAGGATCGTCCCGGTAGCGCGCGTCTCGGACGCCCGGGTCAGGGCGTGGAACGACCAGCCGTCGGCGTCCGAGGCGACGTGGATGACCGCCTCCTCGGGCGTGCCGTCGGGGAGCTTCACCGACAGCGGGACCGCGACGTCGGGCCCCGGGAGCGTGATCGCCGGGTCGTAGCGGGCGTCGAGCGCGAAGCCCGGGGCGTCCTCGAAGGCGACGACCAGCGACAGGTCCGCCTCGTCCCACGCCCAGCCGGCGCCGCCGCTCAGGACCGCGTCGACGCTGGCGGCCGCGGTGACCGCCGCGCCGTCGAGGGTCACCACCGTCGGCGCGTGGTCGACCCGGTGGAAGCGGACCACGAGGGTCCGCGACGGCGGTGTGAAGTCGCCCTCGACCGGCAGCGCCTCGAGCTTCGCGCCTCCGGCGTCTCCGGTCAGCGACCAGCGCGAGCGGCGCGAGGCCCCGAAGCCGTCGCCAGCGTCCTCGTAGAGCGTCCGCTCCGTGGTCTCGCCGGTCATGGGGTAGACATCGAGGGTCAGGCGCCCGGCCGGCGGGGCGTCGGCCGTCTGAGATGGCTCCTGAGTGGGGAGGATCGCCCCCGCCCGGACGTACATCGGCAGCGCCTGGAGCCGCAGCGACGCGGTGATCGTCGTCGGGCCCTCGTAGGCCGCGCCCGACGCCAGCTCGAACCAGCGCCCCGCGGGCAGATAGACCTCGCGGGTCGTCGCACCCTCGGTCACGACCGGCGCGACGAGGAGATCCGGGCCGACCATCGCCTGGTCACCGAGGGTCTGCGCCGTCTGGTCGCCCTGGAAGTGCCAGACCAGCGGTCGGAGCACCGGCGCGCCGGTCCGCGCCGCCTCGTCGAAGAGCGTGTAGAGGTACGGCAGCAGCGCGTAGCGGCGGGCGATGTGGATCCGGCTGATGTCCGTGACCTCCTGACCGAAGGCCCACGGCTCCTGGCCGGCGACCCCGCTCGTGACGTGCGCCCGGAAGAAGGGCGAGACCGAGCCGAGCGCCATCCAGCGCGCGTAGAGCTCGGGCGTCGCGCCCCCGGAGTAGCCGCCGACGTCGCTGCCGACGAACGGTATCCCGGACATCCCGAGGTTCAGCAGCATCGGCAGGGTCTGCTCGAGCGAGGTCCAGGTGGTCGGCGCGTCCCCGGTCCAGATGGCGGCGTAGCGCTGGATCCCGGAGAAGCCGGCGCGGCTCAGGGTGAAGGGGCGGCGGTCGGGGTACGCCGCGAGCTGCCCCTCGAAGGTCGCCTGGGCCTCGAACAGCGCGTAGGCGTTGTGGAGCTCGGCCATCGTCGTCGGTCGCCCGTCGCCGGCGACCACCACGTCGTTGTCGACGCTCGCGCCGCCGCCGCTCTCGGGGAAGACCGTCGGCTCGTTGACGTCGAGCCAGACGCCGCGGAGCCCCCGGAGCGCGTTGGTCTTCACCTCGGCGGCCCACCAGTCGCGCGCCGCCGGCAGGGTGAAGTCGGGGAAGACGCTCTCGCCGGGCCAGACCACGCCGGTGAACGTGCTGCCGTCGGGCTTCTTCAGGTACGCGTCGGCCGCCAGCCCGCGGTCGTACACGTCCCAGCCGGGATCGCGCTTGATGCCGGGATCGCTGATGACGATGGTCTTGAAGCCATCGGCGGCCAGGCCGCTGACGAGCCCCTCGGGGTCCGAGAACGCCGTCGGATCCCAGCTGAAAGTCCGGTAGCCGTCCATGTGCTGGATGTCGAGCCACAGCCCGTCAGCCGGGATCTGGCGGTCGCGGAGCTCGGCCCCGACGGCGGCGAAGGCCGTGTCGGGCGAGTAGCCCCAGCGGCACTGATGGAAGCCCAGCGACCACCGCGGCGGCAGCGGCGTACGGCCGCTGAGCGACGTGTAGCGGCGGACGACCTCGGGGATCTCGGGGCCGGCGATGACGTACTGGTCGACGTAGTCGGCGTGGGTCCGGAGCGTCCAGGTGTCGGGCTGGGAGTCCGCCATGTCGAGCTCGAGCCGGTGGCTGTCGTCGAAGAGGACGCCGTAGGCCTCCCCGTCGCGGAGGCCGACGAAGAACGGCACGCCGAGGTAGAGCGGATCGGTGTCGGGCGCGTACCCACCGTAGCTCGAGTCGTAGGCGTCGGTGTTCCAATGGACCATCGTGGTCCCGCGCCGGTCGAAGGCGCCCTGGTGCTCGCCGAAGCCGTAGAAGCGGTCCCCGGCGGGCGCCGCGTAGTCGGCCACGATCTCGTCGCCGACGACCGACAGCGCCGCGGCGTCGACGATGACCTCGCCGGAGCTGTCCATGACCCTGAGCGCACAGCCGTCGCGCACGGCGACGGCGAGCTCCGGGGTGCACAGCGCATAGCCGTCGACGGTGGGGCCGTCCCAGGTCGTCCCGGCGGCCGCGGGAGGACCGTGCAGCGCCCATCGGCGCGTCTCGTCGAGGTCGCCCGAGCCACGCAGGACCCGCATGACCCCGTCGGCGAGCGCCGTCACGCGGATCTGGGAGCTGCCGCACTCGGCGACGAGCGTCTCGCCAGCCTCGCCGGAGATGATCCGAACGGTGAGGTTCGGGCGGCGGGCGGCCTTCGCCTCCCCTGCGATCAGCGGGCAGTGGGCCGGGACCGTCGAGGTCGACGTGTCCTCGCCGTCCGCTCCCTCCGAATCTCCGGCGACCGAGTCGCCGACGACGTCGTCCCCTGACGCGGTGTCTTCTACCGCGTCGGCGGTGTCCGCGTCCGAGACGGTGGCGTCGTCCGGACAAGCGCCCAGGAGCAGGGTCAGGGGGATGAGGGCCAGCGCACCAGCGGCGCGCACGTTCAGGGTTCGAGCGGCCATGGGCGGCAACCTAGCACCGCGCCGCCCTCGGGGCACGAGGATCCGCGTGAGTACAACGTCTTTCACGGCCATCTCGCAGCCGCGACATTTCCCGGCGGCGGCGAGGTCGGGAGGCGTTATCCTGGTGGCGTCTCCGGCCCAGGTCTCCGCCATGCCCAGAACCCTCGTACTCGTCTCGGCCCTGGGGTCGCTCGCCATCATCGCGGGCTGCGGCCCCGACGCGCCTGGCCCGCCGGACACCCTCCCCGGTGACGTCGAGCTGCCCGACGCGCTCCCCGACGACACGACGCTCCCCGAAGACTCGGCGCTTCCGGAAGACACGGCGCTCGCCGACGCCGCCGACGACACGCTCGAGACGGACACCACCGCGCCCGACACGACGGACCCGGGCGCCTGCAAGCCCGATGGCGGCGCTTGCGACGCGCCGTGCTTCACCTCCGGGCGCTGCGAGACGGGCACCTGCGTCGGCGTCCCGGGGACCGAGGTCGTCTGCGACCTCCCCGGGGACGGCGCGTGTGTGACCGGCTACGCCTGCGACCCGGCGACAGGCCAGTGCACCGACCCCGTCCCTGCCGAGGCCGGGGTGAGCTGCGAGCGCGACGACGACCCGTGCACCTTCGACGTGTGTGACGACGGCGGCGCCTGCGTCGACTCCGGCGGCCGCGAGACCTGCGCGGACGAGTCCGCCGCCGACCCGTGCTGGACCTGGGCCTGCGGCGCCGAGAGCGGCTGCGCGAGGGCGGCGTTCATCGACGGGGGCTCCTGCGACGACGGCGACGCCTGCACCCTGTCCGACAGCTGCCAGGCGGACGGACAGGGCGGCGGCAGCTGTGTCGGCGCGCCCTACCCCATCGACGACGGCGACCCGTGCACGGTCGACAGCTGTGACGACGGCACGGTCACCCACGCACCCGCCAACGGCCTCGACTGCACGGTCGACGACCTCTGCCGCGGCGACGGGACGTGTCAGGACGGTGACTGCGTCGCGCCCGTCGTCGTCACCTGCGACGACGGCGACCCGTGTACCGACGACAGCTGCGACCCGGCGACCGGCGCCTGCCTCACCCCCAACGCCGAGGACGGCACGGCCTGTACCGTCGACGACCTCTGCCGCGGTGCCGGCACCTGTCAGAGCGGCGCCTGCGACGCCCCCGTCGTCGTCACCTGCGACGACGGCGACCCCTGCACGGCCGACGCCTGCGATCCTGCGACCGGCGCCTGCCTGACGCCGGACGCTGAGGACGGCACGGCCTGTACGACCAGCGACCTCTGCCGCGGCGATGGCACCTGCCAGAGCGGCGCCTGCGACGCCCCCGTCGTCGTCACCTGCGACGACGGCGACCCGTGTACCGACGACAGCTGCGATCCGGCGACCGGCGCCTGCCTCACGCCCGACGCCGAGGACGGCACGACCTGCGACGACCTGGACGCCTGCACCAGCGACGACCGGTGCACCGCGGGCCAGTGTGGCGGGAGCGCCGTGTCGCCGTGCTGCGCCGACAGCCTGTGCGAGGAGGGCGAGGACTGCGCGTGTGGCGGGTGCGCCGAGGTCGCCCGCTGCCGCTGCCCCGATGGCGACGTCGATGGGGACGACCGGTGCGCCGACGAGGACAACTGCGACGACGTCGCCAACGCCGACCAGCTCGACACCGACGACGACGGGGCCGGCGACGCCTGCGACACCGACGACGATGACGACGGGGTCCCGGACGACGAGGACGCGAACCCGCTCGACGAGACCTTCTGCCGGGACGCCGACGAGGACGGCTGCGACGACTGCGCGAGCGGGTCGGACGATCCGGCCAACGACGGCGACGACGCCGACGGCGACGGGATCTGCGACCTCGGCGACGTCTGCCCGGGCGGCGACGACACCGTCGACGTCGACGACAACGGCGTCCCCGACGCCTGTGAGTGCTCCGGGTTCGAGGCCCTCGACACCGAGACCCACGACCTCGACGCCGATCCGGGGGACTTCGGGACGCTCTACGCCACGACCTCCGACCTGTCCGCCTGGTCGGCCACCCGGAGCAACGTCATCGCCAAGGTCCACGTCTACGACCGCGTCGTCGGCCAGTGGAAGAAGACGACGCTCCCCGGCATGTACTACGGCGGCGCGGCGACGCTGAGCCTGCTGCGCGCCGCCGGCGACGTCCTGTGGTTCGCCCACCCCTACCCCGACGCCGGCAGCCAGGGCGATCGCCTCTATCGCTACGACGCCGGCGCCGACGCCCCGGTCGTGACGGACCTCCGCGACGAACAGTCGGACCCCGGCAACATCGTCACGGACCATGTCGCCGTGACCTCGGCGCTGGCGGCCTTCCACACCCAGCGCAACAACGTGACGAGCCGCCTCTTCGTCCACCGCCGGCAGGACGACGCCTGGAGCGTCGTGACGCTGCCGACCCGCTCGAGCGGCGGCCGCGCGGTGATACGGGCGATGGCGGCGTCCGGGCCGCTGCTCGTCTACGGCTGGGACCACCCGAACACGTCGACGAACGGCGACGTGGTCAACGTCTACGAAGCCTCGGCCGACGCGACGGCGAGCTGGGACACCCAGGACATCGTGGCGGACCCGGGAGACATGCTGCCCACCACCCTGACCGTCACGCCGGCGCTGGCCGCCTTCCACACCCAGCGGAGCAACGTCACGAGCCGCCTCTTCCGATACCGGGTGGCCGACGGCGCGTGGACGACGGTGACGCTGCCGACGCGTTCGAGCGGCGGGCGGGCCGTCGTCAAGGCCATCGGCGCCGACCAGGACCTGCTCTTCTACGCCTGGGACCACCCGAACACCTCCACCCAGGGGGACGTCGTGACGCTCTACGACGCGACGAGCGACACCGAGCAGAGCTGGGAGACCGCCGACATCGTCTCGGATCCGGGCGACATGGTCGCCTCGCAGGTCACCGTGACCTCGGAGCTCGTCGCCTTCGCCACCAAGCGGAGCAACGTCATCAGCCGGGTTCTCATCTATGACCGCGGCGAGGACGGCTGGACCCAGGTGCTGCTACCGACGATGTATTACGGCGGCCGCGCCGACCTCCGCGCCATCCACGCCGCGGGCTCGCGCCTCTACGCCGTCTACCCGAACCCGACGGGCGGCGGGATCGGCGAGCGGATCTACATCTACGACGCCGTCACGCACACCCTCGACGAGGTCGACACCGTCGACGTCCAGAACGACCCCGGGCAGATGCTCGTCGACCTCGTCGCGGTCACGCCGGACCTCTTCGCCTTCCACACCCAGCGCAGCAACGTGAAGAGCCGCGTCTTCATGTACGACGCCTGCGCCGACGCGTGGCGGGTCGAGGACTTGCCGACCCGCTCGACCGGGGGCAAGGCCGTCGTCGAGACCCTCGAGGCCGCCGGCCCGACCCTCGTCTACACCTACGACCACCCCGACCACACCGTCCGCGGCGACGTGGTCTCCGAGCGCAGGCCCTGCGGCTGCCAGTAGACGCGAAGGCGAAGGCGAGAGCGAAGGCGGAGGCGAGAGCGAAGGCGGAGGCGGAGGCGAGAGCGAAGGCGGAGCGAAGGCGGAGCGAAGGCGGAGCGAAGGCGGAGCGAAGGCGGAGCGAAGGCGGAGCGAAGGCGGAGCGAAGGCGGAGCGAAGGCGGAGCGAAGGCGGAGCGAAGGCGGAGCGAAGGCGGACGCGGAGGCAGAGGCGAAGGCTGAGAGCTCAGGCCAGGAGGAACGGGGCCGCGGTGAGGAGGTCGGGGCCGGGGAGGTAGACGTCGCTGGCGGCGCGGAGCTCGGGTGGGGCGTCGTTCCAGGCGATGGAGAAGGCCGCCTCATGGGCGGCGGCGACGTCGTTGGGGCCGTTTCCGACGAAGGCGACGCGCTCGCGTGGGGCGTGGAAGCGCGCGCGGAGCTCGCGGATGCCCGCCGCCTTGTGCTCGCGGTCGTAGGGGGTCGGCTCGCCGCCGGAGATCCGCCCATCGGCGTCGAAGAAGACGCGGTTGACCCAGACCGTGTCGACGAGATCGGCGGGCAGGTGGCGCTCGACCACGAGGTCGACACCGCCCGACAGGATCGCCACGTGAACGCCTGCCGCTCGCAACCGCCGCAGGAGCTCCAGAGCGCCCGGCGCCGGGTGGAACGTGTCGACGACGGCGAGCAGCGCCTCTCGATCCGCCCCGGCGGCGCTCAGCATCTCGAGGTCGGCGGCGAACCACTCCGCGTAGCTGATCTCGCCCGACAGCGCGCGCCGGACGACGTCCTTGCGCCGCGCCGGGTCGCTCCCCAGCGCGCCGTGGAGGGTCTTCCAGACCGGCCCGTCGTGGACGACCAGCGTCCCGTCGAGATCGAAGACGACCAGGTCGAAGCGCGGCCGCGTCACCCGGGAGGCCACTTGAGGGGGCGCCCACCCATCACGTGGAAGTGCAGGTGGAAGACCGACTGGCCCGCGCCCTCACCGCTGTTCGACACCACCCGGTAGTCGCTCAGCCCGGCCTCGGCGGCGACCTTCTGGCAGACGAGCAGGCAGTGGCCGACGAGCTGCTCGTCGTCGGCCGCCATCGCGCCGATGCTCACGATGGGCTTCTTCGGGATGACGAGCACGTGGAAGGGCGCGCCCGGGTTGATGTCCTTGAACGCCAGCGCCTGATCGTCCTCGTAGACGATCGTCGCCGGGATCTCGCGATCGATGATCTTCTGGAAGATGGTCCCCACCCTCGCCTCCTGGCCCCGGCCGCGACACCGCGGCGGAGTCGATCTGGTAGCCCGCCTCGGCGCGTCGCGTCAACGCGGGCGCCTGCCGGCCGGCGCTACGGCACCATCGGCAGGACGAGGCCCGGATCGCCGCCGTCGTCGTCCTTCGGGAGGGGCGGGTCGAGGTCGACGCCGCCGGGGCCGAGCGGCAGGAGCGCCTCGCTGCCGCGGAACACCGGGTCGAAGGGCGCCTGAGCGTCCGCCTCCTCCTGGGTGATCTTGCCGCGCTCGACCATGACGTTCAGGAGCGCCTCCAGGTACTTCCGCCAGCGCGGGCTGACCTTGCCCTGTTGGAAGAAGCTCTCGTAGTAGCGCCGCGGGTTCGGGATCACGCTCGACAGGAAGATGCACTCGAGGAGCGTCAGGTCGCGGGGCGACTTGCCGAACCACCGGTCCGCGGCCTCGCCCACGCCGTAGATCCCCGGGCCGAACTCGATGACGTTCAGGTAGAGCGCCATGATCTCCTGCTTGGAGAGGTGCTGCTCCATCTGCCAGGCGATGAAGAGCTCCTGGAGCTTGCGGCTGACGGTCTTGTGCGGCCCCAGGAAGAGGTTCTTCACGAGCTGCTGGGTGATCGTGCTCGCCCCGCGCACGAAGGACCCGCGCTCGAGGTTCGTGATGATCGACTCCTTGATGGCGTTCGTGGAGAAGCCCGGGTGCTTGTAGAAGGGGTCCTCGGTCGTCGTGACCGCCTTCTCCAGGTACGGGCTCATCTCCTCGAGCGGCACCCAGCGCCCCGTGAACGGCCCCGACATGCGCGAGCCGTCGCTCCCGTCCTCGCGCCGGATCCCGTACGAGAACGCCTGGCGGAGCTGCTCGAAGTCCACCGACCGCCCCATCGAGCGGACCGCGAACCCCTCGCCCACCGGACGCGAGTCGATGGTCATCGCGGGGATGTCCCCGGTGTCGAGGTCCACCGCCACGGTCCACGCCAGGCGGCCGGTGACCGCGAGCCCGTCCAGCCGCGACATCATCGCCCGCGGGAAGGCGTCGACCACCGCCTGGACCGACGTCTCCGGCAGGCGCAGGTCGAGGTGGATCACCGGCCGCTCGCGGTAGTGGGTGACCTTGGCGCCGATCTCCACCGACACGTCGCGCACCCGCAGGCGCCCGCCCTGTAGTGTCAGCGTCTCCGCGTCCGGGTCCACGCGCACGTCGAAGTCCACCCCGAAGTCCACCGCGCGCAGCGGCTCACGCGCCAGGTCCGGGTGGGACAGCACGGCGTCACGCAGCTGGACGGTCCCCGAGGCGGTCCACGGCCGGCCCTCACCGGCCCACGCGAGGTGGAGCACGCTGTCGTGGAGGACGCCGTCGCCCTCGGCGGTCAGGGGCTTCGGCAGCACGTCCTCGAGCAGCTTCAGCGGGAGCCCCGCGAGCTCGAGATCCACCTCGACGCCGCCCGCCGACTCGCCCATCGGCGTCCGCAGCGTGACCCGCGCCGGCCGCCGCGTCACCTCGGGCACGACCGCGCTGGCCTCGACCTTCGCGCCGTCGGGACCGGCGCTGGCCTCGACGGAGAGCGACTCGAGGGTCATGGGCCCGAGCGGCGAGCTCAGCGCCACGTGCCCATCGCGCACCTCGATGGACTTCAGCGGCAGGCCCCCCAGCGCGTGGACCACCCGCGGCGCGAGGGCGTCCGCCGCCCGCTCGAGGGAAGCGATGGCGCGCGACGACCGCGCCCGGATCGAGTCGTCCGGGTCCGACGACCGCGACGGCGCGAGGCGCGCGGCGGCGGAGCGTGAGGCGGCGACGAGGAGATCCGCCGGGTCCGCGGGGCGTCCCCCCTCGGTCCAGCGCATCGGCGGGACGAGGTCCTCGAAGCTGTGGTGTCCACCGGCCGCGAGCCGCATCACGAGCGCGGGCTCGACGACCACGACCTTGTCGACGTAGGCCATCAGCTCACGGACGCTGGGGAGCTCCGCGTCGTGGCCCAGCTCGGCCACCGCCCGGCGCACGATCTCCCGGGGCTCGGGGGCGATCTCCAGGCGCGCCACCGTCGCCGCCGCGCCGATCGTCCCGTTGGTCTTCTTGGGATCGAAGGGGACCGAGAGCTGGAGCTCGTTGACGACAAAGCCGTCGGGAGTCCAGCGGAAGCCCTTCACGCCGGCGACGCGCTTTCCGAGATAGAAGCGCACCGGGCGATCGAAGCGCGCGCCGACCACCCGGGGCGTCCCGTCGAGGGCGACGGCGAGCTCCACCCCCAACCCGAAGCCCGGGTCGAGCGAGGTCTCGGCGAAGTCGGCGTCGAGGGACACCTCGGACGGAGCCTCGGGGGCGTCGGTCTTCAAGGTGATGTCCCCGTTGTCGAGCACGACCACCGGCGGGATCGAGAGCCCGAGGGGCAGCTCCGGCATGGGCGCGTCGATGACGACCTTGGCGTGGGCCAGCTTCACCAGGGGTACCCGCCGCTCGAGGTAGCGGAGCGCGCCGCCGCCGCCGCCGCTCCCCGGGTTGGCTGCGCCGTCGTCGCCGAGCAGGCCCCGGAGCCGCGACGCCAGCGCGCGGACGTTGTCGCCGCCGTCGCCGCGGCGAACGACCGTGATGATCGGCGACTCGAGCTGGATGGCGCTGAGGGTGACCTTCTGCCGGAAGAGCGCGACGTCACCGATGACGTGGACGCGCTCGGCGTAAAGCAGCGGCGCCTCGTCGGGGGGGGCCGCCTGATCGCGGACGGTGAGGCCCGTGACGTCGACGTCGCCGCCGAGCGACCAGTCGACCGCTTCGGCCGTCACACGCACGCCGAGCTTCGCCTCGAGCTGCGCTACGGCGCCGCGCCCGGCGCGGTCGACCATGGCCGGGAAGCCGAGGGCGAAACCGCCGGCAGAGCCGAGGATGAAGACGACGAAGAGCGCCACGCCCCAGAGGACGCGGCGACCGCGCGAAGGCCGCCTCTCGTCACCTTCGGCCGACGGCGAGCGCGCGGCGTCTCCGGCGGGGCGTTGGGGGATCAGCCCGGACATCGCGCGGTGAACAGGTCAGCGGCGCACCCTATTCGGGCGCGCCGCCGACGGTGTCCGAGGCGGGCGCGACCATCACTCGTTGAAGGACTTCGAGCCGGCGGTCACGGCGGTGATGACGATGAGGCCGGCGACCGCCGCGACGCCCGCGCTGATGAGCAGGATCGTCTGGGTGTCGCTGAAGAGGTCGACCTCGTACTGGTCGATCTCGCCGATGGCCAGCAGCGTGTCGCGATCGGAGGCGACGAGCTGGCTGGAGGTCATCTTGAAGTTGAACGGGGTCACCGGGTAGCGCCGCCCGCCCAGCGAGCGCACGTAGATCGGCGTCTCGCGGTCGACGAGGATCTTCTCACCGGCCTCGGAGGTCACCGTGCGCGGGATCTCCTCCTGCGACTGCAGGCTCGCGAACTCTTCCTTGCTCAGCTGGTAGGTGTTGAAGCACCCACTGGCGAGCGTCGCGAAGACGAACGCGGCGAGGGTGAGCAACACGATCGCGCCGTTGATGCGGCGCGGCTCGGTGTGAGCGTTTTCGAGCGACTGCGGTGCGTTGTATCCCATCGGCTCCTCTCGAACGAGGGCGCAATCTAACAGCGGCGCCCGAAGATTTGCAAAGGGTTATCGGGCCGGCCAGCGCGGCGCGGACGTCCCGTCACGGGGCGGGGGTGATCCCCGCGGTCACGGCGGCCCCGTCGACGTTGAATTCGGTCGTGTGCGCCGCACCATCAGCGGCCTCGCCGATCGCCACCTCGTCGGCGAGGGTCTCGCGGGCGATGTAGTCGCGCCAGACCCTGCAGGCCGCCATCACGGCCTCGTCGCCGTCGACCTTCACGGTGATGCGCGCGGTGTAGTCGAGGTCGGCCTGCTTGCGGAGCGCCTGAATCCGGCTCGTCACCTCGCGGGCGAGGCCCTCGGCGCGCAGCTCGTCGTCGACGCTGGCGTCGAGGATGACGACCCCCGCCGCGCCACCGGAGGCCGCGTAGCCCTCCTTGGCCTGGACGGTCACCTGGACGTGCTCGCTGCTCAGGGTGAAGACCTCGTCGTCGCCGAGGCGCAGCGCGTACTCGCCGGTCTCGGCGAGCTCGCGGCGGACGTCCTCGGGGGCGACGGCGTCGATGGCGGCGCGGACCTGGGGCATGCGCTTGCCGAAGATCGGCCCGAGGGCGCGGTAGTTCGGCTTGACCGCGTAGCTGACGAGGTCGCCGGCGTCCTGGGTGAAGACGACGGACTTGACGTTGAGCTCGTCGGCGATGAGCTCGGCGTAGGGCTCGATGCGCGAGGTCAGGTCGGCGTGGCCGAGGACGATCTCGACCATCTTCAAAGGCTGACGGACCTTGAGCTTGTAGCTCGCGCGGGTCTGGAGGCCGAGGCTGACGACGTCGCGCACGGTCTGCATCTCGACCGACAGCGCCTCGTCGATGAGGGCCGGCTCGAAGGCCTGCCAGTCGGCGAGGTGCACGCTCTCGGGGGCGTCGGGGTACGGGTTCCGCACCAGGTTCTGGTGGATCCGCTCGGCGATGAACGGCGTGAACGGCGCCGCCATCTTGGCGATGCCGGTCAGGACCTCCCACAGGGTGTGGTAGGCGTCCCACTTGTCGTCGGTGTGCTCTTTTGCCCAGAAGCGGGCGCGGCTCCGGCGCACGTACCAGTTCGACAGGGCGTCGGCCAGGGCGATGAGGCGCTGCGCGGCGTCGTAGAGCCGGTAGTCGTCCATGAGCGCGGTGACGTCGCGGAGCGTCATGTGCAGCTCGCCGACGATCCAGCGGTCGAGCTGCGCGCGCTCGGCCACCGGGCGCCTCGGCGTGGTCGCCGGCCAGAAGCCGTCGATGTTCGCGTAGATCTCGAAGAAGGCGTAGACGTTGCGGAGCTTGAGCAGGAACTCCTGCTGCCCCAGGCGCACGGCCTCGGGCGAGTAGCGGGTGTTGTTCCACGGCGGGTTGGCCGCGTAGAAGTACCACCGCATGGCGTCGGCGCCGTCGGACTCGAGGATCTCGTCCGGGGGCGTGTAGTTGCCCTTGGACTTCGACTCCTTCTTGCCGTGCTTGTCGGTCACGTGGCCGAGCACGATGCAGGTCTTGAACGGGTGCGGCAGCTCCCCCTCGTCGAAGAGGAGGGTCGAGATCATGAGCAGGCTGTAGAACCAGCCGCGGGTCTGATCGACCGCCTCGCTGATGAAGTCGGCCGGCCAGGCCTGCTCGAACTCCTCCTTGCCCTGGTGCGGGTAGCCCCACTGGGCGAACGGCATGCACCCGGAGTCGAACCAGCAGTCGATGACCTCGGGGACGCGGCGCATCGTCCCGCCGCAGCCGTCCTGGGAGCACGGCATCGTCACGTTGTCGATCCACGGCTTGTGGACCTTCAGGTGGTCGCTCAGGGACGGATCGGCGGCCCTGGCCTCGGCGAAGGCCGCGAAGGCCTCGGGGTTTCGGGCCTCGATCTCGGCGACCGACGCCGGCGCGGCGCGGTGCTCGCACTCCTCGCAGGTCCAGATGTTGAGCGGGGTCCCCCAGAAGCGCTCGCGGGAGAGCGCCCAGTCGACGTTGTTCCGCAGCCAGTCGCCGAAGCGGCCGTCCTTGATGTGCTCGGGGATCCAGTTGATCTGCTGGTTGTTGGCGATGGCCTGCTTGGTGACCTCGGTCGTCCGGATGAACCACGCCGGCCGGGCGTACTGGATGAGCGGGTCGCTGTCGGCGCGCCAGCAGAAGGGGTAGTTGTGCCGGTAGGCTTCCTCTTTGTAGAGGAGGCCCCGGTGGCGCAGGTTCCGGATGATGTCGCGGTCGGCCTCCTTGCAGAAGCGGCCGGCGAAGTCCGTCACCCGCGCGTCGAAGCGCCCGTCGGAGTCGACGAGCTGGAGCATCCCGATGCCGTGCTCCTGGGCGTACTTGAAGTCGTCCTCGCCGAAGGCGGGCGCCATGTGGACGAGGCCCGAGCCGGTCTCCTGGGTGACGAAGTCGGCGGCGATGACCTCGTGGGCGCGGCCGCCGGTGGGCTCGGCGTAGGAGAACGGCGGCTCATAGCGGAGGCCGACGAGCGCCGAGCCGGGCACGGTGTTGAGGACCTCGCCGCCGGGGACGAGGCTCTCGACGTGATCGGCGGCGACGATGAGGGTCTCGTCCTCGTGCTTGACGAAGGCGTAGACGATGTCCGGATGAACCGCGACCGCGGTGTTCGACGGCAGGGTCCAGGGGGTCGTCGTCCAGGCCAGGATCGAGGTCGCCTCGTGCCCGATGACCGGGAAGCGGACGAAGATCGACGGGTCGTCGACCTCCTTGTAGCCGAGGCCGACCTCGCCGGCGGACAGCGCCGTGCCGCCCTGGGGCCACCACCAGACGATCTTGTGGCCCTGGTAGAGGAGGCCCTTGTCGAAGAGCCGCGAGAGCGCCCACCAGACCGACTCGACGTAGCTCTGATGGTAGGTCACGTAGGCGTCGTCGAGGTCGACCCAGAAGCCGATGCGCTCGGTCAGCTCGCGCCAGGCGTCGGTGTAGCGGAAGACGCTGTCGATGCACTTCTTGGTGAAGTCCTCGACGCCGTACTCGGCGATGGCCTCCTTGCCGTGGATCCCGAGCTCTTTTTCGACCTCGACCTCCACCGGGAGGCCGTGGGTGTCCCAGCCGGCCTTTCGGGGGACGTTGTAGCCGCGCATCGTCTTGTAGCGCGGGAACAGGTCCTTGATGACGCGGGTCAGGACGTGGCCGTTGTGGGGCGTGCCGTTGGCGGTCGGCGGGCCCTCGAAGAAGACGAAGGTCTCCTTGCCGGCGTTCTTCGCGAGGGTCTTGTCGAAGATGCCGTGCTCTTTCCAGAAGGCGAGGACGGTCTTCTCTCCGGCGGGGAAGTCGATCTTCTGCGGGACCTTGTCGAACGGCATCGGACGCGCCTCGGACGGTGGTTTATGGCCGGGCGAGGATACGCGGGAGGCCGGTCGAGTCAACGCAAGAGAAGGCCGCCCGCCCGCGGGCGCACAGCCGGCGGCGGTGAGCGACCTACAGCAGGCGCGCCGCGGTCCGGGCGTAGGCGGCGATGCCGGCGGCGAGGTCGCTGATGGCGAGGCGCTCGTGGGGGCCGTGGGCGCAGCGCATGTCACCGGGCCCGAGGAGCATCAGCTCGGCCCCGGTCGCGGCGAGCCAGCCGGCGTCGGTGTTGAAGGGCACGGCCGGGCCGGTGGGGACGCCGCCGGTGAGGAACTCCCGAGGCTCCGCGCGGCTCAGCTCGGCGATCCGGATGGGGGCCGGCGCGAGGTCGCGGACCGCAGCGAGCACCGCGTCCACGGGGGCCGCGCAGCGGATGAGCACCGTGGCTCGGGCCTCGGGGGCGATGACGTTGGCCGCCACGCCGCCGTGGATCTCGCCGACGTTGACGGTGGTCTCGCCGAGCAGGTCGTCGTGGGGGAGCGTCGCGTGGCGGATCGCGTGCAGCGCATCGATCAAAATGTGGACCGCCGAGATCCCGAGCTCGGGGTAGGCGGAGTGACCGGCGCTGCCCGTCGCGGTGAGGCTGAGCTTCAGGAGCCCCTTCTGCGCGACCGACGGCGCGAGCCCGCACGGCTCGCCGAGGATGATGTGGGACGGGCGGACCCCCGCCTCGACCGCGGCGCGCGCGCCGACGTGATCGGCCTCCTCGCCGACGACGAGCAGGCAGCCCACCCGCTCGGCGGCGCCCTCGGCGGACAGCAGCTGCAGGGCGTGCAGCATGGCGACGCCCACGCCCTTGGCGTCGCAGGCCCCGCGGCCGTGGACGTGGGTGGCGTCGCGGCTCGCCGGGATGAAGGGCGGCACGGTGTCGAGATGGGTGCAGAAGACGATCGCGGCGTCGGGCGGGCCGACCACGAGGTTGTCCCGCCCCGGGGCGACCGGCATCCGGCGGTGCGGGAGGCCGAGCTCGTCGCAGATCGCCTCGGCGACGGCGATCGCCGGCTCCTCGGCCCCCGAGGTGCTGTCGACGTCGACGATCCGCACGAGGTGACCGACGGCCTGCTCGACCTGGGCGGCGCTCGGCGTGAACGTGGCGAAGCCGCTGGGAGCGACGTCGCGGGCGTCGCTCGATCTCGGGTTGACCGGCTTCGGGTTGATCGACTTCGGATCGGCGGCTGGCACGGGCGTTCCCCCAAGCGAGGCTGGACGATGAGTGTTATAGGGCCCCCATGACGACGGACATGCAAGCGAGAGTCACCGGCTGGGTGGTCGCCATCACCGGGAGCAACCGCGGGATCGGCCGCGCGCTGGCCCGGGCGTTCTCCGCCGCGGGCGCCACGGTCATCCCCCACGCGCGGACCGAAGAAACGGCGCGCGCGGTCGCCGACGCCCTCCCCGGCCCGGCGACCCCGATCTGGGGCGACCTGCGCGATCCGACGCTGGCCGAGCGCCTGGCGCGCGCGGCGGACGGGCGCGGCGGGCTCGACGCCCTGGTGCTCAACGCCGGGGTGCTCGGCCCGATGCAGGCCATGGAGGCGACCGACTTCGGCGCCTTCCGCGAGGCGATGGAGATCAACGTCGACGCGCAGCTCCGCCTGTTCGTCGCGGGGCTCCCCGGGCTCCGCGCGCGGCGCGGGCGGGTCGTCTGGCTGACGAGCTATCTCGGCCACGCGGCGCTGCCGGGCTACGGCGTCTACTGCGCCTCGAAGCACGCGGTCGAGGGGCTGATGCGGCTCGCCGCGGCCGAGCACGCGGACGACGGGATCATCAGCGTCGCGGTGTCGCCGGGGATGGTGGTCACCGAGATGCTGAAGGCCGCGCAGCGAGGGGCGGACGTCTCGATGCACACTCCGCCCGAGGTCGCCGCCGCGCGGTTTCTGACGCGGATCGCGGCGCTTACCCCGGCGCTGAGCGGGACCGTCGTCGACCTGACCGACTGACCGGCGGCGGCGCAGATCCTCGGCGGCCCGAAGGGACGACGGGAGTTCCCTCGAGCCGCCCAGGTTCGTAGATTTGCGGGCCGCTGCCCGACCTCCTGGGGGATGTGTGCAAACAACCGAGCTACGGGTCCTGTGGACCGGCCTCCTCGTCCTGACCGCGAGCACCGCGGCGGCGTGCGGGACCGACCCGATCGACACGCAACGGGACACCGTCGCGGCGGACGTCGACGCCGTCGCCGAGGACACGACGGAGGCGACCGACACCCGCGTCCCATACTGCACGCCCAACGTCGCGGCGACCTGCCCCACGGGCGAGTTCTGCGAGTCGACGGCGCGGCTCTGCGTCGAGTGCGTGACCGACGTCTCGCGCTGCGGCGACGGCGGCGTCCGCGAGAACTGCTCCGCGCCGGAGTCGACCGGGATAGGCGAGGTGACGGGCGGCGAGTTCGTCGCCGACCCCTGCCCCGCCGACACCGTCTGCGTGCAGAGCGGCATCCACACGAGCTGTGAGCCGGTGGTCTGCGAGGCCGGCCACAGCGAGTGCGCCGACGCCAAGGTCCTGCGATGCAACGCCAACGGGACCGCGGAGGAGCTCGTCACCTGCGACCCCGGCCGCGCCTGCTACGAAGGCCAGTGCGAGTTCCTGCGACACAACGTGCTGCTGATCTTCGACACCTCGGGATCGATGCACGACTACATCCGCCCGTCGATCCCGACCGGGACGGCCTGCGCCGGCGCCGGCACCTGCCCCGCGGGGCAGGCGTGCAGCGACGACCTCGACGGCGAGTGCCTCGCCCCCGGGACGCCGATCCAGTGCTCGGCCAACGGGAGCCCGTGCATCGACGCCTGGCCCGTCTGCGACGACCCGGACGATCCCCTGACCCTGTTCGCGGCGTCCAAGGCCGTGTACGCGGACGGGATCTCCGAGGCCATCGGCGGCTTCTCGCAGTTCGCGCTGCAGCGCTTCCCGCAGCGCGAGTCGGCGACCAACGGCGAGAACTGCTGGCTCGGCTGGTACATCCCGGCGAGCGGCATCACCGGTGACGACGAGTCTCGAGCGACCACGTCCGGCGGGTGGTTCGACGAGAACCGGTCCGAGGCCTTCGTGGTGCCGTTCCCGGCGCGAAACAGCATCGACAACTCGGAGAAGATCCTGAGCTGGCTCGACAACGTCGAGCGGCTCTCGGCGACCTCCGAGACGTGCACCTTCGACACCGACTGTAACGGCGGTCGGTGCGGCGTCTACAACGGCGAGAAGCGCTGCTTCCGCCACTCCGAGGACGAGCTCCGCGCCGGCGGCGAGACCCCGCTGGGAAAGAGCCTGTACTACGCGGGCGAGTACTTCCGCCGCTTCGTTCGGGTCGACGGCAAGCCCTGCACCCGGAGCGCGGACTGCGGGAGCGTCGGCTACCAGTGCGAGGACGACGTGTGCGTCGACCCGTACCGGAAGTGCCGCGACGACTTCATCATCCTCTTCACCGACGGTGAGGAGAGCCAGTACAAGACCGAGGCCGAGTTCTTCAACCCGGTCGTGCAGGCGCGGCGGCTGGCCTTCGGCCTCGACTGCGTCTCCGACGACGACTGCCGCGGGGAGGCGACCTGCGGGCTCGACGGGATGTGCTCGGTGCCCGGCGCCGAGCAGGCGTTCTCGTCCATCAGCTCCGGCGGCTACCCGTCGCTGTCTAGCCCGGACGGCCAGGACATCAGCATCCGGACGACGGTCATCACCCTGCAGGCGACGCTGTCCGACACGATCTCCAGCAACCGTCGCATCGCCGAGGCCGGCGGCGGCGTCCACATCGACGTCACCGCGACCGACCCAGAAGCGTTCAAGGCCGCCCTCATCCAGGCGATGAGCCCGAACTTCAAGTGCTCCCCGGACGAGCTGTAGGGCGGGCGGAGGCGGAGGCGCGAGCGCGGGTGTAGGCGCAGGCGGAGGCGGCGGCGAAGGCGGAGGCGGAGGCGCAGGCGTGGGCGCAGGCGCAGGTGGGGGCGCGAGCGGAGGCGCAGGCGGAGGCGGAGGCGCAGGCGTAGGCGTAGGCGTAGGCGTAGGCGTAGGCGTAGGCGTAGGCGTA
>Ga0209692_10000390_pt1 | contig 113260 bp, 99 predicted proteins | sample tdDd472_FD_187129 | JGI IMG/M metagenome (GOLD analysis project Ga0209692, IMG submission 187129) | Marine sediment microbial communities from the Atlantic coast under amendment with organic carbon and nitrate - tdDd47.2 (SPAdes)... | ecosystem: Environmental > Aquatic > Marine > Coastal >...
TGTAGCTTGAATCCTGCCTGTTATTTTGAGTACTAGATTTAAAAAGTTTTAAAATGTTCCCCTCAATTTAGAAATGGAGCAATTTGGGAAAATTTTTAGCAATAATATTTTTCACCGAGTTTTGCTGGTATTAAAGTGGACAGTGAGCAGGGAACAGTGAATAATGGGCAGCATATAGCTAACCGTGTTTAAGAAATGAATAGTATCGAACTTAGTATATTCTCCAGTCGTATTGAAGCCGTATGTGAAGAAATGGGCGAGGTATTACGATTTAGTGCATTTTCGCCCAATATTAAAGATCGCTTGGACTTTTCCTGCGCTGTATTTGATGGACAGGGTGAATTATGTGCACAAGCTGCCCATATTCCCGTTCACTTAGGTAGCATGGCCTATGCTATGCAAGATATTGTCAATCAAATTAAATGGGATGCAGGTGATATGGTGGTGTTAAATGATCCTTATATGGGTGGAACACATTTACCTGATGTTACCATGATTGCACCGCTTTTTGTTGACGACGAATTATGTGCTTTTATTGTCAATCGAGCACACCATGCCGATATTGGTGCTACTTCGCCCGGTTCTATGCCATTATCGACCTCTTTGAATGAAGAAGGCTTAGTTATTTCGCCGCGTAAGTTAATAAAAACAGGCGAACTGGACGAGGATTATTTCAAATTTATTACCTCGCATATGAGCTGCAATGATTCGGCTCGGGGAGATTTTTTGGCACAAATTAGCGCCAACCAGACCGGCCTAAAACGTTTAGATTCGTTATTGAATGAAATTGGACATCAACAATTTAACCAGGCGTTGGGTGAACTCAATGATTATGCTGAACGGGTTGCCAATAGTGCGTTATCCGAAATTCCCAATGGAGAATATGACTTTGTCGATTATATGGATGATGATGGGATGGGATATGAGAAAATTCCCATTAACGCTAAGGTCAAAGTTATGGATGGGGAGATTAGTGTTGATTTTAGCGGTACTTCCAAACAAGTAAAAGGCAATATTAATTGTCCTTTATCAGTGGCAGCTGCCGCCGTTTATTATGCTTTTCGGTGCTTAATGCCTACCCATACTCCTGCCTGTGCGGGAACCTTTAGGCACATACGTCTTAGCGCGCCAAAAGGCTGTCTGGTTAATGCAATATTTCCCGCAGCTGTCGCGGCAGGCAATGTAGAAACCAGTACTCGGGTTGTGGATGTGGTATTAGGAGCATTGCAAAAAGCTTTACCTGATGCCATCCCAGCGGCCAGCTATGGCAGTATGAATAATATTGCCATGGGCGGAAAGGCTGAGGCCGGATATCCTGTCTGGAATTATTATGAAACGATTGCTGGCGGTATGGGGGCGAATAATAGTTATGATGGATTAAGTGCTGTTCAAGCTCATATGACTAATACCTTGAATACTCCCATTGAATCCCTCGAATATCATTTTCCTCTGCGAGTAAATACTTATTCTTTAAATCACCAATCGGGTGGTCAGGGTAAACATCAAGGTGGGTTAGGAGTAATTCGAGCCATGCAATTTTTGCAAGATACTCAGGTTACATTACTAACGGAACGACGCTTATTCGCTCCTTGGGGACTAGAGCAAGGGAGTTCAGGGCGATGTGGTGAGAATTATTTGGATGATAAAAAATTAGCTGGGAAAACCCAATTTTTAGCAAAAGCTGGACAAGTGTTGACCATAAAAACTCCAGGAGGTGGAGGTTGGGGTAGTCAGTAATTGAAAAGGGAAGTTATGTAGCCCTTGCTCGAATCGAGATCATTTGTGGCTAAATTGGATTATGGTACAATCCGTCATTATTTTAATATTGGATTTCTAGACAGTGTCAGAAGATAAAAAAATAGCTGGGCTCGACCCAGATATACCGCTTAAGAAAAAACGTCTAAGAGGCATTTATTTGTTGCCTAATCTATTTACTACCGGAGCATTATTTGGTGGTTTTTTTGCCGTTATTGCCTCTATGAATGGTAACTTTGAGGCCGCAGCAACAGCCGTATTTATTGCCATGATTTTGGATGGGCTGGATGGTCGTGTGGCCCGTATGACCAATACCCAAAGTGATTTTGGTGCAGAATACGATAGTTTGTCAGATATGGTATCTTTTGGTATTGCTCCGGCTTTAGTGATGTACACCTGGGCACTATCAAACTTAGGTAAAATTGGTTGGATTGCAGCCTTTATCTATTGTGTTGCCGCTGCTCTGCGTTTGGCGCGATTTAATACTCAAACCGGGATTGCTGATAAACGTTATTTTACCGGTTTAGCCAGTCCTGCTGCCGCGGGAGTGGTGGTCGGTTTTGTCTGGATTTGTGTTGACAATGAAATCAGCGCCAGTTTAATGCAGTGGCCCGCTGTGATTATTACCGTTGGTTCTGGTCTTTTAATGGTTAGCAATATTTTATATCGTAGTTTTAAAGATTTAGATCTGAAAAATAAAGTCCCTTTTGTGGCTTTATTGATTATGGTTTTGGTCTTTGTTTCAATCATTTCTCAACCACCTCTGGTACTCTTTGGAATTTTTGTTCTATACGCCTTATCGGGGTTAGCGACTTTTGTTTTAAGGCTATTCTTTAAGAAAAAAGTAAAAAATACTTGAAAATATTTTTTACTTAAGTATATTAATTCTTAATACTAAGAGGTAATAGCTTATATCTACCTCCTTATTTATAAGATGAATTAATGATGAAGACAGATAATAACAAAATCTTTTTTGCAGAGCCGAGTACAATTAGTCCTCAGGCTATTGCTATGCCTTCAATTCCGTCTCCTCAATACCTCGCTTCACTCCTCCTGCCTTAGGGCATACATACTTACCTTTCTTTTTTTAGTTTTTATTCAGTTTTTTTTGTTTTAAATCCCTATTTTTGTGTGGAGTGAATTATGTCCGATAAATTATTTATTTTTGATACAACCTTGCGTGATGGTGAACAAAGTCCTGGTGCATCCATGACTCAGGAAGAAAAAATCCGTATTGCCAAAAATTTAGAAAAGTTAAAGGTTGATGTGATTGAAGCGGGTTTTCCGATTGCCAGTGTCGGAGACTTTGAATCCGTAAAAGCTGTTGCTGATATTATTAAAGACAGTACGGTGTGTGGTTTGTCGCGCGCCATGATTCCGGATATTGACCGGGTGGGCGAAGCCATTAAAGGAGCAAATTCAGGACGTATTCATACCTTTATTGCGACTTCCCCCATCCATATGCAACAAAAGTTACGTATGGAACCGAATGCCGTAATTGAACAAGCTGTAATCGCAGTTAAACATGCACGCCAGTATACTGATGACGTGGAATTTTCAGCCGAAGATGCGGGACGTTCCGAGCCTGACTTTTTGTGCCGAATTATCGAGGCAGTGATTAATGCTGGAGCCAAAACAATTAATATTCCGGATACTGTTGGTTATAACATTCCTCATCAGTTTGGCTTTTTAATTAAAACCTTAATGGAAAGTATTCCCAATGCGGATAAGGCCGTTTTCTCGGTGCATTGTCATAATGATTTGGGCTTAGCGGTTGGAAACTCTTTAGCGGCCGTATTAAATGGTGCCCGTCAGGTAGAATGTACCATTAATGGCTTGGGTGAAAGAGCCGGTAATGCGTCTTTGGAAGAAATCGTGATGGCGGTTCGCACCCGTCAAGATGTATTTGATTGCGATACAACTATCGATGCTCGCCATATTGTTCCAACCTCTCGTATGGTGGCAGGTATCACTGGATTCCCGGTACAGCCTAATAAAGCGATTGTGGGAGCCAATGCATTTGCCCATGAATCCGGCATTCATCAAGATGGTGTGTTAAAAAGTCGAGAGACCTATGAAATTATGCGGGCTCAAGATGTTGGTTGGGATGATAATAAAATTGTTTTAGGGAAACATTCCGGGCGTAATGCATTAAAGACACGCTTACAAGATTTAGGGATTGAATTGCCATCCGAAGAAAGCTTAAATGATGCCTTTGCCCGTTTTAAAGAATTGGCAGATAAAAAACATGAAATTTTTGATGAAGATTTACATGCTTTAGTGTCTGAAACTGCTGCCTCTACGGATCACGAAATAGTTAAATTAGTTGCCCTAAAAGTATGCTCCGAAACTGGCGAAACACCCAAGGCAAGAGTGACTTTAAATGTCGATGGTATTGAGCAAGAAGCAGAAGAAATTGGTAGCGGTCCGGTAGATGCCTCTTTTCGAGCCATTGAAAAAATTATCCAAAGTGGTGCCGAGTTAAAATTGTATTCGGTTAATAGTATTACCAGCGGAACCGATGCTCAAGGTGATGTTACGGTTAGACTTGAAAAAGATAGTCGTATTATTAATGGTCAAGGTGCTGACACAGATATTGTTATTGCTTCAGCCAAGGCTTATATAAATACTCTAAATAAAATATTTATGGGAGCCGAAAAGGAACATCCTCAATTAGGGGATGTTTAAAACCCAGCCAGTTGTGAATGTTAATCGCTTGATTAACATTCACAATCGCAATAAAAAGTTGTACGTTAGCCTAAAGTTCATTAATAAACGTCAATATAATTCAATTTTTAGATATGAATAAAAGTCTGCAACAATATTATTTAAATGCTATGGGAATGCCTCAATGGCAACTCAGACAGACTAATGAGCATGATGTACAAGAAAATATTGTCGTTTATCTAGCCGCCGGAGAAACTGACCTTGTCTTTCCGATTAAGAATGTTGCTACTTCAGAGATAGTCGCCAAACCCTCTGCTGAAATTGAATTAAAACAGTCCTCTCAAGCAAGTTTTTTTCATTCGGGTGAAGGAATAAAAGCACCTGGATCTGAATCACCAAAACAAGTAGATTCTGATAGCAGTGCGAAAACAACAGTTCTTAAAGCCGCTCATAAATCCACTGAGGTATTAAAAGAGCCTGCTAATAGCATAGAACCTATCAATGTTTCCGAAGCAGTTTCTAAACCTATATCTACTAAAGCTTTAAAACAAGAGCAGGTTTCTGAACCAGCATTGCATAACAAGCCGTTGCATGAAAATGAGCAAAATGCTTTAGCTCAGCTTGAAAGCAAAATCATAGCTTGTTCAAAATGCCAACGACGTGCTTATGGGCAAGATTCGGTAGGCGGAAAATTTCTAATTCATCCAAATGCTGAAGAAGATAATAATTTATTCATAATAACTGAGCCTCCAACCGAAACTGAGTATCATAATGGGAACTATCTAACACCGGTTTATAAGCAATTGTTAATGGCGATTTTAAATGCCGTAGGTTTAACTTCCTATAATATTTATTTAACGGGTATTTTAAAGTGCAGTCCCAATGATAATCATCCTGGTACGGACGAAGAGTTGAACTACTGCCAATCTTTTTTAGAGCAAGAATTGGATATTGTTCAACCCAGAGTTGTTATTAGTTTAGGGAGTAGCAGTGCTTATTTGCTGAACAAGAAAAATCCGGATGATGAGGAATCGGATAGACCAATTAGTTTAAGTAAAACACGACTTGATAAACATGAATTGAGTCTTGGTAAGCATCGACTACCACTGTATAGCACGTTTCATCCCGCCTTCTTATATCGAAACCCATTATTTAAGAGTAAAGCTTTAGATGATTGGATAAAAATTTCGTCTCATATGGTGTAGAATATGCGGCCTGATATTTATGTAATGACTAGCGCGGATCTACCTGAGGTCATGAAAATCGAAAATCAGGTATATCCCCACCCCTGGACAGAAGGAATTTTTAAAGATTGTTTACGCTCGGGATACCACGGCTTTTTATTAAAGCAAAATGATGAATTGATCGGTTATGCTATGATTTCAGTGGCTGTTCAGGAATGTCATATATTGAATATCTGTATCAATCATGGGCAGCAAGGTAAAGGATTAGGACGTTACTTACTGGAGTTTCTTTTAGAAGAAGCAAAAGAACTACAAGCCCAAAGTGTGTTTTTGGAAGTGCGCACTTCCAATAAGACTGCAATTAAACTATATGAAAGTATGGGGTTTAATGAGCTAGGCATACGAAAAAACTATTACCCGGCCCCAACCGCAAATAATAAACAGCAACGTGAAGATGCCCATTTATTTGCTCTGGAATTAATCTAAGAATTACTGAGGTTAACGACCTCCAGCAGAAGTTGTATTAAAAAAATGAGTGAATTACTAGAACAAATTAAGCGCCGTCGCACCTTTGCGATCATTTCGCATCCAGATGCCGGTAAGACTACCGTTACTGAAAAACTACTACTATACGGCGGTGCCATTCAAATGGCCGGAACGGTGAAAGGGAGAAAAGCCGCCCGTCATGCCACTTCGGATTGGATGGCCATGGAAAAAGAACGGGGAATTTCGGTTACCTCTTCGGTTATGCAGTTTCCCTATAAAGATCACATTATTAATCTTTTGGATACACCAGGACATGAAGACTTCTCGGAAGATACTTATCGGACTTTAACCGCTGTTGATTCGGCGTTAATGGTAATTGACGTGGCCAAAGGGGTTGAGCAGCGGACCATTAAATTAATGGAAGTTTGTCGTCTGCGTGATACGCCGATTCTCACCTTTATTAATAAACTCGATAGGGAAGGAAAAGAACCCATCGAATTATTAGATGAAGTGGAAGATGTATTAAATATTATGTGTGCCCCCATGACCTGGCCGATTGGTATGGGTAAGCGTTTTAAAGGTGTTTATCATCTGGCTTTGGATAAAGTACATCTTTTTAGTGCATCGCATGGAGGAGGCATCCAAACCGGTGAAGTGGTTGAAGGTTTGGATAATTCTCGTTTGGATGAACTTCTGGGTGAACAAGCCGAGGAGCTGCGTGATGAGATCGAATTGGTGCGTGGTGCCAGTCATGAATTTGATTTGGAAATGTTTTTAGCCGGAGAAATGACCCCTGTCTTTTTTGGTTCAGCGATCAATAATTTCGGTATTGATGAAATGTTGGATGCCTTTACCCAATTTGCCCCCCAACCTCAATCCCGCGCAACGCTGACCCGAACAGTTGAAGCGGAAGAAGAAAAACTCAGCGGTTTTGTGTTTAAAATTCAGGCTAATATGGATCCCAATCACCGCGACCGAATTGCCTTTATGCGAATTTGTTCCGGGCAATACAATAAAGGCATGAAAATGCAACATGTTCGTATTGGTAAAGATGTCCAAATCGCCAATGCCATTACTTTTATGGCGCAAGACCGGGATCATGTGGAAACGGCTTATTCAGGTGATATTATTGGTTTGCATAACCACGGTTCGATACGCATTGGGGATACTTTTACTCAGGGTGAACAATTAAAATTTACTGGTATTCCAAATTTTGCTCCTGAATTGTTCCGCCGCGCTCGACTTAAAGATCCCTTAAAAATGAAAGCGCTACAAAAAGGCTTGGAACAGCTCAGTGAAGAAGGGGCGACCCAGTTATTCAAACCCATGAATAATAATGATCTGATCTTAGGTGCCGTCGGTATCTTACAGTTTGATGTGGTACGGCAACGCTTAAAAGACGAATACAAAGTCGATTGCGTATTCGAAAATGTCAATGTTCAAACCGCTCGTTGGGTGACTTGTGACGATCCAAAACGATTCGCTGAATTTCAGAAAAAATTATCCGATAATCTTGCCCTGGATGGTGGTGGTGATTTAACCTATCTAGCACCGACTCGGGTTAATTTGAATCTAAGTATGGAACGTTGGCCAGAAGTTGTATTTCATTCGACACGGGAACACTAGTTTACAATAAATAGGCAAAATACAATGCAGATTAATAGACTCACTAATCAACAAGCGATTGAATGGTTTAAATTTGGCTGGACTCTTTTTACTAAGCAACCCGTTCAATGGATTTTTATTTTTCTCATTGTTTTTGGCCTGGCCATTGTTCTAAATATTATTCCCCTCGGTGGCTTAGTATTTATGGTCTTAACTCCGGCCATATTTGCTGGAATTTTTACCGCCGTTGCCGCCGCTGAAAATAATCAGGCAATACCGTTTAGCGTAATATTTAGTGTGTTACAAGATTCTGAACGACGTAATCCATTCTTAATTTTGGGCGGATTAAATTTTCTATTTAATCTCTTTCTTGCCTTTGTGATTATTGCCTTAATTGGCGGTACAGTTGGTTTAAGTGGTTTGATGACAGGCGGTGATGCGGCAATTGCCGCTTTTATGGGAGCCGGTTTATGGATGTTAATGGTGGTTTTGCCACTGCTCTTAATATATTTAATGGCCTTGCTTTACGCCGTACCTTTAATTTTATTTAAACAAGTAGGCATAAAAGAAGCATTACTTTGGAGTCTAAAAGCCGGATTCTCTAATGTAGTTCCTATGATGGTCGCAGGAATTATTTATTTTATTCTGGCGTTTATCTCCTCTTTGCTTTTTGGATTAGGATTTATTATCTTAATTCCGGTTAGCTTTATTGCTGTATATGCCAGTTATAAGGATTTGTTTGGTACTCCTGACACTTTGCAGAATACCAGAGGCGTGATAGAGGCATAGGGAACTTAAGTGGAATAGGTTTAATGCTTATCGTCCGCAATATTCATATATGAATCAAAATTTTAGATATGGTCGTCATGATTTTCTTCAAGTTTTTTTCATTGCAGTATGTTTGTTCTGGATTAAAAAATAAATCATTACTGCAATAATAGCTAAAAACAAAAAACATTTTAAGCGTTCTTGATAACGGTTGGGATAATAATGCTCTAACCATTTTCTATCCAAATCCCAATTATTGACATCGTCTCTATCATTGCCCATAGTCGTTGTTTGTCTATCCGAACCGGTGGAATAAATTCGAGGTAAATTGGTTTTAAGATCCAAGCGATAAACATATTTGTTTTCCCATGGATCATTAGGAATACGACTCATATAGGGGCCTTTCCATAATTTTTCATTGATTGAAATAGGACAAATAACCAAACTGGAAAGGCCTTCTATGCTTGATGGATATCGACCAATATCTTGCTTCATATAAGAAAGTGAAGTAGCAAAATTTTTAATTTGAACTTCGGCAATTTTGCTTGGAGAATTATTAAGAAAACTGAATAAAAATGGATTAAGACAAAATAAGCCAATGACTAAACCGTATATAATAATCAGAATAAGGAGGGTTAGTTTAAATATTGACATGTATTATTAAAATAATCCCTCTCCCCAAAAAAATAATGGAGCTTATATGGTTCATTTATTTGTAAAGGTTTTATAGGGGGGGTGTAATAATCTGACCATGTTCTTTAAAGCTATAATAGCCATCACTTCCAATAATTATATGATCGAGAAATTTAAGTCCCATATCTCGAGCCATTCGGTTAAGGCAACCGGTAAAATTAATATCTTCTTTGCTTGGGGTTGGATCGCCTGATGGATGATTATGCAACACCATTGCGCCATAAGCATTAACAGGAAAAGCCGTACGAAAGACCTCCATAGGCCGGAGATAAATCGAATTGAGTGAGCCGATAGCAACCACTTCAAAACAGAGTATTTTATTTTTACTATCCAAATTAATCGTTATCATTTTCTCCTTAGTTTCGTCTTGTAAACCATGGAATAAATTAACAACATCTTCCGGACAGGTTATACAGCCATCTACTGCTTTTTTGGAAACCCGTTTTTTCTTATAACGAATTTCGATTTCACGAAGATAAACTGGACCATTGTGTTCTTTATTTACATCAATCATTTATAGCGTTCTATCGAGGGCGATGACTTAATTTTAACTTGTATCTGGTAAATTAGCTAACGTATTAATAAGATAAATCTTGAAAAGATAAATTAAAATATTTGAATATCTTTTTTGAATATCTGAGGATAAATCATGGTTTGTTTTGTGTAAGAACTTAATTCGATCATGAGACCGCATGAGATATCAATAATTTTTATCTAGCTAATTGTCTTGGTTGATTATTTTATAAGTTTTTTTAGGAGGTGAGGCACTTTTGCATGGCATATAGCTAATTTAGCTCATAATTCTTGGCGTTTAAGCGCTAGTTCGGGACTTTACTATGCATTGCCAAACATGTATTTTAAGAACTTTGGGGTGCCTGAATTGGCAGCAAGATGAATATAAAGCAATTTTAACCGTCGTGGTACATGTGTGGGAAGAGGGGCTTCGTGAGATGCCTCCCTGTTCCAATTATAAGGTAAGGTGATAAAGTGAAACTCACAATAGAAGAAAAAAGCATAGTCTCTCGATACTTAAGTGAAGACATGAGTCTGAAGGGGGCGCTAAACACATTTTGGCCTTGGTTAATACCCTTAATTGCTCTGTCTCTTCACGGGGTCATAGAGGAAAATTTTGTTAGTAGCTCGATGGCTAATTTTTTATTCCTGTTTTATGCCTACTGGTTTTTTAATCAAAGTAGTAAGGATGGTGGGCATCTAAAGTCTGCGTTAAAAAAATATGAAGATGATGTTTCTGCTCTTGGGGAATAAAAATATTACAAATCACAAATCTTGAGCAAATTTAGGGGTGGAGAATATCACCTGACTTAATGCAATATTTTGCTTTGTTTCGACAGCTTTAGCATTGTTACCTTAAATGAGGAAAGTAGCGAAGATGGATAAAGAAATTGATATTGTTATTGAATTTCTCTATCTATCCAGAGAACGATATCAGTTTGGACCAGAAGAAGCTGCAGAAGAAGTATATCGTAATTTTATAAAATTACAGGCTGAACCACCCTGTGTTGCATCAATTAAAACCTGTTTAGCTCGAAAAAAAATTTTTAAAAAGGAAAGTCCTCTCTGGAATGAACAAAAACCTGTTTAGCTCGAAAAAAAATTTTTAAAAAGGAAAGTCCTCTCTGGAATGAACAAGATACAAGGACATACCTAGAAAAGTTTATTATTGATTATGAGATGTTACGAAATGCTCTCGAGTGAGGGATGATTGATTTTATTTCTAACCAATCAATTCAGCCGATATAGTATGTCAGTTCATCTAAATTCAATTGTTTTTTATCTTCGAAAAAGATAGTTAGTAGCACTATACTATTATGTGGTTAGTTACATTCCTGGCAAATTGAATATCTATTTAGGTTCGGTATGGGTTGACTGGAGAGCAGATATGAAGAAATGGTATTCCGGCAGTGATATACAAAAAATAGAACAGGCAATGATGACCAAGAGCAAGAGTGAAATTATGGCTGCCTTGCGTAAAATCCATAAGGGAAGTCGCACTCAATGTGGAAAAGTGTCAATGCATAAAGATGAGATGCAGGTCAGTATGTGCCCTAAATGTTCATCATTTAGTCTCGCTCTTTATGCAATACTTGAGAAAAGGCCGGACTTAATTGATAAGTGAATATTGGGCTAAATGGTTTGGTAATTTGAAAAATGGGAAGAACCATTTAGGCACTTAATCAATTTCTTATACCTCCTCCTAATCCTTTTCACGTTCTCCAATCAAACTATCCAGAGTCAGACCGCAGGCGGGGGCAAAGTGTTGCATAAAAAAGTTTACTTCCGGCAACATTTGGTTGCTGAGTTTTTTTTCAATTTCTATGGCTGCCATTGAAAATTCTTGATTACCGGCATTTAATTCGATTCGGCATTTTAAATAGGCGGAAATATTATCGGCAGCTTTAATGATTTCCCGATGACTTTGGGGGAGCTGCTTTTCTTGGATCAATTGGGCATACTCAGGCTGTAATTTTTCCGGTAGTTGATTGATTAAGGCTTGAACTGATTCTTGCTCAATTTCATGATAGGCAGCGGTAATTTGTTTGGAGTAGTATTTTATCGGCGTGGGTAAATCTCCTGTTATAACTTCACTTACATCATGGTATAAAGCGGCGGTGGCTATGGCTTGGGGATCGACATTACCATCGAAATAGTTATTTTTTATTAAAGCTAAAGCATGTGCGATGGTAGCCACTTCCCAGCTGTGCTCCATGACATTTTCGGCTTGGGCATTACGCATCAGTCCCCAACGCTTTATCCAACGTAATCGGGATAGGTAAGCATAAAATTTACTGCTTAATTTTTCGGCCACTGGTTTGGCTCCTCTGTAAAACTCTTGATTTTGTCAAGGAGCTAGGATAGCTGATTTTATTAAAAAATTGAATCTATAAGGAGTTGGGAATTTGTAGTCCTCGAAATTCTTGTCTTGCTTGTTGTTGCGTCATGCGTTGTTGTTGGTAATTTGTTTCTGTATGTTGCCCATTAAAGAGGTATTCGATTCGTGTGTTTATTCGATGTAAGCGCATATCGACCGGTACACTGCCTAAGGACCAGGATAGGGTTTTTTTGCCGGGTAAGTGAAAACGTTGGCCAGATAAGGGAAGGCGTTGGTGTTCTAGGCTAATGGCTTTTAATTCGACTTGTTTTGGTTGGTCAGATTTATTGTGCAAATAGAGGGTGGCTCTTGCATCAACGATATAGTGGCGAGTATCTAGGTAACCGCTGATTGTCCTTAAACTATATTCACCAGGAATTTCTTGGTTATCTAACTGGGTAACCAAAAATAATTCCAAGGTATTTTCCATACCGGGGTCGAGTTGAATTGGTGTGAGTTCGTAATAATTGGAATAGTCAATTTTTTGTACTTGCTGGTACAAGGGATTGTATTGGTATTCACTCATGGTCGGTGAGCTACAGCCTGAAAGCAAGTAAATGCTGAGTGGAATTAGAATGAGTTTATAGTCCATTTTCTGACACATCTTTTAAAAATATGAGGGTTATCTAAAATAAGCATTTTTCATGCCATAAATAAAAACTATTGAAATAGCCAATTCTAGCTATTCCCCTAGTTTTTCTAGCGTTGAATTAGCAAATTTTAGGTGCTATATAATACCTTAGTAAAATACTCAAGTATTACTGAGGTGTTTGGAATGAGTACCAGTAACGAAAATGTTGAGCAATTATTGCATGAAAATTATGAGCAAGGTTTTGTCACGGATATTGATTCCGATACAATTCCACCCGGATTGACCGAACAAACAATTCGACTTATTTCTGCCAAGAAAAATGATCCGGACTGGATGTTAGAATGGCGGCTGAAAGCCTATAATCACTGGTTAAATATGACTGAACCAGAATGGGCGCATATTGATTATCCCGTTATTGATTTTCAAGGGATTTCTTATTATTCATCACCCACTTCGGCAGCTCAGCCCAAAAGTCTTGATGAAGTCGATCCGCAACTTCTGGATACCTATAATAAGCTAGGTATTCCCATTCAAGAACAGAAAATATTAGCGGGTGTCGCAGTGGATATGGTGTTTGATAGTGTTTCCATTGCTACCACTTTTCGAGAACAACTTGCCGATAAAGGGATTGTCTTTTGTTCTATTTCCGAGGCAATTCAAGATTATCCTGATTTGGTTAAACAATATTTAGGCTCAGTGGTTCCACACACGGATAATTATTTTTCTTGCCTAAATGCGGCGGTTTTTTCTGATGGCACTTTTGTGTTTATCCCTAAGGGGGTTACCTGCCCCATGGAATTGTCCACTTATTTTCGGATTAATGAGAAAAATACCGGTCAGTTTGAGCGGACTCTGATCATTGCTGAAGAGGGTAGTTCGGTTAGTTATTTAGAAGGCTGTTCGGCTCCAACCCGGGATGAAAATCAACTTCATGCTGCGGTAGTGGAATTAATTGCTTTGGATGACGCCAAAATCAAATATTCTACGGTGCAAAACTGGTACCCCGGAGATAAAGATGGTAAGGGTGGTATCTATAATTTTGTGACTAAACGAGGGGATTGTCGTGGTGACCGTTCCCACATTTCCTGGACCCAAGTTGAAACCGGATCGGCAATTACTTGGAAATATCCCAGTTGTTTATTGCGGGGTGCTGATTCGATTGGTGAGTTTTATTCAGTTGCCGTTACCCGTGGTAAACAACAAGCAGATACTGGGACTAAGATGATTCATATCGGTCCTAATACAAAGAGTACCATTGTTTCCAAAGGTATTTCAGCTAACCGTGGGCAGAATACTTATCGTGGTTTGGTTCGCATGAGTCGGCGTGCAGAAAATGCACGTAATTATTCCCAATGTGATTCCTTATTAATTGGTGATCAATGTGGTGCTCATACCTTTCCTTATATTGAAGTGAGTAATCCAACGGCAAAATTAGAGCATGAGGCGACAACCTCCAAAATTAGTGATGAGCAATTGTTTTATTGTCGGCAACGTGGTTTAAGTGAAGAAGATGCGGTGGCGATGATTGTAAACGGTTTTTGTAAAGAAGTTTTTAAAGAACTACCCATGGAATTTGCCATGGAAGCACAAAAATTATTGAAAGTTACTTTAGAAGGAGCCGTTGGCTGAATAAGTCCAACGACGGGGAGCAGGATATGTTAGAAATAAACGACTTACAAGTTTCGGTTGAAGGTAAACAAATATTAAAAGGCATTGATTTAAAACTATCCGGTGGTGAGGTACATGCCATTATGGGACCGAATGGTTCGGGTAAAAGTACCTTAGCATATTTTCTCTCTGGTCGAGATGGTTATGATTATGAACAGGGTTCAGTGCTATTTAAGGGTGAAGATTTATTGCCATTGAATATTGAAGAACGTGCCTGTAAAGGAATTTTTCTAGCCATGCAATACCCCATTGAATTGCCTGGGGTGAATAATATGACCTTTTTACGTGAGGCTTTAAAAGCGCAACAAAAATCACGTGGTGAAACAGAAATAGATACTGTGTCATTTTTAAAAAAAGTGAAAGCCACGGCCAAACAACTTAACTTAGATGAAAAATTATTAAAGCGTAGTGTGAATAGCGGTTTTTCTGGTGGTGAGAAAAAGCGTAATGAGATATTGCAAATGGCGCTTTTGGAACCACAATTGGCCATTTTGGATGAAACAGATTCGGGGCTGGATATTGATTCGCTGAAAATTGTAGCTGAGGGAGTAAATGCTCTGCGTAGTCCCGATCGAGCCATGTTGGTGGTAACTCATTATCAACGTTTATTGGATTATATCCAACCCGATTATGTACATGTTCTAATGGATGGACGAATTGTTCGTTCGGGTGATAAAAGTCTGGCTCTGGAACTAGAGGCCAAGGGTTATCAATGGCTCAATGAAGGAATAAATGAGGCGATGATATCATGAAAGCATCCATTGAAAGTGAAAAATGGTTTAAGCAGATTTTGGAACAGGATACACAGTTTGGTGACAATACTCCTGACTGGTTGATGGAGTATCGAAATCAAGCCAAACAATTAGCTCATGATTCATTTGATCGGGGACTATTGCCAAAGCGAAAACAAGAAGCCTGGCGTTATACCAGTTTGAGTAAATTACAGGAAAATTCTTTTTACTTAAATTTTGACGCATCAGAAAGTGAAAAAGATCTTCGCTTAAAAAACGAATGGCTGGGAGGCTTTGATAGCTATCGTGCGGTGTTTGTTGAAGGCCGATTTAGTTCCCAGCTGAGTGAATTAGATGGTTTGCCGTCAGACTGTTATGTGGGGAGCTTAGCCCAAGCTATGACGAAATATTCTGAACTCATTTCAAAATGGGTGGGGCAATCAAACGCAAATCAAAGCTCGATTTTTTCTCAGCTAAATAATGCCATGTTAAAAGATGGCCTATTTGTTTATCTACCTAAGGGTAAACAGCTTAAGCGTCCCATAGAGGTCATTTATTTAAGTGGTGGTGAGGAAAAATTACTGTTGTCCCAGCCGCATAATTTAATAATGATTGAAAATGCTGCACAAGCTACTCTTACGGAGCGATTTATTAGCTTAAATACACTGGTACATTTTAACAATTATGTGACGGAAGTCTTTTTGGCTCCTCAGGCGATATTAAATCATGTCCAAGTTCAGCAACAAAATTTTCAGTCCTACTATCTTAATCATGTCGGTCTAGCTTTAGAATCCGAGAGCGATTATTGCGGAACCTTTTTGGCTTTGGGCGGAGCTATGGCGCGTACCGAGCTATCCGTTGATTTTAAACAAGCCGGTGCAAAATGTAGCTTAAACGGTTTGTACACCATTAGCGAAGAACAAGTGATTGATTTTCACTTGGATATTAGACATGGTGTGCCTGGATGTGAGAGTGAAACTCATTTTAAAGGTGTTGTATTGGCTAAAGGGCGGGCTGTTTTTGATGGCAGCATTGTTATCGAAAAAGATGCTCAAAAAAGTCAGGCCCATTTATCCAATAAAAATTTATTATTGACTCGTAAAGCTGAAGTGGATAGTAAGCCGCAATTGGAAATCTATGCTGATGATGTGAAATGTAGTCATGGTACAACTATTGGTCAGTTGGAAGAAGAACAGGTTTTTTATCTGTGCTCGCGAGGATTAAGTGAGCATAATGCGCGCAAACTTTTAGCCATGGGATTCGCGAAAGATAGTTTAAATCAAATTAAAATAACCGAATTATCTCATACTTTAGAAACATTGATAGAGGGGGTTTTAGAAACAGGAGTAAAACAGTAATGAACCTTAAAGAACTTATTTTTGGTCAATCAATTCCTCTTCAAGAACAAGTGATGGATATGCTTCGTCGCGTATATGATCCTGAAATTCCAGTTAATATTGTGGAGTTAGGACTCATCTATGAAGTCAATGTCGATGAAAATCATAATGTGATTATTAAGATGACCCTTACCTCTCCGGGTTGTCCTGTTGCCATATCCATGCCGGCTTTAATAAAAAAACATGTGGAAGCTATCGAAGGAGTGGGAATGGTCACCGTAGAACTGGTTTGGGATCCACCCTGGAGTGAAGATTCCATGTCTGAACAGGCAAAATTAGAATTAGGTATATTATGAGCAATCTGGATGAAATTGTTGAAATATTTGAGCTGTTGGGTGATTGGGAACAGCGATATGAATATTTAAATGATAGGGGTGAACAACTTCAAACCATGCCTAAAGCTTATATGCGGGATGAATATAAGGTAAAAGGTTGTATGAGCAATGTTTATATCTATGCTTATCGAAATGAAGAAGAGCCTCATTTGGTTTACTTTTATGGTGATTGTGATACGGCTACGATTAAAGGTATTTTATCTTTACTGATTGATTTGTGTAATGGCAAAACGGTGGAAGAGATTCAATTAATCGATATGGATGAAATTTTTGAACGCCTTAATTTGGCTGAACATTTATCACCCAATCGCCATTTTGGCATTTATGCGATTGTTGAATTAATGAAACAACAAGCGCTTCAACTCACTCAAATTGAGGTTTAAAAATATGAAAAGATGGCGTTGTATTATTTGTGACTTTGTATATGATGAGCGAGAAGGTATTCCAGACCAGGGAATCGCCGCAGGGACTCGGTGGCAAGATGTTCCTGATTCCTGGATCTGTCCTGACTGCGGAGCACAGAAAAAAGATTTCGATATGGTTGAGTTTTAATTCTAGAATGCTCGATTAACTCTTAGTAAATTTAGTCCAATCGTTTCTTGTGACCGGCCAGGTAGTTGAGTCAAGTTTTTTTGAACTATAACTTTTGATGAGTCCCGTCACATAATGGACTATTTCCGGTTCTTTTACAGCCACAAAAGTAAATGGTTTCAGACTTTTCAGCCTTAAAGGTTTTAGGACCCAGATCGGAACCTTTATGAGAACCATCACAGAAAGGTTGAGTTTTACTATGGCCGCAAGCACACCAGTAGTATTCTTTTCCGGCTACCACGTCAATTGCATAGGGACCTTTTTGAGCAATTATTGGTTCTTTATTCATTGGATGCATCCTATCGTTTTATTAGCTTAGTAAAAAGATAGGTTATTTAAGGTGGATGTCAAATTATATGAGTGAATTTTATAACAATAGATTGTTTTTAAACCGTAGACGAATTAGTTTTGTTCAGACTTTGCATTGGTTTCATTGTCACTATTTACAGAATTATCTTCACTTTTATAAGCCCTAAATACATTGGGAATAAATTCGATTCGCTTAAAGAGTTGAGTGAGATTTTTCATTGAAACGAGTTCGATGGTAAGATCCATGGTTACGGATTGATCGATAATGTCCGTCTCGGTATTCGCTTTCAAAACATTGATTTGGGATTCATTAAGGAGTGTTGTAATATCTTGCAATAAACCCTGGCGATCAAATGCTTCAATGTGTATTGTGACACGCTCTTTGTCCGTATGTTGTCCCCATTCCAATTCAATAAGGCAATGTTCACATTCTTCACTTTGTAAATTGGGACAGGTGTGACGATGGAGCTTAATGGTCAAATCAGGCATTAATTGACCCAAAATATGGTCACCGATTTGTGGGTGACAACAGGAGGCAATTTCCACTTTGTGATTGCCAATTCCGGGTAAATTTTCACTGGATATTAAAAGATTGTTATCACTATTTTTATACTTGGTTTTAAACCAAGCACGGATCCGGGCAATTGCTTTGGAAGTGGTTACATAATCTTTACTATGATTAAGCCAATTGAGGTTGGGTTCTGAATCATCGTCCGTTAATATTTCGACGCATTCGCCAGATTTTAAAGGATAACTTAAGGGCACACGGTGATCATTAACAATTGCGCCGATGCATCGATGTCCGACTTCGGTATGGATAAAATACGCAAAGTCTAAAGCAGTGGCATGTTGGGGTAAGTCGATAACTTCAGCTTTAGGGGTGAGTACTAAAACCCGGTCGCTAAAAAGCTCAGTTTTAAATTCTTCTAGTAAAGAGTCATCATCTTCACGGTTTTCTAATATACGGCGTAAAGCAGCAATAGTGTTTTCCATTGCGTGATCCTGACTACTACCTTCCTTATAACGCCAATGAGCTGCCACCCCATGTTCGGCAAATTCATGCATATCTTGGGTACGGATTTGCACTTCAACGATTTGTTGATCTGGCCCGATAATTGCCGTATGAATGGATTGGTAACCATTTTCTTTTGGGTTGGCAATATAATCGTCAAATTCGGTGGGTATGTGTTTCCATAGACTATGGACTATCCCTAATACTAAATAACATTGGGAAATATCATTTACTACTATTCGTACTGCTAGAAGATCGGCCAATTCATGACATTCCAAGCGTTTACGCTTCATCTTTTTCCAAATACTATAAAGATGTTTGGGGCGCCCATAAGCTTTGGCTTCAATTCCTTTATTTTTGAGTATGCGTAATAAGGTATCAACGTAGTCGCTAATATAGCTCTCGCGCAGGGCGCGTTTCTCTGCCATAGAGTTGGCAATTGCTTTATAACGTTGGGGATCTAAATAACGGAACGCTAAATCTTCCATTTCCCATTTTAATTCACCGATGCCTAATCGATTTGCTAATGGGGTAAAAATATCCAGTGTTTCTTTAGCAATACAACGATGAACCTCGGGAGGTTCTAAGGATAAGGTTCGCAGTCGTTGTACGCGAAAGGCTAATTTGATTAATACGGCACGAACATCATCAACAGAGGCTAATAATAATCGGCGTAAGGCTTCTGCTTCTTCTGGGACATAGTCAATTTCATCGTTACATTCTTTAAAGGTATTTAACCAATGCACATGAAAGACTAAATTGGCAATGCTTTCATTGAACTCTTCTTCAATTTGAATCTGGTCAAAAGAATCACGTAAGCGAGGATCGCTTAATAGAGTAGCAATAAGTGTTTGGGAATCGACACCAAGTTGTTTTAAAGTGTAAGCAATATCGGGAGAATTCGGACGTAAATCACTTTTATCTTGAACATTGTACACATATCGAAGTGCTTTATGAATATGTTCGCGGGCGGTCATATCCGTGATATCTGTAGCGAGAATATCAAAAATTTCGATGAAGTTTACAAATTCTAGTTTTCCAGTAAACGTGCTATGTTTCATTGAGAACAAATATTTTTCTAAGAGTTTATAAGTAAGCAATAATTGTGCCGCAATAATTGGCCTACTTCCCCGCAATATCGGCACCAAAAAGGCCAATATTACCCCATAAGTGATAAATCTTGCACTAATGTTGAGCAGATTGTACTCGCTTTCAAGGGTAATGGAATAGAAAATTGACTTTTTAAATGGACAAACAGTATTTATGAGACATAAGTCACATTTTTTTAAATCAAGTCTGCTTATGCAATTGAAATTACAATGAGGTCTTAAAAAACGGCAAAATGACTCGGCTTAAATCGCTGAAGCAATAATACTGAAATATTTTTTAATTATAACGATTCCATAATTAGGGAGTTTCTTTTATGAATTGGTAAGCTGTTTAGTTTGGTCATGCCACAATTATTTTTACAGAAAAATAATCGAGTCAGTTATTAGGCCATATTACTAGCCTAAAAGTTTTTTAAAAATTAGCACGAAGATAATAATTATTGCTAGTTCGATAAATACGAGATAATCAGCCATAAAGCATATTATAGCAAAATCCTTAATCTTAAGCACGTAATTGGACCTCGCTATGGAGTCCATATACGATTTCTAGGTTTAAGATTCATTGTTTTTCTGGTTTAACCTCATATATTTCTAGAACTCTAGTTAATTCATTGCGATAATACATTCTTGGGATTTTGGAAAAATGAGAACGACATGTCAATATCAGAAAATAGCTGCCATATTTTAGAAGAGAACTCATTAGAAAATGTTCCCATTACCCCACAGCAGTATAATGATATTTTGCATATCCAGCAGCAAATTTTGGAAATGATGGCCTCTCAAGGCCGCGTGTCAGATATTTTAGCCCGTCTCTGTTCAATGGCGGAGAGCTTGTTGCCCAATTCGGTTGCATCGGTGATGATGTTAAATCCTGAAACGGGTCTTATGAGTGTATTATCAGCCCCTTCGGTGCCGCCAGTTGGTCATATGGCATTGGCTCATTTAAAACCAGGACCTGGTGGCGGTTCTTGTGGTAATGCGGTATTTCGTAATGAACCGCAATATGTATTTAATACCTTTGATGATCAACGTTGGACAAATATTCGTCAAATTGCCTATGATTTTAATCTCTGTTCTTGCTGGTCAATGCCAATTAGGAACGAAGAAAAAAAAGCGATAGGCTCATTTGCATTGTCATCTTTTGAACACCGCTCTCCCGCACCTTTTCATCAAAAACTTCTCGAAACCAGTGCTTCTATAGTCAACCTGGTTCTACGAAACCAGGCCAATGAAAAACGAATTCGATTGATGTCGATGGCTATGGAAAATGCTTCTGATGGTATGATAATTACCGACAAGGACAATCAAATTGTCGAAGTAAATCATGCCTTTGAAACCATCTATGGCTATAAAGAAGGCGATGTTCTTCATCAAAATCCTAAAGTGTTGTCCTCTGGAAAACAAGATATTCAGTTTTATGAAGAAATGTGGAAATCGCTTAAATCTTCCAACAAATGGAGTGGTGAGATTATCAATAAACGGGCCGATGGTTCTGAAATTACCCAATGGATGAGCATCAGTACTCTATTTGATGAGCAAGGAGAGGTTCAAAACTATCTTTCTATTTTCAGTGACCTAACCAGTTTAAAAAAATCTCAACAACAAGTTGAATACTTAGCCTATCATGATTCCTTAACTCTTTTATATAATAAAACGCACTTGGAACATGTACTTGCCGATACTAATAGCAATACTCTGATTTTATTTAATATTAATAATTTTAGTTACATAAATGGTGCTTATGGTTTTGAATTTGGTGATAAATTATTGATATCCATTGCACGACTTATAGAGACTAAGTTTAATGCTCAGGCTGCCTATCGGATTAATTCTGATGAATATGCACTTTTATATAAAGGTAATGTAGATATTAAGGCTAGGATTAAACAGATACAAAATTATTTTTATTTGTCCCCAATTCAAATAGAAGAGGTGACTTTGAATATTTCGTTTACCTATGGTGCTGCTTCGGGAAATGAATTCTTACTGCGTAATAGTGCTTTAGCGTTAAAGCAAGCGAAAGAAAATGGTAAGAATCGCCATCATATTTTTAATCAAGATGAAGATAGTATCGATCATTCCGAACGACAAATATTTATTGCTTCAAATTATTTATTGCATATCGCCTTGGAAAAGGGGCATGTGGTGCCATTTTTTCAAGGTATTTATGATAATCAGAAGCAACAAATCAATCATTATGAAGTCTTGGTTCGAATTCAAAATAATGGTGAAATTATATCCCCCAGCACTTTTTTAGAACCTGCTCGATTGTCTGGTTTATTGCCAGAAATTACCAAGGTGGTGGTGGATAAAAGTTTCCGCTTAATGGCAGATAATAATTACAATTTTTCAATCAATATTACCGAAGACGATTTAAGTCGAGACTACTTAAGCAATTATTTGGCAAAAAAGTCAGCAGAATATAAAATTAATCCCAAACGTGTGATTTTAGAGATCTTAGAAGGCGTGAGTTCCACGGGTAAGAAAAATCATTTGGTACAATTAAACACCTTGAAAAAACAGGGTTATGCCATTGCAATTGATGATTTTGGTGCCGAATATTCCAATTTTGAACGGATTTTGGATTTAGATATCGATTATCTAAAAATTGATGCCAAATATATTAAAGATATTGATACTAATCCCAAAAGCTATGAAATTACTCGTGCAATTGCTTATTTTGCAAAAAATGCCAATATCCCCTGTATTGCTGAATTTGTACATTCTGAATCAGTACAAAAAGTGGTCGAGGATTTGAGAATTGATTTTTCTCAGGGTTTTTACTTTTCAGAACCTAAGGATCTACCTCTTAGTTTTCCCTAAGTTTAATTCTGGGTAAATATACCCGTGATACTTGGAAATGCAAGGTTTCGTAATCATTCAAAATACGTCATTCCCGAGGTCTCTTATCGGGAATCTATCGAGAGAAATGGATCCCCGATAAGAGACCTCGGGGATGACGTCAATTATTATTTCATGCAAATTGAAGTAGATTGGGTATAGAGTCTAATCCGAATTGTATAGATATCGACTTAGCGATGAGCTAAAATCTAATGTTTTTGTTACGATTTTCAAGGGAAAATGCCATGGCCGATGTCGATCTTGAACAAGCGAAGCATATTGTAGATACAATTGCTATCCCACCGCAACCCGCGACCTTAACTGAAACCCTGGAAATTGTTAATAGCAATAATCCAGATTTATCCCGTATTGCTGATATCATTAGCAAAGATGTTGCACTTTCAGCAGCCGTTTTTAAAACCATCAATTCTCCTTTTTTTGGTATACGCCGTGAAATCTCTTCAATCCAGCAAGCAACGATGCTCTTGGGAATGAAAAATGTTGTCAATATTGTTACCGGTCTTTCATTGCGTATGAGTATGGAAACTAAAAAAGGATCGGAACTAAATCTGGGACGTTTTTGGGATACTGCCTCTGATACTGCATTGGTTTGTGCTAACTTGGCCAAGGCTATGGGCTCGAATGTTAGAGATGATGCTTATATGTTTGGTTTATTTCACGATTGTGGTATTCCCCTAATGCAACAAAAATATCCCGATTATTTTGAAGTGCTTAAAATTGCCAATAACGAACCAGAACGTGAATTTACCGAAATTGAAGAAGAACATTATGATACCAATCACGCAACGGTTGGTTATATGGTAGCAAGGACCTGGAAACTCCCTAAAACCATATGTAAGGCCATTCTGACCCATCATAATTTAGAGGCCCTAAAAGAAGATGGAGATGAAGCGACACTAATTGCACTATTGCATATGGCTGAACATATTAGCCATTCCAAACGACGTATTACGGAAGATTTACGTTGGACATTAATCAAAGAGAAGGTGATGCAAAACCTTCTGATTGATGAACTAGAATATACTGAATTAAAAGAAGATGTTGCCGAAATGTTAGAACAAGCTGAAAGGTAAATTATTACGCATCGATTTTTTTTAATTTTTTGATTTCAAGCTATGGCTTTCGCAAATTTAAGCGGTTTTAAAAAATATTTCAGCAATACTTTCTGGATCCTGCTGGAAAGAGCGATGCGTTTTACCTTGGGGATCTTGATTGGGATCTACGTGGCACGCTATTTGGGACCGGATTTATTCGGTTTGTATAATTTTGCCGTCAGCTTTTCGAGTTTAATTATCCTGCTCTCCACGCTGGGATTAGATAAAATTGTCGTCAAAGCGTTAGTGAGAAAAGATGCACCTGATGAAACCATTCTTGGCACTAGCTTATGGTTAAAATTGTTAGGAGCGATTGGTAGTATTGTTTTAATTGCCATTCTAATCCAATTTTTTGATGCTGAACGGGCTAAAACTGCCGTTTATATCATATCAATTACCTCTTTATTCCAAAGTTTCAATTGCATCGATTTCTACTTCCAAGCCAAGGTACAACTGCGCTATGTGGCAATAATTAAAATTACTCAGTCCGTCATAGGAGCCTTAACTAAATTGATGTTAATCGTTATGGCAGCTGACTTTATTTATTTCATTGGGGTATTGGTTTTAGAGGCGATTATTTTAGCGTTTGGGCTCATTTTTGTTTATCGGCAAAAGGTAGGCTCTCTTTTTCACTGGAATTGGGATGGAAAACTGGCTCGAAACTTACTTAAATATTCCTGGCCATTGATTTTAAGTACGCTATTTATCGCCATTAATATGCGTATTGATCAAATTTTGCTACAAGAGTTATTGGGGTCCGAAGCAGTCGGATTATATGCTGCAGCCTCTCGCCTAAGTGAGGCCAGTTATAATGTTTGTGTATTGGTGGTTGCTTCAGTTTTTCCTGCGATTGTTAATGCCAAATCCATTGCCAGTGATATGTATTACAATCGTATGAAAAATCTCTATTCCCTAATGTTTTTCTTGGCCTTATTTATTGCTTTATTTATTACCCTATTGGCCGAACCCTTGATGACTTTTTTATATGGCATTGCCTATATCCAATCAGCAGAGGTTTTTGCAATACATATTTGGACAGGGATTTTTGTTTATTGGGGAATTGTGATGAATCAATGGGCGATTATGGAAAACTTACAAAAGCATATGGCATTATTTATGTTTTTCGGCATTATTGCCAATATTGTTCTTAATATTTTATTAGTGCCGATTTATGGGATTAATGGTGCTGCAGTAGCAACCTTAATCTCGCAACTCATTGCCAATATGTTGATCCCCTTATTATTTGGACATCCATTTAATGAACAAATTAAAATCCAACTAAAATCTATATTCCATATTCCTTTACCGCATCGTGTCGTATAAAAAAGTCGTATAAATGAAAAGCCCAATCTTTCTATTTTCCATGCCTCGCTCTGGCAGTACTTTATTGCAGCGCCTTTTAATGGGGCACAAAGAAATAGCCAGTACCTCGGAACCTTGGATTTTGTTGCCTTTATTATATGCCAATAAGTCAACTGGGGTGGTATCGGAATACTCCCATCACAATAGCCAAAAAGCCATTAACGATTTAATTGCGCAATTACCAGAACAAGAAGCGACTTATTATCAATCGTTGGCTGCTTCTACTAATTCTCTCTATTCAGCACTGTGTAAAAATAATGAGGCGTATTTTTTAGATAAGACACCCCGTTATTATCTAATTATTCCTGAAATTAAAAAACTATATCCGGATGCTAAATTTATTTTTTTATTTCGTAATCCGGTGGATATTTATGCCTCTATTCTCACCACTTGGGGTAATAATAGTTTTCGACGATTATATGCCTCACATATCGATTTAAATGAAGGTTTAAAATATTTAAGTGAAGGCTGGCATCTATTGCATGAGCAAGCTTTTCAAGTTAATTATGAAGACTTAGTTAAGGAACCAGAAAGCTGTTTAAGATCCCTCTGTACTTATTTGAACTTACCCTTCGATAGGCATTTATTGGCGAATTTAGGACAGCAAAAAATGACTGGACGATTAGGTGATCCCACGGGTGTAAAAGAATATCAGGAGGTTGAGGAGAAATCCTTGGATAAATGGAAGGTCGTGTTTAATACCCGGTTTAGGCAGAAGGTATTAACTGATTATATTGCCGATATCGATTCTTCAGTCTTATTAACTCAGGGTTATTCCAAACATAATATTTTAGCTGAAATTAACAAACTCGATGTTTGCTATCAAGGGATGGCTAAGGATCTGCTCCATATTGGATTTTACCAATTGGCAAAATTTTTAAATGCCCATCTATTTTTTACCCAAACCTTTAAATGGGCTCGAAATAAGTATTTATCCTAATAGTTATTTTTCTTATAAGCTATTCCTCCTGTCGACTCAAACAACTCGGATCAAATGCCTAGCTTAGATCTTTCAAATTGACAAAAATGAACATTCATTCTATTCTTAATTAAGATTTCCCATATTAAATGAGTTGGGCTTAAACCGAAAACACGGATTTGTCTAAGTTTACTCAATGGTTTTAAGTCATTAATGTTAGGAGTAAAAATGATTGATGAATACAATATAACTATTTTGCTTGTTATAGGTCTCATTTCATTTTTATTAATCGCTTTGAAATTAAAGCACTATGCCATAGTTCCGCTGCATAAATCGGAATTTCGGGATAATAAAAACGCTATTCAGTCGCAAACCTTGCGAGAGCAAATCGAGCATTTTCAATCGATTTTTAATTCAGCTCCGGCCTGTTTTAAATTACAAAATCGGGATGGAACTTTAGCCCGAATTAATCAATCAGGAGTTGATTTATTAGAAGCCAGTCAAACTTCAGAGCTTGTGGGTAAATCCTTATATGCATTGATTGTTCCAGAATATCGCTCGGCCTATCGGGAAATGAGTAACAACGTTTTTCTTGGGAATCATGGTTATCTAGAGTTTGAATTAATCACCTTAAAAGGGCATCGACGTTGGATGAGAACGAATGCGGAGCCATTGAGAAATATAGATCAGAAAGTGACTCATCTGATTGCGATTACCCATGACATTACGGAAAATCGGCTAATTTCTCAACAACTCGAAGCGCATCGCAATAAACTACAAACCATTATTGAATCGGAACCTGAATGTGTCAAATTGCAAGATGCAAATGGACTGATTATGGAAATGAATCCAGCGGGATTATCCTTGCTTGAAGCCAGTTCGAGTAAGGATGTAATTGGGCGACTTATGTATGATTTTATTACCCCGGAATATGCCGATGAGTATCGCGAACTGACCCGTCAAGTTTTTGCCGGTGAACGTGCGAGTATGGAATTTGAAGTCTTTAGTATTAATGGTAGGCGACATTGGATGAAGACTCACGCTGCTCCGCTCTTTGATCATAATGATCGAGTCATTGCTCTGCTGGCAATCACGCGTAATATTGACTTACGTAAAAAAAATGAAGCTCGCTTATATCAGCAACAGATTGAATTGGCCAGGGTTTGTCGACTTAGTACCATGGGGGAAATGGCGACTAGTTTGGCGCATGAGCTCAATCAACCACTTTGTGCTGTTTCGAGTTATGCCGAATCGGCTAAACAACTTAATTTGACTGAAAATCGCGCACTTGACGATTTATTGGACAAAATTGTTCAGCAGAGCTGGCGGGCGACAAAAATTGTTCAAAATATGCGAACCTTTGTTAAAAAACAAGCGCCAATGCCTGAAGCGATTTCCGCCGAATCCATAGTCAATAGTAGTATGGAATTTTTAAGTCCATGCTGGCGACGTAAAAAAATCCAAATCAGTATCAATATTTCTGCTAATTTAAATCCTTTATACGTTGATCGCATCCAAATTGAGCAGGTTTTACTCAATTTACTCTCTAATGCCATACAAGCAGTAGATGAGCTGCCTGAACAATTACGTAAGATTCATATTGAAGTTTCTCAGGAAAATCGAGAAGAAGTGTTATTTAGTGTGTTTAATATGGGACCAGGGGTACCAGAGGATATGGCAGAAGACTTGTTTACCCCATTTTTTACCACCAAAGATACCGGTTTAGGGATGGGGTTATCCATAAGCCGCAGTATTATCGAAGCTCATGCAGGGAATATTTGGTATTGCTATAAGGCGAACTATGGTCCGTGTTTTTGTTTTACTTTACCGGTACTCGATGATGAATAAACCAAACAATGTATTTGTATTAGATGACGATCCGGCCGTAAGAGATGCCTTATCCATTTTGGTAAAATCAGTTAATCTCAATGCGATTGAATTTTCTTCGGCCAATCAATTCCTAGATAGTTACAAACAATATGACTCGGGGTGTTTGATCACCGATGTCTATTTACCTGGGATGGACGGCTTGGCCTTACAAAAACACCTTAATCAAATCCATAGTCAGCTACCGATTATTGTCATGTCCGGTCATGGTGATATCCCGTTAGCAGTTAAAATGATCCAACGAGGAGCTTTGGATTTTATTGAAAAGCCGTTTGCTAATCATCATATGTTGGAACGGATCCAACAAGCTTTAAAACTGGATGAAGAACGTCGACACAAAGAAAATCAATGGCATCATTCTCAGCAATATTATGAAACCTTAACCCCGCGTGAAAAAGAAGTATTGGAATTTTTGATTAAAGGTTTTTCCAATAAAGTCATTGCCGCTAAAATGTCGGTTAGTCCCCGTACTATAGAAACTCATCGTGCCAATATTTTGCATAAAATGCATACGGATTCGGTAGTGAGCTTAGCTCGAGAGGTGGCACTTTTTCGAGCGACAGTCTCTTAATCAATCTCCGTAATACTACGGAGTTCTCCCGTACTCTTGCGAATATCTATTCAATTTCCTCCTTTATATACTGAATCCAGTAGTTAAAAAAAGCGGCAATATAGCCGGATTCATTCCAAAGGAGGAAGTCTTATGTCACAAGCTCAAGTAAAAGATGCTTTATTAAATACGATCAATAATATTAAGGAAAACCCAGCCACATCCAATGTAGTGTTTCGAGCCGAAACCAAATGGGAAGAAGATGTTCGCTGTTCGGTAAATATTCGTGACTTTCCCGCATTTACAATTGATGAACCACCCGAGTTAGGGGGACAAGATAGTGCCTCAAATCCAGTCGAGTTAGTCTTAGGGGCCTTAGGAGCATGTCAGGAAATTATGTATTCAGCCTATGCTTCAGTGATGGATATCAAATTGGATTCGGTTCAGGTTGATGTGCGTGGATATTTGGATTTGAAAGGTTTATTTGGTATGGATGAAGAAATACCCGCCGGTTTTAAACGCGTTAGTTTCGATACCAAAATCGTGAGTGATGCTGACGAGACCGCCTTAATGGAGCTGATTAATACGGTTGAAAATCATTGTCCGGTATTAGATATATTAACCCGTGCGCAAACGGTAAATGGTACCGCGTCGGTAAATGGGAAAAAGTTAGTCAGTCTAACTAAAAATGCAGCCTAAGAGGGATGGATGAATGACAAAGTTCATAAATAAAACTCATACAAAACCGTTGCTTGTATCGCCGTTGGCTGTCTTTTTGAGCTGCTCTATAGCCTCGGCAGCAAATTTTGGAACCGATCTAAATCTGACCATGATGCCTGCTGCGGGCGGCATGGGTGGTGTTGGAATCGCTAGCCCACAAGATGTAGGCGCAGCCGTATTTGGTAATCCAGCAACCTTGACTAGTTTTCAAGATGGTCAGTTTATGTTGGGCGGTACTTTTTACAAACCTGTTGTGAAAGCCAAGCATAATGGGTTGGGATTGAGTTGGTCGGGTGATTCTGAAGCCGGCCCTTACCTACTTCCAAATGTTGCGGTAAGCCAGGAATTAACTGAAACACTAACCATGGGAGCTGGCATTTCTGCCATCAGTGGTGTCGGTTCGGATTTTAGAGGGATTGATAATAGTTTAGATCCGGTAGCAGAAATTATAGTCTTTGGAGCTAATGCGGGTTTGGCCTATAAGGTAAACCAACAATTTTCTTTGGGAGCGATGGCTACTATCGGATTTGGCTTAGGTCAGGCGGGTTTAGTTGAAAATACCGCTTCGACTAGCGGTTTTGGATTACGCGGCACACTGGGGATGACCTATTCACACAATCAAACCACATTAGGTGCTTATCTTAGAACGCCACTGGCGATTAAATATGACAAATTGGTCAAATATGCTGAAGGAGCCTATCACAGTCCTACCTTTGAACAACCGGGCGAAATAGCCATTGGAATCTCTAATAATAGCCTTATGTCGGGTAATTTATTACTGGAATTAGATGTTATCTATAAAGACTGGAATAGCGCAGAAAGTTATCGGGATATCTATGATAGCCAAACCGTTATTGCTCTTGGTGCGCAATTGAAAACTGGGGATATTAAGTGGCGAGCCGGATTTATTCATGCCGATAGCCCAATTAAGAAAAATGTCGGTAGCAATGTGGGAGATATCGATTCGCTCTATATTGCGGCCCTAGGCGGGACGACCGCAATGAATCCTTCGTTAACTCAATATGTTCAGGCGGTCAATACGGAAGTGATATGGGAAGATCAAGTGACATTTGGACTTGGCTGGGACATTAGTCGTAATACCACTATGGATTTCCATGCTTCAGTGGCTTTAAAGCGTGATGAACAAATTGGTGGTACCAAGGTTAATGCAGGAGCCTGGCAAACGGGGGCTTCTTTAAGTTGGAAGTTTTAGCTTAAATCTAAAAAAGCAGTTTCTGTTGCTGCTTTTTTTGCTGATAATTTTCTAGGTTTAACTGATTAATTTAGGTTTAATATTTAGCAATTCAAAAGGAGTTGTAATGGAAAAACCATTGCATATTGGAATTATCGGGGGAGGCCCGGCAGGATATGTTGCAGCATTATATGCAGCAGCTAAGGGAGCCCATGTCACTTTGGTCGAAAAATCTGGCATGGGGGGAACCTGTCTGCAAAAAGGGTGTATCCCAACCAAACGTTTGGTGAGTATTTCTCATCTTATCGACAAAATTAAAGATGCTGAAAAGTTTGGCATCGATATAGAAGGTCAAAGCATTCCTCGTTGGGAAAAAATGCAAGCCGGAGTAGACCAGTTAGTCAATAAAATTGAAAACGATTTAAAAGGTTTATTAAATAATCGTCAAGTGGTGTTGATTGAATCGTTTGCTAAACCTTGTGTAAAAGAGGGAGTCGTTAGTTTGGAGCTTGAGCAAGGTGAACAATTGGAGGTCGATAGATTACTGCTTTGTACCGGATCAAATCCTCACCGACCCATTACTTTTCCATTTGATGATAAAGAGGTATGCACGAGTGATGACATTTGGCAATGGCCGGACTTGCCAAAATCCCTGACTATTGTTGGAGAAGGGGTTATTGCCTGTGAATTTGCTTTTATTTTTCGAGCCATGAATGTGGATGTTAGCGTATTAGGAATGATGAAAAAACCACTTCCGAATATGGATAAAAATATATCGGCGACGATTCATCGGGAAATGAAAAAGAAAAAAATTCGCTTTAAGGGAGGTAAATTAGTTTCGTCCTTGGAACGAACCAGTGATGGTTGGAATGCATATAGCGAAAGTCAATTATTGGCCAGTGCTGAACGTGTTTTGGTCTGTACCGGTCGAGTTCCCAATACGTCTGGATTGGGACTAGAAGAGAATCATATCCAATGTGATAAGCGTGGTGCCATTGGTGTTGATGGATATATGCGTACCAATGTTCCTCATGTATATGCCGCTGGGGATGTAACCGGAGGTATTATGTTGGCCCATGCTGCATCTGAACAAGCACGAATTGCCATTGATCATATGTTAGGAGAAGAGACTCATGCCTATGATGTGAGCCGGATTCCATCAGCTGTTTTTACAACCCCGGAAGTCGCCTCTATAGGGTTAACGGAAGCTGAAGCCTTACAGCAAGAACTCCAAATTTCCACCGGTGTATTTGACATGCGCGGCCTTGGTAAGGCACATGCCATGGGAGAGATTACGGGTAGTATTAAGTTAATTGTAGAAAAGGGGACTCGTCGTTTGATCGGTGCCCATATGGTCGGCGCTAATGTGACTGAAATGATCCATGAGACTGCTGTTGTTATTGCCAGACAAGGTAGTGTGGATGACATTATTCATACCGTTCACGCTCATCCAACACTGTCAGAAGCCATTTTTGAAGCCGCAGAAGATGTGTTTGGACAAGCCTGTCATAAACCCCAATTTATCAGAAATTAATATTGAGAGTAGAAATAAATGTTAGTACTAAATGATCGCTTATATAGTGAAAATCATATCTGGATCAAACGGGTTGATAATGAATTATTACTTGGTGTTACGGATTATGCACAAGATAGCATTGGTGACGTTGAGTTTTTAGATCTCCCGGAAGATGGAGATAAAATAAAAAAAGGTGGTTGCTATGGTAGCGCGGAATCCAGCAAGGCCGTGACGGATATGTTTTCTCCGCTGGATATAATTGTTAAAGAAACCAATCAAAGGTTGCTCGATAGCCCAGAAATGGTCAATGAATCTCCCTATGAAAATGGCTGGATGCTTAAGGTTTCAGAATTTCAATTGGACGATTTGGATTCGTTAATGGATGCGCAAGGCTATTCAGAATACCTTAAAGTATTAGGAATAAAATAGTATCAAGAGACTGGTGATAACTAGTCTATCTCTAGTTTATTGCCAGACTGCTCTATAATTGATAGGCTTTTTATTGAGACTATTTTGCCAAATCAATAAAATTGGCTAACACCGCAATCAGCCCACTGACGGCAAAAACAACGGTAGTCAAAATTAATAATTCTTCAGCTTGTTGGCATACTCTTTTTAAAAAAGTCATTTTATTTACTCCTTTATCTAATTAGTATAACTATTATTTGACGCTTAAATTACTCATTTAGTTCTTTTGGTCCATATAAACAAAGGAGCTAAATTTGTGCCAAAAAAATAGATCCCACAAAAAAATTTGGCTTATTGTATCCAAGCCGTTGCAGCGCAGCAAATTTCAAAATCAATTATTTTTATTGCGTCTATGAACCATCTTGGTGCAGCATACGGAATAAATCGTTAGTTTTATTAAAGTGTGATAAAGCTATTCTATCGAAACTGCATGTCTATTAACGTCTACAGAGAATTGGCGTATTAATTGCTCAATCCAGTTATGGATAAAAAAGGAGTCTATTGGTCAGGTTAATAGATATCTTTAATTATATTAATAAGTGATATAGGCAAGGTTTTTTTATTTATTTTTATCCAATAGAGGACGTATGAAAGATAATAATCTCGCGGCATTAATTCAGTCTTTAGGGCTACCAGCGGAATACGGCAATTATATTCCGCAGTTTTTTGAACCCATAGTAGAACAAATAGTCGAGCAAATAGTAGTGCTAGTAGAAGGGCAAAAATCTGAGCCGAATAAAACTCCTATTATCGGCATTAATGGAGCGCAGGGCTCAGGCAAATCTACGGCAGCTATTATGCTGCAATATTTACTAGAGAGCCGATATCAGCATCGAGTGGCAATCTTATCTATTGATGATTTTTATCATACTCGGGCAACACGTACTCAACTAGCCAAATCAGTTCATCCCCTTTTTATGACTCGTGGAGTGCCGGGAACACATGATATAGATTTAGCCCTAGACACTTTCGCCAGCATTCAAAATACACAGGTCGGGGAAGTGTTAAAGTTACCTCGTTTTAATAAGGCTATTGATGATCGTAGTCCCAGAGATGAATGGGAAAAAATGGATGGACCTCCCACTTTGGTCATTTTTGAAGGCTGGTGTGTGGCAGCTCCTGCTATGCCTGAAGACGAGTTAATTCAACCGATTAATCCACTGGAGGCCGCAGAGGATCAACAATTAATCTGGCGGAACTTCGTTAATCAGCAATTGCAAAACCAATACCAAGCACTTTTTCAGCAAATAGATTGGTTATTAATGTTAAAGGCTCCGAGTTTTAATGTGGTCTATGAGTGGCGTTTATTACAAGAACAGAAATTAGTAGAGAGCATAAAAAAGTCTAGTGAAAAACAGGCAACTCAGGTTTTAGATGAGGAACAATTGAAACGCTTTATCCAACATTATCAGCGTATCACCGAACATTGTTTAAAGACCATTCCAAGCCTGGCGAATGCTGTTATTGAGCTGGATGAGCAACATCAAATGACTTGTTTACAGGTAAAGCCTAGTGATTAATAACTCTTTAGCGATGCATTATATGATTTCCACCGACCTGGATGGAACCTTGCTCGACCATAATAATTATTCGCACCAAGCCGCTGCTCCGGCAATTAAACTCTGTCTGGAACAGAATATTCCGGTGGTTTTTAATACCAGTAAAACGCAACGGGAAAGCCAGCGTTTAAAAGCTAAATTAGGTAATGAACATCCCTTTATTGTTGAAAATGGTTCAGCGGTGATTATTCCTAAGGATTATTTTAAGGAAAAACCACCGGGTTGTTATGAGGAAAATGATATTTGGATCCGTCGATTTGGTCAAAAACGTGCGGATATATTGGCAAAACTAGCGCTTATTAATCGTGAACAAAGCTTTAATTATGTGGGATTTTCTGATTGGCGTCCGGCGCAATTGGCTGAAGCGACTAACCTTTCCACCCGTATGGCAAAAGAAGCCAATCAACGGGAATTTTCAGAGCCTTTAATTTGGCAAGATAATCAAGGTAAGTTGGAATTGTTTAAGCAAAAATTGGCTGAACATGAGCTAAGCCTTTTAAAAGGAGGACGGTTTTACCATGTGCTGGGTAATACTAATAAAGGGGTTTCCATGGCCTGGTTAAAAACACTCTATGAGCTTCATGCCGGACATAATTTGTCGCTGATTGCCTTAGGGGATAGCGGTAATGACGTGGATATGTTGGAAAGTGCGGATATTGCGGTGGTGGTAAAATCTCCAGCACATTTAGCACCGACCTTACATCCCCATAATCAAGTTATTTATACCCAAGACTATGGTCCTATAGGCTGGAACAAAGCCATTTTGAATATACTGCAAGCCGACTGAATTTTTTTTGGCTTTTAAAAAAAAATGAGTACATATTGACTAGGAGATAAGAATGGGCGATTTCTACCAAAATGGCATTATTACCACGCTGCATAATCTTTCCAGGCGACCTGTTGAAGCCTTAGAAGCGGAGTTAGTCGAATTTAGCAAAATGCGTCCCATGGGTATTGTTTTGCCATCCCTTTATTCAGAACTGGAAACCAAGGCCTTACCAGATATTGTTTCTCAGTTGAAAGAGGTGCCTTATTTATCTCAAATTGTCATTGGTTTAGATCGGGCCGACCAACCTGAATATGAAAATGCTCTGCAATTTTTTAAGCAACTCCCTCAACATCATCGGGTTTTATGGAATGATGGTCCGCGTTTAAAAGCCATTGATAAAGAATTAAAGGAACTTGGTTTAGCTCCTGAACACATGGGAAAAGGTCGAAATGTCTGGTATTGCTTTGGTTATGTACTTGCTACTTCTAAAGTAGAGTCGGTGGCTTTACATGATTGTGATATTTTAACCTATGATCGCAACTTATTGGCACGGCTTATTTATCCTGTTGCGAATCCCAAATTTAACTATGAATTTTGTAAAGGTTTTTATTCCCGTATTGCCAATGGTACTTTAAATGGTCGGGTAAGCCGCTTATTGGTCACTCCATTAATCCGCTCATTGAAAAAAATTATCGGTAGTTCAGATTATTTAGAGTATTTGGACAGTTATCGATACCCACTTGCCGGTGAATTTTCGTTTCGTATTGATGTTTTAAATGATCTGCGCATTCCTAGTGATTGGGGATTGGAAATCGGTGTCTTGGCTGAAATGAAACGTAATTATGCGACCAATCGTCTGTGTCAAGTGGATATTGCTGATGTGTATGATCACAAACATCAAGATTTGTCTGAAAATGATGCGGATAGTGGTCTATCAAAAATGTCCATCGATATTTCTAAGGCACTGTTTCGTAAACTTGCCACCCAAGGAACCATTTTTGATAGTGGGACCTTTCGAACGCTTAAAGCGACTTACTATCGAATTGCCTTAGATTTTATCGAAACCTATCGTAATGATGCCATGATTAATGGTTTAGATATTGATATTCATAAGGAAGAGTTGGCGGTTGAATTATTTTCAGAAAATATCATCAAAGCGGGTAATGCCTTTTTAGATAGTCCCATGGAAACTCCCTTCATTCCCAGTTGGAATCGGGTATTTAATGCGGTTCCTGATATTTTTGAACGTCTCAAGATTGCCGTCGAAGCAGATAATCGGGAATTTTCGAATCGCTAGGAAAGAGAGTCGATATGGATAAAAGTCTTAAAAAAAGTCAGGACAAACGAAGGGAAGACTTAAAGCGTAAGTTAAAATTGCATCTCAATACTATTTATCCCCAATTGGACCTGGATGGATATTGCAACGAGTTACTACAAACGATGGGTTTAGATAAGGAGATTAAGCCTGTTTTTCCGCACAAAAATCACTGGGATCAAAGTGATATTTATGTAATCACTTATGCCGATAGTTTTAATCAAGACCATACTTCGTCATTACGAACCTTAGGTGATTTTTTTACGCGTTATTTAAAAGATTCAGTCAGCGGTATGCATATTTTACCGTTCTATCCCTATAGCTCCGATGATGGTTTTTCGGTTATTGACTATTATTCGGTGAATGAATCGTTTGGCGATTGGGAAGATATTCAGGAGCTAGCTAAAGATTTTTCCATTATGGCTGATTTGGTGATCAACCATTGTTCGGCTCGTAGTGGTTGGTTTGAAAATTTTAAGCAACGCAAAGATCCTGGTAAGGATTATTTTTTCCAAGCTGCACCGAATGATGACTTATCTGAAGTGGTGCGTCCGCGTACTCACCCTTTATTGAGAGAAACGGAAACCTTAGATGGTAAACGTCATGTTTGGTGTACCTTTAGCCATGATCAAGTGGACTTTGATTTTACCAATCCCAAAGTTTTATTAGAATTTGTTTCTATTCTTCGCTTTTATTTGGAAAAGGATATTCGCGTATTTCGACTCGATGCAGTAGCCTTTTTATGGAAAAAGTTGGGTACCTCTTGTATTAATTTACAGCAAACCCATGAGGTGATTCGTTTATTGCGGCTGTTAATTGAACATAAAAATAATCAGGCTATCTTAATTACGGAAACCAATATTCCTAATCGGGAAAATCTGACCTACTTTGGTAATGCCAATGAAGCACATGCTGTTTATAATTTTGCACTTCCCCCGTTATTAGTTCATACCCTTGTCACTGGTAATTGTCGTTATTTAAAAAATTGGTTAATGAGCTTACCTCCTGCCCAAAATGGCACGGCTTATTTTAATTTTATAGCTTCTCATGATGGAATTGGTTTACGACCTGTGGAAGGAATATTAAGTGAAACTGAAACCGAACAGTTAATTAATACGATGGTAAGTTTTGGCGGTAGAATATCCTGGCGAGCATCGGAAGAGGGTAAAAATAAAGCTTATGAAATTAATATTAGTTTATATGAAGCCTTGGCAGGAACAGCGCAAGGACCAGATTGCTTTCAGCAACAACGCTTTATTTGTGCCCATGCGATCATGTTAGCTATAGAGGGAATACCGGCCATTTATGTCCATAGCTTGTTGGGTACTTTAAATGATCAAGAGCGGGTTGAGTCAACTAATCAAAACCGCAGTATTAATCGCCATAAATGGGATTATGTCGAATTACAAACTAAATTGGCTGATCCAACTTGCCATCATGCGCAGATCTTTCAAAAAATGACCGAGTTGCTTAAAATAAGGCGACTTCAACCGGCTTTTCATCCTAATGCCACTCAATATACTTTGCATTTGTCAGATTATTTATTTTCCTTTTGGCGTCAAAGTCCGGATCGCTGTCAAAGTATTTTCGCGATTCATAACATTTCTTCACAAGCTCAGACTCTTGAGCTAGCTCATTTAAATTTAATAGAACTAGACACCTGGACTGACTTGATCAGTGGCCATATTTTTTCAGATGTAAATGAATCGATCGTATTATCTCCTTATCAAATTCTATGGTTAACTAATATTGCTCATCAATCCTAATAGCATGGGGGTAAATATAGTGTTAATTAACGATTGATATTGCTTTTTTAAGTAAAATGATATTTACTGGATTCTATCTATATTCAAGGTAGCGTCGATGATTTCAGCTTATTTGGTCGATATTATAATCTTACTTTTGGCTGCCGTTTTGGTAGTACCTCTCTCGCAAATGATAAAATTAGGTGCTGTGCCAGGTTTTTTAATTGCGGGAGTGATTGTGGGACCAACTGGATTGGCATTAATTGATAATGTCTCAGAAATTGGACATCTGGCTGAAATAGGGGTGGTATTACTTTTATTTGTAATCGGGATTGAATTAAAACCATCCCGCCTCTGGTTAATGCGCCGATTAGTCTTTGGCCTAGGTTCGTTGCAAGTTATATTGACTGGCATTGTGCTTAGTGGTATTACCCATTTTGTTTTTGATGTCTCACTGCGAGCCGCTATTTTGATTGGCCCCGCTTTGGCCCTGTCGTCAACAGCCTTTGTTTTACAATTGTTGACGGAACAAAAACAGTTAAACTCAACTTATGGCCGCTCATCGTTTGCCATTTTATTATTGCAAGATTTAGCTGTGGTTCCCTTATTGGCTCTGGTCCCCTTACTCGCGTTGCCAGAATTAACCATTGGTGAAGATATTGGTTTAGCCTTGCTCGAATCAATTTTAATTCTAGTATTAGTTGTTGTGATTGGCCGGTATCTTTTGCATCCCTTACTTTTTCGTGTAGCACTGTCAAAAAGCCCAGAAATATTCACCGCTTCGGCAGTATTAATTGTTTTGGGGACGGCGCTAGCCACTGAACATGCAGGCTTATCCATGGCCATGGGGGCTTTCTTAGCCGGCTTGTTGATTTCTGATTCATCCTATCGACATCAGGTAACAGCCGAAATTCAACCATTTCGTGGACTCTTACTTGGACTATTTTTTATGTCCATGGGGATGTCATTTAATTTGGGATTGCTATTGGATAATCCCATTTCATCTTTATTTTTGGTGGTATTATTAATAACAATAAAAATTGTCATCTTATTTCCAGTGGCTTATTTATTTGGCTTAAAAACTAAAAACAGTTTTGCTGTCTCTTTAATTTTAGCCCAAAGTGGTGAATTTGCCTTGGTTCTGTTTTCGCTAGCATTTCAGGCTGAACTCTTAACCGAAAACTTGTTTCAACAACTTTTATTAGTTGTTTTATTGAGTATGATTGCTACTCCGATATTGGCTCGATATGCTCAACAGCAATTGAAAAAACAGCCTCAAAATACCAACAAAAGTATTGAGAAACCAATTGAGGCCCCGATTGTAATTGCCGGGTTTGGGCGAGTTGGACGCCGTATTGGTGAAGTTTTGTCGCGCTCTGGTAAAAAGTTTGTTGCCCTGGACTCCAGCGCTGAAATTGTTGAACGAGAACGTGCGAAGGGGTATCCCGTTTTTTATGGAGATGCACGTCAACCTGAGTTAATAAAAGCCGCTGGTGCAAGTAATGCTCAAGTGATTATTGTTACGCTCAATGATCGGGAAGCAACCAAAGAGGTAGTGACATCTTTACGTGATAAATATCCCTCTACCAGTATTTATGCCCGTGGCCATAGTCTTATTGAATGTAAAAAATTACGGGCTATAGGTGCTTCTGGGGTGGTTTCGGAAAATGTTGAAGCAAGTTTGGGATTGGCTCATATGGCCCTTAACTCTATTGATTTTGATGAGCAGCAGATCAATCGTATTTTGAGTGATTTTCGTAAAACTTATCAGGCTCAAATTGGTGATTTGAGCAGTACTGAAAAAAACACTGAGTAGAATTATCTGAATGTTTAATAGACTTTATTTGGTAAAGGCGTTTTGCATATAATTGTTTTTTTATAGATTATTGAGTTTTGCCATAATAAACCTAAATTAATCAATTATCGTCTCATACATGATAAAAATAATAAAAGGAGCAGGCGTGTGCAGTTCAAAACCCGTACTAAATTATCGTTGATTTTATTGGCCCCTCTCTTAGGCCTAATCTATTTTGCTCAGCAAGATTTGAGATATAATTATTCGAGAAATGTATCAGTTGAAAAACTGGAACAATTGGCTTATTTGGGGACTAAACTTAGTGCTTTAGTTCATGAACTACAAAAAGAACGAGGTATGACAGCGGGATTTTTGGGTAGCCAAGGCAAAAAATTTAGCCGAGAACTTCCCAATCAGCGTTCAGCTACCGATCAAAAGCACAAAGTGCTGATGGATTGGTTAAAAACATTTGATCGTCAGGTTTATGGCGACTCGTTAAACGAACGGATGCAATTGGCATTAAATGCTATCGGTGAAATCAATGCCAAACGTCAGGCTATTTCTGCATTAAATATTTCTGGGAAATTGGCAATTAGTTTTTACACCAACACTAATAATCAATTATTGAGCATAATCGAAATGCTGCCTACTTTATCTGATGATGCCGCGATTAGTGCTCAAACTGCCGCTTATATTAGTTTTTTACAGGGCAAAGAACGAGCCGGTATTGAGCGGGCTGTGTTGACCAATACGTTTGCCGCCAATCGATTTGCCGACGGCCTGTACAATCAATTTGTTTCCTTGGTGGCCAAACAAGATGCTTATATGAGTTTATTCAGTGCCTTTGCTTCTCCAAAAATGCAATCCAGCTATCAACAACTTTTGTCCGACTCAAGTTTTCTTGAGGTGGACAAAATGCGTAAAATTGCAATGCAACAAAGTAATGGGCCGTTTAATGTTGATCCCACTTACTGGTTTAAAACCATTACGACCAAAATTAACTTACTCAAATCTCAGGAAGATTTATTATCTGAGCAATTATTGCAAACGGCCCAACAATTAAAAAATGATTCTTTATACGCCTTGTATCTCTCGTCGGTGTTAAGTGCTTTGGCGATTATTATTGCTCTTGTTATGGGATGGAGAGTAGGGTTAGGAATATTATCGGCCTTAGGTGGAGAGCCAGATGATTTACGTCATGTAGCACAAAAAATAGCGGCTGGAGACTTATGTGTTGAGCTGCAAAATAATGCCTCCCAGCATTCCCTTAGTGCGGCCATGTCTTTGATGACCAAACAATTGAACCAAATTGTCTCAAAAGTACAAAATGCCTCTGCCCATATTGCCCAAAGCTCCTGGCAGATTAATGAAAGTGTACAAAGCCTGTCCAGTGGCGCTTCAGAACAGGCCGCGAGTGTGGAAGAAACGTCTTCATCATTAGAAGAAATGAGCGCCAATGTTAATCAAAATGCTGACAATGCAAAACAAACTGAAAAAATGGCAGAGGCTGCTTCCCAAAAAGCCGAACAAGGTGGACAGGCTGTCGATGAAACGGTGAAAGCCATGCTTTCCATTTCGGATAAAATTGGCATCATTGAAGATATTGCCTATCGGACCAATTTATTGGCATTAAATGCCGCGATTGAAGCGGCCCGTGCTGGTGAACATGGCAAGGGGTTTGCTGTGGTCGCAGCAGAGGTGAGAAAGCTGGCAGGACGCAGTGAAGAGGCGGCTGGCGAAATTAGCGATCTGGCTAAAAATAGTGTGTTGGTTTCTGAAAAAGCAGGACGTTTATTAAATGAGATTGTTCCCAGTACCCAAAAAACGGCTGAATTAGTCCAAGAAATTACCGCTTCTAGTGAAGAGCAAGCCGGTGGTATTGCTGAAATCAACGGAGCAGTGAGTCAATTAGATACGGTCACCCAACATAATGCTGCTTTGTCAGAACAGTTAGCGTCGACCGCCGAAGAAATGAATTCTCAGGCTGATATGCTAAAAGAGACCATGGCTTTTTTTACTATTAACGAATCTGAGCCAGTTTCCGAAGTCTCATACGCCCATGTGTAATCATCAACCTAAATTAATCAGTTGAGCCGTAGCGAGAATGCCTAACTGATTAATTTAGGTTAAAATATAAATACAAATAGGGTGGTTTGGTCTGCCCCTAATTTTCGATAGCACTGCCAATATAGCGCTTGGCTTTGCTAGGTTTAAGCTTTTCTAATTCAACCAGAATAAAGCTATCAATACACTGATTAAAATCCTGATCGATACTAAAGTCGATAAAGTGACAGCCCTTATTATCACAGACTTCAGCGTATTGCTTGTAAAGCGTCGGGACTTTCACATTCAGTGATGCTAGTGCCAGGCTTAACTTTTTGAAATTCTTTTTATAATCCCCCAGGAACATGCTGTGATAGTCTGTTTTGATGGAGAAACTAGTCTTGGCTTCAGCCAATTCTTGCCAGGAACCAAATTGTTGTTGGTAAAAGGCAATAATTAATTGCTTAGCTTCTTCCGGATAGGAATTTGACAGGCTAACTGGCCCTAATAGATATTTCACCTCTGGATGGTTACGAACATAAGCGCCAATGCCAAACCAAAGATAATCAAGGCTACGACGACCCCAATAACGTGGTTGTACAAAGCTACGGCCTAACTCAATACTTTGCGGCAAATAGTTGGCAATCTCTGGATTGAGATTAAATAGGGTACTAATATAAAGGCCATTCACACTTTTTTGTTCAATAATATCGGCACATTCCCCGAGTCGATAAGCACCAACAATTTCCAAATCGTGATCATCCCAAAGGACTAAATGTTTGTAATAACAATCAAACTTATCCAAATCGATACTTTGCCCGGTGCCTTCTTCAACGGTTCGAAAGGCCAGCTCACGTAAACGGCCAATTTCATGTATAACTGGGGAATCATGTTGATAGGTGTATAAGAAAATAGTTTTCCCATCTTGGGTTTGGCCTAAAATTTCGGCATTGGCCAATTCTTTTTTGATGGCTTTTTTATCGATGGGATGGATAACGGTCTCGATAGTATCAAATAAAGTTTTGGAAGGTTTTTTATTTCCCAAATGGTAGAGATGTTTTCGGAATCGTTTGGCCAGCTTTTTATGGTCCAATTGTAGCTTTTGGGTTGACTCATAGGTAATTGCTTTGCCAATATGAAAAGCAATTTCGATATTTTGCTTATTAAACATTTCATGGGCCAGCATCATGGTCCCAAGTGGTTTATACAAGGTTGAGAGGCTATAAAACATGAGTGAATTTTTTGCCTTGACCAAAATAGGTAAAATCGGTGCACTGGTTTTTTTGGCTAACTTTATAAATCCTTTTTTCCATTTTCCATCTTTTACCCCATTGGGGCGTATCCGGGAAACCTCCCCAGCGGGAAAGATAATTAAGGCTTCTTCGTTTTCGAGGCTTTCCAACATGGCCTTATAATGTTGTTTTTGAATATTGCCTTCGTCCAAGTTATCTACTGATAAGAATAGGGATTTCAGTGGTTCCACATGGCTTAATAAATCATTGGCCACAATACGTACATCAGGACGCACGGAACGAACCAGTTTTAGTAGGGCTAAACCGTCTAGTGAACCTATTGGGTGGTTAGCAATTATAATGGTTCGGCCTTCAGCAGGAATGCGGTTTAGTGAGCGATTACTAACATTGTAACTAAAGTTAAAGTAATCAAGGATTTTGTCTAGAAATTCAAAACCGCGCAAATGTTGATTGGTTTCAATAAAATTATTGATTTCATCTTCATGGGTAATGGATTTTAGGATTTTAAAAATTACATTAACACCGGGTTTATTCGATATTTGTGGGAATTTTCCTTTTATTGCTTCGACCAAATCTATCATGACTATTTTACCTATGCTCTATCTAAGCGTTTTTTCCGTAGTATGAGGAATAGATATGAAAGCTTTATGACACAGCTCGTTTGTGTATTTAATAAGTTGATCTTTATACCTTCATATGAGTGGGTTGTTAAATATTTATAATATGCTAATATATTTACTAACTACTTGGGATTGATTAAAATTTGTGGAATTGCTTATGGCAGATAATTTCGATTTTGATACATGGATCCACTTGGCGAAAGAAGATCCGGAGGCCTTTGAAGAGCAGCGAGCTGAATTGCTGCATCAAGTTATTGAAGCAGGATATGATCCTAAAAAAAGCAGTTGCCATCTACTGCGGCCCCCTTAAGCACTCAATCTTAAGGATTTTCTGGAACATTTTGATTTCACCTGTAGGGTGACTACAAGTAAAGCCAAAATAACCCATAAAATCCTTAATCTTCAGCACTTAAGTGAACCTCGCTACGAAGTCAACTGCGTTTTTTAGGATGATAAACGTAGATTGCACGGTTTACAGTTTCAGATCAATATGGAACGACGTCGAGCCAAAAATCCTGTCGATTCTTGCATACGCCTATCCAAAATGATGAATGAAAAATTTTATGATGAATTTTTCCCGGCCTTTGGAAATGGTGAATATACAACTGAAGTGGGATCTACTAAAAGCTTTCAAAGTGCTGAAATTATCCCCTTTAAACCCTGCCATTAAAAATGGTACTAGTTTTTTAATTTGTCGTTCCCATCAATCCCTTTAATACATTTCTTAATTTTTTGATAAAAAAACGATTTTTGATTTGGCTATAGGCCAAATACCCTGCTTCAATTTTGTCTGCATTGGCAAGTAATTGAATATCTTCTGTGACCCGTAAAAAGTGTTTAAAGTTTCTAAGTCGCTTGAAATAATTTAAGGGGAAGTAGCTGATTTGCATATCGGCCACATCGATTAAGCCCAATTGTTTGTCGGGTGTTAGAATAATATTGCCAAAGTGCACGGAACGAAAAAATATCCCTTTTTGGTGTAAATGAGCCAAAAACTCCCCTAATTGAAACAATAAAGACTCATCCACGGAATGTTTGTTTAAATGTTGCCGCAAGGTTTTGCCTTTTAGTGGAGTGTAAATCACTGCGTGGCGCTTGATATCAGGAATGGCAAAGGTATTTTCTACTTGGAGGGTAGGGATATTGAGTTGCCTAAGTTTTTCCACATTTCGCTTAAATCGGTACACATGTGGAAAGAGAGTCGCCGATGAAATCAGCCGTTTATTACGAAAAAGCTTTAAATAGCGGCCATCTGAAAGGAGATAAACCTTTATACCATAGCCATCTTTTTCAATGATTTGAGCCTGTTCGATAAGGTTTTGGTATTCGCTAGAGCTAATTTTTTTGAGTAGAAAGTCCATGTGCAGTGGATTATCCCATCACAATTGATGGTTAGCAATGATTTTAGTTGGATATATGCTATGATCGCGTTTTTATCGAATAAGTGATATATTTGTGAGTAAAAGTAGCGGATTGCAGGTGTACCTGCGCTTATTAACCTATGTAAAACCCCATTGGAAATTCTTCGCTCTAAGTATTCTCGGATATCTAATGTATTCAGGTACTCAGCCTGCGTTAGCTTGGATAACGGGATGGTTGACCAAAGCAGTCTATGAACCCGATGATTATTCAAAATTTTTGATTCCTTTAAGCTTGCTAGGAATTTACTTAATCAGAGGTGCTGGGAGTTTTATAGGCAATTATTTTTTGGCCAAAGTGTCCCAACGTGTGGTTCATACCTTACGCTGTGAAATGTTTAATCACCAGCTTTGTTTACCCAACCAGTATTTTGATAATAATAATTCCGGTCATTTAATCTCTCGAATTACCTACAATGTTAGTCAGGTGACCGGTGCTGCCACTGATGCCATCAAAGTTATCGTGCGTGAAGGGGTAGCGGTAATTGCCTTATTGGGAACATTATTTTATTTAAACTGGATGTTATCGCTGATTTTTTTAGCGATTGCTCCAATAATTGGTCTTGTGGTTAATTATGCCAGTAAACGGTTTCGCAAACTGAGCAAAAATATTCAAGTTTCTATGGGCGACATTACCCATATTACTTCGGAAGCCATTAATGGATATCAAGAAGTGAAGAGTTTTGGTGGCGAAGCTTATGAAAAGAAACGTTTCTTACAGGCCAGTCGGGATAATCTGCGCCAGAATCTCAAAATGGTGATAACCTCCTCCATTAATACGCCTATCCTACAAATGATAATTGCCATAGCACTGGCTTTTTTACTCTATTTAGGTCTGGAATTTCTTGACCGTATGTCACCAGAAGCCTTTGTAACCTATATGACGGCAGCAGGTTTATTACCCAAACCTATTCGTCAATTAAGTGAGGTGAATAGCACCATTCAAAAGGGGATTGCAGCAGCAGAAAGTATTTTTGAATTATTAGAAGCGGAACCAGAAAAAGAGTCCGGTGATAAGGAGTTTGAGCGCGTCCAAGGGCGTTTGGAATTTAAAAATATTAATTTTTGTTATCCTGGAACGGATAGCATGGTTCTAAAGGATATTAATTTGATCATTGAACCAGGCGAAAATGTGGCCTTAGTGGGGCGTTCTGGTAGTGGTAAATCCACATTGGCCAGTCTATTGCCCCGATTTTATGAGGGTTTTGAGGGGCAGATATTGCTCGATGATCATGAATTAGTGGACTTTAAATTAACCAATTTGCGTTCTCAAATTGCTTTGGTTACTCAGCAGGTGACTTTGTTTAATGATAGTATTAGCCGAAATATAGCTTATGGTGCTTTGGCTGAGGCTTCCGAGGAAGAAATTAATCAGGCCGCAGATGCCGCTTATGCGTTAGAATTTATCAACAAATTACCAGATGGTTTTGCCACTCAGGTGGGCGAAGATGGTGTGTTATTATCTGGAGGCCAAAGACAACGTATTGCTATTGCACGAGCCTTGTTAAAAAATGCACCTATTTTGGTTATGGATGAAGCAACTTCGGCTTTGGATACAGAATCTGAACGTGAAATTCAGGGAGCGATGGAGCATGTAATGCAAGGTCGTACGACCTTGGTCATTGCGCATCGCTTATCTACTATCGAAAATGCCGATAAGATTGTGGTAATGGATCAAGGCCGGATTGTAGAGATGGGAACGCATCATGAATTATTAGCAAAACAAGGTCAATATTATCAATTGCATCAAATTCAATTTGATGAAACTCGAGTTGATGAAAATAGTGACGAAAGTAGTAAGGTCTAGGTTTTAATTGAGATGAAAATTATTCTAGCCCCTATGGATGGGCTGACCGATTTCTATGTCCGCAACCTGCTCACTTCTATAGGTGGATATGACCTTTGTATAACTGAATTTTTGCGGGTGACCAATAGTGTTTTCCCTAATCGGATTTTTTACCAAAACTGCCCTGAAATAGACCCAAAACATCGATTAAATGGGGCTACAGCCAGTCAAATCCCGGTACATATGCAATTATTGGGAAATGATGAGGGCTATTTGTCTGCCAATGCCCATAAAGCGACCATCTTAGGGGTTAAAGGAATTGATTTAAATTTTGGTTGTCCATCGAAAACGGTCAACAATCACGGTAGTGGGGCCGTGTTATTAGAACAACCGGATAAGGTATTTCGGATTATGGAACGGGTTAAAAAGGCCCTACCGGCAGATATATGCTTGAGTGCTAAAATGCGTTTGGGTTATAAGGATAGTCATTTAGCCTTGGAAAATGCCTTGGCCATACAAGAAGCTGGAGCTGATTTTCTAACCATACATGCGCGGACCAAGTTAGATGGTTATCGTCCGCCAGCCAAATGGCAAGAGGTTGGACAATTAGTCGGACAATTACGCATTCCCATTATTGTTAATGGTGAAATCTGGACGGTTGATGACTATTTGCAATGCCGTCATACTAGTCGATGTGAGGATATCATGTTAGGTCGCGGTGCTTTTGCTTTACCCGATTTGGCTCGACAGATAAAACAGCGACAGGCTAATCTGCCTGTCTTGGAAAAAGCTTGGTACGAGGTCAAAGACATGTTACGACAGTTCTATCAGCTAATGATAGATGATGGCGTTATTTCAGAGCGGCATATTAGTGGCCGTTTAAAACTCTGGTTAAAATGGTTAACAGCGTCCTATGATGAAGCGCAACAACTTTTAGATTGCGTAAAAACACTTAAAGGACATCAGCAGATTATGAGCCATTTGAGTTAAATTTGCACTATTGGTTGAAATAGCGGTATTTAAGCCTATATTATTAAAATCTAATGCAGAATTCGGTACATATCGGGGTCGGAGTCAAATATCTGCTGAGTTATCGGTGAACTCGGGTAGAAATAATTGGTAAATGCCATTGAAATATCGTTCGAGCTATCTTGACTCGGACCCCTAGTTAATCAGAATAGTAAAATTCTCCACCAAAGGTAAACATTATGGTCCAAAGCAAAATGCCTCCTATTGATTCCAGTTGCAGTGCTAAAGAAATTTTTGCACTACGGGCATTAGGGGATAGTATGATCCCTGAATTTAAGCATGGAACGGTGATTGTTGTCGATCCAGAGGCTCCTGTAAGGGATGGTTCGTATGTGGTAGCAGAATTTGAAGATGGGGATTTTGCCTTACGTAAGCTTCGGATGTATGATGGAAAGTTTTACTTAGAGGCGCTAAATGAACTTTATGAAACGGTTGAGATCAGTGGTATTGAAAAAATTAAAGGCGTCGTTATTCAGGCCGGAAACCGTCGTAAGGAAATGAAAAAGTACACATAATAAATCAAATAAGCCTTCAGGTTTTAGTTAGTAATACTAAAACCTGAAAGCTTATTTATTATTGGGGTTCTTTGTGATCGGGGCCTAATTGGTCAGAATTAACTTTCGGTAGGTGATATACATCAGCTACTTCAATATCAACTTCGCCTTCATCATTAAATAGGGGTAAATCATATTCATTCCAGCCCTTTAAACCGGTTTTTAGTGAGGAAACGTCGCTATAGCCCATAATTTTTAGGGTTTGGGCAGCCAATAAGCTGCGATTGCCCGAACGGCAAATGACTACAATTTTTTTATCTCGGGCTTCGACCAATTCGGGAACCGTCTCATCATACGCCCATTCACAAGCTGACTCCAATACGCCGCGTGGTACGTTTAAAGAATCTTTAATTCGCATGGCCTTATACTCATAGGGCTCACGAATATCTAAAAACATGATTTCGGTATTGGCTTCCAAGAGTTCTTCAACATCCCAGGGAAATAATTCGGATACTTCTTTTTGAGCCTGGCTCAATAGTTGGTTAAATGTTAATCGTTGTGTTGCTTGTTCAGCCATCTGATTTTCTCATCAATCCATATTGGACTGCCATAACAGCAGCTTCCACCCGAGAGTGAATATTTAACTTTCTTAAAATTGCTTTTACATGTAGTTTGACGGTGCCATCGGAAATGTCCAGATTTCTGGCAATCACTTTATTGCTTTGGCCTTCCGCTAATAAGCCGAGGATTTCAGTTTCTCGCGGAGTTAATTCTGAAAAAGGATCGGGTTCTGGATTGCGATCAGGTGCATGTCCTTGTACCACTTTCGCCAGAATCGGTGTTAAATCAGGTGCTACGACGGTTTTGCCCTCATTGATATCCTGTAAAGCGGTCACTAGTTCATCGGGTTGCATACCTTTGAGTAGGAACCCCTGTGCGCCGCATTGTAAGGCGTCAATCAGGTCATTTTCATCATCAACAGTAGTTAATATCGCAATTGGCATTTTGGCGCCATCTTCGCGTAGTCGTTTTAATACGTCGATGCCTCCAATATCGGGCATACGCATATCTAACAAGACCACATCGGGCTCGAATTCTTTGACCTGCTTAATCCCTTCTTGGCCACTACCTGCACTGGAAACCACTTCTATTCCCAATCTTTCCAGCAGGCCTTGCAAACCTGCTCGAAAAAGCGTGTGGTCATCTATAAGTAATACGCGCATATTGTCTCCACCTTTATCTATTTAAAGATTAACCTAGAAAATCAGTTGCTATTTACGCGGCAACTGCTCTTACGTTGTTCTCAGCTCTGGCTCCAAGCTTGGCCCTATCTCCCCCATCCTTGGGGTCGTCGGCAACTGCTCCTGCGTTGCTCTACCTCCTGCATCCATGCAGTCGTCGGCAACTGCTCCTGCGTTGCTCTACCTCCTGCATCCATGCAGTCGTCGGCAACTGCTCCTGCGTTGCTCTACCTCCTGCATCCATGCAGTCGTAACTATGTCCATCCATATACTAGTGCGCTTCTCTTAAGTATTTCAGTGTTCTTCGTTACGAAGTCAAAGGCTTTTTCTAGGATTAATGAAAAAACCTGACTTCTTGCTCAGTGTTTTTTCGACTTGGAAAGCTTAGCAGAATCTGGGTTCCTTCTCCAGCTTCGCTTTCTATATTCAGGTTGCCACCTAAGCGTTGTGCCCGTTCTTGCATAACACTAAGACCTATGTGTTCGCCCAAACTAGAAACCAAATTTGATTTTTCTATGCCTACACCATCATCCTCAATTAAGACCTCATTCGCTGAGGAATTAGTTTTAATCATTAGGCGTACGGTTCGAGCTTTACTATGTTTGCGAATATTGGTCAGTGATTCCTGAACAATACGGATAATCTGAAACTCATGTTCAGATTTTAATTTTTGATCCACCCATTCATTCTGAAAAAATACCGGAATATTACTATTGGACTCAAAATTGTTAATGACTTTTTTCAACGCTGGAATTAACCCTCGATTGTCAATAGGTGCTCGAAAATGGGTAATTAAAGCTCGTACTTCTCGGTAGGCCTCGTCAATACTTTCATGTAAACGGGAAATTTCTTCATGGCTAACAGAAATTTTTTCATGCATGTTTTCTTCTAAAATTGTGACCTGAAAACGCAAACTGGCTAGGGTTTGAGCCAATGAGTCGTGGAGTTCATGTGCCAATAAAGTACGTTCTTTAATGACTGAATGCTGTTTTGCTTCGTTGGTCAGGCGAGATTTCTCGATCGCCATCCCCAGGTGTTTTCCAACCGTGGCTAATAATTCCTGGAGACGTTCGTTAACTTCTAATTCTTCTTTTTTCAAGAACAAATTAAAAATCCCCAGGTGTAAACCTTGATACTCTAATGGAACAGCTAAAATACCGACCCCTTTATCGCTAAATAGGCTAGTTCCGGACAATTCCTTACAGCTCTCAACCGAATCATGTTTCTCGATTGAACCTTGAGTAAATGAGGTTCCACACAGGCAACGATTAATAGGCACCAAACATTCTTCACGCACAAATTCTCGATTAAGACCAAATGATGCTACCATTTTTAGCTGATCATCATCGGTCCGTAAACGAACGGTACCTGCTTTCGCATCGGTTAATTTGACCAGAATGGTTAAAAATCGTGATAAAAGATCATCTAAATTTCGAGATTCATTAATTGTTGTAGCAACTTCATATAAAATATTTAAAGAATGGTTTTGTTCTTTGATCCGGCTGGTTTGTAATCGTACTTTTTCTTGGAATTCTTCTGAGAATGATTGTAATACGTCGCTTAGGTTATTCAGATCTATGGCCAGTTTGGAAAATTCGCTATGTTTAGATACTGGTAGACGAGCAGTATATTCTTTGCGTTTCATACGCAATGCCCAGTTGCGAATATGGATAAAAGGGACATAGAGATCTTCTCGCACCAATAAGGCGATACGAGAGAGTAAAATTAATCCACAGATGGGAAAGACTAGGTTAAAGAGAAAATCAAAAAAGGTTAATTCAAACCGCGTGACATTATAAATAGCGGTAACTAAAAATAGTCCCCCCGTGATCAATAGGGGGATAAACAAACGACTATTCCTCAGGCCGATAGGTTTTAATAACCATTCCTTATTGTCTTTTTGTTTACCGAGTACTTTATTAAACTGCATTTGCATTTATCTAGTTCTTTGGGTTCTGTTATAACTATGCTGCAATCTTATTTTAACTTATCATTGCTTTGCACACATTGATATAGATTTATTTTGATCGCGAATTTTCAATTAGTTTTGATTCTGATAAATACCCAGAATCAAAACTAAACCCATGGTAAGACTATCCGACTAGCAAGCTCAAGCTACAGTTTATTGCTATAAAACTGATTGGTTATTTTTCGTCAGTTTTATGAGTTGGATCATTGGGATTTTTAAATATAAAATTAAATTCACCAGGGTTTAATTCGACATAATCAACTTCCATTCCTTGTAATAAAGGAATATGTTCAGAAGCAAAGGCTATTCTAACATCATTAGAGACTGCTTGCGCATCTTCTGATTTGGCATCGTCCAATCCCATCAAATAATGGAATCCACCATCGGGTTTTTCTTTAACGGCAATACGTAATACACTCTTATCATCACCTTCTGGAAACGATTTTAAAATTTGCTTAGCCGCATCTGGGGTTATTGTAATCATTTAAATTCCTTTCTGTTAAATATTATCTGTCGAGCTTTAGATTTATACTTATTAAAATAATTCAGATTTATGTATCGTTGAACGAATAAATTGTACAAAACGTTCGGCCCATAAGTTTTGTTGTGTATTTTGTAGATGAGCATAACTGGCTAACAAGTTTTTGTATACAATCCCGTCATTCTCACCATCAATTCCCATACCTCGTGTAATTTTATAGGCAAATTGCGTATCTTTAGATAAGTTTGTTAATTTGGAATAATGAAATTCATGGGCTGAAATGGTTCTTTTCTGGGCATCTTCACCTTTATTCGGGTTAAGAGTTGGCCAAAGCATATTGCTGGTTTCATTAAAACGAATTAATCCACGTCCTTGAGGTTTACTCTTCATTTCAACATCAGCATTGATTATACCGACCATCTCTGCGGATTTCTCATTCCAAAGTAAGGAACGGCATAAATACATTAATCCACCACATTCAGCATAGGCTGGGATACCTCTTTCTATTAATTCTGCGATATGAGTCATAAAAGATTGGTTGGCTGCGAGAGCGTGCATATGTAATTCTGGAAAACCGCCGCCAATGAATAAGGCATCAATATTTTCCGGAAGCTGGTTATCTTTTATCGCATTGACCGGGATTAAATCAGCTCCGGCCAATTGTAAAGCTTCCATATCTCCGGGGTAGTAAAAACCAAATGCTTCATCTTTAATTATAGCTATTTTAACCGGTTTTTGAGTCGTATCAGCACGAGTTTTTATTTTAAAACCACTCGAGATTTTTTGATGTTGTGGGGGAGTACGGGTAATGGATACAATTTTATCCAGATCAACTTGTTCTTTGATTTGTTGACTTATATTAAAAATTTTGTCATTGGCTTGGTTATCTTCATTACTTGGCATTAGTCCTAAATGACGTTCTACGATTTCCAATTCGGGTTTGCGGTGTATGGCGCCTAATACGGCAACATCGGTATAATATTCAATAACCGCTCGAAGTTTTGCTTCATGGCGACTACCACCTAGTTGATTGAGGATTACTCCAGCTATATTAATATCGGCATCAAAGGCTTGGTAACCTAGAATTAGGGGAGCGATCCCTCTTGTCATCCCTCGAGCATCCAGGACTAAAATGACTTTAGCATCGAGAAGTTTGGCAATCGCTGCATTACTATTACTGCCATCTAAATCAAGCCCGTCATATAAGCCTTTGTTACCTTCGACAATCGAAATATCGGCAGGAGCGGCCTTTTGTTGATATAAGCTCAGAATTTCATCTGAACTCATGGTATTGTAATCTAAAGTATAGCAACAGGCTTGAGCTGCTTGACCATGCCATAATGGATCAATATAGTCAGGACCTTTCTTAAATGGTTGTACAATTAATCCGGTTTGTGAAAGAGCAGAACATAGGCCAATAGTAATGGTGGTTTTTCCAGACGATTTATGGGCGGCGGAAATAAAAAGCGGTGATGAAGATAACATAATGACCTATATCTTGGGATAGATAGGTGTTTTTTCAATGACAATGGTAAGGCTTTAGTTCCCATATAATGTCGATGAATCAAAAAAAAACCAAAAAAAAGAGCCGACCAGCGACTCTTTTTTTGAACTTAAAGAAAGCCGATTAGCTTTTCCAAGCAGAACCATGTTCTTCATGGGCAATATCAAGAACTTTAATTGCTTTTTCCATGTAATCATTTCTATAGGTTTCTAATTCATGGCCAGCACCAGGATTATAGTAATCATCTGGGTGAATACCATTTTTTTGTTCGAACTCGATGAACTTTTTTTGCATTGCAATCATTTCTTTAATCAGTTCTTGCTTGTTGCTCATTTTGCGTCTCCAATGACTGAAATTTTCAGTGAACTTAAATTTGCAGACAATATATATTAGTAAATTGCCATGTTAAATATCCCTAATGGGACAGGCTGATTATGGAATACGTGGTATATGTAGGCCATAACTAACTGATTAATAACCACCTTTTCGCTTGCTTTCAGGAAGGCCGGAAATTCGTCCACCTTGCTTACTCGGATCTTTGGGGAATAGGGCATAGAGATCTTTAGAGCCAATTTTACTACCCCAAAGCTTACCTAAGTCTTTGATCATAGTGCGAGTATTAGGATTTACTCCGCCGTTAATATATTGATCGCGTAAATAATTGATCATATCCCAATGTTTATCGGTTAGTTCAATACCTTCTTGTTCAGCTAGTTGTTTAGCTAAATCTTCATTCCAATCATTTACATTAACCAAGTAACCATTAGCGGTAGTTTCAATTTCTTGACCATCAAAAGTAAGTGTCATTATCTTTTATCCTTTTTTATAGTTGAAAGTTAATAAAAAAAATTTTTGATTATTTGCTAGTCATCACTATCATTGACTGCTTTAATGCCTTTTTGTGGAATAAAAATTCCACAACCAAGCAAATTATTTTCGCCGATACCTGATTCCTGAACTTTTAAGGAATCCTCTGGGTTCATTTCGGCCAGCATTAGGCTGCGAGTTAAAATTGTTTTATCCTGGTATTTTAAATAAACACTTTTCCCACATAGCATTTTACTGATGCCCAATCCCCGTTCAGTCAATAAGGTATAGGCTTTATTTAAAAAATCCTCTTCATCTTCACTCGCATCTTGCATATATACGTAGCGAGACACCAGGGTTGACGATATGCTTAATGGGGAGCTACTAATAGCCCCAAATGTCATGTTCTCCCCACTGATTTGAATCTGTTGTCCTTGTATTTGCCCTAATTGGGTTAAATATTCGCTTGGTAAGCGAATTTTCAAACGAGAACGACGCGATAGTGGCATTTTCGTCTGTTCGGGTCTTTCCCAACCATTTCCTGATGCCGGAATATAAATCTGGTGAATGGCAATGCGTTCGTCACTGGCAAGCCAGGGAAGTATTGCAACTAATGCTTGTGATAGCTCGTAAGCATGATCAATAGGTATCTCTTTACAAGACAATTTGATCGATGCATCAATAATGCTATCTGATTTTGTTATGGCATCAGGCTTTTTATCTTCTGACCAAAACATTTGGGGGCTTCCTCTTTCAATAGGCTCTAGGCAGTCTATTGGCTCTATTTAGCTAGTTTGTTGTACTGGTAAACATAATTTCCAGGTTTTCTTCCCAGTTTTCTGGAGTGTCCTGAAAAGGGGGTTTAACGTCAATATCAAAAAATATTTCCCCCTGTTGCGCCTTTTGTTGGATCAACGTGACCAACTCTGAATACTTGGTTAGCTCATGGTGCTGAATTAACACTTCGCTTAAAATAAGCATGTAGACCTCATTTACAGTTATAATAATTTACTGTTTAAATTGGGTAGAGTTTTATTAAACTCAAGGTTCGTCTAAATGGCTATGCTTCTGGAAAACAATTTTAAACAGTCAGCAATAAAAGGCTACAGCACCAAATAGGTATGTCGAGAAAAATCCGGGGTATAAGTTTATCTAGTTGTTATATAAGGTATTTATGTAGGTGTTCGGTACTAATTAAAAAGCTTTCAATCAACCCCTTTAATTATTATATCCACATGGGGGTAGGCTGAAATATCAAATCCATCCCAAAGGACTAGTTTAATAGTTTATTATGAAGTCCTAAAATTCTCCCCATGAATTTTGGCGTGCCCTGAGCTAATTTAAAGCTCGACCTCAGGGTTCTGCAGATAAAACCGAAAAATAGTGGCATTCAAAATTATGGTAAGTGTGGTAGTTGAATGTCCAGCACGTTGGTTTATGCCAACCTAACCTAAGGGAGAAAATCGTGCCTAAAGTAACAATCCATGATACACCGATGCTTGATGAGCTGGAAAATGGGCCATGGCCAAGCTTCATTTCAGGATTCAAACGTCTTAGAGATGAGCATCCTGATCAACGTATTAACGCCATGGTTGGCGATTTATTAGGACAGCTTGAGCATTCTTATGAAACCCGTATGGGTTACTGGAAAGGTGGTACCGTTAGTGTATTTGGTTACGGTGGTGGTATTATTCCTCGCTTCTCTGAAGTTGCCAAGTCGTTTCCAGAGTCTAAAGAATTCCATACAGTTCGTGTTCAACCACCTGCGGGTAACTACTATACAACTGAAATTTTGAATCAGTTAGCTGACGATTGGGAAGAGTATGGTTCTGGTCTGCAAACTTTCCACGGTCAAACCGGTAACATCATGTTCATCGGTACAGATACCGCTAATATCCAGCCTTTCTTTGATAAGATTAACTCTTATGGATGGGACTTAGGTGGAGCAGGTCCTTGTGTGAGAACAGCTATGGCCTGTGTTGGTGCGGCTCGTTGTGAACAGTCTTGTGCCAATGAACATGCGATTATGCGTCATTTGGTTAATGAATTCCAAGATGATATGCACCGTCCAGCCCTACCCTATAAGTTCAAATTTAAGGTTTCTGGTTGTCCAAATGATTGTACTAACTCCATTGAACGTGCTGATATGTCCGTTATTGGTACCTGGCGCGATGAAATGCAAATCGATCAAGCAGAAGTAAAAGCTTTTGTTGCGGATAAAGGTCGTGACTATGTTATCGATAATGTCACTTCTCGTTGCCCGACTGCTGCGATTAAATTAAATGACGATGATACTCTCACAGTAAACAATGGTGAATGTGTTCGTTGTATGCACTGCCTAAATGTAATGAATAAAGCCTTAACTCCTGGTAAGGAACATGGTGTTACTATTCTAATTGGTGGTAAGCGTACTCTTAAGATTGGTGATTTGATGGGAACCGTAGTTGTTCCTTTCATGAAACTCGATACTCTTGAAGAGTATGAAAAGCTTGTTGAGTTGGCCGGTGAAATGATTGATTTCTTCGCTGAAAATGCTTTAGAGCATGAACGTACTGGTGAAATGATTGAGCGTATTGGCTTAGTTAATTACCTTGAAGGTATTGGTCTGGATCTTGATCCAAATATGGTTAGTGAGCCTCGTCAGTGTTCATATGTACGTATGGATGGCTGGGATGAAGAAGTTAAACAATGGTACGATAAAAAAGCTGAAGCAGCTACTGCCTAAGACTTCATAATCATAAATTGAATAAATCTTTTCAGTCACATACGATGTGACTGGAAACTAAGAATAACGATTAAATTAGTAGGAAAATAATATGGCTGAAGCACCGAAAATGCCGATTGAATCTGGCGCACCAGATGGCTTCCAATATATGCACCCCACTATGCGTAGAAACTATGGACAGTGGAAATACCATGAAAGACCTAGACCAGGTGTTTTAAAGCACGTGGCTCATAGTGGAGACGAAATTTTTACAGTTCGTGCTGGTACAACTCGTATTTTAGATGTTTACTCATTGCGCAAACTGACGGAAATTGGCGATCAATTTGGTGATGGTTTTGTTCGTTTCACTATTCGCTCTAATATTGAATATATGGTAGATGATGGTTCTAAAGTAGATGCGCTTATCGACGCTTTGGAAGAGAATAACTTCATCGTTGGTGGTACCGGTAACTCTGTTACTACGCTATCCCATACTCAAGGTTGGTTACATTGTGATATTCCTGGTACTGATGCATCAGGTGTTGTTAAATCCATGATGGATGAGCTTATCACTGAGTTTAAGCGTTCTGAAATGCCTAACCGTGTTCATATCACAACGTCTTGCTGTCAGATTAACTGTGGTGGTCAAGGTGATATCGCGATTAACGTTCAGCATACTAAGCCACCAAAAATTGATCATGACTTGGTCGCAAATGCTTGTGAACGTCCAACAGTTGTTGCTCGTTGCCCAGTAGCCGCTATTAGACCTGCAGTTGTTGATGGCAAACCTACTCTAGAAGTAGATGAAAAGAAATGTATTTGTTGTGGTGCTTGTTACCCACCATGTCCTCCAATGCTAATCAATGATCCAATTTACACCACATTGGCAATTTGGGTTGGTGGTAATCACTCTAATGCTCGTAGCAAGCCTACTTTCCAAAAACTGGTTGCTGCTGGTATTCCAAATAATCCACCAAGATGGCCTGAAGCAACCGCAATTGTTAAGCGTATTCTTAAGGTTTATAAAGAAGATGCTAAAGATTGGGAACGCATCAACGACTGGATCGAAAGGATTGGTTGGGCTGGTTTCTTTGAGAAAACTGGTTTGCCATTCACTAAGTTCCATATTGATGATTGGAGAGGTGCAAGAAATAGCTTGAATGCCTCTGCTCATATTCGTTTCTAATCAAGTGAAGGAATATTGTAGATGAAATTTACAATTCTGATAAATGAAGGTCCTTATCAACACCAAGCGTCTGATTCGGCCTATCAATTCGCTAAAGCTGCTTTGGAAAAAGGGCACGAGATCTTCCGTGTGTTCTTCTACAATGATGCAGTTAATAATGCGACACGTTTAAGCGTGCCTCCGCAAGACGATAGAAATGTTACGGAAAACTGGGCTGCTCTAGCTGAGCAGCACAACCTTGATATGGTTGTGTGTATTGCTGCAGCCCAGCGTCGTGGCATGCTTGACGCCGGTGAAATGGAGCGTCAAGGTAAGGACGCGAATAACATCCATCCTGCATTTAGAATCTCTGGTTTAGGCCAGTTGGTTGAAGGTGGAATTCAGTCTGACCGTCTAGTAACTTTTGGTGATTAAGGGGATTAATGATGGAACCATGGGAAGAAAATGAAAGTCCTGTGAAAAAGTTCATGTTTGTGAACCGTAAGGCTCCATATGGAACTGTATATGCTCTTGAGTCATTAGAAGTTGTATTGATTTCAGCAGCGTTCGACCAAGATGTTAGCTTGGTATTTGTTGATGATGGTGTTTATCAGCTTAAGAAAAACCAAAGCACTGATGGAATTGGCATGAAAAATTTCTCGCCAACCTATAATGCTTTGGGTGACTACGATATTAATAAAATTTATATCGAAGCAGAGTCAATGAAAGAACGTGGTTTGACACTCGAAGATTTGCAGGAACTTACCTACGAAGATGAAGATGATGATTGGGCTGAAAAGTCTTCAATCAATGTTGTTTCACGTGCCGAGTTAGCTGAGCTTATGGACGCACAAGACGTAGTAATCAGTTCATAAGGAGAACAATTATGGCAATGTTACATATTGTAAACAAATCGCCTTTTGATCGGTCAACACTAGATTCTTGCTTGCAGTCATCAAAAGATGGGGCTGCTGTATTATTAATTGAAGATGCGGTAGTTGCGGCTGTCAATGGAACATCAGTTTCTGCTAAAATAGCCGACGCACTCTCATCTAAGAGTGTTTACGTATTAGGGCCAGATCTTAATGCTAGAGGTTTTCAAGACGCTGATATGATAGATGGTATTAAATCTGTCGATTATGCGGGTTTTGTTGACCTTGTCGCCGAGAATTCAAACGTTCAATCTTGGCTTTAATATTGATATTTTAATTAACTATCCAACACGATAGGAGTTGTAATAATGGGTACTATTACTGTAGACGGTAAAGAGTTAGAAGTAGACGAAGAAGGTTATTTGGTAACACTAAGTGACTGGACAAAAGAGTGTGCTATTGTCATGTCTCAGGCAGAAGATTTGGAGTTAGGTGATGACCATTGGGAAATCATTGGCTTTCTTCGTGAATACTACGAAGAATATCAAATTGCTCCAGCTGTTCGCGTTCTAACTAAAGCTGTCGCGAAGAAAATGGGTAAAGACAAAGGTAACAGCAAGTATTTGTACCAGTTGTTCCCATACGGCCCAGGTAAACAAGCATGTAAATATGCCGGTCTTCCAAAGCCAACTGGTTGTGTATAACCAGATCTAATTGATGAAGTTGATAGGTTTTTTGGCCTATCGACTTCCATCATTGTCTGCTATATCGACAAAATCGACTATATCAATAAATTTTTAAAACTGGGTAGGTAAAACATGTCGGTGTTGTACGCGTCACTTTTTACGGTGGCTTTTTTTGTGTTAATTATCGGCTTAGGTATTAAAATATTTCAATATTCTAAAGTTCCTGCGCCACTTAAAATACCTGTTACACCTGCACCTTTGACCAAAGGTGGTGTAGCTTTCAGACTTGCTAAAGAGGCAATTTTATTTGCCAGCTTATTTCGCTCAAACAAATGGACCTGGTTATTCGGTTGGATGTTCCATATGAGCTTATTCATTGTTCTCGCTATACATTTACGTTACTTCGTTCAAGATGTACCAACCTGGTTAGTACTTCTTCAACCAATTGGTAAATATGCAGCATTTACAATGGTTATCGGTCTTATCGGCCTATACTTACGACGTTACTATGTGGCTCGTATCAAATATATTTCTTCACCTTCTGATTATGCATGGTTAGTTTTATTGATTTTGATCGGACTGAGTGGAATCACCATGCGTTTCATTACTCATACCGATATTATTCAAGTAAAAGCATTTGCATTAGGATTAACAACATTTAATCCACAATTATGGCAAGACCTGCCTTTGGATTTCCCGCTGCTAGTTCATTTATTACTTGTAGCAATCTTAATGATATTAATGCCTTTTAGTAAGTTACTTCATATACCCGGATTATTTTTTGCGCCAACGCGCAACCAGACAGATACCCCTAGAGAAAGTCGTCATATTTCTTCTTGGGCAAAAAATCTTGATGCTGAAAAGAATAAAATGCAACCATAACTACTAACTTAGAAATACTTTTTAAGTTAGGCATTGAAATAGAACGTTTGAGGAATTAAAAAGTGGCAGACTTTGAAACTCCAAAATTTAGAGAATATCCGACTATCCCCGTGATTGTTGAAGGGGCAATGGAAGGTACCTCTCCCTTTGTGTCAAGACCTGAGTTTGACGAAAAACTGGGTTATCCCGGTGAGTTACCGGAAGACTGGAAAGAAAAAGTATTAGACAAAATGAAAGACTTGCTCGGTCGTTATCGCTCGTTCCAAGTCTTTATGGACTCTTGTATTAAATGTGGTGCTTGTACGGATAAATGTCATTATTTTATCGGTACTAATGACCCCAAAAATATGCCGGTTGCTAGACAAGATCTTATTCGTAAAGTTTATCGCCGTTATTTTACCTTTGCGGGAAAATACTTTCCCAAATTAGTCGGTGCAGAAGATTTAACCGAAGAAGTTTTGGACGATTGGTATAGCTATTATCATCAATGCTCAGAATGTCGTCGCTGTTCTGTGTTTTGTCCGATGGGTATTGATACCGCAGAAGTAACCATGGCGGCTCGTGAAATTCTAGCTCATGTGGGTAAAGGTTCTAAATACAGTAATGAAATTATCGGCAAAGTTTTTAAAATTGGTAATAACCTAGGTCTTCCTGGACCAGCTTTGAAGGGGATTTTAGAAGATCTCGAAGAAGAAATGCAGGATGATTGCGAAGTTGATGTCAAATTTAATATGGACGAGGTTGGCTGTGATGCGCTACTGATGACGCCATCAGCCGATTTCTTCGCTGAACCACATATTGATGGTTTAATTGGTTATGGGAAAGTTTTACACGAAGCAGGCATTACTTGGACGGTAAGTTCCAAGGCTAGTGAGGCAGCCAACTTTGGTTTATTTATCGGTAGTTACGAAAATATGCAAAAAGTTTCGATGCGTATTCGTGATGCTGCAATCGAGCTTAAAGTAAAACGGATTATTTTCGGAGAGTGTGGGCACGCATGGCGTGTTGCCTATAGTTTCTTAAATACGTTGGCCGGCCCCTTTGACTTCTTGGATCAGAGCTACCCCATTCCTCAGCATATTCTTGAAGTAACAGTAGGTTTAATAGAAGAAAACAAGCTACGTTTCAATAAAGAAGAAAATGATCATATGACTCTAACATTTCATGATTCTTGTAATGTTGCTCGTGGGTCACGCATGGGAGGCAAGCCCGGTGGGCAATTCGAAATCCCAAGAAAAGTCATTAAAGCGGTTTGTAATAACTATGCCGACATGCATCCCGACACAATCAACGACGCAACTTTTTGCTGTGGTGGCGGTGGTGGTATCTTAACCGATGACTTGATGGAAGTCCGGGTTAAAGGTGCCTTACCTAGAATGGAAGCATTAAAAGCGGTTGAAGAAGAACATGGTGTAACTAATATCGCTGCTATTTGCGCGATTTGTAAAAGTCAGTTTACCAAAACTCTGCCATATTACGGCTTTGAAATGGATGCCATTGTTAGTGTGCATCAATTAGTGAGTAATGCGATTGTTATGAAAGGCAGTCTGCAAGAAAAAGAACTTGACGGAATTGATGATGAAGAAGAGTCTAGTAATGATTCTGAAACTGCATCATCCGAATAACAACTAATAATCAGCAATTTAGGCTTAACAAGAAATTAGCTTGATAGGAGAAAAATAGATGTCTACATCCGATACATCACAAGAGAAAACTTTAAACTATAGACGTTTCAAGGATTCAAGACTCGATCATACTGGAACGCAACAATGGGACGATTGGACCGACAATATTTTTCAGGCCGGTTGGTCATACAAATGCCCAACCTATGTTAATAGAACTCCTCCTTGTCAGGGAAGCTGCCCAGCAGGAGAAGATATTCGTGGTTGGTTAAGTATTGTTCGTGGTATTGAAAAACCAACTGAAGAAGGAATGTCTTGGCAAGAATATGCGTTCAGACGTTCTACTGATGCCAATCCTTTTCCAAGTATTATGGGAAGAGTATGTCCGGCTCCTTGTGAAGACGGCTGTAACCGTAACGAACTTGAAGATAGAGTCGGTATTAATTCTGTTGAACAATTTATCGGTGATCATGCTCAACAAAATAATTTCCAATTTAGTGCCGGTCCTGATACTGGAAAGAAAGTCGCTATTATTGGGGGTGGTCCTGCTGGTATGGCAGCGGCTTACCAACTCCGTCGCGCAGGACATGCTTGTACAGTATTTGATGACCACGCAGAACTGGGTGGAATGATGATGTATGGTATTCCTGGTTATCGTGTGCCAAGAGAAGTTCTTGATAACGAAAACCAGCGTATCGTTGATATGGGCGTTGAAATCAAATTAAATACTCGCGTTGGTAAAGATGTTAGCGTTGAAGATTTAGAAAAAGATTATGATGCAATTTTGTGGGCAATCGGCTGTAAAGAAGGTCGCGCTCTTCCAATTCCTGGTGGTGATGCACCGAATTGCTTATCTGGCGTCGGATTCTTAGAAGCATTTAATGACGGTCGCCTACAAGTTTCTTCAGAAAAAGTCGTCGTAGTCGGTGGTGGTGATACTTCGATTGACGTTGCATCAGTAGCTCGTCGTTTAGGCCACATTACGAGTGTTGCTGAAAAAGATTTACCTGAAAACATAGTCCTAGGACACACGGCTCATGATGTAGCTGATAGTGCTAATAAAGAAGGTGCTGATGTTACTTTGATTTCACGCTCAGCTATCGAAGATATGCCAGCAGCACAACATGAAATTGATGATGCTTTACGTGAAGGTGTTAGTATTCAAGGCTCGTTAAATCCAGTCTCTGTCGTTACCGACGAAAAAGGACGCGCTACCGCCTTAAGAGTCTGTAAATTAGATCCTAAAGACAAATCGCCAATCGAAGGCAGTGAATTTGATATTGAAGCAACGCTAATTGTTTCTGCCATTGGTCAAAAAGGTGATATGAGCGGATTGGAAGGTTTTGATAACGGCAAAGGTTTTATTGATGCCGATCCAAATTACCAAGTTAAAGATAAGCCTGGACATTTCGTAGCGGGAGATATTATTCGTCCGCATTTGTTAACTACAGCAATCGGTCAGGCTTCAATAGCTGCTGAGTCCATTCATAAGTATTTAAATGGTGTAGAACTTAAAAAGCGTCCTAAAGTTGATAAGCACCATTTCGACTTATTGAAAAAGCTTGAAGATGCAGAACTAGCGCCTGAAGAATATCAACATGATCATGGTCGTGGTACTGACAATGCAAATTATGCAGTACATAACTATGAAGATCGTTCTAAGAGTGAAATCATTAGTCACGAAGCCTTATTTATGGGGCATTTTGAAAATACGCCAAGAAACATTCGAGATATGGTTGAAGTTAGTTCGGATGAAGTCTTAGGTCATTTCGCAGAGCGTCTAAAAGCCCTGGATGAAGAGCAAGTTGTAGCAGAAGCTAATCGTTGTATGAGCTGTGGTATGTGTTTTGAGTGTGATAACTGCGTTATTTACTGTCCTCAAGATGCGGTTAAACGTACACCTAAAACTAAGAGTACTATTGGGCGTTATGTATTCACTGACTATTCTAGATGTATTGGTTGCCATATTTGTGCCGATGTTTGCCCAACGGGTTATATCGACATGGGTCTTGGAAGTTAAGAACTACATAGCAAAAAAAATGCTATTTAAAAAGCGAGTAAATTTAGGAGTAGTATTGTGCAGTTGCATTATAAAATACTAACGCAACTCAGCTTGATTTTTGGGCTTGTCGTAATGGCAAGTCCAAACCTATTAGCTGAAACTGATAGTGGTGGCTTGTATCCAAAGATAACCATCCAGGAACAAGCTGGCAAGCAATGTGTCAGACCCGCGGCAGAAATTCGTCGTTTACATCCGGATATGTTAAAGCATGACCGGATCAAAACTTTACGCAAAGGAGTAAGAGCGAAAAATGACGGTTCTAGTTTAGATGGTAGTTTGAAGGCATGCATTAGTTGTCATGCGATTAAAAATGATAGTGGCTATGTACGCATAGACAATGATCAGCATTTTTGTGTTAGTTGCCATAAATTTGCGGCTGTAACAATCGACTGTTTTCAGTGCCATCGTGATATTCCCGAAGGCGGTGCTAAAACAGCACATGCAGCAAAAAATCTAGATAGTAATTCTAAAGATTTGGCAGTGATTTCACCTGAGGTTAGTACCAATGACAACAAGTAATCAAAATAAAAATGCCGATCAGTCAAGAAGGAATTTTATTACTGGAAGTTTTGCCGCAGCTGGTGTTGCTGTCGCTCCAGGAATATTTCTTATCCAAACCGCTGGGGCATCCAAGCCTCTAGACCAAGAAGCTTCTAAAAAAAATCGCTGGGGCATTCTAATCGATACCAGTAAGGAAGTTGATTGGGATAAATGTGTTGAGGCCTGTAATAACGAACATGGTTTAGAAAACGATAAAATATCTCGACCGGATCAAAAAACTCAATATATTCGTGTCGTCGAAGTTACCAACAAGACAACGGGTTACTCGAAGCAACTGCCTGTGATGTGCCAACATTGCGAACATCCCCCCTGTGTTGATGTTTGCCCAACTGGCGCTTCAATGAAACGTGAAGACGGAATTGTTTTAGTTGACCGACATCGCTGTATTGGTTGTCGTTATTGTATGATGGCTTGTCCCTACAAGGCTCGTTCATTTGTACACGAAACTCTAAAAGATCAAAGAGAAGCAACACCTCGCGGTAAAGGTTGTGTTGAATCCTGCAATATGTGCGTGGGAAGAGTTGACGCAGGTTTACAACCCGCCTGTGTAGAAGTTAGTAACGGGGCGATGGTATTTGGTGATTTAAATGACCCAGAAAGTGAAATTTCCAAGTTATTAAAAAAACAAAATACCAAACAAATTCGTGCTGATTTAAAACTTAATACCGGTGTTCGTTATAAAGGAATTTAATTTCGATTACGGCATAAATATCTATGTGATGGAATAGAGTTAATAATATGAAAAAATTACATTATCTTGAAATTAAAGGCGAATCAGCTGGTTTTTACGGGCTACTAGCCGGACTAATCGGTATTATTCTGATAGGTTTAGGTGCATCCTATTATATGGAACACAACGGGCACTGGGTTACCGGTATGAATAACCAAGTAATCTGGGGAATGCCTCATGTTTTTGCCATTTTTCTTATTGTGGCGGCATCAGGCGCTTTAAATGTTGCATCCATCTCATCAGCTTTTGATAAAAAAGTCTATAAACCCTTAGCAAGGTTATCCGGTTTATTAGCGATTGCCTTATTGGTTGGTGGTTTAGCGGTATTACTTTTAGATTTAGGTCGTCCAGATCGTTTGATTATAGCCATGACCATCTTTAATTTTAAATCCATCTTTACTTGGAATATCTTCCTGTATACTGGTTTCATTGGAATCGTTGCCTTATATTTATGGACCATGTTAGATAGACCTTATAATCATCTAACCAAACCTATGGGGATTGCGGCATTTATCTGGCGCTTAATCCTAACTGCGGGCACAGGATCTATCTTCGGATTTTTAATTGCTAGGGAAGCTTATGATACGGCGATTTTAGCACCAATGTTTATCATTATGTCTTTTTCCTTTGGCTTAGCCTTTTATTTATTAGTTTTATTGGCATCTTATAAATATACCGAAAGAAAGCTAGGTGACTATATTGTTAATCGTTTGAAAAATTTATTCGGGGTCTTTATCGCAGCAGTATTGTTTATGGTAGTGATTTACCATGTCACCTTCTTATATTCATCCGAGCATCAGGATATCTCTGCCTTTATACTGGCGAAAGGAGGAGTATACACGGGATTATTTTGGTTTGTTCAAATCCTTTTAGGGAGCATAGTGCCTTTGATTATTATTTATTCTCCAACTTTTAATAATAATCGTTCTATGTTGGTTTTGGCAGCAAGCTTAGTGATATTGGGTGGATTTGCACAATTGTATGTGATTATTATAGGTGGTCAAGCTTATCCTATCGATCTATTCCCAGGTTATACCGTTACCAGTGCGTTTAGCGATGGCATCGTTGCTCCTTATACTCCAAGCTTACCCGAATTTTTATTAGGGTTTGCTGGAGTGGCTATAACACTGTTTATGGTGACTTTTGCAATAAGATTATTGCGCTTTTTACCTGAAAGTTTAGAAGACGAAATTGCAAATCCTCATTATGCGGATTAATTAAAAATCTTAGCACCAATAAAAAAGCCGGTCATTGACCGGCTTTTTTGTGAAATGGGTTTTTGTTTTACACATCCGCCCACAATTGTACGAGTTTGGTATAAGTGACATCCACATGCTGAGTTTCTTCAGCGAGAGGATTTTCTTTTAACATTTTTTCTTTGGCTTGATACAGGCCGTAAAGAATTTCGCGTTTATTGGCATCTCGGATCATACTTTGTGCCCAGGTAACGCACACCAAACGCTCGCCAGCAGTGACTTCCTTTACATAGTGCCAGCTAGTGGAGGGATAAACGATAGCATCGCCAGCGGCTAATTTAAAGGCGTGTTCACCGAATTGGTTTTGAATCACTACTTCTCCGCCTTCATATTCACCGGGGTCATTAAGGAAAATGGTGGTGGAAATATCGGTACGATAATATTGGCCGCGTTGACCCATAATCGGATTATCGATATGGCCCCCATAGGACATGCCTTGACGATAACGAGCATAAAAAGGCAGTCCGATTTTTTTCATAAAAGCAATGGCTTTGTACTTTTCATTGCTGACCAATGACCCCATAACGATATTATTGACTGCTTGGAGTTGCGGAGAATTGTCCTGAACAATCTCTTCATTGTTTTTAATATTTTGTGCGACATCTTGGGCAGAAATTTTTCCATCAACAAAATTTTGTTGATCTAACACCGCTCTAACATTTTTTAATTGTTGCGCGGGTATAACATTTTTTATATGGCTAATCATAAAGACTCTTTATTTTATTAACTTTTGTGATAAGTAATTTTAAACTATTTTGGGTTTTCTAAGTGAGGGAAATTAAGTGATATTAATCTTAAATGTAGTTGTAGATGGGCAAATGTTAGCCATTGAAGTACCACAAGAAACTATCGATTCAGCATCAGAACTATTCGATAAAATGGATGCGGATATGTCAAAGGGTTGGACTATCGGACGAGAGTTTGTTGCAAACCCGGATCAACTACAACGTTGCCAAGTAGTGGCGGATAGACTATTAACGGCAATTGATAATGAAAATGACAATATGAAAACCATGATGGCCGCTTATATTTTAGCTCGAGTGCCTAATGTTATGACGGTTCATATTGATAATAATGGTGAACTGCATGAGACAGTGCTGGATTTAGCACCTTAAGGGAATAGTGATTAGTGATTAGTGGATAGTGGTTAGCAGAAAAAACTTGACAGCCTGTCAATAAATCCGCAAAATTTCTCTATCCACTATCCACTATCCACTATCCACTATCCACTATCCACTATCCACTATCCACTATCCACTATCCACTATCCACTATCCACTATCCACTATCCACTATCCACTATCCACTATCCACTATCCACTATTTTTCAGGCATTTGATCAATCATAAATTCATATGGCGGCAAAGCCGATAAAATACTTTTCCCATAAGACTTGCTTACCACTCGTCGATCCAATAGAGTAATTTTCCCCTTATCCGTTTCTTTACGTACCAAGCGCCCACAGGCTTGGATCAGCTTTAAGCAAGTCTGTGGCACAGCCAATTCAAAAAATGGATTGCGGCCTTGGGCACGCAACCATTCCGACAGAGTTTCATCGACAGGATTATCCGGTACGGCAAAGGGGAGCTTGGCAATAATTACATGTTGGCAATACTTACCGGGCAAATCCACGCCTTCAGCAAAACTGGCTAAACCAAAAATAACACTGCCTTTGCCTTTATCAATTCGTTTTTTGTGTTGGACAATGATTTCTTGTTTGTTTTTTCGGCCCTGTGTTAAAACCAAATCTTTCCATTTTTGGCCTTGCCTAAGAAGATAATACTCAATATCACTTAGTTGTTTTTTGGAAGAAAATAAAACCAGGCTTCCTTCTTTTGTATCAATTATTTTATCTAATAACTCACTGACTTCATCGGTATGATCCTGGACATTTTTACTCGGATCAGATTCCATCGGCGGGATATAAAATTTCACCAGGTTTTGATAGTCAAAGGGACTGGGGACACAATTAAAAAAGCCATCAACGCCGCTATTAAGCTTAAATAATTCAAAATTTCCTCCAGGGGCTAAGGTTGCTGAAGTGATAACCGCGCCATAACATTCCTTCCATAATAAATACTTCAATTCATTCGCGGGTAAAATCGGGCTACAACAGACTTCAATATCTTTTTCATCACCCTGATACTGGTTTAACCAACGAGCCATGGGGGGCCTTTTTTTATTATCTTCCAAGACATAACGCTGCCAGAGAGAGACACCAGATTCGAGCCGAATTAGGGCAGGTGACAAATGTTGTGCCCAGGATTCAGCCAAATCCTTATTGATCTCCGTACGTTTTTCATCGACCACTTCATTAATAAAATGGCTGATTTTTTCAATCGCTTGATAATTGGTTTTAAAGATCTTTTCCAGAGCCGTGACCGGTGAATGGAATTCAGTGGGAAACATACCTTCTATAAAGCGATAGGTATTCATCTTGTCATTATTTGGCTTATCAACAAAATCAATATTTTGCTTTAATAAATCATATAGAGCACTAAGGTAATCATGAGCTTCCTTTACTGACTCCGGGAGCTTTTTGATTTGTTGTTGAATGGCTAGTGGTAATCCCTTTTCATCCAATAATTGCTGTAAGTGACTGCTTAATTGTTCTAGCCATTTGGCGGTAGAATTGATATGAGCACTATTGGAGAAATGATTCAACGCTTTATCTGGGAGATGATGACCCTCGTCGAAAATATAAATGGAATCAGCTGGGGCGGGAAGAATAGTTCCGCCTCCCATGGCTAAATCACTTAATACTAGGTCATGATTGACCACTACACAATCAGATTTAAATACACGTTCGCGCGCCTTATAGAATATGCACTGGGAATATTGACTACAACGTTTACCAGTACATTGATAATGGTCAGCTGTGACGGCATACCAACTGGAATGCTCAATTTCATCCGGCCAGTCCTCTCGTTCGCCATTCCACTTTTTAGTTTTTAACTGCTCGTCAAATTTTTTATAGAGAGCCCAATCCTCTTTATTGCTTAAGGCAATTTGCTCGGGTTCGGCAAAATCAATTCGTTGCTGGTTTTCATTTCCACCATTAATATGTTTAACAAATTTATTTAGTAGTGATAGACAAACATAACGACGACGGCCTTTAGCCAGGGTAAAGCTAAACTCTAAAGGACTTTGATTTAAAATATCGGGCAAATCTTTTAATAAAATTTGTTCCTGTAAAGCAATAGTTGCAGTGGAAATTATTAAACGTTTTTTAAGTTTTTGGGCAATCGGTAGGGCAGCTATACAATACGCGATGGTTTTTCCTGTACCGGTACCAGCCTCAATGGTGCAAAGATTAGGAATCTCTGGGTCGCTTGGTTTAATTCCAGCCAAGGTACGGGCAATATCTGCAATCATCAAACGCTGGCCATAGCGAGGTTTAATCCCTTTATTTTCTAAAAGTGTTGAATAGGCACCTTGAATTTTTTCTTTTAAATCGTCACTTAGCACGGGCAGTCAATAAATTATTTTTAAGAAAGCATAGTTTATCACTTAGTGTCGTCTATTAGGTGACTTAGAATAAGATTTATTCTTCTAATTATTTATTTAGGAGCTACTCAGTGGAACTATTAAAGTGTATAATGCCTGATCAATATTCATTATTAAAGAATACCTAAATGCATCCTAATTACTTAGATTTTGAACAACCTATAGCTGAATTAGAAGCTAAAATTGAAGAATTACGTTATGTTGGTAATGATACTAACCTTAACCTGACTGAAGAAATTTCCAACCTTCAGGAAAAAAGCGATGACCTAATCGACTCAATCTTTAAAGATCTGAAGCCTTCGCAAGTTTCACAATTAGCTCGGCATCCCATGCGTCCTTATACCTTGGATTATATCGAGCATATGTTTAGTGATTTTGAAGAATTACATGGTGATCGGGCCTATGCCGATGATGCACCCATAGTAGCAGGTTTAGCCCGTTTGGATGATCAGCCCGTGATGGTTATCGGTCATCAAAAAGGTCGTGATACCAATGAAAAAGTTCGTCGTAATTTTGGTATGCCGCGTCCGGAAGGGTATCGTAAAGCTTTACGTTTAATGAAAATGGCGGAACGTTTTAAACTGCCAATCCTAACTTTCATTGATACCCCGGGAGCTTATCCAGGAGTTGGTGCAGAAGAACGTGGCCAAAGTGAAGCCATTGCCCGAAACCTATTAGAAATGGCGGAGCTTAAAGTACCCATTATTTGTACCGTAATTGGAGAAGGTGGCTCGGGCGGAGCACTCGCGATTGGTGTTGGTGACAGGGTTAATATGTTGCAATATAGTACCTATTCGGTTATTTCCCCTGAAGGTTGTGCCTCGATTTTGTGGAAAAGTGCTGAGAAAGCGGCCGATGCAGCAGACGCTATGGGGATTATTTCTGATCGCCTAAAAGAGTTAGGACTAATTGATAATGTTATCCAAGAACCCAGAGGTGGCGCACACCGGGATCACAAAAAAATGGCCAAACGTGTCAAAGATTCCATTAAAGAAACTTTAGAAATGCTACAAGCTATGCCTTTGGATTTACTCTTAGAAAGCCGTTATGAACGTCTTACCGGCTATGGTAATTTTGCTGAGGAAAGTTAGGGCTAACGGTCCATAACCTGCTTGAGTTTGTAGCAAAAAATGGCAAATGCTCTTACTTCGGAATCATTTCTAAACACTTTAAAAAACTATACAAACTATAAACGTTTTATAGTTGCTTTTAGTGGTGGACTTGATTCCAGTGTTTTAGTGCATCTTTGTGCACAGCTAAAAAACCAATTATTGGCGCGAGGACTCAAGCTCGAAGCTGTATATATCGATCACCAACTGCAATCAGAGTCCGCCCAATGGGCGACTTTTTGCCGATCTCGTTGCCAACAATATCAAATTCCATTCCAGTCTATCCAGGTCGATGCTGCTCCAAAAAAACGTCAGAGTCCGGAAGCAGCCGCGAGAGACGCTCGTTACCAAGCCTTAAAAAAAATCTTAACAGCAGATGATTGCCTTTTAACGGCACATCACCAAAGTGATCAAGCAGAAACTTTATTATTACAAATGCTGCGAGGTTCAGGGCCTAAAGGTTTAGCAGCCATGCCACTTTTAAAACCTTTTTATCAGGCACATATGTTAAGGCCCTTATTAACTTTTTCTCAGGCCGAAATTAAGGCCTACGCCGAACAACAGCAATTGGAGTGGATTGATGATAAAAGCAATTTAGATCTACGCTATAAGCGTAATTTCTTACGTCATCAAATTATGCCTGCGTTGATGGAGCAGTGGCCAGCGATGGAAAAAACCTTGCATCGGGTAACCCATTTGCAAGCTGAATCGGTGGAAATATTAGAACACGTCGCACAGCAAGATATAGAGAGCTGCGAATATCAATTTGAAAACGACGGACCAATCGATTATCTGAAGGGACAATACCTCTTATCCATTGCTCGTCTTCAACAGCTGAGTTCCGCCCGAATCAATAATGCCATCCAGTACTGGTTGCGTTCTTTAAATGTTCCGGTATTAAACTCAGTATTACTGGAACGCCTGCAATCCGATTTTATCTTTGGACAGCAAGAGACTCAACCTCTACTGGAGTGGCAAAATCAATTCTCTTTGCGACGTTTTAAGGGCTTTCTGATACTTTGTTCTGAAGTAGAATTTGATTCTAAAATTACTTATCAATGGCATCTCAGTCTGAAAAAAAACAACCAAACTCAGATACAAATTATTGCCGGGACAGTGGTTTTAAATGTGAACGCTACGTATGCTAATAAAAGTGGAGCCATAAATCCGCTAAAATTAAATTCTGCGCTTGAAATTCGTTTTCGGCAAGGCCGTGAAACGTTTAAACTTGCTAATCAATCCCATCATAGTCTTAAAAAATGGTTTCAAGAAAATGCGGTACCGCCTTGGTTAAGAGATCGGATTCCATTGTTTTTTTCGGATAATCAACTATTTCAAGTTGGTAATTACTTGGTCGATAAATCGTTTATGGCAGCAAATGATAAAGAAGGCGTTGTTATACGATGGAATTATATGGATTGATCGGGATAATTCAAAGAATAACCGATTCCATAGGTATTCGTAATGGCATTGGCCGGTAGTTTGATACGCAGTAGGTTTAATCAAGCTTTTTTTATCGGTTTTTGGAATGGTCTTGCAGACTTCTAAGCCACTTAATATTGGCATATTAATATCTTGATGATAAAAAAGGTAAAACTTTCCTTGTTTTATTCAAACGGTTTGTATCGTAGCTATAATCGTTGAGTGACGGTCTTGCCTTAATTGTAATTTAAAAGTAGAAGGTATTGGAGTTGACGAGCCATTAGTGTCGTTCTCCTGTTCCATATCGAGAGGCGATTGCTGAAACTCTATGCTGGCGTGTGGATGGCCATGTAATAAGGCATTAATTTGCTGAAAAACCTTTTCTCGATCATTGGGGTTAATACTGGCCATCCATTGAATAAAACTGAATGATTGTGAGCTTACTCTGAGTCGCTTGGCTAAACAGGTTGAGAGTTTGAATTGATTGGTCTTTTGTTCCCACGTCCAAAAAACCGCTTCAGCCTCGCTTTGAGCTTGGTTTAAACCTAAAAAACTCAGTTGACTTCGTAGCGAGGTTCACTGAAGCGCTTGAGATTAAGGATTTTATGGGTTATTTGGGTTTTATTCGTAGTCACCCTACGGGTGAAGCCCAAATGTTCCAGAAAATCCTTAAGATTGAGTGCTTAAGGGAACCGCAGTAGATGGTAACTGAGTTTTTTAGGTTAAATGTTGTTTTCCTTGAGAGAGGGATATAAAGCGTTGAGAGCGCCTAAGGTGTGCTTTCAGTTCTTGTATTAATATGGTGAAATTTATCGGTTTATTCACAATCCCATCAGCTCCATTGGCATAAGCTTTTTTTACTGCCTCACCATCTTCTTGATTGGTGATTATTATTACTGGAATATTTTCAAACTGAGTCTGCTCACGTATTTGTCGGCAAGTATTAAAGCCGACCTCACTATCTAGCACAGTATCCAAAAGAACCAGATCGATGGGATGTTTTGCTAAATGCTCGAGGCAGGTAGAACCATTATTTTCAGTTTCAAAGATTCGTATTTGGGGTTGAGTATGATTGACATCTCCCCAGTCAGATTCAGATAAAGCCATATTAATCATTGCTCGAAACATAGGATCATTGTCAGCAATAATAAAATTAATATCCTCTAACAAATTAGCGGTGTTTTCCGGTTGCAAGTTTTGGGGAGAAAAGTTTACTGGTTTTAATAAGGTTAATTGTTGATTAAGAATGTATAGAACTCGAATAAATTCCTGATTAATTTGATGAATCAAATATTGAATATCACTGCTAATGATATTTTTATCAGTTTCATCGAGAAGACGTTCCAATTGAGTACACAGAGCAGACAATTGAGAGGCACCTAAATTGGCACTACTGGATTTAAGACTATGGGCTTGCTGTTTTATTGTTTCCCATTGTTTTTGAGCCGTGGCTAAAATGATCTGGTCGATCTGTTGGGGTGAATAGGATAAATAGGTTTCAATAAGTTCGATTAAAAGTTCTTCATTGCCGATTTCAAGTAACTGCTTCAACACGTTTTCATCCACAGCATCCGTGTTTTTGATATTCTCTGTGCGGGCAGGTTGGGAAGGGGATTGATGATTTGATTGGCGATTAAACTGCATATCGTTAGGAATGGCTTTTTTATCTTTCAACCATTTATTTAATAGCTGAATTAATTGGGCTTGTTTAAAAGGTTTGCTTAAATAGTCATTCATACCGACCGTTAAACAACGCTCTTGGATACCGCTTATGACATCAGCGGTTAAGGCAATTATAGGAGTAGAGGGTGGAACTAGTTGCTGTTGGCGAATCTTTTCAGTACAGCTAAAGCCATCCATTATAGGCATATGACAATCCATCAAAATAAGATCATAGTGGTTATGGCAAATGGCCTCGCATACTGCCTCTCCATTTCCCACGGCATTCACTTGTAGACCAAGATGTTCGAGGATATTAATGGCAACAGCTTGGTTAACCGGATTGTCTTCGGCCAATAGAATACGGATGTTTTGACTTGGGAATTCAAGCATTGTCTGATTCCCATTGTTTTTCTTCAGACTGATAAGCTCTTGCTGTTCAGGGACCGCTAAAGGAAGGGTAAAACTAAATTGACTGCCTTTACCAACCCGACTTTCCAGTTTTAATTCTCCACCAAGCAAATTTACTAGTTGCTTACTAATGGCTAAGCCTAAACCCGTTCCACCGTAGTGACGGGTAACACTACTATCAGCCTGAACAAAATCCTTAAAGATCAATGATTGCTTATCGGTACTGATACCGATTCCAGTGTCAGAAACGATAAACTCGATCTGCAGGAGTTGATCGAACTCTGACGCAGAATTGTCTTTTGCCAACAAATTTTTTACCGATAATCTAACTTCACCTTGCTCGGTAAATTTTAGGGCATTGGCTAAAAGGTTAGTAAGAATTTGTTGGATTCGCGTTTCGTCACCTTTTAGGTAAATTGGAAGTTGGTCATCTAAATTTGCGCTTAATTTAAGGTTTTTCTTGTTTGCCTGAGGCGTTAAAAGCACAAGGGTATTTTTGATCATTCCCGGTAGATCGAAAAGACTACATTCTAATTCCAATTTATTGGCTTCTATTTTGGAAAAGTCCAAAATATTGTTAATGACTTGCAATAATTTTTCTGCTGAGATATAGGCCATATCAGCCAATGAGTGGGAGTGGCTGTCCAAATTGGAATTACACAAAATTTCCAACATACCTAAAACACCGTTCATAGGGGTACGAATTTCATGGCTCATATTGGCCAGAAAGGTCGATTTAGCTTGACTAGCGGATTCCGCCTGTTGTCTGAGTAATACCTCTTCACGTCCCATTTGCAAAAGATTACGTTGGGTTTGATAGTGTCCATTGAGGAATTCTAGTAATAATAGTTTTTTGCCATTCCAGTTAATTGCTGTGGCTTCAAAGGCTAACTCTTTACCCGTTTCAGATTGTTCGAGCCAGGGCCCGGATTTTTGTTGTGCATTGTCTTCGGTTGAGCTCCAAGCGGTTTCAGCCTCATCTATAAAGCTTTCTAAAAAAGGGAATTTTTCCAGCAAGTCGATATGCCGTTCTAAAGCAAAACTATTGGGTAACTCTTTTTGATAAAAATCAGGTGTTGAACTGAGCTGAACAAATGTATGCCAATCCAACATTTCGAAAGGGATAATATTGTAGAGATTAAAAAAGAACTTAACTGAATCTTCCAGTGAGTGAGATTTTTTTTTCAGGCTTTCATTCAGAATGGTGAGTTCATTATTTTTTTGTTGGGCCATTTTACGCCAATGTAGATCCTCTGTCTTATCTTGAAAAATAACCCAGTCGTTATGTTCTTTTTGAAAAAGAATAATATCCATATATAAACCAGGGGTATTTTCTACGGCAGGAATATAAAGATAAGGCTGTTTACAGGGTAACAAACCTGATAAAAAACTGATGGAATCGACCAGTGGAAGACCGATTTGACTGTTTGGCAAATTAAATTTCTGTAGCTCACCTCCGGACTCCAGTAATACCCCACTCTGATGATCGATTTTAAGATAAGCGACGCTTAGATGGTTTAGTAAAGTTTCTTTTATAATTGAAGGGAGCAAGGTACTCATTCGATTCTCTCTCTAAACAAGTCAAGTTTATGGTTGAAATATACTGAGTCGTAAATTAGCTTGAGCAGATCCAAACAAGCATTGACGTTAATCCTTTCCCACTAGAGCCGTTGCGATAATTTTAAATGATTCTTCGACACCTTGGTTGTCTTTTGCACTGGTTTCCATAATTTGCCATCCAGATTCACGTAATTGGTCTATTTGTTCCTGAGTGATTTCCCATTGGATTTTGAGATCAGACTTGTTTAACAATAAAACAAAAGGCATACCAGCTTGTTCTTGCTGCATTTTTTCATGTAAAGAAAGGGCGGTTTCTAGAGTATTATGACGAGTCCCATCAACCACTAAAAAATAGCCGGAAGAGCCTTTTATATAACTTTGTCTTAAAGTCATAAATTCATCTTCTCCTGCCAGATCCCAGATAATTAACTCGATACAAGTATTATTAATGGAAACCTGTTTTTTATCGATTTTTACACCGAGTGTGGTCAAATATTTTTCGCTGAAAATGCCTTTAACATAACGTTGTACTAAAGAAGTTTTTCCGACCGCAAACGATCCTAAAATACAAACTTTCTTTCTGAGCATTGGTGGATTCCTTGTTTTCTTATTCAGAATAAAAAAAGCTGATATCTCATTATATAGGAGAGAAGCGTAATATCCTTAATATTTAACGTTATATTTGTTATTGTTTTATTAAGTACTTTTCTAATAAATCACTGGCACTCTCATAGTCATATTGCTCCAAATAAGGAGAAATCTTTAATAATATTTGACGGCATTGCGCCTCTTGTGCCGTTCCAAGTAGACCTTCAAAAATTTCCATGGCATCGGTATCGAAGTTTTCTAGGGCAGTTTGTAATTGTTTCAGTTCTTCGGACAATGTTATTTGATGAGGGGGTTCAGATGAAGCTTGTACGGTTTGAGTATGGGGATGGCTTTGTTGTAAATAAGCGATATCGTTAAATACCTGATCGAGTTCTTGCTCAAAAAGTGTTATAAGGTCTGAAAATTTAACACCATATTTGAGGTTAATCTCCATCAAGCTGACTAATTCAAATAAGGTATCGGCCCCTATTTGAGCCGATATTCCTTTTAAAGTATGAATCGTACGATGCAATTTTTCGGATGACTTTTGTTGTAAATTTTGCTTAATAATAGTCGCTGCATCTTTTTGATTTTCCCTAAACATTTGTAGAGTTTTAAAGTATAGCTCATTGTTATGGAAGCGTTTAAGGGCCTTTTCTATATCTAAACTTATTATCTCGCTATAGCTACTTGCTGCATCTTGTTGGGCATTATTTGGAGAAGCTTGTTTTGTTTTCGGGGATGGCGGTGTTCTTAACTTTGACAATTCACCCGGGTGGACAGACAACCATTGTTCTAAAACCGACAATAGCTTATCGATGGCAATTGGTTTGCTAATATAATCGTTCATCCCGGCGTCAAAGCAGGCTTCTTTGTCTCCCGCCAGTGCGTTGGCAGTCATGGCAATAATTGGAAGGTCTTGATATTGGGTTTGTTGACGAATGATTTGGGTCGCTTCTAAGCCATTCATCACCGGCATATTAACATCCATTAAAATGCCGTCATAGACATGTTGTTGCAACATATCGATAGCCTCTTGGCCATTTTGTGCAATATGGATTTGAAATCCGATTTTTCCCAATAATGTTTTTACAAGCAATTGGTTTACTTCATTATCTTCGGCTAAGAGGAGTGTTTTCGGCCGCTCAGTAAAAGGTAATGTGGTTTCTATTTGATTTTGAATTGTTTCTTGATAAGTTTCGCGTTCTTGTGTGGAAGGCAAAAGCAGAGGGAGTTGAAAATAAAATTGGCTTCCATGCCCTTCCTGACTTTTAAATCCTATTACACCACCCATTTGATTCACCAAGTGTTTACTAATAGCCAAACCCAATCCAGAACCGCCGTATTTACGGGTTATCGATTCATCTGCTTGGGTAAAATTTTTGAATAGCTTGGTTTGTTGAGTAGAACCGATACCTATTCCAGTATCATCAATAACAAACTTTAACTCTAATTGAAATTGACTCGCACTGAGCTGAATAACACTAATTGTTACCTTACCCTGTTCAGTAAATTTAATGGCATTGCTGACTAGATTTGAGAGTATTTGGGTTAAGCGTAAGGGATCGCCTTTGATGAGTTGGGGAATCTCTTTTGGGTAGTTAATGATGACCTGAATTGGTTTATTATTGACTAATATTTTTGCGGTTGAGTCCAATTCATCCATAATATTACTCAGATCAAAAACTAGGGTCTCAATTTCCAAATTTCCGGCTTCGACTTTGGATAGATCTAAGATATTATTGATGAGACCTAAAAGATGTTGAGATGATTTATAGATTTTTTGTAAATAATCCATTTTTTTTTCAGGCGATTGAATACTCAATTCGGTAAAGCCGATAATGGCATTCATGGGAGTTCGAATCTCATGACTCATGTTGGCTAAAAACTGACTTTTGGCTTTGTTGGCTTGAACGGCTTCTTCTTTTGACAGCATGAGTTCATGATTTAAATCGATAGAATGTTTGATCTGCTTGAAATGGTTATAGGAACTGGACGAGACGGCATAAATATAAATTATCAACATGATACCGACAAGGTTAAAACTCAGATTAGAACTTAATAATAGGGCGATAATGAGAGGAACCAAAATAGCCAATACAAAAATGAGAAAAGCATGATAAATAGAACTTAGAGTAGAAATGGCGGCGGCCGTCAATCCTACAATAATGGCAAAGCTGAGCAGTACCATATTGTCTGGTGCATACAATACCACAAAAAAACTTAATCCCCCCCACAACAAACCGCTTATTCCAACGGCTATAACATAAATATTGAGATAATGATTTTGGCGATTTTTTTGCTCGATAGAAAAACGTAGTTTTTTTCCACTATGAGTACGAACAATCAAAACTAATAAATGAGCAAAAAGCCAAGCTAAGAGGGCTTGATGGGAAAGAAAATCGTACAGAATAAAGGTAACAAAAAGAGGAATAACAATATTAACTCCCATTGTTGCCAAACCGGCTGAATCTAGCATTACTTTAACTAGCTCGTCTGAATAAGAAGGGCTAAAGATTTTTTTAAAGCTGCTCTTCAATGCTATTTTCATGATTGCTTCTTTTATAGTTGTCGGGATCTCAATGGCAAATTATGCCCGCTTCGATATCTTCTATGGTGATTAATGCTTGTTCAAATTCAAAATTGTCCACTTGTCTGACTAAACGTTTTACGGCTTCATGTTTGCTCATTCCAGTGCAATTATTGATCAGCTCTCGGAGAACAGGCTGCGCCTCGGTATCGCCTAAATTTAATAACTCTTTTAAATCTTGGATAGTTTGAGCAAGTTGTGGAGTAAAGTGTAATTTCTCAGATGGAGAGATTTTGGATGAAATCGATGTTTCCTGTCGTAGTGTCTGAGGTGGGGAAGAGGTATTTAAAACCGGCAAATTTAATATAAATTCAAAAGTACTCCCCTGTCCATGTTGACTTTTAACGTTCATTTGCCCATCCATTAACTCAATCAGCTGCAAACAGAAAGCTAAACCAAGTCCAATCCCACCATACCGTCTTGATTCAGAACTATCTGCTTGGTCAAATGCTTCAAATAATTTTTGTTGCTGCTGGACGGTAATCCCGATTCCTGTATCATGGACAGAAAATGTAAACACCTCGGGTTGATTTTCTGCTTCAGGTTGCTGAATTTTAAGTGTTACTGAGCCTTGTGTCGTAAATTTGATTGCGTTAGTAATTAAATGATTAATGACTTGTTTAATTCGGAAAAAATCACCAACCACCATGGTTGGTAAAGTGTCAGGAACTGAAAAAAATAGATTTAAAGATTTTAATTCGGCTTTTGGTGTTGTTTCGTCGATAATTTCTTGTAACAACTCTTTCATATTGAATGGGGTTTTATTTAAGTTTAATGTACCGGAACCTAATTTACTAAAATCAAGAATGTCTTTAATGATTTTATGCAGGCTATTGGCAGATTGTCGAATTTTTTCTATATAGTCTTTTTGTGTGGGAAAGTCATTATCTTTCATAAGCATATCGCTCATACCGATGATGACATTCATTGGGGTTATAATTTCATGGCTCATGGTTGCCAAAAAATCACTTTTAGCTTGATTGGCTACTTCAGCATTTTGTTTGGCCTCGTATAACTCTTTTTCATGTTGTTTGCGCAGGCTTATATCTTGAAAAATTGACACCGAGCTATGACTTATATCGTTATTATTAATTGGAAATGAACGGATTTCGACAGGAAAAATATGACCATTTTTATGGGTGAATACTTCGCTATCAGAATGATATTTTTCTCCTTTAGCGACTGTTAACATAGATGGACAGTGGTCTATGGGAAGTGGCTGTTTATCGATAGTTTGAAAATGAATTAAATGATGAATCTGCTGACCGAGCAGTTCCTCTTCCGTATAGCCCAGAAGTTGTGTGGCTTCATTATTGACGAAGGTGCATATGCCTTGTTTATTGAGCACATAGATTCCCTGTCCAAGAGAATCCATTACCGATTGTAAGAATTGATAGCTTTGCTTAAATTTCTCTTCAATTAACTTTTGCTGTGTTATATCGGTACGAATAGAGAGATATTTAACGGGTTTATTCTGTTGATTCATAAAGGGAACGATAGTGGCACTAACCCAATAGTAGCTTCCATCTTTTCGTCGATTTTTAACTTCACCTTGCCAACATTTTCCATTTGCAACAGTTTTCCACATATTGCGAAAGACTTCGGGAGCATGTTCATCTGATTTAATGATTCGATGATTTTGTCCAAGCAACTCTTCTAAAGAATAGCCGCTGATTTGGCAAAACATGGGATTGGCATAAGTGATGTTGCCTTTTACGTCAGTAGAGCTGACTATGGCGTGCTGATCTAAGCTCTTTTTGAGATAATCGAGTTCTTGTAGTTGGTATTCGGTTTGACTTAAATGCTGATAGAGTCGGTAAATACACCAAATTACCAAAGTAGTGATTGATATTAATAATAAATAGAAAGTGCTATCTTTTATTGAGATGAATTGAGTGACGAGTATTAATACAAGCAGTAAAAAAAATAATCCTCCAGTAGACAATACTAGACGTCGATTTGTATGACTCATGAATCCATTCATATTTAATTGTTTCTATAGTGTTCTACGTATTGTTCCTTAATTTTGATAATGTCTGGCATAATACTGAGAAATTTATCAACTAAAACTCCTTCGAAATGTTTATCCCGTTGTTCTTTTAAGAAATTAACACTTTTTTCCACTGACCAGGCAGTTTTATAGGGGCGTTCAGATGTCAGTGCATCAAATACGTCAGCGATGGCTACAATTCGTCCTTCAAGGGGAATTTCCTGACCTTTTAAACCTGCCGGGTAACCCGTACCATCCCATTTTTCATGGTGTGTTAGGGCAACTGAATGAGCCAATTTCAATACCCCTTGCTGACCGGCTTCAATAATATCGGCACCGATTAAAGGATGTTCTTGCATAATCTTATATTCTTCGTTGTTCAAGGCTCCGGGTTTTAATAGAATCTGATCGGGAATACCGATTTTTCCAATATCATGCATAGGAGCTGCATTATAAAGTTCCTCGACAAATAGTTCTGATTTATCAAGTTGAGAAGCAAGTAGACGTGTATAGTGACTCATTCGAATCACATGCATTCCTGTTTCGTTATCCTTAAATTCTGCGGCTCGACCCAGACGGTATATGATTTCTTGGCGAGAATTTGCGATTGCTTGTTTGGCAGCTTTCAACATCTGTTTGGAATGTTCCAATTCGCTGGTTCGGGAACTCACCAGTTGTTCCAAATGATTGGCTTGATTGTGCAGTGCTAAATGAGTTTTAACCCGGGCTTGAAGAATTGCTGCATTGATCGGCTTGTGGATATAATCGACCGCACCGAGAGAAAGGCCATATTCTTCGTCGTCCACTTGACCTTTAGCGGTGACAAAAATAATAGGAATATTACGAGTTGTCGGATCGGCTTTGAGGCGTTTACACACTTCATAGCCATCCATTACAGGCATCATAATATCTAATAAAATCAGTGCTGGTTTATCCATGGCGATGATTTTTAAGGCAGTTTCACCATTATTTGCTGCTTTGATTTTATAAAAAGGTTTTAATATTCCATTGAGCAGAGACAAATTTTCTGGGGTATCGTCGACCAATACAATTGTTTCTTTTACGGTATTCACTTTTACGACCTATTTAATACTTTTTTAGGTTTAATGAGGAGATAATACTATATTCAAAGCCAAGTAAGGGCATTTTTTTGTAGATTATAACGCCTAAAAGTGACTAAATAGTGAGTATTTCTAATTTATTTTAGGATTTGAGCAGTTGACCAAATTCTAAGCCATATTTATTTAATATTTGCTTCAATCGATGTGAATCATTTTGACTTTTTTTAATTGCCCGTGATTGATTAAATAATTTCCGTCCGGCATCCGCCATTGATGTGGATTCTTGGCAAACTTTAATTAACCCGGCGATTTGAATATGGTCATACAGATCCAATTCTGCAGTAGCAGTTCTTCCTAAAATTTTTTCCGTTTCAGCACTTGGATTATAGGTGGGATTTGTGATATTTCGCCAATTGTTTTGTAGGCGAAGTATTTCATCTTCTACATTTTGTTGGGAAATTCTTCCACCATCGGAGAGGGTAGCCATGCGCGTAATACAAGAATTGAGATCTCTAAAATTGGCACTCCACAAAGCCTGAGGAGATTTAGCAAACTCAATAAAATGCTTTTTGGCGGCTTTATTAAAACTAACAAGGTGTCCGGCTTGTTTGGCGTAACGAGATAACTCATAGTCTAGATTGGGTTCCAGATCTTCGATACGCTCTTTTAAAGAGGGTAGTTGATAACTCCATAAATTGATTCGGGCTAATAAATCTTCCCTAAAATCCCCTCGGTTGACACTAGCGTGAAGGTTTTTATTGGTTCCGGCGATTAATTGGAAATTACTACTGGTTTCTTTATCGGACCCCAAGGGTAAGAAACATTTTTCTTCGATAGCGCGTAATAGCATGGCTTGTTCGTCACCGCCCAACTCACCGATTTCATCTAAAAATAACATGCCACCATCAGCCTGTTTAAGGAGTCCAGGGCGTTGATTACTCGCTCCAGTAAAGGCACCTTTGGTATGGCCAAAGAGGGCAGACATGGCGTTGTCACCCTTTAAAGTGGCGCAGTTGACGATCACAAATTCTCCGTTAAATTGTCCTCGTTGTTTTTTCAATTCATAAATGCGTTTTGCCAGTTGTGATTTTCCAGCACCTGTTGGGCCAGTTAATAGGATTGGTTCTTGGGAACGAATCGACACTTTTTCGAGTTGCTCAATCATGTTGTTGAAACGTTGATTTTCGGTGGCGATACCACCTTTTAAATAAGTTGTCCCCTGAAGATGTTCTTGGCTAAAACGAGAAGCGATTTGATCGTATTTGGATAGATCTAAATCAATAATTTGATATTTTCCAGCGGCACTTTGATTATTTCGATTGGTGCGGGCTTGCTTGGGAGAGGTTTGTAATAACTTACCGGGTAAATAGTGGGTTTCATTTAATAAATATAAACAGATTTGAGCCACATGGGTGCCGGTGGTAATGTGAATTAGGTAGTTTTCGTTGTCTGGTTGAAAATGATAATTCTGGCTAAAATCATAGAGGGCGCTATAAACGGTTTCAAAGTCCCAGGGATCTTTAAAATCTAATTGATGGAGATTTACTTCAGTTTCCGGAGAGACTCGCTGAATATCTTCAACGACTTGTTCGGTCAAGTGCTCTGAACCGGGTTGAAAAAGCAATTCCATTCTATCGATTAAAAAATCTTCGTGCTGACACATGGAAACGGTCGGACGCCATTTATTCCAACGATTTTCCCTTTTGCCACGTTTATCTAATACGGTTCCAAGTATGCTGATAACTATAGTTTTCATCTATCTAAAATAATACAAAACTATCGAAAATGATAGTTTTATATTATTTTGAAAAGTTTCCTATTTAACGTTTTTAAGTTTCTTTCTTTTTTTATTTACTATAAAACAAATGGTTAGTGTTTTTTTGTGATTAAAATAAAAAACTGGTACGGCATTCGCAGTAACCATGGCTAAAAGATAAATAATATACCCATAAAAAAGGAAAAGAAAATGATGGATATGAACTATCAAGTAATGGAATCAGCCAATGTTCCGATTAAATCATGGACCTGTGGTGTGCCGTTTGAAGAGGAAGCCAAGAAGCAGCTAAGAAATACGGCCAGTTTACCTTTTATCCATAAATGGGTAGCCGTTATGCCAGATGTGCATGTTGGTAAGGGTGCGACTATCGGTAGTGTTGTTCCGACCGTTGGTGCAGTGATTCCGGCGGCCGTGGGAGTGGATATTGGTTGTGGCATGATGGCTGTGCGGACAGGGATTAGTGCCAATCAATTGCCCGACAATTTGAGTAATATACGTTCAGGCATAGAGCGAGTTGTCCCACATGGTTCAACCAAAAGACGTCGCAGTCAGCGAGATAAGGGAGCATGGTATGATTTGCCCGATGATGTCTTGCAGGCTTGGAAAAATATTGGACCGCAATTTGAATTGTTGAAAGAAAAACATCCCGTATTAAAAAATACCAATAATGTTAATCATATGGGAACCTTGGGAACGGGTAACCATTTTATTGAAATCTGCCTGGATGAATATAATCAAGTCTGGTTTATGTTACATAGTGGTTCTAGAGGGGTAGGTAATCGAATCGGTACTTATTTTATTGAACTAGCAAAAAAAGATATGCAGCGGTGGATGATTAATTTACCGGATAAAGACTTGGCTTATTTACCGGAAGGCACGGATCATTTTAAGGATTATGTCGAAGCGGTTGAATGGGCTCAATCTTTCGCTGCCTTAAACCGAGAAGTGATGATGCGACGTGTTATATGGGCTGTTAAAAGGAGCCTGAATTTGGAGTTTGATGCAAACTTGGAAGCGGTAAATTGTCATCATAATTACATTTCAAGAGAAAACCATTTTGATGAAGATGTGCTGGTGACCCGAAAAGGGGCGGTGCGGGCACGGGAAGGCGAAATGGGAATTATCCCTGGAAGTATGGGAGCTAAATCATTTATTGTTCGTGGTCTGGGGAATGAGGAAAGTTTTTGTAGCTGTAGTCATGGTGCCGGACGTGTTATGTCGCGTACCAAGGCGAAAAAACTAATCTCTATGGAAGAACATTTACAGGCGGTTAGTGATGTGGAATGCCGAACAGACGAAGGTGTTTTGGACGAAACCCCGGCTGCTTACAAACCGATTGAGCAGGTAATGCAAGCACAAAAAGATTTGGTCGAAATTGTTTATACCTTAAAGCAGGTGGTATGTGTTAAAGGATGAACTAATCCTTAAAAAGTATTGAGAGGGAGAAAAATGAAAACCATAGACGGTTCACAAGGTGAAGGCGGCGGCCAAGTATTGCGTACCAGCCTGTCATTGGCCATGTGTTTACAAATACCGATTCGTCTTAAAAATATTCGCGCCGGACGCAAAAAACCGGGGTTAATGCGACAGCATTTGACCTGTGTTCGAGCTGCCAAGGAAATTTGTAAGGCGAAAGTGGTGGGTGATGAGCTAGGCTCACAAGAAGTTGAATTTTATCCTAATGCCATTCAAGCGGGTGATTATCATTTTGCGATTGGTACGGCTGGGAGTACTTGTTTGCTGTTTCAAACCGTATTACCTGCTTTGCTTCAAGCTAATGAGCCTTCAACACTGATTTTAGAGGGTGGTACTCATAATGATATGGCGCCGAGCTTTGATTTTATTCAGCAAAGCTTTTTACCACGGATTAAACAAATTGGATATCGATTAAATATTGAATTATGCGAGTATGGCTTTTATCCCAATGGTGGTGGTAAATGGGTGGTTAATATTCTGCCAATGAGTAGCCTTAATCCATTGCTTTTAGTAAAACGAGAAAAAATCCAAAAACGTTTAGCGGTGGCGACATCAGCACGGATTCCTCAACATATTTGTGAGCGGGAATTACGTCAGGTTCAGAAAAAGTGTCATTGGCAAGAAAGTGAGTTGGAAAAACGATTGGTCGAAGCCTGCGGTCCGGGTAATATTTTGTCCCTAAGGTTGACAACCGACCCATCCTCTGAAGTGTTTGAAGTGGTTGGAAAGGTAGGAATCAGTGCCGAACGGGTTGCCAATTTGGCCATTCGAGAGATGCAACGGTATTTGAGTAGCTCGGTGGTGATTGGTGAAAAACTGGCTGATCAATTGTTATTGCCCTTGGCTCTAGGTAGCGGTGGAAGTTTTACCACATTGCGTCCGACTCTGCATACTTTAACCAATATTAAAGTTATTCAATCGCTTATGGAATGTGGAATTGAAGTAAAACGAATCAAGGATGATGAATATAAAATTATTGTTCGAAATGAGTAGAACAGAAAGTTTGAAGTAGCTGATCCCCCTATAGTGGTTCCGGATCAAAACCCGGTCGGTTAGACATTCCCTGTAGGGGTAGCTGATTAATTTAGAGTAATATTAACCTGCTAACTCAAACAGTCAACAAGAAAATGATTTTTTGTAGCATTGCTTTCTTCTTGCAACACTTTGGAAAAAGAAGCACAATGGATTTGTTGTATGAAATGACTTAAACCTAGTAAAGTCATCTGCATCGATAGAGAAAACAACCAATTCAAAGTAGTCTGATTAATTAATGGTGAATCAATGAGCCAATCAGATAGTCAACCCAGTAAAAATAAAATAATTATTAGTAACTTTTCTCAGGGGACGCGGATTACACCTCAAAAAAGAGTGATATTACAGCTATTGTTTTTTATTCTGGGTTTTGTTTTAGTGGTATGTTTACAAGCTGGCTTTAATTATTTTATGAGCCAAGCTGAACAAAAAATTGAAAATCAGCAATCGCTTCGTCAATTGGGCGAGTATATATATCAAGATCTCCTTAGCGTTGAAAAGGATGTATATTTATTACCCATCACGCACTCAGTCCAGGAGCAATTGGATATTCGCCGTCGAATAAGTCTGACCTTATCAAGCACCAAAACGAAACTTGCTATCTTACGATGGGGAGGGGCTTTTTCGGCATCATCAATTTCTGCGGAATTTAATTATATTCCTGTTCATTCTAATCAAAAACAAATCAGTAAAATTCTTGAATTGACCCCTCAAATCGAGCAGCTTGAGCAGCAAATTGCCTATTTATCATTGTTATTAATTCAAGATTTTAGAAAGTCTAATACGACTTATAAAAAACTGGCGGAGAGAGAGCAAACACTGGCTAATCTTCAGTCTTTATTTGTTCTAGTACACGAAAATATACAACCGTTTGTAAATTATATTCAAACTTACTTAAATGAATTAAATGTAAAAACTAAAAGTCAAAGTCAGGTTAACTCTATACTTCATCCTTTATTGTCCATTTTAATTCTTATGGTAGTTATGGCGATGGGATACCGGATTGCTAAACAAGTCGGTCAAGAAGATCAAAAACTTCAGCTATTAATTAAAGATTTAGAAGCTGCCCGTGAATCGGAACGTGAATTAGGAAAATCCAAGGCAAACTTTCTTTCTACCATTAGCCATGAAATTTTGACTCCCATCAACGCAGTAGTTGGCCTGGTCTCATTATTATTAAATAGTAAATTAAATACTGAGCAAAATCGGTATGCCAAATCGATTAAAGATTCCAGTGATCAGTTACTAAGTATCGTCAATGATATTCTGGACTTCTACAAATTAGATTCAGGACAATTTAGTTTTGATCACATTGAATTTGATTTACAAACCTTGATTGAGAGTATCTATGAAATTATTTCAGCAAAAGCTCTAAAGAAAAAACTTAAGGTTGGGTATTTTATTCAATCGGAAGTAAAGTCTATTTTTAAAGGAGATCCGGCAAAAATTAGACAAATCTTAATTAATTTTTTAACCAATGCCATTAAATTTACCCCCAATGGTGGAATCGTTCTGGAAGTTAAATCAGTCAATAGACAAGCTCAAAATGAAAAAATTCGGTTTGAGGTGCATGATAGCGGTATAGGAATATCAGAAAAGGCAAAGTCAGAATTATTTAACAGTTTTACCCAAATTGATGATGGTTTATCCCGACAATATGGTGGCACGGGATTAGGGCTGGCAATTTCCAAACATATAGTCGAATTACTCGATGGTGATATCGGTGTAGAAAGCGAAAGTAATCAAGGCAGCACTTTCTGGTTTGAACTTCCATTGCAAAGACTTACGCCCCCAAATTCCAAAACAAATTATATTGAAGAAGAAAAGTTTGATCGGCAGGAGGTTTTGTATATCGATGATTTGCCATTAAATCGGGCCCTTAATATAAAGAAAATGCAGTATTGGAATTTGCAACCCATTGCAAAAAATAACACTGCCGATGGATTTAAGGAATTATGGAAAAATAAAATCAATGGTAAATCTAATTATGTTGTGTTTATTGATTTTGCGGCAGAAAGTGATGAACAAACTTTTGATTTTGTGCACCAAGTTAAAGCCGAAGCTTCATTCAAATCCATACCAATTATTTTTACCACCAATAGGGGCTTTAAGCAAATTGAACGGTTTTTGCCTAACTATCGAGAGGATCGTGTTACCCCATTGATTAAACCTTATCGTAATGATCAGCTATTAACAGCTTTGTCTAACGCATTTGCTAAAATGAATGGTACTGAAGAAGAAATATCAGTGGTGGATGAATATTTACATCAGATTAAAAACTTGCCTACAAAATCAAAAAAAAAGCGATTAACCGTTTTGGTGGTTGACGACAATTCGATTAATCAAATGGTTGCCAAAGGTTACTTAAAACAAAAAGGACATCGGGTTGATTTTGCTGATAATGGTAAACAAGCTCTAGAGCAGATTATGCACAATCATTATGATCTTATTTTGATGGATTTACAGATGCCGATTATGGATGGAATAACCGCAACACGTGCCATTCGTGCGCTAACTCAGGAAGATAAAAATTCAATCCCTATTGTGGCAATGACAGCCAATGCTCTAGCCGAAGAACGTAAAGCATGTTTTCAAGCAGGGATGAATGACTTTTTGAGTAAACCAATTGACAAAACCATGCTCGAGGTTGTACTGGCTGGTGATTTTGAAACCTTGCCAAGGGATGCTCCGCTAAAAGAAAATCTCTCGGAGCATACTATCTCGAATCAAAGAATGCCAAGTTAGTGGGGGAGATATTAAATTATGTCAATGACAAATAAGATTATTTTATTAGTTGGGCTGATTACGATTATTGCTTCAACCAGTGTTGGCATGGGAATTCTTTATCGTTTTGAAGATCAATTACAATCTCAAACTATGGCACGGTTGCAAGATAGTTCAAAAATCGCTGCCAATGATTTTACAAAACGGATAGAAATGATGGCAGATAATGTCAGATTTTTAGCCGTTGATCCGACTATACAAAATCATATCAAGGCGACTCTTAAAAAAAATAAAAATTTACAAAATGAAACCTTAGAGCATCTGGCTAAAGTTTTTGCCAACCTTGCTGCAATATACCCTGACTATATCCAGATCCGTTTTATTGGTATTGACAACAACGGCCAAGAACTGGTTCGAATTAATCAGGAGACAGGACGAATAACTCGGGTTGAACCATCAAAATTGCAAGAAAAAGGTCATCGTAGTTATTTTCTAAAAAGTATTACCTTAAATAAGGGGGATATTTTTTATTCAAATATTGATTTAAATCGAGAACATGGGGAAATTGAACAACCCTATGTTCCCGTTATTCGAATTGCCACACCTGTATTTGAAAAACCTGGGATACCCTTTGGTATTATTATCATCAATGTTTCGCTAAAACGATTATTTGCTTCCTTACCTACTAGCAATAGCAGAGATGGCTTATTTTTGTTTAATCAAAGCGGTTACTTAATTGCCTATCGTCATCCCCATAAACAATTTCAAACTTTTGGTTTTGAATTTAATAAAAAACCTGATTTGGAAACGACCTTTCCCAGTCTTAAACCGATTATGCAGATTGGCCAAAAATATGACTTTTCAATTTTAGCGGATAATAATCTAAGCAATGATGGTCAAAAAGCATTGGGTGTGAGTATTTTAAATTATAATAAAACTCAGCTTGATCAACGTCTTATTTTTGTGATCAGCCGTCCCCTTCAAGAAATTGTCTCAGGCTCGATTAAAAGTCGTAATGAAAGTCTAATGACGGGCTTGGGTGTTTTATTATTAGCTATTTTAGTTGGTGTGTTATTCACCCGCTATTTAACCGTACCACTGCGTCGAATGACCCACTCCGTAACCGCATTTGCGCACCAAGATAAAGATTTGGAATTGCCTTTAAAAGCCAATGATGAGGTGGGAGAACTCGCTCGAGCTTTTGATGATATGCGTAAACAGGTAAGAGTAAGACGGCGTCTGGAAATTGATCGGAAAGCGCAACAACTTTTAAATGCCACTAATGTGGGGGTGTTTGGGATTGATAAAATGGGTATTGTTACCTTTGTGAATCCGGCGACGGAAAAAATGCTAGGTTTTTCTCGCTTGGAATTACTAGGTAATCACATACATCCACTGATTCAACATAGTCATGCTGATGGTCGAGTATATGATGAAAAAGAATGTAGGATGATTGCTGCAATCAGTCAGAATATGGTTCATATTGTCGACAATGAAGTCTTTTGGCGTAAAGATGGTAGTAAGTTTTTAGTTGAATACAGCAGTATTCCCATTGTTACAGAAGGTCATCCTGATGGAGCGGTAGTCACCTTTAGTGATATTAGTGACAAACAAGAAGCGCAAGAATTGTTACTTTCGTCTCGAAAATCAGCCGAACTTAGTGCTGCTGAAGAGCGAACCTTGGAAACTCTTTTAAAGCTAACCCTAACAGAAAGTTCTACTCAAGAATATTTACGCCGTATTTTAAGTGAACTTTTACATTCCTTGCCCTGGTTGAGAATTTTGCCAAAAGGAGCTATTTTCTTAACCCGCTATGAGACTAATAAGCCTTATTTACAATTGGAAGTTCATCAAAATTTTCCTGGAGAATTGATCGGTCTGTGTAATCAAGTGCCTTATGGGACCTGTTTATGTGGTCGCGCGGCTGAAGAGAAAAAACTCCAGTTTGCCGATTGTGTTGATCATCGACATGATATTAGCTATGACAATATGGCTGCACATGGGCACTATAATATTCCCATCATTCATGCAGATTCAGTTTTGGGGGTACTGGTGTTATATCTACCCCATGGACATATTCAAGAAGAGCATGAAGTGGCTTATCTGGGACGAGTTGCAGATATTCTCAGTATGGGAATATCGCGGCGTATGGCTTTCAAAGAACTGGAAACAGCCAAGGTGGAAGCTGAAAAAGCCAATTTAGCGAAATCACAATTTCTGGCTACCATGAGCCATGAGATTCGAACTCCAATGAATGGAGTGATTGGCATGACCAGCCTATTGTTAGAAACTGACTTAAATGAAGAACAACGCCACTTTGGTCAAATTATTCGAGATTCTGGAGAGGCTTTATTGTGTTTAATTAATGATATTTTAGATTTCTCTAAACTTGAAGCCCATCGTTTGGAATTAGAAAATAGTGATTTTGAATTAATATCTCTGATCGAAAGCGTCGTAGAAATTCTAGCTCCAAGAGTACATAGCAAGGGAGTTAATATTGGCTATATCGCTCCTCCAGAATTACAAGGTATTTTTAGGGGAGATGCGACGCGCATTCGACAAATTGTGATGAATTTGGTTGGTAATGCCGTTAAATTTACCCAGAATGGCAGTATTTCTGTAGAACTGAATTTGGGGAAAGTTCAAGACCAATGCTATTGGATCCGTTTTAGTGTTATTGATACGGGAATTGGTATTGCAGAAGAAAATCAACCTCACCTATTTAAAAATTATGCCCAAGCTGATGCATCAATTGCAACAAAATATGGTGGTACCGGGCTAGGCTTAGCTATCTGTAAACATTTGGTTGAGATTATGGATGGTAAAATTGGAATGCGAAGCGAGGAAGGACAAGGAAGCCACTTTTGGTTTGAACTACCACTTGAAAAAATTTCTAATAAATCGCAAATGTCTTCGACTTTTAATTTGCAAACCGACAAGTGCTGTAAAGTGATGGTAATCGGTGATAATGATATTAATATCGAAATACTGGTGCGCAATTTACAACTCTGGAAAATTTCTTATACCTCTTTAAAAGATCCCGATCAGGTTTTTCTGAACCTGATTGAAGATAGTAAACAAAAGCAAGAATATAAAGCGCTTATTATTGATGTGCAAAATATGGAAAGTAAATATACTGAATTATTGAGTCAAATTCGAGATATTCCAGAGTTATCCAATTTATCCATCACTATTTTATCTACCTTAACCAAGCGTGAAATCATTAGACAAACTGGTGAATTAGATGAAGTTAACTTTTTATTAAAACCGATTCGTCAGTCACAATTGGTTGAAGCATTGCTCAAAGTATCTAAAAGTGAACAAGTTGGTGAGCTGGCATCTGAAAACATCTCATCTGAAAATCTTGCACCTGAAAATAAAGTGCCTGAGAATTTAGAAAATGAGGAATCATCAAAACAAAACAGTTTAAATGTCCTGATAGTCGAAGATAATAAGATTAATCAGCAAGTTGCTATGAAGTTAATAAAAAAATCAGGCCATAATCCCAGCTTGGCTGAAAATGGCTTAATCGCTGTAGATAAGGTGCAAAATCAGACCTTTGATTTAATTTTTATGGATCTGCAAATGCCAGAAATGAACGGTCTTCAAGCGACCATGGCAATTCGGAAAATGACGGGGCCTAAAGCACAAATACCCATTATTGCTATGACGGCCGATGCTTCAAAGGAAGATCGCGATAATTGTTTAGAGGCCGGAATGAATGATTTTATTACCAAACCCGTCTCTTTAAAAACCATACAGGAAATATTGGGAACCATTCGTCCGGCTGATTCTTCCAATACTCCAGATCAATCACGTGAACCTAATAGCAAATTATTAAATCAAGCGGAAGTTATTAAAGTTGAGTCAGGAGAAAACTTATTTGATGAATCTCGTTTAAAGACGATGAAAAAAGAATTTGGTGATGACTTTGTGCAAGAAATTTTAAGCACATATTGGCAAGACGCACAAAGTAATATTGCCAATATGCAAATGCATCTTTCTAACAAAGATTGGGCAAAACTCAGCCTATACGCACATACTCTTAAGGGCTCCTCAGCCAATATTTCTCTTAATGCTATTGCAAATTTAGCCGCTGAACTAGAAATACTAAGTAATTCAGAGCAAGCTGCTGATAGTGATTTAACGACATTGATTGAAAAAATTAAACAGACTGTTAATGAAAGCAAAAAACAAATCAGTATCGTTTAATCGATTTTGCGTTAAATCATAATTAGTTATGATCTATACTGGATAAACGAATATTAATATTGGAGAAGGGCAAATGGGAGCGGGTGTAATACCTTTTGCAATCCATAACAATCAGCTTTACTTTCTATTTCAAACGGTGTTTGTAGGGAGAAAAACTGGCTTCTATATTGATTTTGGGGGTGGTGTTGATGATGGGGAATCCTCACAACATGCAGCTACCCGTGAGTTTGTCGAAGAAACAGAAACCTTGTTTTTTGCGCAAGGAGCTGAAGAAATTTCTAACGCACGAAGAACCCCGGAACGAATATCCCAGCAAATCAGCATAATGTCTCAGCAATTTGAGAAAACATTAAACGCCAATCCTAATTGGTGGTGTAAACGAGAACCAGGAAATAAAGTTCCAGCCAAAGATTGGATTACTTTTTTTGTAGAAATTGATTATCAAGATTTAAGTCCCATTAACAAAGAGTGGGGGAAATATTCCCAACAACCTCAACGTTTTAAAAAACGTCGCCAATTACATTGGTTGGAATCTGGGGAATTGCTTGCTATTTATCAAAATCATCCTGAAAAGCTCTGGAAACGAGTACGGCAGCTAGTCAATGTCCAAGAATTAATTCAAGAAATTAAACAAGAAAAAGTCGGAGATAACAAATAGAGAAGTCATCAGCGACGGTCTTTGATATGGGGTAAGCACGACCAGATTTCCTGTCTGTAAACCTAATGGGGAGCTTTTCTACTTTTGATGATTATTTGTAACTCAAAAAAAAATTGATTTGCATTTTAAGTTAATATATCCTAAATAAAAAAAATAAAGCGCAAAAACAAAACATACAATAGTTTTGTTTGATGCATATTGGCGAGATAAATAAATTCAAAACTCTGCCATTCAATAAAAATATTAAACACCAAGTATGGTGTTTCAAAAAATTATTTCTGCACTTTTGGTAAATATTGTAAATATAAGTGATAACTGCCGTAGGGCTTAGGGGCAAAATTAATGGGGATATTAGCAAACTGCTGGTTTTTAACCTTCCCCCCTATCCTCAATGTAGCAAAACGATATTGAAACAAAGGACATTTACAAAAGGGAATATATTTCCTGATTTCCTCAGACTAATTTTTGAAATACTTTAGCAATTTGGTTTAAAGCCTGTGTAAATCGTTCAAAAAAAGGAGTTGTGTAATGAGTACCCAGCCAACCTATGAGGTTTGCCTCATAAATATGCCTTATTCCGATATTGTCTGTCCTTCCATCGCACTTGGACTGTTACAGGCCCAATTACAGTCAAATTCAATCAGCTGCAAATCGTTCTATCCCAACCTCCATTTCGCCAATAAAATCGGAGTAAAGCTCTACTCCATAATTGCATGGCAGATGCATAAAGATTTTTTATTCAGTGACTGGACCTTTGGGCGTAGTGTTTTTAATGAAAATCCCGATAAAGACAGACAATATGCCTTGAGAATGGCTGAGTTGATAGCCTCTTCATCAGTAATTCCCTTTGAGAAATCGGAAGCCAAGCTTGACATAGAGGTTATACTGGCTTCCTTGCATGAGCTTCGTGATTGCGCTGACGCCTTTGTTGATGAATGTGCTCGCCGCATATTGTCGTTTCAGCCAAAAATTGTTGGATGTACATCGAGTCTGCAGCAACACCTCGCTTCGGTCGCTCTTCTCAAACGTATTCATGAACTTAGTCCCGATACTATTACCGTTATCGGAGGGGCAAATAGCGATGGGTGTATTGGTGAAGCGACCCATCGTAGCTTTCCCTGGATAGATTATAGTGTCTCTGGAGAAGCTGATACGCTAATAGCTCCGCTGTTTCGCTCGATTATAGAACGGGGGCGAGACATTCCTCCTGAAAGTCTTCCCGAAGTGGTGCTCTCCCCCTATCAACGTACTTATACGAATACATCGACATCATGGGAGGTATGCCAAAACCTTGACGAATTGCCTTTACCTGAATATCGGGACTACTATGAAGAACTGAAAGCAAGCGGCTTTGATGCTTATATTAAACCTTCAGTCGTTATGGAATCATCGCGTGGGTGCTGGTGGGCCATGCGCAATAAATGTACTTTTTGCGGTCTCAATAACCCGCAGGCTGGATATCGTTCGAAATCCCCTGAAAGATTCCTTAAGGAAGTCGAGCATCTTGGGGATAATTACGGCACCCATCGATACATTTTGGTGGATAACATAATCGACATGAGCTATTTTAAAACCGTCCTCCCACAACTACAATCACCAAAAGGTGAGCGGAGATTTTTCTTTGAAACCAAAGCCAATCTCAAAAAAGAGCAGGTTCGTGCCTTTAAAGAGGCAGGGGTGTACTGGATTCAACCGGGAATAGAAAGCTTGCACACGGATGCTCATAAACTCATGAAAAAAGGGTGTTCCACCGGACAAATAATACAGCTTATGAAATGGACGCGTGAATATGGCGTACGCATGATTTGGCTTTTCCTTTGGGGCTTTCCAAATGAAAAGAAGATATGGTACGAACAGATGGCTGAGTGGATTCCCCTGCTTGAACATCTTGAACCGCCTAAATACAATTTGTTCCGTATACAAATTCAACGGCATAGTCACTATTTCGATCATGCTGAAAAATATGACATGGAGCTGGATGTTGTGAGTGCTATGTCCTACGTATACCAACTTGACGAACATGCTCTTCATGATCTTTCATATTGCTTTATCCCAAAGGGTTGGAAAGATTGTTTTGAAAATCCTGATTTAGATGAAATGAAGGAATGGCCCATCTTAAAAGAGCTTGATAAAGTAATTTTGACCTGGCAAGAACGCTTTAATGCAGAAACCACACCGGTTCTCGCAATTAACGACAATGGAAGCTATATTGACGTCAAAGACACTCGCCATGTTGCAGATGAAACTCACTATCAACTCAGTGGTGAGTTACGTAAAGCCTATTTGCTTTGTGATAAAAATATCAAGAAAGAAAGTCTGACTCAGCTTTATGAAGAAAATTTTAACTCCTCATGCTCTCAGGATAATATGCAGGAATTAATTTCTGAGCTAAAAGCTAAGAAACTCATTTTAGAAATCGATGGACGACTTATCGCTCTGGGGGTTTTTGGTGATAACTCCGAACTTGTGTCCTTTAATGAGTTTCCTGGAGCGACACTTGATATCGAAAAACTACAAGCCGATGGTCTCTACGAAAAAATGACTCTCTTCTAATTTCCTATTGTGGATCGCAAGTGTTGAGGAGCTTTTTCATAATTTAGGTTCATGTAATATTATACCCAACCCACCTGAAAATGCAGGTTTCAGCCGGATTGGGTATAGAATTCTAATTTTACATGAAAATAATTTAGTACCACCAAAACCAGCATTTTATTCAACCCAGGAATGATTTCTATCCCTTTCAATTATCTGCAGTTTCTCGCATAATCAAACCAAATTGATAGCTTAGTTCTTGGGCCTTTTAACTTTAATTGTCATATGCTTACCGGTTTTAAACCTAGAAAACTTATCTCTAAATTTAACTGGTAGTCTTGCTTTTCTTTTCTATACTCAACTGTATGACGTTCTCAAATTCTCAAGATAAAGTCACACCTATCTTATTGAGTTATGAATCAATAAGTAGTCACCCTAAACAATGAAGGGAGTATTGTTATGACTATAAAGGTTAAGCTCCTCATGATCGCAGGGGGGATTACGTTGGCAATGATAATATCAATTGTTGCCATGCGTTGGTCAATTGGAATCTTGCAAAGTTTATCTGAAACACAGGCGCTTAATCATCAACTGGTTGCAAATATGCTGATGCTTCGACGTAATGAAAAAGACTTTTTATTACGTAGCGATATAAAGTATCTCGATAAATTTAACAAAAATTATGCCTTAATGCAGGAAAATATAAGCCAATTGGGAGACCTGATTGAAGAAAATGGTATTGTGGCGGATAACTATTCTTCGTTGAAGACAATTATTAAAAGTTATCAGAATTATTTTCATCAACTGGTCGCTTTATCAAAACAGATAGGTTTGGACCCAAAATCAGGTCTACGTGGTACTCTGCGCTCGTCTGTACATCAAGCGGAATCTGTTTTCAAAGAGGTAAAAAATTACCAACTTTTTAAAGATATGTTGATGCTTAGGCGTAATGAAAAAGACTTTTTAATGCGAAAAGATACAAAATACTTGGATAAATTTAATAAAAACTACTTGATTTTTGTTGCCGACATTAACGCCTCCTCTTTAAGTGCTGAACAACAAACGAACTTGTTGGAGGATGTGAAAAAATATCAAAGTGATTTTATGCAATTGGCAAAATTAGCAGAACAAAAAGGATTTGGACCTACAGTAGGTATCCTTGGCGAAATGCGTGAAACCATTCATAAGAGTGAAAGTATTCTGGAACAACTTCATGAGGTTGTTGAGAAGGCTACCAACAATAGTGGCGCTAAGATTCGGCAAATCAATCTGATTTTATCTTTAGTTATTAGCGCAATTGTTATTACTTTTACTATACTGCTTGCCCAAACTATTACTCGCTCATTACTATCATTTGTTTCTACCTTAAAACAAATTTGTCAAACTGGCGATCTGTCGCTAAGAGTGGACGAAAGTGGGAATGACGAAATTTCTGGCGTTGGCCATACTTTAAATGAAATGTTGGCAACCTTTCAGGAAATTATTCAACGTTTGCATAAAGCTTGTGATGATCTTGGTCAATATTCCCAACAATTTTTAAACATTCGTGATGACACGTTTGACAGTGTTAAAAAACAGCAAATGGAAACGGAACAGGTACTTATCGCTATGACACAAATGAGTGCTTCGGCACAGAATATAGCTGGTAATACCACCTGTACTGCCGAGGCTGCTGAACAAGCCAATATTGTGACACGGGAAGGTAAAGTTTTACTGGATAAAGCGATAGGCTCCACCAACGAGTTAGTGGTGGTGATTAATAATGCTAACCAGGTTATTCAACAATTAGGAGAGGATAGCAATAGTATTGGTGGGATTTTAGATGTTATTCGTGGGATTGCTGAGCAAACCAACTTACTCGCCTTAAATGCTGCCATTGAAGCTGCTCGAGCAGGGGAACAAGGACGAGGTTTTGCAGTTGTTGCAGATGAAGTGAGAACATTGGCACAGAAAACTCAAGATTCTATCAGCGAAATCGAAACAATGATCATTAGCTTACAAAATGGATCAACTAAGGCCATTCAAGCAATTACTCAAGGAAAAGAAGGGGTAAGCAATAATGTTGAGCAGGTTTCAGGCTCAGGACGCTCACTCACTTCTATCGTTAAAGAATTAAATTCTATTAATGAAATGAGTCAGGAAAATGCTTCAGCAACAGAAAAGCAAAGTATTGTGGCAGAAGAAGTGAATAATAATGTGCTAAAAATTAAAAATTTAAGCTCTCAGATAGTGGACAATATAGAATTGTTGAAGCAGTCGAGCGATCTAATTTCTGGGTTATCCAGCAATATGGAGGTATTGATAAAGCGTTTTAAAGCATAATTTGTAATGTGAATACAGAAGTTTGTTAAGAAACATTAAATTGCATTACAACACTGAATCTGAAAAAAAGGCTAGGCCCACTATACTTATTACTGTTATAACTCGATAGACCTACAATGATTACTCTTAACAGAAAAGTTGGAAATAAAGTACAAAGTTTTACCTGACTCTTTTATTTGAAAATCATACTAGTACTACATATGCGCTTTCTTGTTCACCAGTTTCTTCGATTTTTGATGTCATTTTCGCTGTCTATTAAGAGAGTATTCATTATGAATCAAATCTTTCAGTTTCCTGATGCCATCAAGCATGATCCTACAATCAAAGCCTGGATGATTGAGCATTCAGGTGAGTTGGGAACTATTGCAAAGCACTGGTTTGATGTTATCCGAGATTGTGGTGATGATGTCCAAGAGGTACTACATGATGGCCATCCAACAGCTTGTGTTGGGGATGCTGCATTCGCCTATGTCAACGCATTCAAAGCCCATGTCAATATCGGATTTTTCCGCGGTGCGGAACTCGCAGATCCCGTTGGTTTGTTAGAGGGGACTGGCAAGTATATGCGACATGTAAAACTAAGGCCGAATGATAACATTGATAAAATGGCCTTAATCCAACTTATCAGAGTTGCCTATTTGGATATGAAACAACGCCTTGAGGCAGCAGAATAGATTCATCTCCAAAATCAATTGTATTGGACAGTTTGAGGAGGTTGTCACGACGTATACCAATGTGCTAAATCAGAGTGCTTATCGTTATCAGTATTTACTATGGAGAACAATTTGCCTGTTGAAGAGATAACGGAAGGTTTTTTTAGGAGCCTATGGGGGATCGTTAAATATTTTATCGTTGAGATTATCATAGAAATTGGTATTCGTTTTCCAGGTTATGTAATTATTAAATATATCTGGTATCCAAGCTGGAAAAGAAAGATTGATTCAGACTCTATTAGTGTATTTATTGCTGGTGTAATATTTTGGTTGCTGGCAATATTCCTATTCGTTTTTTAGGTTTATAACGGCCCCTAATATCCTAAATATCCTAAGCAAAAATATCTATTATAAGTAATTGCTTATTATTTTAATTAAGAAAAGTGATTTTACTTATGTATTTCTATCAGTATACTAAACCTAGAAAAATCAAAGATTGTCGTTATCTGCCAAGGAGTTAAACATGCCTATAGTTGATTTATTGCAAATGCAACAGCATGGCTCTAAACATAGATATAAAATAGGTCTAGTTTCTGTAGCAACGCTTTCGATTGCGAAAGGTGTAATTAAAAGTGCGTCTGAGGTTGATGCTCCGGTTGTGCTCGTTGTTGATGCTGATAGCTCAGATTTGGAACTATTACCATCCATAGAAATGCTGGCCAGGCGTAGCGTAAATCCAGTGGCAATATTAGCTAAAGGTGTGCATAATTCGGAGCAAGCCGTTCAAGCCATTCGTTTAGGTTGTAATGGCCTGATATTAAAGCATGATTTGCCTGCTTCGGAAGACAATAAGATTATTTCTATAGCAACTTCCTGTGCCATACCTGTTATAAATAAGCAAGCATTATCGGAGACCTTTATCCAGATAGATAAAGAGTTAGAGGCTGCCACCCTGCAGACAATTCGGCAATTACCCGACACCTGGCACAAAATTAATAAACAAGTCGAACAAGCGACGATAGATTTTTTAGTGAATTTGCTAAATACTATTGAGGCATCAGGAAAAGGACAGTTGGCACTTGAGGAATGTGAGACATGTCAGCCAGTTGAACATTTGATTATTTATAATACTAATACTGACGCAACGGAAACGGCTGCACTAGCCAAAAAGGGACGTCAAGTCTTAGATAAAATTCCGGGGGTTCGTCAGACTTGGAGTGGTTACTCGGTTAAGGCAGATGTCGGTTATCAATGGTGCTGGTTAATCCGCTTTGCCAATCGGAAAGTCATTGATTCATACCGTGAACATCCCGATCATATTGCTTATGCGGACAATTACTTCCGTCCCTTTGCAGCCGATCGGATTAGTATTGATTATGAATTAGTCGGTGCAGATGAAGAAAAATAAGTTTCCTATCCCAAACTATTGATTCCTTACTCGCCAATAATCTGTATATTGACTTTTCGAGAACGCGGACCATCGAGTTCAATCAGCATTATTGACTGATAAACTCCCAAAGCTATTTTACCTCCTGCAACTGGGATGGATTCTGATGAACCGAATAGCATTGCGGCTATATGTGAATGGGCATTTTTCGGTTCATCGGGTGGGCAATCGCGTAAGTGAATATCATTATGTAAATATTGGTCACTTGGTGGAATTAATTTATTAAAAAACAGGCGTATATCATCCAACAAGCGTTCTTCGCACTCATTAATTGTTAGGCCAGTCGTGGTATGTCTTGAAGAAACAATAACAAAGCCATTGCTAATCCCACTTTTTTCAATTTGGGACTCAATCTCAGAAGTAATATTAAAAATCGATATTCCTGGCTGAGTCTCTTTCTCAATAATTTGGTTCTTGATTTTCATTGTCTATAACCTAAACTAATTTAATTGCTGTTGGTAATGTCTAACTGCCGTTCCTAATGTACTAAACTTTAAGATTTTTCTGGAATATTTTAACAGGGGTGCCTAGAAGGTATCCATAATCACCTATAGTAAAAGCAAACTATCCGTCATTTGCTTCCAATCCTTTAAGGCGGATCATCAAACCCGTTCCAATTACCATCATCCCAGCTGCTAGATAAAGTCCCTCATTGTATCCTCCACTTCCTTCGGCCAAAAAGCCTGTGACCAGTGGAGCGAGAATTTGAGCGATTCCATAGGTAATAGTCATTTTTCCCATCATTTTAGCTGGTCGAGTCGGGTAGTATCGCCCCGCCATGGTAAGGACTAGGCTGACGATTCCGATAAAGGTTCCGCCAAATAAAATTGATCCTAGCATTGCCATGATTAAATTCGGTTCAATGACCGGCAATAGAATTCCAATAATTTGTAAAATACAGGCACTGATTAAGGCATTTAAATTGCCAAATTTTCGGGCAATAAAATCCCAAATGATACAGGCAGGCGCTGCTGCTAATCCCAATACCATAAAGGTCCATGAACCTTTGCCTTCAAGACCGGGTAATTGATCGACAATGGCAACAATAAAGGTCGCACTAATCACATAGCCGACCCCGGCGCAAAAATAAGCCGCCATAAATACTTGCATAAATGAACGGCTGGGAGGATTGTCCAGCATTGCTTTTCCACTTTGGGTAACACCACTGGTATTAGGAGCAGGTAACCAAATCCAGGCTGGGATTAGGAGTAATAGGCCCATAAAGCTTAACCAATACCATTGCTGGCTCCAATCATATTGGTGGCTGAGTAATTCAACGACGATGGCACAAAAGGCTATACCTAAACCCAGTCCGCTAAAATGAATACCCAATTCGCTCCGATGTCCGTGGCGGATCAGCCAATTTAGGATCAGTCCTGAACCAAGTAATAGGCCAGCAGCACTACTGAGACCGGCAAAAAATCGTAATATTGACCATAACCAAATATTGGTAGTCAGCCCCATTCCTACCGTTGTTAATACTGCGACAATTAAACCGATACGATAAAGGCGGTCTTTTAGGATCAAATTGCTAATCAAAGAGGCGATTATTGCTCCACTAAGATAACCAACGTAATTAATGGCTGCCAACCAACCTGCCTCTGAGAGACCTAGTCCGGCCTGTTGTTGCATTATAGGTAACAACGGTGTGTAAGCAAACCGCGCAATACCTAGCATAAGGATTAAACTTAGTATGCCGGCACTGAGTACTTTAATACGTTCGAATTGGCTGCTCATCTTTTCTTCCTTGTTTCTGATCTGGTTAAGGTATATATTATTTTCTATTTATACAAGAGAATAATTAAGAATCTAATGTTCTGTATTTGAGATATATATGCTTTAAACTTTACTGCACCACTAAGATTCCTTCGGTTATTTTTTAAATCGCAATTAATGTAATTAGGAAAATCTAATGGAGTTTTTATCCCTAAGGACTTTTCAAGCCGTTGTAGAAGAAGGCGGAATACTTTCGGCTTCACGTAAATTGAATACGGTTCAGTCTAATGTGACCACCCGAATTAAACGTTTGGAAGAAGAACTGGGTGCAGAACTGTTTTACCGGCGAGGTAGAGGCTTAGAGTTAGCGCCTTCTGGAAAAGTGTTGCTGGATTATGCTCGGCAATTACTGCACTTGGAATCCTTGGCCACAACAGCGGTACGTCAAGTTGGAATTCAGACTGGAGAAATTCGAATTGGCGCCATGGAAACCTTTGCTGCCTTACGTTTACCTGAGGCTTTGAAAGGTTTGAGACAAGTTCATGCAGGATTAGAATTACACATCGAAACAAATACCTCGGGTTATTTAATTGAAAGAATATTGGAACATAAACTGGATTGTGCCTTTGTCGGAGGTGTAGTTGATCATCCTGATATCAGTAGCTATGAAGTGCTACAAGAAGAATTGGTCGTGATACGCTCCAAACAGGCACCCAAAGGGCAATTACCTTTGATTTTATTTCGTGAAGGCTGTGCTTATCGGGCCAGGGCATTAACTTGGCAAAGAGAATGCGGATATCAGACTAATGAAATCATGGAGTTAGGAAGTCTGGATGCGATTCTAGGTTGTGTCGCTGTTGGATTGGGTTGCACCTTGGTACCTAGTTGGGTGGTAAGCCAGAGTCGTCATCGTCATGAATTTATTATTGAACCCGTTGCAACCCATTTGGCCGCGGTTCCAACCCTAATGATTCGACACACACAAGCGATTCCTTTAAAAGCACTGGATACTTTAGCGCGGGTTGTCACTACGCAAGATCTAATGAATGAAGTTTGGGAATAAATCAATTCACCTAGTTTTCTAGGATTATTCTCTTAAACCAATGTGAAATTGGATTTACCACATAATTTTATATGATTCTTAACCGACAATGAGGACAATCCATGTTGGCTGTTATATTTGAAGTTAACCCCACTAAAGAAGTATATTTAACTTATTAGTTCCAGTTGATTTGGCTTCATGCCGTTAAATAAAAGCCTGGTTTAATTATTTCTAACCGATAAAAAGATATAATATTTGGCTTATCCTATATTATACTTGCTAGTTCTAGCCCAAAATATGTGCCACTTATTGCCTAAGTGTTTATGAATAAAAAAAGCCTGCTGATTATTGATGATGATCCGAAAATGTTGGATCTGATTATTCATTATATTGAAAAAGAAAATTTCGATGTAACTATTGCTATTAATGGCTTGGATGGTATTCAATTAGCGAAATCCGAACAACCCGCTCTCATTTTATTAGATATTGTCATGCCCCAAATGGATGGTTTTGAGACCTGTGCCCAGCTAAAAAAAATGCCAGAGACAAAAAATATTCCAATTATTTTTATGACGGCCAACTCGGCGATTGAAGAGAAAATTCGAGGATTTGAAGTTGGTGCTGTTGACTATATAACCAAACCCTTTCAGTACCAAGAATTATTAGCGCGAGTTAAAACTCACCTGCAATTGCAACAATTACAATCTGAACTAATTAGCAATAATAAACAATTAAAAATTGAAATTGATCAGCGCCGAGAAGCGGAAAAAAAAGCGGACGAAGCACGAATAGAAGCAGAGCACGCCAATCAGGCAAAAAGTACCTTTTTAGCCATGATGAGTGAATCTTTACGTCTTCCTCTAAATACCATTTTAGGCTATAGCTCCTTATTGCAACAGGAAAAAAATCTGGCCAAACATCATTATAGTTGGTTGGACTTTATTCAGACCGGGGGGAAACGCCTCTTAGCTCAGGTTAATGATATTTTAGATGTTAGCCTATTAGGTAAAGATAAGCTCATATTACGTACTCAAGCCATAAAATTTCATCCTTTTATAGACGATATTGCCGATACGATTACCCAACAAGCCCGAAAAAAAAATCTACAGTTTATTTATGAAAAGGATAAGCAATTACCGGCTGTCGTGAAAACTGATAGAAAACGTTTACGCCAAATAATTTTTCACCTTTTAGATAATGCTATTAAATTTACTGATACGGGCTGGGTTTCTTTAAAAATAAAAATGTTACAAAAAGAAACTTTCCGATTTGAGATTGAAGATAGTGGTGTCGGGATTGCGGAAATTAATAAAAATGAAATTTTTAAACTTTTTCATTCTTCAGAATCCCAAATAAACACTCATCATAAAGCAATTAAGCCAGGATTAGGGGTGGGCTTAAGCTTAAGCCAGCATTTGCTAAAGCAGATGGATAGTGAAATTCATATGCAGAGTGAAGAAACTAAAGGTAGTTTGTTTTGGTTTGACATTCGCCTTCCCATTGCAAAAAAAGCAAAAGAATCAGATGTTGCTGAGCAACGGGTAATCAGCTACAAAGGAGCAACGGATAATCCCCGTCAAATTGTAATTTTTGATGATATTGTCGAAGACTGTTTTTTGCTCAAAGATTATCTGGAGCCTTTAAACTTTCAGGTCACTATGCTGAATAATATTGAGTTATTAAAAGACTATTGTTTATCTCACGTACCGGATATTATTTTTGTTGAACTTTACGGGGACGATTTAGTTAAACATCGTGAATTCGAACAGTTAAAACAAGAAGATTCGCTTAAGCATATTCCGGTTGTGGCACTGTCCGGTAATAGCCTGTATATCGAAGATAGAGAACGTCATTCTGTTTATTTGTTTAATGAGGTATTAATTAAACCCATCGACAGAAAAAAACTACTTGCCTGTATTAAACAACATCTTTTTTTGCAATGGATATACGAAAAAGAAATAGCCGATAATCCAGAACAAGAATATTTAGAGCATATTCCACCGCAACAAAAACTACGAGCCCTATATGGATTAGTGCAATCGGGTCAAACCAAACAAATCAATGCCTGGTCGGATAGAGTTGGGTTTTTAGATCCTTCTTATTTGGCTTTTACAGATAAAGTGAAACAAATGGCAAAAAAAGAAAAGTTGGATGATATCTTATCTCTGCTAGAAGAATTATTGTAAGGAGTAACGATTATGCAAAATGATAAAACAGATGAATTAGTAGAGCATTCTGATACCGATAATGTGGATAAAATACGAGATATTTTATTTGGTAATCAAATGCGCGATTTTGATCATAAGTTTAAGCAATTACAAAATGATATCAATAAGGAGTTGTTGGAGCTTAAAGATGACTCAAAAATGCGCCTAAATTCATTGGAAAGTTTTGTTAAATCAGAATTTGAGTCATTAAACAAACGTTTGGAAAGTGAGCAAAAATTAAGAGTATCCGAATTAGAGGAAACCTCGGATAAGTTAGAAAAACGAGTAAAACTTTTGGAAGGCAAGCTATTTGAACATGAAAAACAAACCCATGATAAAACTCGGGAATTACGTCAACTTCTGTTAGAGCAGTCAAATGATATTTTAGAAAAAATATCTCAACAACAACATGCCGATAAAGAACAATTAAATCGAGTTAAAGAACAATTAAATAGTGAAAAAGTGGATCGCTCTGTATTGTCAAATCTCTTAACTGAGTTAGCCCTGCAAGTTTCAGGCAGTGATTTTCCAAACCAAGAATTAAATAAGACCTAAGACGTGTTTTATGGATAGTCCCATTCTGGAAAATAAAGAAAAAATAACTGAGTCTGAATTTGATGCGTTACGTAACATTCTGCTTGGCCCAGAAAAAACCAAAGTTGAGCAATTGCAGCAACAATTTGAACGACGCTTTGATCCGGACGTTGATGATCCACAAGAACATGCCAAGGCTATTAGCCGATTGCTGCCCGAAGCCGTTAAATTGAGTACCATTGAAGGAAAACAACTCAGCGCAGAATTGATGCCAACGGTAGAAGAAGCGGTTAGAGTTTCAGTTAAGCGGGATATCCATGTTTTTGCTGATGCTTTATTCCCCGTTATTGGCCCCGCTATACGTAAATCTATTTCTGAGACTTTTAGGCAGATGGTTCAATCCATCAATCAGGCCCTAGAGCATAGCTTTTCCTGGAAGGGGCTTAAGTGGCGTTTTGAAGCATGGAGGACGGGTAAATCATTTGCTGAAATAGTCTTATTGCATAGCTTGGTATATCGCGTCGAGCAAGTTTTTTTAATCCATAAAGAAAGTGGAATCCTATTACAACATATTGCTTTACCCGAAGTGGAACATCAAGATGCCGATCTGGTTTCAGCCATGCTAACGGCGATCCAAGATTTCGTAAAAGATTCTTTTAATGTCAATGCTGAAAACAATTTAAATCAGGTGAGCCTCGGAGATTTTTCGCTTTGGATAGAACAAGGACCTGATGCGGTCATTGCCGGGGTTATTCGTGGTAATGCTCCTGAAGCGATCAGGCAAACACTACAGACCGAATTGGAAAATATTCACCAGAACTATAAATCCAACCTTAAGGAATTTGAAGGAGATATAACGCCGTTTAATTCGAGTCAAGAACAATTGCAGCACTGCCTCTTGAGTCAGTATCAGTCTGAAAAGAAAAAAATTTCTTGGCTGACATGGGGGTTTTTGGGGAGTGTTGGACTCTTTGTGCTAGGCTGGCTGCTGTTGACTTTTCAAGCACAACAGCATTGGCTCGACTATGTTGAGAATCTAAAGGCTGAACCGGGATTCATAATAACCGATGCGAGAAAAGTAGCTGGAGAATATGTTATCCAAGGTTTACGTGACCCGCTGGCAAAAAAAACAGAAGATTTGCTGAAAAGTATATCATTCTCTACTTCGTTTTTACCCTCAACAGACATTAAATACATTTTTCAGCCTTATCAATCCTTACAAGATGAGTTTGTGTTAAAGCGGTCTATCCAATTGCTTAATCCTCCTGATACGGTCAGTCTAAAATTAGAGCAAGGAATTTTATGGGTATCTGGAAAGGCCTCTTCGAAATGGATAAACGAATTATCACTTTACCGTCATTATCTCGCCGGAGTTGAAGGAATAAATAAAGAACAGTTAAGCCTGTTGGTTGATTTTAGTCAATTAAAACCTCCAAGTTCTGTGCAACTAACAATGCAGGGTAATAGTTTGATAGCAACGGGGGCTGCTCCCTATATTTGGAAAATGCAAGCGCGAAAACAGGCAACTTCGATTCCAGGCATCTCCCACTATGATGATAGTCAATTAAAGGTGATAATGGATTTTTCGTCATTACAGCTTCCAGAAGGTGTTGAATTAGAATTTAATCAGGGAGAACTAAAGCTTAGCGGAGATGCTCCAAACCAATGGATTGAAAATTTAAGCCAACGTATTGCTGAGATCCCTGGTATAAACAAGATTAACCTGGATGCCCTGAATAATGCCGATCTAAAATTATTTACTTTGGTTAAACAAGAAATTGAGTCGGAGGCCATCTTTTTTGGTTCAGGCTTGAGTATTACCGATACCGACAATAATGATCTGAAACGGGTTTTATCAAAAATACAACTGCTGATAAAACAAGCCCGGATATTGTCCCAATCGATTCGCGTAATAATTCAGGGGCATTCTGATTCTATCGGCCGATTTCAACGGCGTGTGAATATTTCCTTACAACGGGCCGAAGATGTCAGACAGTTCCTTATTGCGGCGGGGGTAAATCCAGACTTATTAGAAATTACCAGTATGGTAAAAAATAATAAACCCAGTATGGAACAATCAGAACAGGAAATGCGATTTAATCGTCGGGTAAGCTTTGTTATTCGTGTAAAAAGTGCAGGGCGCCTTTAAATGATTAGAAAGAAAAAACTCAAAAAGCGGATAAAAAAACTGCGTCGAAAAGTTAAACGGCATAAGAAAAAAATGCGAAGGGAAATTGAACAACTGAAACTTTTACTTGAGAAGCAGTACCAGGAGTATAACCATAGTATAAGTAATATCCAAAAACAAAATAAGGCTCTGGTCAATTCCTTGAATCAACGTATCATGCAGAAAAAAGTGGATAAGTCCGTCTTATCTTCTATCTTGACCAACTTAGCCTTAACCATTAACAATCCCAAAAAAATACAAGACAAACAATAATGAGGGTTTGAATGAACGCTAACATTAACTGGTTGGTAAAAAATGTTTCGTAAAAAAATATGTATTTTAGGGGCTTTTGCTGTTGGTAAAACATCCCTGGTTCAACGCTTTGTACAAGGTATTTTTAGTGAAAAATATTTGACCACTTTAGGGGTGAAAATTGATAAAAAATCAATGCGAGTTGATCAGCAAAATATGGAATTGATTATCTGGGACTTAGCTGGAGAAGATGAATTTATCAAAATGCGTAAAAGTTATTTACGTGGTGCGGCTGGATATTTTTTAGTAGTTGATGGGATGCGAAATGAGACATTGGATACGGCCATATCGCTACAACAACGTGTAGAAGAAGAGATTGGAAAATTACCCTTCATCTTATTAATCAATAAAATTGATCTAAAAAAGCAATGGGCAATCGAGTCACAACAGATTGAAAAATTAAAAGCATCTGGATGGTGTGTTCTGGAAACCAGTGCCAAAACTACCGAACATGTTGAAGAGTCATTTAGTATGCTTGCAGTGGAGCTTTTAAAGCAGTAAATAATGATGACCTCGCAATTGCCAAGTTTTATTCATAGCAAGTTATCGGAAGTCTTACTACATAGCTATAACATGGCTTATTTTAAAGTAGATCATCAATCCGGACGGTTGCTAGAAAGCGGTGGAGATCTAAACGTTTTTGCATTGGACGGCTGTATTATTGATCATCCCCTTGAAGAAGGTTTTCCATTGCTAAATGGTTTATTACCTTTAGAGGATGAATATTTATGTATTCCTCATGTTGAAAGTGCTTCCAATCATTATATGGATGTGCATTTGTTTCGTGAACTTTCAGATTTTGATTGGATAATTTGTCAAGATCGCAGTGCGGAACTCCGCTGGCAACAAATTGCCCAGCAAAAAAGTAATGAATTAGAATTATTGAAATCGGAACGTGCAACTAACTACTTCGAGCTATTCAATGTTTTGCCATTTGAATTTAAAGATAATAATCGACTTATCCAACTAGAAACAACATCCAATTTATTTGAGACATTATTTTCCAATACCTTTAGCTTTGCAAAGCCAATCAACCTAGCTGAGCGTTTCTCGTTTCTCGATAGTTTTTTGTATGATGCCAAGGAAATCTGGGATAACAATTTAACTCAGCACCGAAAAAAATCAGGACCTTGGTTAGAGCAGGCTGACAATGGAGTGGAAGTTCCTATGGAAGCGACAGCGCTATACTCCCATGGAAAAAAACTTCTGATACTGGAAATTTTAGATGAACAATACCAAGAAAAGCTTCAATTACTACAATTGGGAAGAGAAGAAGCTTTATTAAGGCAACGGGCTGATTTTGCCAATCAAGAGAAATCAAAATTTTTGGCCAATATGAGTCATGAATTACGTACACCGCTAAATGTAATAATTGGATTTACTGATTTGTGTTTGTCTATGCCAGATAAACATCAAGAATATCTAGAAAAAATTCGGATTTCTTCAAAAACTTTATTAGGGCTGATTGATAATATCTTAGACTTTTCAAAGCTCGAAGCTGGGAAGTTAGATTTAGAATGCTATGACTTTGATTTGAGAAGAGAATTGCTTGAATTGCAGTCTATGTTTTCATATTTGGCCAGGGAAAAAGATATCGAGCTGAATATGACGTTGGATGAACAGGTACCACAATGGGTGCATGGAGATGCGTTACGACTGAAGCAAGTATTAATGAACCTTATTACCAATGCAATCAAGTTTACTCATCTTGGCCAAATCGATGTATTCGTAAACCAGATAAATCGAATCAATAAAACCCAATGGCTTGAATTTGTGATCAAAGACAGTGGTATTGGAATTAGTGAAGAAAAACAGCACAAGATTTTTGAAGCCTTTATTCAAGCCGAAGAGACGACTACTCGTAAATACGGTGGTACGGGACTTGGTTTAGCGATATGCAAGCAACTGGTGGAACAAATGCAGGGCAAGTTTAATCTGACTAGCGAGGTAGGTAAAGGTAGCGTATTTTCATTCCAAATACCCTTGGCCGCTGTTATGCCCTTCTTAAATCTTGAACAAGAATCCTCTATCGAACAAGATTCGTCAAGTATGTCTGAGTTTATTTCCAATGAACAGAGCAAAACATTAACGGATTTGGCAGGTAAATGTATTTTATTGGTTGAAGATAATGAATTAAATCAAAATTTACTTCAAGAATTATTAAAGCCCTATGATATGATTCTTGAAGTTGTTGATAATGGTTTAAGTGCAGTAGCAAAAGTTATTGTGGGAGGATATGACTGTGTTTTAATGGACATTAATATGCCGATTATGGATGGTTATCAGGCCACAAAAATTATTCGCGAAAAAGTTGAGTTTAAAACACTACCCATTTTAGCCTTAACAGCGAACACCTCAACTGAGGAACAACTAGCATGCAAGCAAGCAGGGATGAATGATTATATTGCTAAGCCAATAAGTGTAGATATTTTATTACAAAAATTGATGCATTGGACAAATAAAAAACAATAAAAAGAAACTATATGATCGGTATCCAACATATTCGCCATGTTCTGATTTTAAATAAGCACAAAAACTACGCCATGGCTGCGAAAGAATTACATATTACTCAACCGGCATTAACACGCAGCATACAGACTTTGGAGCACCTACTCGGTGTTAAATTGTTTAATCGGAAAAAACGCAGTATTGAGCCTACTGTTTATGGAAAAATAATTTTAGAACAAGGTGATTCTCTGCTTTTTACCTTGCAGAGTATCGAAAAAGATATTGCTTTGATGAAAGGGATGAGTATTGGTACTTTGACCTTGGGAATAGAACCTGCCTCTGCGGTTAACCTTGTTGCCCGAGCGATTGCAAAGTTAAGTAATGACTATTCTGGTATTGATATAAAAACTATAATTCAGGAAACATCCTCCCTTCAACAACAACTAATTAATGGTGAGCTTGAGTTATTTGTAGCTGATTCTAGTCGCATTGATGCCAATATAAAATTTGAATCCATTCCCCTGCAATACCGTAAATTTATTGTTATCTGTAAAAAAAATCATCCCCTAAGTGAATTGGCCGGGGTGTCTTTTGAGCAATTATTTGACTATCCTATTGCCACATCACATGGATTGTCAGAAGCATTGTTGGTTAGTATTAATCAACATATTCGTCGCGCGGATCAGAACAATAAAAAATGTGGTCGTATTTATTGTGATAATAGCTCTTTACTGTTGGCGACCATTCAAAATTCTCTGGCAATAGGCTTTATTAATTATGATGTTGCTTATGAAATAAATGATAAACGCTTTACCATTCTCCAAGTTAATCTTTCTCAACAGAGTCAAAATGTCATTGTTTATCTAAAACATAATATTTTATCTCCAGTAGCTGAAGCTTTTATTGCCGATTTAATTGAATTGGATAAAAGTGATTATATAAACCTCTAAAGCTCCCTCTCAGTTTATTTTCCAAGGCTCGTTCATCAGTTGATTGTGAATCAAACCATAGTGTTCCAATCAAAATAGTCCAAAAAATTCTTAATCTTCAACTTGTCCACTTAGGCTTAAAATAAATTTGATATGTACGTCTCTATGTTTATACGAGGTTTTATATGATTTTTAGTTATTAAAGTGATAAATAAAATGCATTGGACTCACTTTTTTTAATCTAATACCATATCTATAAAATTATTATTTGTGTGGATAAATCAACATAAATCAACATAAAACAACTCAATCATTATTGACCTAAAAAATTGAAAATAAAAATGAAAAAGACTCGAGTGTTAACGAGCCTGATGTTTCCTGTCGCTTTATGGGTAGGAGAGAGCCAGGCAATCACCCTGCATGAAGTGATTGAACATGCGGTATT